>ERZ780157.2105-NODE-2105-length-19326-cov-3.956307_pt1 | contig 19326 bp, 17 predicted proteins | sample MGYA00511169_ERZ780157 | MGnify/ENA primary metagenome ERZ780157 (study PRJEB29588, sample SAMEA1965149) | human gut metagenome | biome: human gut; feature: human-associated habitat; material: faeces | place: Denmark | collected 2008/2010 ... | reverse complement strand
GGATAAGATCATAAATCTGCTCCGGGTCATCTGTGCTTAAAAAAGTAAGCCAAGCTTCCAACTCTGTGTTGATATCTTTATTTTCCATGGTTTTATGGAAAATGTCAAGGGGTACAAACAAAAAATTCTGCAAAAGATTCATTTCCAGTTTTGTGTCGGAAACCGCGTGAAACGAATGCAGGTAGGTATCCGGAAACGCATGAAATTCTTTTGGACTGTGTTCAAAGAAAACAATGACATGAACCGGTCGGATGTTTTTGTAATTGAAGTTTTTGGAATCACGGTCTTTGACGCGCTTGTACTGGCGAAGCAGAAGGTCTGCGGAGTAACAGGCGGCGCGCTCGCCGGGAAAGCGGTAACCAATTTTTTGCACCTCGATATTGGCAATGCTTCCATCTTCAAATTCGACGACGATGTCGGTGATTAAAAAAGACGGTTCCACTGTAATTCGCGTGGTGTCATTTGGCAGAACTTTTAGGACCCTGACCTTCTTTTTTAGTAAGAGCGATAGAAGCTGGCTGAGCCGCTGCGGATTGTATTCCGGGTTGAAAACTTCTTTGAAAAAACTGTCAAAAAGGATTTTGACACCACGCTGTCCGGTGCAGATGTCAAGAAATGCTTCTTTTTGCTCTTCGTTCCAGCTTATGAAAAGGTCGTTTAATTTCCAGCTGCTTTGGATCTCCGCTAAAACCTCTTCGCGTTTGCGGTAACAAAAAAGATTTTGTAAAGTTTTTTTGTGCATAAAAATGCCTCCTTTAGTGCAGTTTGATAAATGTGTTAAATTAAGTCAAAATCAAAAATAATTAAGGGAAATTAAATATAAGTGTGCACAATTCTTTAGAACGTAAAGAAAAAAGATTTTCTTTGTGCTGATTATCATACAACATTTAGAAAAAAATGTCAAGAAAAACAAAATATTATTGTCGGTAGATGTCTAAATAAACCTGATCTTTTTCTAACTGATCTATACCAAGGTATCTTTTGGTGATTTCATAAGAAGAGTGATTGTATATACTCATTAGTAGAGCTAGAGGGGTACCTTGCTTCTAAGAAAAATAACCAAATGTTTTACGCAAAGAATGGCAGCTGATGTGTTGCTCAAGGCCACAAGCTTGTGCAGCTTTTTTTATAATGCGAAAAGCTTGACAACGGCTTATGGCCAATTCTGGTTGTTTTTGACTTCGGAAGATATAGTTTGCAGCATTAAAGTCAGAAAGAGTTTTGTAACATGTTAGTAACAAATATTGCATTTTTTCTTATTTTATTTAACACAACCCACCGTCCTAAAATACATTTACCGGAATAGTTACGTTTGTGCTAAAAAAAGAAGCGATATCTTCTTTCCCGAATTATCGCTTCTTCCTTTATTATTCTGCACATTTTTTCAAAAATTATTCTTATTTCTGTCCACCGCGTCCGCTGATGATCCACGGTGCCGGCTGCTGCTTAAACGAATTGCGGCTTGACAAAGTCGATACCGCGATCTGAATCACTTCGACATCTTCGATGCCATGAGATTCGAGCATTGTCTTTGCGCCTGCTGCCACCTGAAAATCCAAAGTATAGACAACTACATTAATTCGTGGATTTTTTTTCGTCAAATACGCAAGTTCCTGATCCATACTTGCAGAAGCCACCATAAATACGGTATCCGGAACTGGGCAGTCCTTCATACTCTCTTCATCTACATGATCGACGATCTGCACATTGCTGAGTCCAAAATGCTCCACATTGTCCTCCATCGTCTCGCGGTCGGCACGGCTGACCACCGTTCCCTCTGCTGCCGTCAATGCTGCCTCGATGGCAATACTTTCTCCGCTGATCACACAGAGATTATCCTGTGTATCCACCATCATTTTATTGAGAATGACAGCGCGGATCTCGCTTCCCACATAATGAATCGAACCCTTTTGGAACATTTCATTTCCCATACCGATTTTCGCCGTATTGCGGGCGTTCGGATTGATAATGAGCATTCCGGCGGAAGCATTGATTCCGCGGTCGATCATATCCTTTACTTTACTGTTCAGAATCTCGCCTTCCGGTTTGGAACCCTCATTGTACCAGACGTCGCATTCTCCAAGACCGGCATTCCAAAGTCGATAAAAAATATCATCTACGCCCGCATTGGTAAACACCAAAGTTGTCTTGTGTGCTTCCACGGTCGGGATCACATTTTTATTCTTTTTCGTGATATCTATCATCTTAACATGTTCAAGGTCAATCGCCGTATTTTGGGCATAATACTGCAGCCACGACAAGATTACCTCGTTACTAAAAAGCGGTTCCTTCATAAACCATTTCCTCCGTTCCTTTTGATACTATTATTATATCTCAAACCGCATGACAAAACAACCGCTTTTATAATTTCGTAGCATTCTTTTACGATTTGTGCTATACTACAAAGTAGTAAAATTTTTGGAGGTAGTTACATGAATACCATAGGATTGATCGGCGCGATGGACGAAGAAGTCGCCATTTTGAAAGAACAGATGACTGACACAAAAGAAATGACCAAAGCGGGAATGACCTTTGTCGAGGGAAATCTGTGGGGACTGAAAACCGTTGTTGTCGTAAGCGGCATTGGGAAAGTAAATATGGCAGTCTGCACGCAGATCCTGATTGACATTTTTTCTGTCGATACCGTAATAAATACGGGCGTTGCGGGCTCGCTCAATAATACATTGGAAATTGGTGACATTGTGCTTTCACGCTGTGCCCAGCAGCATGACATGGATGTTTCCCCGCTGGGAGATCCGGTCGGCATTATCCCACGGATGGATGAATCTATTTTTGCCGCGGATGAAACTCTTGTTAAACTGGCAAAAGAGGCCTGTGAAAAAGCAAACTCTGACATAATCTGCCATGTTGGAAAAGTAGTAAGCGGTGACCAGTTCATCGCCGACGGCGAAAAAAAGCAATATTTGATCGATACTTTTGAAGGTGACTGTGCTGAAATGGAAGGGGCTGCGATGGCACAAGTGGCTTACTTGAATCACGTTCCATTTCTGATCATACGCGCGATTTCCGACAAAGCAGACAACTCCGGCCACATGGATTATCCAACATTTGCCAAACAGGCAATTACTCATACAGTGGCCCTTTTAAAAGAAATGTATACATTATTAATAGAAAGAAGATGACAAAATCGTGAAATTAGGTAGAAATGAAACTTGCTGGTGTGGCAGCGGCAGAAAATATAAAAGCTGCCATATGGCATTTGACGAAAAAATTGAACATTATATGCTGACATATCCACACGCAGAGGAACCGCCTCGCAGTATCATCAAGACGCCGGCGCAGATTGAAGGCATACGTAAAGCCGGCGAGATCAACTCCATGGTCCTTGATTCCGTCGCGGAAATGATCGGCGAAGGTGTGTCGACGCAAGAAATCGACGATCTTGTAGCCAAACGAACCGCTAACCTTGGCGGCATCTGCGCCTGCCTCGGTTACCAGGGATATCCGAAAAATGTTTGTACTTCCATTGATGACGTTGTCTGTCACGGAATCCCGGATCCAAAGCGGATTTTGCAGAGCGGCGATATTGTAAATGTGGATTGTACTACAATTGTAGATGGATTTTATGGCGATGCTTCCCGTATGTTTTTGATTGGCGAAGTAAGCGAAGAGAAGAAAAAATTGGTTCAGGTAACGAAAGAATGTCTCGACGAAGCGGTCGGCATCGCGAAACCATGGACGACATTGGGTGATTTTGGATATGCGATCAATAAACGCGCCAAAGAAAATGGCTACAGCGTTGTCGTAGAAATCGGCGGACACGGCGTCGGCGTAGAATTTCACGAAGAACCGTGGGTTCCGCATATCGGCGAACCGGGAACCGGAATGCTTCTTGTCCCAGGTATGACGATCACCATTGAACCAATGATCAATATGGGAACTTCCGATGTTTACTGTGATGAAGATGACGGATGGACGATTTACACCGATGACGGGGAACCTTCTGCCCAATGGGAATACACACTGGTTATCACAGAAACCGGAAATGAAATTCTTTCCCGCTAGGATATTTAATCGTACTGCAAAATACCTATGTAGTAAAAGAAAAGGAGCTGCGTATCATTTACACAGCTCCTTTGTTATCTTTTGTAAGGAAAACCTATAATTTTGAAAAAGATTAGGGGTAAGAGTATTGCCTCTTATTTTTTATTTATCAAATTTCCAACTATCTGTCAAAACGTTTGTCTTTTCAAATACAAAGTATACGATATGCTCGCCGGTTACTTTCTTATTAAGTGCAGCAACACATTCTTTGTATTCCGTCATAGATGTGTCACTCAGCTTCATACTTACCGTAGAAGCTCCGTCGTCGCCAAAGTCTACATTTGCCACTCCGATATAACTTCCTACTTCTGTATTGTAAAGAGAATAATTTGCGCCATTCCACAATGCATTTGAACTTGCTTCACTATTAGCAATCGTTCCTACCTGTTTTGCAATTGCGAAGGACTCTGCTTCTATCGTGTTATACGGATTTACGGTTCCAACTGCGTTTACACCTTTTGCCGTCATTTTTGTATCTGCCACCGAACCATCTTTGTTTTTGAAGTTTCCATTTTCTCCCAAATTCAAGATGTCTGCATAAGTGGTTCTGTAATCGCCTTTGGTTCCCAATGCCAGTGTATCTTTCTTTGTATGATAGAACGCATACCAGGTTCCTTTGAACTCTGCAAAACAGTGATGATTATTTCCGCTTGCTCCGAAATAAGTTCCCGGATTTTTCAATACACAGCCGACAAATTTGAATCCTGTCATCGGATTATCACTTTCCATTACGGCGATATTCGCTGTCGGTACATTTTCATCACGTCCGGAGAAGTCTGTCCAGTTTGTACAGTAACTATAATAATATTTGTCTCCGATTTTATTGATTCCGGAATCTTCAAACATATATGGTGCGTCAATTGTGACAGGGTCGCCATCCAGACTTACCATATCATCTGCAAGTTTTACAACTCTTCCGCATTTTGGATTCTTGATAAAATCTTCCGGCTTGTCTGTCGTATCACCAATTCCTCCAAAGTACAGATATCCGGTTCCGTCATCATCAACCAATACAGCCGGGTCAAACAGCCAGCCAATCTCGGATCCGGAACATCCCGGAGTCTCACGGCTGATCAGCTGTTTTCCAATTGGGTCTCTCCATGGCCCTGTCGGACTGTCTGCTTCCAACACTCCAATTCCACTGCCATTGTCAGCAAAATACAAGAAGAATTTTTCTTTTCCATTAATTGTCTTATGACATGCTGCCGGTGCCCAGGAATTTGATGCCCATTTCGCTGCTCCTTTTGAGCCTGCTACCGGAATCGCACCATGATCTGTCCAGTTTACCATGTCAGCCGATGAATATACATTAATGGTATTGATCTTTGAATAGTTATTGTCCGCATCCGGTGTTTTCTCGTACTGCTGGGAATCGTTTGTACCATATACATAGATTCTTCCATTGTATTCCATCGCGTATGGATCTGCAGTCAGACGGGAAGTCATGATCGGATTGCTTACGGATGTTTTACCCAAACCAAGGGAAAGATCCGGATAATCAACGCCTGCAGCCGCTTTTGCCACACCGCTGATCGTCACTTCATCCAGGTAGAAATCCATATTGTTGCCGGACTTGTATACCGACTGCCAGTAAATAATGATCTGTCCGTTGTGCTCCGGAACATTCATTTTTGCCTGACATTTTGTCCAGGTATCATTTGGCAGATCAAATATCTTGATTGGATCATATCTCGTTTCACCACTTCCGTTGACGTACTGCATAGAAAGATCGATTTTACTGTCTGCTCCTGTAGACTGTTTCGCATAAAATGTAATCTCATAATCGTTATCTGTCTCTGCAAAAGAAGTCACATCAATGCATGCACCGTGCCAGTCCTGTGAACGGCCAGTAACTTTGATGCTCTTGCTTGTTCCATTCGCACCGTCTTCTACAACGGAAATGGAAGCATCTCCGCGTTTTTCGATCGGATCTGTATTGTCATCTTCCATCGTGGCATTTACAAGAACTGCCGGTGTCGGTTCCGGTGTCGTCTCTCCTGCAGGAGCTTCTGTCGGAGCTGCCGTCGGATTCAATCCCGGACCATTTACTTCCGCAATTTTATTTGCTTCTGTAATCTCATCCAAATATACAGATACCGATTTTGTTCCTTTTGTCGGCTCTTTGGATTCCTGTGGTGCTATAGATGAATTTGCTGGTGTCATGTTTGTCCCTCCTGGTGTTGTTTTCGTCTGTGTAGTAACTATTGTCTGGCTGTTCTTTTTTACCCGAACCTTTACCACACCAATTTTCCGTTTTTTACCTTTTTTTGATACTTCTTTGACAGTAATTTTCGCTGTACCGGCTGTCACTGCCTTTACTTTCCCCTTTTTGGTTACCGTTGCCACCTTCTTCTTACTGGAAGAAAAGGTATAGCGGCAGCCTTTCTTTTTGTTCTTCACTTTGATCACTTTACTTTTGCCTTGTGTCAATGTCATTTTCTTTGTTCCAAGCTTTGCTTTCTTTGCTGCCATCGCATCTTCTCCACCTGCTCCGGCTACCAAAGAAACAACAAGTGCTGTGGATAACACAATACAACTCAATTTTCTCTTCATAATGTAAACCTCCTTATTTTCTTCAAATTGTTATCTCTATTTTACTGCGTTCTCTCTTTCAATACAATGATCTATCCTCTTCGATTTTTGATATATCTGGCACGCATTTAATTATATTGTTCGAAATATTTATTGTATGTGTATAAATTTATTGATATAATACGTTTATAAAGCAGTCAAAGGAGGTTGTTATATGATAAAAGTAATCTATGCGATGGTCAACCAGGAGATGCCGGAAGATTTTGTTGACGATCTGTTTTTTGCAGAGGGGGAGTATGAAATTATGTTATTTGATTCTCCGATCATCGCTGACGTAAACGGCGAAATACAGGAATTTCCGGAGCATCACTGCATTTTATACAAGCCCGGGCAACACATTTATTATCGTGCAAAATCCGGAAAACTTCTATATACATGGATTCGTTTTAACTGTGATGAAGCACTTTTTACAGAAGACTACATTCCTTTTGGCGTACCTATTTTCTGCCCGGATTTCGGCTGTTACCGAGAATATTTTATAGATGTCGCCAATGAAAATTATTGGAATCATGACAGCCGCCAGCTGGTTTTGGAAAAGTTAATGCACATTATCTTCCACCGGCTTCACGATTATGCTTTTTTGAATACGGATTTATCGCGATACCGCGAACGTTTGATTGATCTTAGAAATAATATTTATGCCCACCCGGAATTTGACTGGACATTAGAATATATGGCAGAATATGTAAATTTAAGTGTGCGCGCCCTGCAAAACCAATACAAGGCATTCGCACACATCTCCTGCATAAATGAAGTAATTGAAAGTCGTCTTGAACACTCAAAAGTGCTTCTCAGCCGCACCTCCGACAGCATACAGGAAATCAGTTTTGCCTGCGGCTATCGGAATGTGGAGCATTTCTGCCGCCAATTTAAGCAGCATGAAAATATGACACCAAACCAATATCGAAAAGAACACCGTTCTCTTTAGCAGTTACGCTTCAAATCCGCGATTTTTGCCGATATCGACACCGATCGTTTCGTTCAGGCTTCCTCTGCCATACGTAAGTCCGGCGTAAATCTGCTGTACATTTTTCATAACCGCCTCCGACGTATCCTGCTTTGCAACCTCGCGGAATGAAGGAAGAAGTCTTTCCATCACATGCGTGGCATGCGCAAATCGTTCGCTGTCGCGCAGTGCCATTCCCTGACACAATTCGTGATACGAATAGATGTACAACCGACGGAGATAAAAGGAAATTTCATATTGAAAATCGAGACTTCCCATCAATTCCGTCAAAAGTCCTCTGGCGCGCTCGATCTCACGGCGGCATGCCGGCATGTCGCCCTGTTTCATCTGCGCATCGCCCTCTTTAACACTATCCAAAAATGCTTCGTACATGATTACCACCAGCTCACTGCGGTTTGCCTGGGATACACGTGCTGCGTAAGCATTTAATTTTTCTTTTTCCATCGCACTCACCATTTTCTTTCGCTATATATCAAAATCAGCCCTGAAGCAGCTGCAAAATTGTCTGTGGACGGTTATTCGCCTGTGCCAGCATGGAAGTTCCTGCCTGGCTGAGCACCGTAAGCTGTGTATATTCTGTCATTTCTTCCGCCATATCCACATCCTCGATACGGGAACATGCTTCTGTCAAATTTTGAGAAGTCGTGTCCAAACTTGATGTTGCAGAATCCAAACGATTTTCGTACGCACCCAGTTTTGCACGCACTGCCGATACCTGATTGATTGCTTCGTCAAAAAGGGTAATGCATTCTTGTGCACCATCGTGTGTACATACGTTGCAATACTGGATATTCAATGATTCACAAGTAACTGCCGGAATCGAAATGTCAATATCCTGTCCTTCATTGGAACCAATCTGAATGGCTACAAATCCGGCATCAAGTACCGTCACATCGGCGTCTGTTCCTGCCTCTGCCCCGGCTACATCGAAGACGATTTCAAAACCGCCGCGGTCCGATACGGTCACACGATTTCCTTCTACAAATGTAGTTGCTGTTTTGGAAAATCCGGAAGTCGTATCCAATGCCACGACGGCATCTTTTCCCTGTGTGATCGTAGCACCATCTACACCAAGTTTTTTCGCAAGTTCCGGATTGTCTGTTGTAATTTCAATATTCCTGGACGCACCATAAATTTTTGACTCGAAGTACAAACTGGAAGCGGCATTGAGCGGTACTTCCTGCGGATTTCCATCTGCGTCGGTTCCATTGACCGGAAGCACATCAATATTCATTTTCTCGCAGCAATCTCGAATTCTGGCATAGGCTTCTTCCAAAGTCTCTCCTTTTTTAATCTCAATGCTCTGTCCATTGATCTGCACTTTTCCATCTTCTGCAAATACATCTGTCGCAGCCATTGTAAGCGCACCCGAAGTTACACTGGTCTTTGTCGCTGCCTGTGTAATTGACAGACTATATGTTGTCAATGCGACGTCATCTGTCATGGAAATAACGCTTACACCTGTATTACTGGAAGATGTCTGGCGGCAACAGGTTCCATCCAAAATGCTCTTTGTATTGAACTCGGTATCCGAAGCAAGACGGTCAATCTCGTTCATCAATGCCTCGATTTCCTGCTGAATTGCTTTTTTGTCATCCAATGTGGTCACATCATTCGATGCCTGCACGGAAAGTTCACGGCATCGCTGCAGCATAGCTTCAACTTCCGTCAATGCTCCCTCTGCCGTCTGAATAAACGAAATTCCGTCGGAACCATTACGGGAGGCGCGCTGAAGTCCGCGGATCTGCGCATGCATTTTCTGAGAAATCGCCATTCCTGCAGCATCATCTGCCGCTTTGTTAATACGGTATCCTGAAGAAAGTCTGGTCAGACTTGTCGTTATTTTATCCTCCGTCCGATGTAAATTTCCTGTCGCCATAAGAGCCGATATGTTTGTATTTATTTTCATAAAGTTACTTCCTTTCTCTGCACATTGGTAACTACAATTTTTGCCACCTGATACAGTCTGCTATTTGCTGTTTTTTCTTTATCTCCTACATGAAATGAATGTCTGGCGCCCTTTGCCACATCCATGCGCTCCATCGCAAATCCATTCATTTCCAAGTCCTTTTCAATATTTTGCGTGAGTTCGCTGACATCCTGCCCGTCTTCACAAGTCACAAATCCGCTGACCCGGTCGCCGGTCACTTTAAATGTCGCCTGCATTTTTCCGAAAGTATCCGAATGCAGTGAGATCTCAACGGTTCCTTTTTCCGCTTCGCTGCCTTGCAAAACCGTTACATTACAGGATGTAACTCCCTTTTCTGTCACAATCGGCACGGAAAATGTATTTGTCTGCTGCCGCATCTGATGGTAAAAAGAAATGCTTCCCGCCATCTGTATCAAATTCTGCAGTGTCTCATAGGTAATGTCTTCTGCTTGTTTCTGACTCTCGACCTTTGCCAAATGTTCATTGTCCAGTGTATCTAGCAACCCTTCCAATTCTTCCGGCTGATCGAGCGCCTCAATGACTGCTTCACTTTCTTCCCGGGTAAACAAGGCATCGTTTTCCGGCATTTCTCTTGCCAGATACCGCTTCATCCCGCGGATGTTCTGCAACGTAGCAGGAATCCCTGCCGCCGCCAGACACTCTTGTATGCTGTCGTCACTCAGCGCCACCGTCTCGCGGATATTTTGTGCCAATGCCTCATAATATGCTGCGTCTTCTGCCTGACTTTTCGGTGTTTCGCAAGCTTCGAGAACCTGCTCACATGTCGCATCTTCACCTGCCTGACGCAATGCCTCCGGCGACAATTCTTTTTTCAACCGGCGTATCACTTGATTTCCAAATGCCGCGCCGATCTGTTCGCTGATTGTCTCGCCACGGCTTTGCTGACTTTCCAGACTTCCGAAACCATCATCAATTGCAAATTCTTTTCCTTCTGCCCGTCTGGTGCGAACTGCCGACAAAAGCGAAGAAAATGTCAATTCTCTTCCTTCTTTTACCAATTGTCCGATCACGGCTCCATCACTTTTTTCCACTTTATCGATCAATCGGTAAATACCGATCATACTTTTTCGCTCTTCCGGCGTAATGTCACCTTTATGATCAAGTTTCCACAAATATTTCCGCAATGTCGTGTCGTCATCCGGCATTTCTTCCTGAATTTCCTGAAGTGCCGCCTCGATCTCATCCATTGTCATTTCCAATGGATTTTCCTGCTTTTCAATCATTTTCGCCACAACCGCCGGTTTCATCTGCTCCAGCACGGAAGTTACTTTGGCATCGTAATCTTTCATCGAAAGCACGGACTCTTTTGTAATCTCCATCTGATTGTACGCAAGGATCCGAACCGCCCGCTGATTTGCCGATGTCCGGTCAAGTCCCAGATCATCCAATATCGCGTCGACATTTTGAAATGCCTTTGTCATCGAATCTCCCAGATCTCTCCGCACCTGCGTTCCCACAGCCTCATAATTTTTTGCCAGCTGCTCATTTGCTTCCGCATTGGAAATTTCTGACATTTCCTGCAATGTGGTCCGATCTGCCTGCCCGATTGTTTTTCCCAGTACACTCGCCGGTGCCTGCCAAATCTGGTCCTTTGCCCGCAATGTCTCTGCCATCTGGTCAAGTTGATCCTGGCCACACGCAATTCCCTGCTCATCAAATATTTTCTGACAGGCTTCCTGCTCCATCTGCTTCAGTTCTTCCACTACCTGCGTAAGATTTGAGATATCAACATGAATGCCCTTGCGTTCCATCGTTCCAGCTGCTTCCGCTGTCATTTTCAACCGGATTTCTTCCAGCTGACGTTTTGCCGTGATAAAGGCAGCCTCTTCCGGATAAAATGCCCGAATTTCTTCGTCTGTTACATTTTTCAGATTCTCCCATTTCTCAGCGGCTTCCACATACGAGATTTTGCTGATATCTGCCTGCTGTGGAACGGTTCCTTCCCGCACGGCATCCTGAATACGCTCTTGAATGATCTCCTCCGGCAGATCTTTTGTCTCCTGCCATTTGGTATATTTTTCTATATTTTCCGCCGTTACCGGAATATCTTCTTCATACAGAAATTTCGCTGCTTCTTCGGCGCTGTCATTTCCCTGCAAGCCATTTTCTTCCAATATATGGTCGATCTGCGGCTTCATTTCCTCGTAAGAAGCCCTCTGCTCCGCCATCGCCGGCATGGAAGTCACACTGGCGCTATTTCCGACTGCTGCCGGTGTCAGATCCGCTTCCTGCTCTATGTAATATTTTATCGCTTCGTCGCTAAGTTCCGGAGCCCTTGCCGCCATCTGCGCCGCAAGTTCAATCTGCGCTTGCAGTTCATCGGAAAATTCCTGCTTTTCTTTTTCCTTTTCTACCTGCTTACCCAGCGCCTCCGCATTGGTTTTACGCTCCGTCTTTACCTTTTCTATCGCCCGCTCCAATGTCGAGTCGACGTATTCTTCCAAAATTGTCCCTTCATCCTCGATATCTTTGGCATCCTCGCCATTGATACTCTGGCTGATAAAGTCTGCCGGATCAAAATTATTTTCCGGAAGATTCTTCGCCACATCACTCACGATCTCATTTTGAGTTGTGCCGGTATATATCATATTGGAGTCCATTTCCTTTTGTACCGCACAATCCTTTGTATACTCAATTCCATAATTGGAAATGCTGCCGTCCCTGGCAATCTGTACCGACGCCCCGCTTTCCTTTGCATAAGGGGTGTCTTTAAAGTCAATGGAAATCTTGTTTGGATTGATCACCATGGATTTCTCACTCACTTTCGTTTTTTATAGTAACCTGTCTGGTAACTATTCAGGGTTTCCCCACTCCCACATTCGCATTTCGAACACTTCGTGTTCTTTTCCCGCCTTTACCAAGGCTAAAAATACTCATATGTGGTGGGAAACCCTATTAGGCTCTAATGTGTGGAAAGCAATGCCTCTTACGTGCAAGCACGACGATTCATTGTTTTCCACACATTGATCCTGAATAGTAACCTGTTGTATTATATATTTCGTCCCTTTTCCTGTTTTTCTTGAGAACTTCTTGCTTTTTTCTTTCTTGGCAGGTAACTGCCCCCTCTTTCATCGGCCACCTCGTCCTTCCGCACACGTCGTTTCTTTCCTTTTCTTCTCTGACGTGTGCCGAACTCCTCCCGATCCGGCCACCTCGTCTCTCCGCACACGTCGTTTCCTTTCTTTTCTTCTCTGACGTGTGCCAAACCCCTCTCGATCCAACCACCTCGTCTCTCCGCACACGTCGTTTCCTTTCTTTTCTTCTTTGACGTGTGCCGAACTCCTTTCAATCCGGCGACTACCTCCCGACCGCCTCCACTCGCACAAACCTCCCCTTTACTCTATAATTCAAGGGTAGTTTTTTGCAAGGAACTATTTCTATGAAATTCGTTCCTGCGCGAAAAACTACCTTGAATACCTATCGAAACCATTCCCAAAGCCAGAACCCATACTCCACATTTTCGCCGCCTTCGAGCAACATATCATACTCCTCTTCGGTCAGATTTTCTTTCAATTTCTCTTTCGACTCATCCGGAACTGTCTGGTACGTACTATCCACAAAACACAACGTAGGATACAAGATGCACCACCAATTTTTCCCAGTTGCCTCACCGATTCGCACATTTAATGCATTATAATTTCCCGCCGGAAACACCATATCGCCATACTGTTTTACCGGAAAATAGCAGTTTTCCAGTGTCGCCGTAACCGGATAATCATATCCTTTTTTCTCTATGTAATTTGCCGCACATTGCTCAATTTCCGGGATCTGCGCCTGAAGTACATGAGCCGCTGCCTCCACCGAATCACTCTTTTTCATTTTTTTACGCAGCATTTTTACAATTTCTTCCTTTACTTCCAGCTTCAGTTTTTGGTCCATTTCGAGATCACTGTTTGCCACGACATGAAGACGAATTACTTCTTTTGCGATATCTTCCTGCATTTCCTTTGCCGCCGTAGCTTCTCCGTAAAAATGCATCAGCACACATACTCCCAAAACCGCCGCTCCAAATAAAAAACATTTTAAAACTTTCATAATACCCTCCTAATGAATTACTCAAATACTAGTATTTCCAAATTTTTTCTCGTTATACAGGAAAACCATAACGTTATAAATTGCGAAAACAACTTTTCCATGTTATAATAGTTTAATAATAACGTAACTATTCAGGCTCTAATGAAAGAACACGAAGTGTTCGAAATGCGAATGTGGAAAGGGAGCCTGAATCGTTACACAACAACAAACAAAAGGGGGATACACATGGATTCCACATGGATCAATGCTCCGGCCAAGATCAATCTCGGTTTGGACGTTATTCGCCGCCGCGATGACGGCTATCATGAAGTAAAAATGATCATGCAAAGCATACGGCTCTTTGACCGTTTGACATTAAAAAAGACAAAAACGCCAGACATCAGTCTGACCACAAATCTCCATTTTCTTCCCGTCAACGAAGACAACCTTGTCTACAAAAGCGCAAAAATGCTTATGGAAGAATTTGGAATTTCCGAAGGAGTGTCGATCACGCTCGATAAACGGATTCCGGTTGCCGCCGGTATGGCGGGTGGAAGTACCGATGCCGCTTCGTGCATGATCGCAATGAACCAACTCTTTGACCTTGGTCTCTCCGACGAAGATCTGAAAGAACGTGGAGTGAAACTTGGTGCCGACATTCCTTACTGCATTCAAAAGGGAACGGCACTTTCCGAGGGAATCGGCGAAATATTGTCGCCTCTTCCGCCTGCGCCGTCTTGTCATGTACTGATTGCCAAACCGGCCTTCCATGTGTCGACAAAATTTGTCTATTCCAATCTTGTGCTCGACGAAACGACCGAACATCCGGACATCGACACAATGATCGAGTGCATTCGGAAAAGAGACTTGCAGGGACTCTGCAACAATATGGCAAACATACTGGAAACCGTTACCATTCCGGCACATCCCGACATTGCTCTCATCAAACAGACCATGATGGAAAATGGCGCAATGGGTGCTCTGATGAGTGGAAGCGGTCCGACCGTCTTTGGCATTTACGATAGCGAAAAAGAAGCCATGCGCGCCAAAGAAATCTGCCGGGCTCTCCCTTGCCGATGCTTTGTTTATGTAACCGATTTATACCGCTAAAGGAGGAAAAAGAAAAATGAAACGATTCACAAAATTACTGGGCAGCATTACCCTTTCAACCGCCCTTGTCATCAGCTCACTCGCTGTCACGCCGGATAGCAACGTTGCCGTTCAAGCTGCGGAAAGCAACGATTCCTTTGAAATGACAGACAGCGCTCTGTTTCAGGCAGAATATGTAAATGGAGTTTATACGATCACAGGATTTGACGGCCTCTACAATGCTTCTTCCATCGTCGTTCCTTATGAACTCAACGGAATCCCGGTCCGTGCAATTGACGCCGCATTTTGCGGAAAAACAAACTGCTTGACCGTATACCTTCCCGACAGCATCTCGATCATTGGATCCAAGACCTTTGCTGCTTCATCGGTAGAATATGTAAAAAGTTATTCGAATTCCAAAATCAAGGAAATTATTGCGCAGCCAATCGCGGGTGAAATTGAAACCGGTTCCATCGATATACCTGTACCGGAAACCCCGGAAATTGATACCGGAAACGCTGGGATATCCCAAGAAAAACCGGAACTTTCCGATACTCTGCCGATTTCTTTGAAAACCATTGAAGACAATGCATTTAAAGATTCCAAAATCAAGAGTATTACTATCGTAAGCCAGATGGATAAAATTGGGAAATACGCATTTGCCAATACACCAAACTTCCTCGACTTTACACTTGCTGTCGGAGCTTCCGTCGATAACATTGATGACTACGCATTTTCCTGCACCCAGATTCATTCGATCACGATCAACGGAACCATCAACCGACTTGGAAATTATGCGATAGAAAAAACAGCAAATATCAGTGACTTTACCGTAAGTGACACCGGTTCGATCTCCACGATCGGAGACCACGCATTTTACAATAGCGGTATTCACTACATCGTATTAAAGGGTTCCGTCACAAACATCGGTTCCTATGCCTTTGCAAGTTGTGGAAACATTTTACAGGTAGAAGTTTCCTCAAACACAAATTACACGTTGGGCGAATATGCATTCAACTGTGCGCAGATTCACAATGTATACCTCTCCGAGGGACTTACTGCCATCGAAAAAGGAACGTTTGAAAAATGTGGAAACCTCGAAAAAGTGCAGCTTCCACAATCATTAAAAACCATAGGGGAAGATGCTTTTAAAAATGTACCAAACTTGAAAGAGATCAATATTCCGGCAGATACCACCATCGCTTCTTCTGCATTTGAAGGCGTCGGTGATTCCACCAAAAAAGCACTTGCCGCAAGTGGAAATACAAATGCACTCGTACTTTTAGGCATGTCCGTTGTACCGACAAGCACACCGGCACCGGTTCCTGTTGCCGCAGTTACTGCAACTTCTGCACCGGCACCTGCAAAAGTCAGTGTAGGAAAAGCCAAACTTACTTCCGTTAAGAAGAAAAAAAGAAAAGCTACTCTTAAATGGAAAAAAGTAAAAGGTGCTTCCGGTTATACCATTTACAAAAGGGTAGTGAAAAATGGTACAAAAGCAAAAAAAGCCAAAAAGATCAAATTTGTGAAAGTGAAAAATGTCTCCGCAAAGACGACGAAATTTACGATCAAATTAAAGAAAAAGGCGACAACGTCCTTCTATATCAAAGCATTTGTAAAAACAAAAGTGAACGGAAAGACGAAAACCGTATACGGAAAAGCCTCAAATACGAAAAAAGTAAAAGTCAAGTAGGCGGCGGTGCAATACTATATACCACAGAGTTATACACCCGAATAAAAAAGAAATTTGTTTTAAAAAACCATGCAGAACTATACAATCATAGTTCTGCATGGTCAAAGTGTTGTCGCCAGCATAACAGATCGGCATATCACAAGTGATCTTGCAATTCGTACTTTGAAGAGAGCACTGATTTGTCAATGACATCCACTACAGCCTCCACAACCTCCGCTGCAGCCTCCTCCTGAAATTTGTCCATGATTACAATTTGGTGTATTGTCCGTCGCAAGCACGCCCTGCAGGAACTGCGCTACCGCAAGATCCGCATCGCCGCTCACTCCCGGCACAACAAGGATTCCTTCTTCACTGAGCGCCAGCATCGCACCCTCGCCGACGCCTCCGCAGATCAGCACTTTAACATCACCTTTTGCCAAAAAAGATGCCATCGCCTCATGTCCGTTGATTGCGGATGTATTGAGCACCATAGCTCCCGTCAGTCCGCTCTCGTCAAATTCATAAATCTTAAACGCATCGGAGTGTCCAAAATGTTGGAACACTTCTCCCGTCTGCTCATCGTATGTTACTGCTATTTTCATTCTCTATTTCCTCCATATTCCCGCATCATTCTGATATATGATGCTTCCTTCGTCAATCTCTTCCTGATAAAGATAGCCATCGGCAATCTCTGCCATTGTCATCACACCGTCCTTTACACTACGCAATGTAACTTTTGCCATCGGAACCGCTTCATCCGGCCTTCCTTCACAGCCGAAATCCGGTTCTTCAATCTCTACCACTTCATATTTTATCATGTAGGACTCTCCTCTCGACACAAGATTCCGAAAAGCAGGATACGGGAATCGAACCCGCCTATCCAGCTTGGGAAGCTGGCGCCCTACCGATAGACTAATCCTGCCTAAGTTCATCCGCTACCGCATGAATGCTCCACTACGCCTACGCAATCGAAAAAAGAGTCATGGGTAATACAGCAAATGCCGCACTCGCTCTGAACGGATAAACTAATTTTATTATAACATTATTATATGCAAAAAGCCAGCACCAAATCAGTAAATCTCATCGCTGTCAAGAATCACCGTAAATGGGCCGTCATTCAGAAGTTCCACTTTCATGTCTGCACCAAATTCTCCCTGCTCAACGACCGGAATCTCCTTTTTGCACTCCTCAATGATATATTCGACCAGCGGCTCTGCCATCGCCGGCGCACCCGCCTTTGTAAATGACGGACGGTTACCCTTCTTGCAGTCCGCATAAAGGGTAAACTGGGAAATAAGCAAAAGTTCGCCTTCCACATCTTTCAGCCCGAGATTGGTCCGCCCATCAGCATCCTCAAAAATCCTCATATTAACAAGTTTTCTTACCAATTTATCTGCTATTTCTTTGGTATCGTCCGCTCCGATTCCGATCAGAACCATAAAACCTTTTCCTATTTTTCCGCGCACCTCACCATCGATCGTAACCGATGCGTGACGCACTCTCTGTATAATAAAACGCACTTCTTTTTCTCCTTCCATTGATCCTTAATAGTTTCAATAAAAATATAATTGATGTTCTACCAGCGTTTCTCCCTCATAAACCAGCCTCAGAGAAAAGAACCGCTTTTCATCTTCCACAAGCAGTTTCAGGAAAATGGCATCGCCTTCCCACGTCGGCAGCCCAAGCACGGTTTCTTTGTCAATCCAGGCAAGGTCGCCCTCCGTGCACTCTTTCAATTCGCCTTCGAATCCGTCGGCCGTATAAAGGCACATCATCTCCGGCTCCATCCGGTCACACACAAAGGTGATCACGCCGCGGAACCGGTATTTTGTCAATGTCAGCCCCGTTTCTTCCTTTACTTCACGCAGCAGACAATCCTCGGGGCCTTCCGTCCCTTCTGCATGTCCTCCGACACCGATCCATTTATTTTTATTGATATCTTTCTTCTTTTTCGTGCGGTGAAGCATCAGATATTTTCCCTCTTTTTCTATATAGCAAAGTGTCGTAAGTTTCATTCCCTGTGCCTGCTTCTCGCCGAAATTCCGGTTAAATTCTTTAAAATTGTACGTCTCGTAAGAACGGCACAACACAGCAAAATGAATCTTTTTAAAATAATTTTCTGCCTTTTTACCCGCAATGTCCATCTCCGTAATTGCCTTATAAAACAAGTCTGAGACAAGCCGCGCATCATTTCCGAATGCCCCACATCCAAATGCTCCAAGCACCAGATTTTCATATCCGGCATACGCCGCTGCCAAAAGCATCCCTTCGATGCGGTGATACAAAATATCCTCGTATTCTTTCGCACTAACCGGAATACCGCCGTGTGAGATCATCGGCGCCTCACACGTCAGAACCGACACGATCGTACTCTCCGGCAAAAGCCGTCCCCGCTCATCTTTGATAATTTCCACCTGCGGCGTAATCATCAGCGCATCCGTCGCCAGGTAACTCTGTTTTTCCCTATTATAAATATAATACGGTGCAGCCTCCTCCGATTCCAGCGAACACAACAGCGAACTCTTGCGGCAAAGATCTTCTTCCTGCGCTTTCGCCCCTTTTCGCACACCGCCTCCCGGGTGTACCGGATTGGCAAGATTTAACACAAGCACCTTCTGCTCATTCATCTCACGTGCCACCGAAAAAGAATCCTTATTTACGCACTTAAATTCTATTTTCCGCGCCTCGTGAAAGTGACTCATTTTGTCCGGAGATACGCGGAGTTTTTCCAGTTCTTCCGGCAGAAACACCTGGATTTTCTCCCGTTCTTCCTTCGAAAGTTTTACCGGAATCTGCTTGTCGCCGATTTCATAAACCCCCCGCTCAAAAATCCCCAATGTATCCAATAACATCTCAATATTCTCTATTCTCATTGTCCGCTCCCCTTTCCTTATATAGATACTTCGTAACTATTCAGGATCCAATGTATGAAAATCAATGAATCGTCGTGCTTGCACGTAAGAGACTTTGATTTCC
>ERZ780157.2093-NODE-2093-length-19394-cov-3.144889_pt1 | contig 19394 bp, 31 predicted proteins | sample MGYA00511169_ERZ780157 | MGnify/ENA primary metagenome ERZ780157 (study PRJEB29588, sample SAMEA1965149) | human gut metagenome | biome: human gut; feature: human-associated habitat; material: faeces | place: Denmark | collected 2008/2010 ... | reverse complement strand
CCATCCCCGTGCCCGCAGCCACTCCTACTCTCGCCACTCCACGAGCCATCGTGATAGCAGAAGCCGTCGTCATGATTCTCGCTCTGCCAGCCGCAGCTAAGCATGGGATGCTGGTATTTCGTATTGAACAACGGTGTCTCGTGTGTTTGTTCCACTCATTTCCTGTGTCCAGCGTTCTCCCATGGTACGCTCCTTGTTGGACCCTTCACCCCTTGTAGTCGGACGTTATCGAGAGCAGTGTGGACTACGTGTCGATTATTGGTTCGTTCTTGTGTGTGCCCTTCACTGGATAGACTGGTGCAAGAGCAGAAGGATCCTGCCGGAAGATTGGTAGGATTGGCTACCTCTGCTGATCTCCATAGGAGCAAAAGAACCCAGAACGTTGCTTCTCAGATTGACAAATTCTTTGCAGTCACAAAGGAAAATGGAGTTGATGTTCCCTTTTCGGTGGAGGGTGAGTCGTTCTGTTGCCACGTTAGATACAGAGAGTGACTATTTCGGTATGAAGATGCTGTTTGACGAGCTGCTGAAAGGGAGGGACACTTCAAAGACGCTTCTTCGTTCAGTGAATACGCGTATGTTGTCATCATCGGTAGTACAATGATCCTGTTCTAGCGGCGTGCAACTCGGTCATCAGTCTCTTTGAGGAGAGCCACGTGTATCTCGCTGATGCGGCGCTTCGTCTGAAGCAGGCAGTGGCCTACGAATTGTTTAACTGTTTTGCGTGATTCACTGTAGACCTGCGCTGTCGAAGCAGAAGAAGGAGTACGAGAGAGTACTGGAACATCTTTCCTCGCGAATAGCGGTACGGTCTTTCGAATCATGTGATTCGTAGGAATTGGAAAAGACGATGAGTCGAAAGAAGGAGGCGGTGGATGCGCTCCGTTCAAAGTGGCATATCACGTCTACGGATAAGGACGGCATCGTAGAAGAACTCAGTCACGCGAAAGACGACCTGCCCTCCCTGATGGCTGATGTGCATCACTTCCTGCAAAAGGAGTTGCTCGAATTGCTGATGGAGTACTACGCCTGCTTTGAAGCCTTCTTGATGGAGTCCTCCTCCCCAAAGAAGGTGGAGGACCTCTTTCCCTCCCTCTGTTCCGTGATGTCCACTCCGACGCAGGATTCGTGTCAGACGCTTCTGGAGTCGGAGCAACGCGACCTGCTGCTGGACGACTGCTACTGCTTGCTCGCGTTTCTGAAGGAGAGGAGGAAGCAGCTGGCGAAGGAGACACACTCTGTGGTGGTGAGCGACAGTCCAGTAATCATGGGTATTTTGCGCGTGTGGGGAGTGAGGGGTAGAGGTCGTGGGGAAGGTGACGCTGGACGCGATAGCGAAGGGTGTGGAGTGTGTGCAGGGCGTGATCGATCTAATGGAGGGAAGAGTGGTGACGACGCTCCGTTTGGCGGTGGACGAGGCGTTCCGTGACAGCATTGAGGAGTGTATCAAGGAGGTGAGAGAGAGTGGAGGCGGTGAAGTGTAGGAGAAGCGTCTGGAGAATCTGAAGCAGGTGATCGAGGGTGTGAAGGAGAAGAAGCAGGAGACCTCGGAGCAGCTCGTGCAGCTGGCGAACCAGGCGCAGCACGTGCAGAGCTACGCCCGGAGACTGTATTTGGACACGGAGCGTGCGCTGAACTCGCTGTTCCCCTCGCTACATGTGACGGTGACGGGTGCTGTACAGTCGTTGTGGGGTGTTTGTTGTTGAGAGGTGTTGAAGTGGAGTGTTGAGGATTGCGTTTCAGTGAAAGAGTTGATGAGTTGGCTCAGAGGTGTTGGAGTTCTCAACAGAACACTCAACTCATAAACAGACCAACCCAAAAGCAACTATCAACAAACAACACACACAGATTACAACGAAAGCGACGAAGACGCCAGTGCGCGCTGCGCTTCGTCTTCAAACAGAAGGGAACAGAGCTGCTTCTTCGCGTCCTCCTTCGACTGCGAGCCAGGCAGGAGTCTCATCACGCGCTCAATGCTTCTCAGCCGCGAAGCGAACGCCAGCGAAGGGGAACACAACGTCTCACTCTCTTTTATCGTTTGGGACACACTCACCTTGTCTTCCGGAAGACAGGTCGCGCATCTCCACGCAATGCACTCTTTCAACATATCACACAATCGGCTCTGCCACAGGACCAACTCCTTGCGCTCCCACAATTCCAGCAGCTGGGAGAAGAAACGCTCCGTCATTTCCGTGCTGCTCAGCCTGCTCACAATTGCGTCCATGTCCTCCACCACGTACTCACTCAGTATCACAGACAGACAGGACGATAGCAACTCTCTGTTTCGCATGACACACGAACTCACGAAACGGGTCAGGAGATCATCGTGATCAATCGTGCCCATCCGAATCAGAAGGGACACAAGGGCAAAGGCATTTCTCTCTTCCGAGTGGAGCACTTCCTGGATGCACTGCTCCCGATTCCACGTCAGTTTCTGCACCTTGGGTTTGTTCCTCCAAACCCCGATCACACCGTCTTTGATGCCCTCGCCACACACCAGACTGCACTTGGCAAAGCGGAAGGACTGGAGGAAGTAGCCGTGGAACAAGTCCCACACGAGGATCATGCCATCATGCGTCACGATGAACATCGTTCCCGTTGCAGAATCAACGAAGCAGTGGTCGGGACGGTTCTCCTTTGAGCAGTGATCGAAGCGGTAGCGACCCTTGTGGAAGTGGAGTGTGTCGCCATCGATGAGGGAGGACGAACACAGCAGAAACAAGTTCGGATCGGTCACACTCCTGCGGAACAGCACGATGATGTCCATCTTCACGAAGCACGTGTCGAGAGAGCACAGACAACCCGCCATTCCTTTACACACACTTGCCTTCTCGCTGAAGGGTCCGAACTGGACGGATCCCACGTCCGAGTCGTCGAATCGAAGGAGATAGTAGTGGAACGCCAGGTTCATTTGGATGTCGACCACATCTTCGGGCAGGAGAGAAGCGTCGATGGAGGCAACTTCCCTGTAATGATCCTCACTCGTGCAGTCGATGAGGAACAGGGAGCGATCCACGACGGCCGCATAGTGATCATTATCGATGCACTTGATGCAAGACACCTTCGACGTTTCAGAGACGGGGATGTTCAGGATAAGCGCGGCGTTCGAGACGTCGTAGACGAGGAGACTGGAAGGATAGGCGACACAGAGTCTCGATCCATTCTTGCTGAAATCGAAATGAGTTGCGTCAATGCTCCACGAACCCGTCTTCCTCTTCTCCATGTCTATGAGAACGTACTGGTAGTGAGCGTTCTGATCCTGTCTCCGAATTGCAAACAGAGTCGGAGACGCAAATCGCATGTTGTAACAGTTCATGTCATCCACCGAGCTGATGTCCACGCTACACTACAAAACAGGATTAAACACAAGAAGCTACATCCCCCATTTCTGTGCATTGAAAGGGTGCGTCAGAACTGGATGGGCTCATTCTCTTTTGCAAATCGCTGGCGACAGTGCGAAAACCGACCCGATTTCTGCCCATTTCAAAACAAACACACCAATTATCTCCTTCAATCTTGCGTTTTACTCGCTTCTTGCGTTTATCCTGCTTCGTCTTCAGCACGATGCAGTCGCCGAGGGAGTGAGACTACACATCATCCTCTCTCCGCAAAACGACATAGCCAATGTCGCGCAGCTCGCCGTCCGCCTGCATCACCATTCGCGACGTAAAGTCCTGCCCGTTCGCGAGCTTGTGCGAGTAGAAGCAGCTGTCGCCAAACGGACACACGCCGAAACCGCCGTTGAAGTGCTTGCACGGAATCTCTACCCCTCACACATCTCTCCTTCCTCTACTCGACATGTTCTCCTTGTACATCTCGATAATGCGGTCCTTCGTGTCCTGGTCGAAAATGGGAACATTACTCGGAATGACATAGAAGGACGTCGCGCGGCACAGGGGGCATCGTCTCACCTACTCCTGAAGTCCATTTCCAACGAACACGTTCGGATCGCCGATGTGCGAGTAGCGCCAATTGCGAATGCACTCCAAGCAAAACACGTGGTTGCAATCTAATCATCACAAGCACTTCCTTCACGCACTCTGCATCAGCCCGAAGCGCTTGTTCGCACGGAGCACGTCTTCCTGGCAGATGCAGCACTCCGTCGAATACTCCAACGCTGCCGGCTTCTTCTCCGGCTCCTTCGTATGGGCGTACCAGCAGCGGTCTCCATACATGCAGTTGCCCTATCCCTTACGACGAGGAAGAACCATCACATTCAGCCAGTAGCGACAAACCTCCTTCTTCTTGTCCTTCGGCTTATGCGTCTCCTCCTCTGGCGTTTCGTGAAACACGGGCTCTGGGGGTGGCGGCATGGGCGGATGCTCCAGTTCTGTCCCCACGACATCCCTCCACGTCTTCTTCGCGTGCGTCTCTGGCTTCGCAATCGGCTCCGGAGAAAGCGCGGGACGGTCCCAATTCAAATGGGAGAAGTCGAGGTTATATGAATCGAGAATTGCGTCGTCCGCGTGCATATCCTGGTAGTCGAGATTGCTGTAAGGAAGAGAAGTGTAGTCCATCGCCGGATTCGAAGCGAAGTAGGGATGGGGAGAATACAGCATATCTCCATGAATCTGAAAATCCAAGCTCGAGAGATAGTGGTCGTCCTCCTCTGTTCCGAAGCCTCTCCACTCCACTAGAAAGTTACTCCCGAGACGAGTCACAAACCGTTTGAACCGTCCATGTACTCCGCACCATTCAAACTGTACGGACTACTCAGTCCGTTCTGTTGTTGCGACAGGTCGCCTCGCAAATCTAGGCAAAATGAGCCACAACAGGGATCAAAACGTACCATTCATATTCGCTGTTTCAAATCCAACCAAGTGATTAACTATGCTTTTCAATGATCTCCTTGTCGACTCAAACACCCAATTCTAGAAAGAAGCGTTAGTCCTTCCTCCACCATGCGTAGAAGGCACGTACAAGTATGCACGAAGCACAGGTAATCGGAAACGATTCGTGAGATACGAGTTTATCGCAGCATCTCGTTTTCGGCACTCCAGAAATCGGGGAGATGGGCCGATTTCCAGAAATCAAGGGGTTCTCTGTAACCAAAATCGCGTATTTATTCTCCATTCTGTTCCGAATCGTAACCCAGAGTGGCGTTGCAAGTGTTGTGATGTGTTGAGAGGTGTCTCCTTGGTCGGAATTGCAGACTTGGGTGATGTGGTTTTGATGCTCAGAGAGGGATGCTGTAGTTTCAATTCACTAAAAGAGTGTTGCTGCAGTTTCAATTCACTGAAAGAGGGATGCTGCAGTTTCGATACTCAGAGAGGGACGTACTCTCGATCCTCTAAAGAGCGACCCCAAACAAACACGCGGCACCAAAATAGGGAATTACTCCTTCTTCGCTGAATTGATTTTGGGGTGAAGATACATAAGGGGTTCAGCATTGAGGGAGTTATAGAAAAGGTACATGTCTTCGACCGGGTGAGGGAAGACCACGTGCGACACGTAGTGATCAACCGGGTCGATGGCGTCGAATCGCAGCACCCGGTTGTTCTCGACCATCGCCGCATACCTACTCTTCAGCCGCCCCCTCTCTCCTACTTCGCTTCCGGATGAATGATGCACGACACGATCGGGCACTTGTGGTAGGCAGACTGGTCGCGTCCATGCTGCGTCCCCGCCCCATAGTTATCCACCAGCTGCGCGATCTCCTGTCCATCCAGCGAGAAGATACGCGTCTTCGAGTGGTCCGACACCAGCACCTTCGTCTAGAAGTCAGGTCGCCCCAGAGAAGCCACATGGTCGCGAGTGAGACTGATCCGCTTGTCGTCGACGTACTCCGCCAGCGAGATCTGCAGCGCGTGCTCCTCCATCGCCCCCGTCAGCTGGTTCACGGTCACGAAGCGCGTCGAGAAGACGAATATCCACTGCGACGCTTCGGGCACGCTCACCACCCCGCACAGCCTCTCCTCGTTCAGCAGCGGCACGACGGGCGACGAGTAGTCAGAAACAGCTGGGAATGATGGAGTCGCAAAAGCAGTACTGAAATCGGTGAGTTGGAGACACTTGACCATCTTGCGCCGGAGGAGCAGCAGAGCGATCTGAGCCTCGCATACGACGCTCCTGACCTCCAGGTCCTTCGATCTACGCGTTACGACTGATAAAGAAGAAGACTCGAAGAGGAGTTTCTTCGATTCGACGTCCCAGACATAGAGCGCTCCAGTACTACTCACGGCCAGCAACAGGTTGGGAAACGCGGACGACACTGTCACGCTCGTGATGGGGGCATCGCTGCCGGCTATGAATGAGCGCAGGAGCGGACGATTACAAGAAAATACATATATCACTCGGCATTCAACGCAGCTCAGCAAAAATACTTCTCCCTCGCTCGTTCCGACAGCCAGGATGCTGTCACGAGGTCGAGAGGGCTGGGTGTATAGCCAGCATGCATAATTGCACACCTACGGTGAAGCCAGCACACAATTCCACACGCCTCCTTTGAAATATGGGGTCTTTTCCACAACATAGTGGGCAAAGAAACCAATACGAGTATTCTTATCTTCGTTGTCATATCTGTGTGTCAGCCACGACGATGAACACAATCGCTACATATTTACTTGCGTCGGAGACACAGTCGCGATATAGCGGCAAATCGGTCCGCGCGGTCGCTCCTCCAGTAATTGTATGATGGAGTCTGAGTGATTCTCCTCCACTATTCGTCGACAAGTCAGATTATCGAGATTGGTGATAAATGAACTCCTAAAGCCCTCATTTGCGTGTACACAAGGAATTACATAGTTTCAAAGTACTTGGCAACGCAAACACTTCTCAGTTATGATCTCCCAGAAACAGCAAACAAATAATCGGGACTATTTCTGGAGGAATGCGCAAGTCGCCAGCGTGAGGGTCTGCTCCCTAGCATGCATGGATCCGACATGCTCTGACGCTCAGTGCAACGCCCATTGCTCTTGTTTCTAGGGAAGCCTAATTCCCTTTCACCAGACTCCACTCTTTCTTGCGCACATGTCCATCAATCTGAGTGGAACGTGGAAACTGGATTCCAACCGATCGGAGTCCCTTCTACCGTATTTGAGTGCTCTCGTAGGATACTGGATCTACGGAAGGGTTTCTTATTCGTAGGGAGTTCCCGACTTGGCCGCACAGGCAGCCAACAAGCTGGTTGACATTTTGAACATCACACAGACGGATGACTCGTTTACGATCTGCAGGATGTCCCGTTTTGGGAAGGACTCAAAGCCGCTGAAGTTTGGCGAGGAATACTCGGTGAAGTCCGTTACGGGAGGGATTCATCGAGTCGTCATGCGTGCAGCGCGTAACGCGTAGATTGTTGCCGTGAAGATGGACGGAGCGATCCAGATGGTGACGCACCTCGCCAACAACGTGGGCATTCTCCACGACACGCGCGTACTCGAGGAGAATGGGAAGGTGATGCACGTCAATCTGCTCCTGCAGATGGCGGATGGGCGACACATCGTTGTGAATCGTTACTTTATCAAATCAAACCTCACCTACGAAGAGCTGCTGGAGCAGGCAGAAACGGGAACGATCAAGAGGTGGGGATTGGATCCGTGTGTGATGTGTAGTCCAAGGGAGGAGGATTTCGACTCAGACTAATCACTTTTGTATTCTGTACTCTGTTTGTTCGATACGACTCGGAGGGCACTTTTGATTGTGTGAATGGACGTAGTGGCGTGGCAGACTGGATTTCATGCGATAGGATCTGAACAAGGCGCTCTACGAAGTGTGGAATGCAAACTGGACGGAGCTCTTCCTGGAGTTGAAGAACGAAGGATGGAACGTGATTTCGACATTTGTGAAGTCAGTGGACTGGACGGAGAAGTGGATCTGGTGCCTCTTCGGCGTCCTTGCCATTTGGTGCATTATGATTCTTGTTTATCGGTTTGGCCTGATTCATTGGGTTATCGCTAGGGACAATTTCAATTTCCAGTTGGCGGCCTTCATCATCGATTCCTGCATTGTGTTTGGAGGAAGGACACTCAATCGGCTCGGAGGGTGTTTTTGTACTGGAATTGTCACGTCTAGTCGGTATTGGCAGTCCTTCGCCTCGAAGAACTACTTCGACGAAGACGGCATGTTCTTTTCCTTCATGGTCTCCTTCCCCCTCCTCATTCTGACGGCGATTCAAACGGTCGCTCTTCGCCTCGTCGTTGATGTGTAGTTCGTTATTCTCGTTAGCATCGTAAAGGTGAACAACGACATTCAGCGCTTCAAGCTGCTGGACAGGAAACACCGAGAGCTGGAGGAGCTGAATCGTGCTTGTTCCGTGGGATTGTGACGAGTAGGAAAGATCGACGCACTGGAGCAGACTCCGGACGAAGAAACCGAAGAGGCTGAGGAGTTGCGCAAGAGGAACGTGAAGACTGAGTGATTGTTCTGTTTGTTGTGTGCAAGAAAGAGCGCGATACTATACATGGCTTGGAGAGGGTCTCGCCTCCGGGCGCTGGATGAGTTGGGACGGAGTCAACCACTTCGTGTTCTCCACATCAGTCAGGTGTGTCGGAGCCCGCGCTTCTGACGAGTAGTACGAATCCAGCTCTGCAATGTCCGTCGCTCCATGCACTCCCTGGAACGCCATTCCATGCAACTGGGAGAATGGCGACTGCATCGAGAATCTCGACTCTCCCTGCCCGCTGGCTGCATTCTCTTCCACACGATTCGACGTCAGTGCGGGGATGCTTGGCAGGAAGAGGAATTCCATGTTCTCCGACGCATGCATCAAAAACGCTTTGACCGAAGCACTGCAGGTTTTGGAGAACCAGAACTTGACCACGGCGTCGAACTCCTGCTCAGTCGTCGTCTACGCCTCACAAACGCCAACAGTCCCCACACACCGCAACACCCAGTAGAGAGTGGTTCGGACAGAGGGCGGGAGAAGGCGTATCTACGAATCACTGCTCATGATCATCAATACCACTGTGCGGGAAGCCAGTCGTCGTCGGGACGCGTTCTGCACTCTGGTGGCGCTCTACTCCTGAATCACTGTGAACAACTGAACGTGCATAAGCTTGGAGATCCAGTCCGGAAGAAGCGCCAGGTTGAGCTGTCGAAGGAGCACGGCGAACAGGTCCTGCGGAGACAGCATGGAGTTGTCGCTCAGGAAGGAGGGAACGGCGGTTGGCGGGAGATGGGCGATGGTGGCTGCCGTGGAGAGGATGCGCGCTTCGTTCAGCTGGGAGGGCGAGGAGTACAGGAGCGAGGCGTGGGGAATGGAGGAGAGGAAGCGGGCGACGGAGGCGTTGGCGGTGGAGGACGAGGGCAGAGGCCAGTGTGCAATGAGCGATGAAAACTGGGCGAGGTTGGGATTCGTGCACAGGGCGGATACCAGCTCTGCGTCGGGGAACTAGGGTGAACACAGAAACGGATTCCTACAACACGATTGTCCATCGCCATCGCGTAGCAAAAGGCCATTACAAAGTCAACCATGGACTGGAGATGCACGGGCAGTGACTCGCGCAGCGCCTTCGCCTCCGCATCGGAGAGAACGGTTACGGATGGCAGTTGGAGAACGGGACGCGGAATTACGGTGCGCACACAGCCCAGGAACAGTCGCTCCACGATTGCCACATGCTCCGGATCATCCGGATAGAGAAGACAGCTAATGTCCAGTCCGGCGTTTATCCGCGAAAGCGTACGCAGCGTCAGGATGTGGTTTGACATGACGTTGAACCGCAGAGACTGCTCCGGAATATCGATGAGAGCGCGGTAGTTCGACATCAGGAAGAGCGCGCACTCATATAGATTGATGGACGATATTTGCGCCGGATGCTCCGTCGGAGTGTTTGTGAATTGGAGCGTTATGACGGCGTTGTGGCGAACCATGTACAGCACATCCCGGATGAGCTCGAATGGGCATCCTGTGCGTCAGTATAAAACGAATGAATCCACCCTCAACAAGCACGCCCTGAATGGAGTAGGGAGACAATCCCTTGGGGATCATCGCGCGCTCGAGCTGGATGGTGTCCTTCACGACGCACATCTCGCTGAAGTTCTTTTCTAGCCGTCATCCGAGAAGACAGTCACTACCAAGGTTATCCAGCATGTACTTGATTTGCTGCGACGTAATATCCACCGTCACCAATTCTGTGTTCTTGACGAGCAGCGATTCGGCAGTCTGAGCAATCTGCTTCCCCACGGCAATCGAGCTGTTCTTAACGGTCTGGAACACGCCGGACAAACTGTCTGCGATGGAAGAGGACCCAGGATTCCCACTGCTCTGGGATCCCTGGCGAAGAGCGTTCACGTTCTCGGTGACAGACTTCTTCACTCTTCGCGCAAAACTCTTCACTCCAGAGAAATCGAAGGACATTGAAAGAGTATTGTGGGATGGTCTCTCTGATGAAGTGCGCTTCAGAAATGAACGGGTGCAGTGCGTGAAATCAAGAGAGAGATGCAGAAGGAGAAGAAGAGATGATGAGTGATTATGGGGATTCGCTTGTCAGAATGAAGTGGAAAGAGTGAGGGGGTGGTTAGGATGTCTCTTTATCGCAGAATGGTTGTGAATGCTGTGTTTGGAAAAGGAGGGTTCCATTCCCATTCTCAAGTCCTATACATTTGCCTGCATCGCTAGAATCCAGAAACAAGCAATCACTGAAGCGACAGAAATGCGCCCGTTTTCTGGAGCGATTTGGTTTTCGCCATTATTGAGCAAAGCATGGACAAAACAGAAGAGGAAAGGACTCCTGCGGAGGTGAAGGAGGACGCACCTGTTTTGCAGAAGAAACAGATACAGGAGACGAAGAATGACGATTTGAAGAAGCTGAAGGAGAAATTTGCGCGAGGTTTGCTTCGCTCATTCTCCCGTCACTCGTAGTTCAGAAATACAACACAAAGGCCGTGGAGTTGGAAGCGAGGCGACTAAATAACGATTCGTAGGGATGCAACTCTTCCTCTCATGTTCAGATATGCAAAGAATGAAGCAAAACAAGAATGGCTGAAGGCGAAGGAGAAGGAGCGGAAGGACATGAAACTGAAGGGTATCACAGAAAAGAACTCGTGAACATCACGTGAGCAATGTAATGCATAGTCATCTGCTCGAAACGGCTGAGGAGAATCAAAAGCGTGCCGAAAGCAAGAAGGAGAAGGAGAAGAATGCGGTGAACAACTACGGCTGGAACATATTTAGCGAAGTAGGCAGCGAAGAACCCTGGTTCCCTGTAGGATGCGCTCTATCGCGGATACGAGAAGCGGTTGAAGAATCTGCCGACCACTCCGGAGAGCGCGGCGCTGGCGGACAATTCTGACGAGGACCCGTTGGACTACGCGCAGAAGTCGCAATTGTCCAAGGAGGTCGTCGACCGCATCGTGGACGAGCAGAAGAAGCGCGACGAGAAGCACAAGGAGTTCAGCAAGCGTCGCACATAGTGGGTGGTCGTGATGTGAGCTCATGCGTAGTTTCAAGCAGGAGCAGGTGGACTTCATCAGCGAGCGCAACCGCACATACAACCGCAAGCTGGATCGCTACTACAACCGTTTTACCGCAGACATTCGTGCGAATCTGGAAAGAGGCACCGCCCTGTAGTCCGTGTTTGTTCAAAGAAAGAGGGGCATGTGATGTATAATACAAGAGCGAATATCACGTAGACGAGCACGAGGACGGAGACAATGCTCAAAAACGCAATGCATATCCGACGCCGTTTCCGGTATAGTTTGTTTGCTACACATCAGCCACCTCCTGCAATTCGTACCCTCTTGAGCGTGCAGAATGCCCATTCTGACGGAATACTCAATATCCCTCTGTTTTCTGGACTCCGCGTATTCCCTTCTCTGCATCTCCTTCGCCGCTCGCTCGTCCTCTTCCAGCTGCGCCTGCTCCGCGAGATCCACGTCGCACCGCAAGTTCATCCTCGGAGCCAATTCACCCCCACACGCGCAATTGCCCTCCTCCGTCGCCATCAAATCGTGTCTTCGGTAGAACAGGATGTACGCGTTCGGCGTCTGCACCTCGCGCGCCGTCAGCTCCCGCACGTAGTCATCGTTGTACTCGAACCACCTCCACTGCCCGCGGTCGCACTCTCGGCAGTACGCGTAATAGTGCCCGAAGTCCGCCGTGCCGCTGTGGTTGCACACGCAGATGAGGTCGTAGAGGGCCGGCGTGTTGCTGATCGTGTAGGACGACATGTCGAGCCCGTCCAGAGGAAACGAGACCAGATCGGTGATCTTGCTCCGATACCCCGACATGAAGCTCGTGCGACTCGTCGCCGCGTTGTACGAAAAGCGCTTGAGCAGCAGCACCAGAATCGGAGGAAGGACGGTAATGCGCTGATCCAGATCTTGCTTGCCTTCCTGGTGGCAGAAGGAGCACACCTCGGAAGAGTCCACGACGGTGCAGAAGTCGAAGCAGTCCTCCAGGCGAATCGGGCGATCTCGCTGGAAGTTGAGATTCCGCTTCTTCATCGTGTTCAGCTCCATCGCCATGTTCGTCTGGATCGCCTGGTGAATGGACGTGCCGTCGACGGACTTCAGCACCATGGCGGACGCGTCCTCCTCAGAAGGCGCGCACATCACGTTAATCGCGCAGGTGATGGTGAACGCGGACGAGGACCTGAAGGACAGCTTGTACTTGTCGAGGACGTCAAACATCCGCTCCTTCGCGCCGCAGTCGCCAATCGCGCCCTGATCCACATCAACTCGGGGCAACGCGTAGATAGAACTGGCCTCCATCCTGCTCTCTCCAAACGGGTGCATGAAGACGAGCACGTTGGGCGACAGCGACACAGCATCGTCCCCCACACATCCCCCAAGAATTTCACTCTTCAGCAGCCGCGTTCGATCCTCCACGAAGGGATTCTTCGCCGTGGCGTGCGTCACCTTCACGCGGCAAACAGAGCCCTCCATGCGCCGCTGGATGGAGCCCAGGGCACGACGCACACGACGTGCGACATCGGCAACTGTTTCGTTGGAGAAGACGATCATGATCACGGGGATGCACTCGTAGCAGAATTGGAAGAGCGCGTCGGAAGGGCACAGAGAGATGGAATTCAGAAGCAAAACGCGGTGCAGCGAGGGAGAAAGGACGAAGGGAATCTGCACATCAGGAAGATCCAGAACCCAAACAAGGTATGCGATCAGAGAACTCGTCTCTGAGGAGGTGAGCACTTCTTCGATGGGCGTGTGCTTGCTCAGATGGACATACTACACGTGAATGAGGGAGAGGGAGGGAACGGTAATCAATTTGGTGACGGGGTTGCAAGTCGCTTTCAGAAAAACGAGGTCGTATCCCTGCAGCGAGTTGGGGTACGACAGGGAGCGGAGAACTCGTTCTTGAAGCTGCTGGAGAAGGCAATTCTGGGGGATCGCAACGTCGATCGTAACGAGTTCAAAAGAGGGGGAGAGAGAGCCGGACACGGTGCTCATATACTGGAGCACCACGTTGACGGTGAGCTGGAAGCGGCCTCGCGGAAGAGGCACGTAAATCGTGTTGAACGCGGAATAGTTGATGCGCGTCTAACCGATGAGTGGAAACGACAAAATCGACTTTGTAGCAGTTGCTGCACTGAATGAGCGTCGTCATTTCGCCGTAGAATACCTTTGTCAGCACATTGGGGTTGTGCTTCACGTAGTGCTTCCACCAGTCCCTCGCATGCGTCTTCAGCAGCTCCACTTGATTCGAGTGCGAGAAGGCGTCCAGGCTGTCGACACTCGGAATCGTGCTCTTCGATTCATAGCACTCGGTCGTCGCATTCAGCACCTTGTTTTGCTCCTCCTCCAACACCTGGAGATACAGCATCTATAGGTAATGAACCGTACCCCACGGCCAACGAAGAACTCGTGTGCATCATGCTGACTTCCATCCGCGATGTACGGACAGCACTTTTGCAGATGGTGCTGGATCGCCCGGGGATTGACGGATTGTCCACTTCCGGAAGCAAGATCTGCGAACAGAGTCATGAGCAGCGATGTTGCAGGACACACTACACGTGATGGAAGGCGCAAACACGAACGTTTCATTCCATTCTCCTTGGAGAGCCTCTGGAGTTCTGCGACGAGTTCCGGAGAGTGGGACAAGCACTGGGGGGGTGAGACACAACAGGGATATCCACCTGGAGACCCGAATTCATGAAGCACGTGTTTCCGATGTTCCGAAGTCCGTTTCTCATCTCAGCGGCAGTCCGGGAGGAAACGGCAGTTCGAAACGAAGAACGGAGGCGAGTGAAAAGGGTAATATGGAAACAAACACAACTAGGCAGTCGCCTCGGGCTTGTTGTCGTCGATCGGCTTCATCGCGGGGAAGAGAAGGACTTCCTTGATGTTGTTGCTGTCGGTCAGGAACATCGCGAGACGATCCACGCCGAGGCCCCAGCCGCCGGTGGGAGGCAGGCCGTGCTCCAGCGCCACGCAGAAGTCCTCGTCCAGACACTGGGCCTCCTCGTCGCCGTTGCTCTTGTCCTTCGCCTGCTGCATGAAGCGCTCGCGCTGCACCATGGGGTTGTTGAGCTCGGTGTAGGCGTTGGTCAGCTCCGTGTAGTTCACGAAGAGCTCGAAGCGCTCGCACATGCCGGGCTTGCTGCGGTGGTACTTGGCGAGCGGCGAGCAGATCTCGGGCTGGTCGCAGATGAACGAGGGGTTCAGGCACAGACGCTCCACGAAGTGCTCCACCAGCTTGTCGAGGAGACGCGGCGTGGTCTGCGGAGGCGTGACCTCGATCTCGAGCTCCTTGCACTTGGCGGCGAGGAAGCTGTGGCACTCCTCGGAGTCCAGCGGCATGGGGATCTTGAACCCGCCCTGCTTCTCGAGCTCCTCGATGTAGCTGTAGCGAGGCCATGGCGGCGTGAAGTCGATCACCACACCTTCCTCTACGCGTGAGACGAGTCACGAGGACGCACGCTCGGGACCGTTGGGGTGGTAGGTGATCTTGTAGTCGCCCGTGATCTTCTTCACGAGGCCGGAGATCATGTCCTCCGTCAGCGTCATCTACGCGTCATCGCCCCCGCCAGGCGCCACCAGGTCGTAGATGTCCGCGTACGCCATGTAGAACTCGCACGTGGTGAACTCGGGGTTGTGCGTCAGGTCGATCGACTCGTTGCGGAACTGACGGCCCAGCCCGGACACGCGGTCCAGCCCACCGATCACCAGTTGCTACGCCTCACGCGCCTCACGCGCCCTCACCTTCAGGTACAGCTCGGGAGCGATACGCATGTAGAGGTCCAGGTTGAGGTCGTTGTGGTGCGTGATGAACGGCTTCGCCGTGGCGCCTCCCGCCTGCATGTTCATCATGGGCGTCTCCACCTCCAGGAAACCGAGGTTGTCCAGGTAGCTGCGGATCTCCCTAGGCGTCAGGTGGAGGGAGCGACGTGGACTTGATGATCTGCGAGCGAATGATGAACTTGTTGCGCACATCAGGATTCATGATGAGATCGAGGTATCGCTTGCGGTAGCGCGTCTCGGGATTGGTGAGACCGATGAAGGGCTTGGGGAGCATGTGGAGGCAAGGCGACAGAATCTGGGAGTGAGGGAAGCGAACGATGTCCAACGCGGATGAAGTGAGGGAAGATGCTCAGCTCACCGCGCTTCGAGCGACCGGGGAATCCGCGGATGCCGATGATGTCGCCACGACGCACCGCATTGACGATGGTCTGGAACGCCTCGGGACCCTCCTCGTAGTTGGCCTCGCTGGCCATCACCTGGATCTGCTTGCCGTCTCCCTGGAGCGTGTAGAAGAAGAGCTTTCTTCCGGAAGCACGCTTCAGAATGACGCGACCCGCCACCGTGCAGACCTCGTTCTCGAGGTGCTCTCCGTCCTTGCAGCCAGAGAACTTCTCGATGAACTGAGGAAGGGAGTACTGGACCTCGAACTTGTGGGGATAGTAGGTGTTTCCCGTTTCCTCGGCCTTCTTGACGACGGCCAGTCTGTTCTCGAAGTACTTGGTAGGGTCGACGTCCTCCTCGTCCTCCTTCTTCTCCTCAGCGGGCTTGGGGTTGGCAGCAAGTTTGGCGGCTTTCGCGGCCTCCTTCGCGGCCTTCTCGGCCTCCTTCTTCTTCATCTTCTCTCTTCTCTTCAACTCATTCTTGCTCAACTTCTCTACACCGATTATCGCCTCGCCATCAGCCACATACCCTCCGCAGGAGCAGGAGCGGCGGTCTGTTCAACGGCAGGTTCCATTCTCAAACGTTTCTGAAAAACAACCATACATGGTCCCTCAAAATACCCCCGATATTTGGCACAGACGCGCTCTCATTCAGCGGGCTTCTTATCCAAACCTTGTTATCGTGTTGAGGAAATGAGCTCGTGGAAGTGCGACAAGGAGAACGGAGATGCGATTTACGGAATGGGCTTCAGAGGGAATAGAACTCCCGTATATTGGATGGGGATTGGTTTCACTATACAACAGCAAAGCCGACGGACAGGAATCTTCCTTCCACACATAGGGATGAGCCGTTCTCCGCAGCTCCATCTCCTTTCCATTTGCTACACGTGTCGTAGATGAGAGTGAAACGCAAGGTCTGCAATACACAAAGCCAAATGGGAATAGGCGTTCCCGCTGGCGGTGCACTCCACAGAACAGCAAACCCACGACGTCCGTCGGAAAAGGCGAAGGAATGCCGCGTGCACCCATGAATAATGATTTGATGGGCGAAGCGATACTGCTTTCCATCCTCCTAGCACGGGGACAAACGAGCACGAAGAGACGCCTGTGTAGACGAGAGGGACGAGTACTATTAATCGCTCATGTTATCGCTCCCTTTTCCCCATGTCATTGAAAAGAGCCTGTGAGACGCAATTCCCGTTCGCAGCCGGCGGGAGTGAAATGATCCTGTTCTGTGTGATACGTGAACGTGAGTACGAGAGTAATGAAATCACAACCGAAATACCCCCTGGTTTTGCACTTCACCCAAAGCGCGTTCACTGCAGTTGTTCGTAACTGAAAGTACTGATTCATCTGAGTTTCCAAACAGGTGAGAAGTATGTTTCCTACCGATTCCCCAGTTGGGAGTCACTCCATTGAAGACTTGAAGTCATGTCAGTGCAATTGCGATTTTCCTGGCATTTCCGAGTACATCTGCAGATGCTGCAAGCCACATCTGACCGATTTCCTGAAGAAGAAGGGCATCGTTTGTTCGGGAATTGTCCCGAAGGGGTTATTCATCTGCATTTTCTACTCGTGCTTCCACGTCTGTTACCAGGAGCACGAGGTTGAATCCCTTGCAATGGACTACGTGTGCTACTTGTTGCGCCATATCCAGTATGCCATTATTCCTGGGGTACGCCCGAAACAAAAGGACATGGTCGAAGAGAAAGTGTATGCCTTGTCGAAGGGGTGGGTTCCGGTGATTCGCTCTCACGTATAGGACTGCAACAACGTACTGCTCCACCGTCACGAACACGATCTGGTACATAGGTGATCCCGACTGCTTTGACACGGTTGTTGCGCAGCTATCGAAGAGCATGATCGATCCCGTCGCTTCGAATTCGTTCACGTACTCTATGGACGCAGACAACGCATCCGTCTTGTCGTTTCGTAATGACAATGACAGATCCTCCCTTCTCTCTCCCCATCCCTACGACACGCCGCAGGAGCGCGTCGATACGCTTCCCTCGTTCACTCGCAACTCGGACCTGCTTTCCATCAAGAAGAAGGATCCATTGTCATCTTCCCTCTTTGATGGCGCCGAAAACCCCGTCTCCCAGAACAACTTCGATTCGCGTCGTTTGCTGAATTCCCAGAACTACAATGCGACTCATTCGCCGATGTCTCTCTTCGAGTACCCCGATGGCGCGCAGGGGCCGTCTTCGTCGTACGCTCCGATGAGTTTCCGCGACAGAAGTGACTTTATGGTGGCGGAGAGTGAGGGGAACGCGCTCAATGCGAATTCTCGAAGTGCTCCTCAGAATCCCTCGCTGCAGAGTGCAACTTACAAAGCGAGCAAGTCTCCGTTCAGCAAGACGCCGACCCTGGTTTCCCAGGGACCTTACGCGGATGCATCTCGCAATGGCATTCAGAGTGCATTCGGGCAAAAGCCTCGCTCCACGCGGGACGTGTTCATCCCCGAGCGACGGTCTCGCAGCTCCGCCCAAGGCTTCTTCGCCTACGACAAGACGGGCGTCGTGGCTCAAGCCGCCTATGTTCAGGAGCCTCTGCAGGCGATTCCGCAGGGACCCGGCGAGGACGCCTTCACCTTCACCTCGAACTCCGCGTCCTCCGGCGCGACGAAGAGCACGTCGAGCGTGTGCTCCTCTGCCTCGCACTCCACGCGACAGTCCGGGCTCCCGCGCCTGCAGAGCATCACGGTGAGCAGCAGCGATCAGCCGCACACGCTCACGCCCTTCGACCCGTACCAGCAGGTGTACACGCCCACGCACTCGCTCGACAAGGGACAGTTCGCCTGTCCGCTGTACATGAGTCTGACGCAGACTCCCGCGGGGAACCGCGTGTCGATCGGGAACAACTCGGAGTACACGGAGTTCGTCCTCGCCTTCTGCCACGAGCAGTTCACGCAGGAGCTTCTCCGCAAGGGCGTGCGCGTGGACGGGTACTACCTGAACGACCACGGCTTCTTCCTCGTGACGAAGCAGGGCGGTGGCGACGTCGACATCGACGGCGTGTTGGGAGGCATCGTGGAGGCGTCGCTGGGCGGGCTGCTGAAGACGCAGAAGCTGCGCATTCCGCTGGACGACGAGCACTTCCTGAACTACCTTCAGTACGTGGCGGAGAGCTGCAAGGGGTGGGTGTGGTGAGTGTGGGTGATGACTAGACGCGTGGTGGCGCACCGCGTGAACAGCGACACGCTCTGCTTCGTCGGGTACGACCCGGAGATCCGACAGATGTGTGCCGAGGCGAAGCGTGAGCGATGAGGTGAGGTGTGATGGATAGAGATCGAGGCGCGCGTGCAGCTGCAGGCGTCTGCCGAGGACACGAAGCGATGCGAGGACATTCTGCGCTCGTACGAGGACGTGATCATCCCCACGTGCTCCGTGACGGGCAACGAGCTGCAGCAGATCTGGAAGCAGGGCTACTCCCCGCGACAGCTGGACTCGGGCGACGTGGCGTTCGAGTGCTACATGAGTCGGTGTCGGAGGAAGGAGCTGGTGGACTATGTGAGCTCGCTGCTCGCGACGGGCGGCGCGGCGACCATTTCGTACATCATCCACTGCACGGACTGCTACTACCTGGTGTTCAAGGGGAACACGGCGCCGTCGCGCGACCGGTGGAAGAAGTACAAGGGGCGAGTGACGGCGGAGGGCATGCGCGTGAACATCTCGAGGGTGCGTATTGTGGAGAAGACGCAGAATCCCAACTATGAGAAGGCGCGGGAGGCGATCGAGGAAATGACGAAGAGGTGCGTTGTGTGTGGAGGGGGTCACGTGTAGGAAAGCGACTCTCTGTGTGGATAAGGGCGTTGCCTACGTGGTTGGAGAGAAGGACTACCTCTCATCGACTTATTCGTCAGTTGCTAGCATAGTTCTATAC
>ERZ780157.2092-NODE-2092-length-19396-cov-7.638954_pt1 | contig 19396 bp, 21 predicted proteins | sample MGYA00511169_ERZ780157 | MGnify/ENA primary metagenome ERZ780157 (study PRJEB29588, sample SAMEA1965149) | human gut metagenome | biome: human gut; feature: human-associated habitat; material: faeces | place: Denmark | collected 2008/2010 ... | reverse complement strand
TTTATGGTATTAAAAATAATATTAACATATTAGATGTAAAAGTTATAATATTTACATTATAAAAGTTTATTTTAAGATATAAAAAATGAACTCCGTAAGAAACAGAATTCATTTATATTTGTATTTATAAGTTATATTATTCTTCAACTCTAACAAACATATCTTTACCAACGCCACATAAAGGGCAAACCCAATCTTCTGGTAAATCTTCAAATTTTGTACCTTCTACAGCTTCATCATAAATATAACCACAAACAGTACATTCAAATTTCATAAAAACACCCCCCTAACAATTAATTAATTCATTTGCCATATTATCTAACAATTGTAAATCAGATTCTTTTAAAGTAGATTTTATTGTAATAATATTATTGCATAAATTTATATCTTTCATTTTATTAATTATATCAAGCATAGACTTTGCAGCTGAAGGAGCCCAAGTACCATTTTCGATTATACCAATTTTCCTTTTTTGGAAGTTTTTTCCTTTTAGATGGTTTAAAAAATGTTCCATAGGAGGAAAAACCTCAGCATTATAACTAGACGCTGCAAGTACCATTTTATCATATCTAAAAGCATCTTCAACAGCCTCAGACATGTCATCGTTAACTAAATCTCTTAATACTACATTTTTAACACCTTTTTTAGTCAAAATAGCAGCAAGCTCTTTAGCAACATTTGCGGTATTACCGTGAATTGAAGCATATGCAATTAATATACCTTCATCTTCAGGTGTATAACTACTCCAAGTGTTATATTTATCAATATAATATGCTATATTTTCTTTTAATATAGGACCATGCAATGGGCAAATTGTTTTTATTTCTATATTATTTAATTTTTTGAAAAGATTTTGAACTTGTATTCCATATTTTCCAACTATATTAAAGTAATATCTTCTTGCTTCACAAAGCCAATCTTCTTTATGGTCTAGAGCACCGAATTTACCAAAAGCATCCGCAGTAAATAATATTTTTTCATTTTCATAGTAAGTCATCATAACTTCAGGCCAGTGAATCATAGGAGCCATTATAAATCTAAAAATACTTTTACCTAACGTTAAAGTTTCGCCTTCATTTACAATAATTTTCCTTTGGTCAAAATTGTCAATATTAAAAAATTGAGACATAAACTTAAAGGTCATTTGATTTCCGATTATTTTCATGTTTGGATATTTGTTAGCCAGTGTTTCAATGTTAAAAGCATGGTCTGGTTCCATATGTGAAACTATTAGATAGTCAACTTTTTCTCCATGTAGATTTTCTTCTATATTTTTATACCATTCATCTGTAGCAACTTTATCAACAGTATCCATAATAATATTTTTATCAGATTTAATTAAATATGAATTATATGATATTCCATTTGGTATTAAATATTGACCTTCAAAAAGCTTAGTTTTTTTATCATCAACCCCTATATATATTAATTCATCTGTTATTTTGTTGTTTTCCATATGTTCCTCCTATCATTAGTTTTATACATTTAATATACCACATTTTTTTATTTTCTACAACATATATAAAAAATAATGTTGAATAAAGTATATAAATATTGTATAATTTAGTTGTTAAAAGGGGGAATATATATGTCAATGAAATTTGTATTAAACGAAACATCATATTTTGGCAAAGGTTCAAGAAATGAACTTTCTGGCGAAATAAAGAAAAGAGATTTTAAAAAAGTTTTTTTAGTAAGTGATAAAGCTCTTGTAGAAGCTGGTGTTACTAAAAAAATTGAAGAGGTATTAGAAAATGCAAATATACCTTATGTTTTATATTCTGATATAAAACCTAATCCAAGTATAAAAAATGTATTAGATGGTGTAGATGCATGTAAAAAATCAGGTGCAGATGTTATAGTAGCAGTAGGAGGAGGCTCAAGTATTGATACATCAAAAGGAATATCTATAGTTATGACAAACCCAGATAGAGCAGATATAAGATCTTTAAATGGGGCATCAAATACTGTAAATAGAGGTATGCCTATTATAGCATTACCTACAACTGCTGGTACGGCAGCTGAAGTAACAATAAATTATGTTATAACAGATGAAGAAAACAAAGTTAAAATGGTTTGTGTTGATCCAAACGATATACCAATTTTATCAATTATTGATTCTGAACTTATGGCATCAATGCCAAAATCGCTTGCTGCAGCTACAGGGTTAGATGCTTTGACACATGCTGTAGAAGGGTATATAACAAAGGCACATAATGAAATGTCAGATATGTTCCATATGAAAGCTATAGAGATGATATTTAAATATTTACCAGCAGCTGTAAACGATAAAGATGAAGAAGCAATAGAAATGATGGGAATGGCACAATATATAGCTGGAATGGGATTTTCAAATGTTGGACTTGGTATAGTTCACTCAATGGCTCATCAATTAGGTGCAGTTTATGATACACCTCATGGTATTGCAAACGCAATATTACTTCCAACTGTTATGAGATTTAATGGTGAAGTTTGCTATGAAAGATTTAGAGATATATTAATTAAACTAGGTTATGATGTTGCAAATAGTTCAAAAGAAGAGGTTATAGATACTTTTGTAAACAAAATTAAAGAATTATCTGCTGCAGTTGGAGTAACACAAACAGTTTCAGAAGTTGGTGGAAAAGAAGAGGATTTAGAAATGTTAGCTAAAAAGGCTATGGAAGATCCTTGTAAACCAGGAAATCCTAGAGATGTATCTATAGAAGATTTCATAGAATTATATAAACAAGCAATGTAATAATGTAAGAAAGAAATACACATCGGTAAATGATGTGTATTTTTTAGCTTATTGAAAACAAGAATATTTTTTCTAGGTTTTTAAACAATTTTAATAGTAATAAAATTTATTTTATTATTTTTGTTTTATGCATTATTTACAATTTCACTAAAAATATTGACTTTATCGCAAAAAAAGTATATCATATATGTATATGTTTACTAAATGTTAGAATAAAATATATATCAAACAGAGTGTTAATATTTTAATCTGTTTAGAATTAATTTAAGATAATTATTTAATATTATAGATAGGAGAAATTAGATGCAAATATATTCTGGTACAGATATAATAGAAGTAGCAAGAATTAAAGATGCTATAAATAATACGATAGGTTTTAAAGAAAATATTTATACTCAAAATGAAATTAAAAATATAGATGCAATAAGAAGTGATATGAAATATCAGAGGTATGCCGGTAGATTTGCTGCTAAAGAGGCTCTGTATAAAGCCATGTCTAAGGTGTTAATTGAAAACAAATTATCTATGAATTTTTTAGATGTTGAGATATTAAATAGTGAGGAATTAAATAGAAGACCAGTAGTGTATATTTTAAATGAAAATATTGATAAATTATGTAAGAAACTTGAAATATCAATTGATATAAGCATATCTCATATTAGTGATAATGCTATTGCAAATGCAATAGTAAAAGTCGGAAAGGAGTAAAAAGTGGAAAATAAAAAATACTATATAACAACCCCAATATATTATCCAAGTAGTAAGTTTCACGTTGGGCATTGTTATTGCACTATTATAGCTGATGCAATTGCTAGATATAAAAGATTACAAGGATATAACGTTTTTTTTATGACTGGAACGGATGAACATGGTCAAAAAATTGAAAGAAAAGCAAAAGAAGCTGGTAAAACTCCAAAGGAATATGTTGATGAAATCGTATCTGATACTAAAGAATTATGGAAATCTTTAGGGATAACATATGATAAGTATATAAGAACTACAGATAAGGAACATGTTGAATGTGTAAAAAAGATTTTTCAGAAATTGTATGAAAAAGGAGATATATACTTAGATGAATATGAAGGTCTATATTGTACACCTTGTGAAGCTTTTTGGACTGAAACTCAGTTAGTAGATGGCAAATGTCCTGATTGTGGAAGAGATGTAGAGCTTGTAAGAGAAGAGAGTTACTTTTTTAGATTGTCTAAGTACCAAGATAAATTATTAGATTATTACAAAGAACATCCTGATTTTTTAGAGCCAATTTCTAGAAAAAATGAAATGATAAATAACTTCTTTAACAAAGGGCTAGAGGATTTATGTGTATCTAGAACTACAATTGATTGGGGAATACCTGTACCTTTTGACCCAAAACATACTGTTTATGTTTGGATTGATGCTTTGACAAATTATATATCTGCTTTAGGTTATTTATCTGATGATGATAGTAAATTAAAAGAATTTTGGCCAGCAGATTTGCATCTTGTTGGTAAGGAAATATTTAGATTTCATGCTATTATTTGGCCTGCAATATTAATGGCACTTGATTTACCATTACCTAAAAAAATTTTTGGACATGGTTGGTTAGTTGTTGATGGTGCTAAAATTTCAAAATCTCTTGGAAATTATAAAGATCCTAGAGTATATATTAATGAAACATCAGTAGATGCTTTAAGATATTTTTTACTTAAAGAAGTAACATTAGGTCAAGATGGTAATTTTGATGAAGAAAAATTTTTAGAAAAATCTAATTCTGATTTATCAAATGATTTGGGTAATCTTGTAAGTAGAGTTACAGCAATGGTAGAAAAATATAATAATGGCTTAATTATAAAAGAAAACATTGAAAATGAAGATATTGATAATGATCTTATTAATATGGCATCATCTTTAATAATTAATGTTGAAAAAAATATGGACTTACTAAAGATAAGTGATGCAATAACACAAATCTTAGAAGTTATATCAAAAGCAAATAAATATATTGATTTAAGTACACCTTGGTTATTAATAAAAGAAGGAAAGCCACAAAGATTAAATCAAGTATTATATAATTTAGTTGAGACTATAAGAATAATTGCTATAGCTTTAAAACCATATATGATAGAGACTCCAGATAAAATATTTAGTCAAATATGTGTAAATAAAGATATTCAAACTTGGGATAGTGCAAAAAAATTTGGTTTATTAGAAAATGGAACTAAAATATCTAAAAAAGATAATCTATTTCCAAGAATTGAAATAAAAAAGGAGAAAGAAAAAGTGGAAAGTGTTGAAAACAACAATGTAACTAATAATGATATTGTTAAAAACAAAGAAGAAAATTACATTACAATAAATGAACTTGAAAAGGTTGAATTAAAAGTTGGACAAATACTAGAAGTTGAAAGAATTGAAAAGGCTGATAAATTATATAAATTAACAGTAGATTTAGGCACTGAAAAAAGAACAATAGTATCTGGGCTTGTAAAATACTATACACCAGAGCAATTATTAAATAAACAAGTTGTGGTTGTAGCAAATTTAAAACCTGTTAAATTAAGAGGTGTTGAGTCACAAGGAATGCTTCTTGCTGCGGGTGATGATGTTGTTAAATTATTAACTTTAGATAGTAACGAAGGTTCACTAGAAAATGGTACTAGCATACATTAGTGTATGATAAGTATATTAATTAATATAGGGGGAAGATAAATGAGAATGGATGAATTTGATCCTAATAGAAAAAAAATTAATATTGATTGGAGAAAATTATCAAGAGAAATATTAGAATGGGTGTTATGTTTTGTTATAGCATATATACTTTATTTATGTATTAATTATTTCTTTGGTACTGTATCAGGCGTTAAACAAATATCTATGTTTCCAACTGCAAAAGAAAATGAAAGACTTTTAATTCAAAGACCAACTATATTTAAAAAGGATGTAAAAAGAGGAGATATAATTACTTTTGAGGCTCCACTTGATTTAGGGTATATAGAAGAAAGTAATATAGAAACTACAATGGCTCAATATAAAGAGCGTAATTTCTTCGAAAGTTTTCTACATGATTTTGTTGGAATAGGTAAAGTTAGTTATATAAAAAGAGTAATTGGAATAGAAGGTGACCATATATTAATAAATGATGCCGGTGAGGTATATGTTAATGATCAAAAGCTTGATGAACCATACTTGCATGAACAATTTACTTCTAAGTCTGGTCAATTCACAGATTTAATTGTACCAAAAAATTGTGTATTTGTAATGGGAGATAATAGACAAGAAAGTAAGGATTCAAGATATTTTGGATGCATTCCTACAGAACATATAGACGGATATGTAATTTGTAGACTATGGCCATTAAATAGAATAGGAAAGTTACAATAAGGGGGAATAAGTATGTTTGAGAATATTTTAGGACATGAAGAACAAAAGAAAATTTTACTAGAAAGTCTTAAGAATGGAAATATATCTCATTCATACTTATTTTTTGGCCCAAAAGGAATAGGTAAATGTACACTTGCAAAAGAATTCGCTAAAAATATTTTAAGTGTAAATAATCTAGAAAGTTCTCCGGATTATAGATACATATCTAAAAAAGAAGATAAAAAAGATATAATAATTGATCAAGTAAGAAAAGACCTTATAGATGATATATATGAAGCTCCAATTTCTAGTGATAGAAAAGTATATATTATTGACGATGCTGAACTACTTAATATATCTGCACAAAATGCATTATTAAAAACTTTAGAAGAACCACCTGAATATGTTGTAATTATATTGATATCTCATAATTTAAGCTCATTTTTACCTACAATAATTTCAAGGGTAAATAAAATTTCTTTTAATAAAGTTGAAGAACAATTACTTAAAATATATATTAAAAATAATTATGATGTTGATTTTAATGAAAGAATGTTAAAATATATAGATGGTTCTATAGGTCTTGCTGTAGATATTATTAACTCTAATAAAATAGATTACTTTGATAAAATTGATAAACTTTATTTAAGTTTATCTTCAAAAAACTTTGTAAATTCTGCATTAATATATAAAGATATTGATTTTTTAGTAGATGGATTATTAGATTATTTAGAGTTCATATTATTTGATAATTCAAATTTTTTATGTACAAAATTTGTTGAAAAAGCTAAAATTAGATTGAAAAATAACGGAAATTATGATATAGTTATAGATAGCATGATATTAAAAATTTTAGATAATATCATGTAAGGAGTATAATTATGGAATATATAATAGGAGTTAGATTTAAAAAAACTGGTAAACTCTATTATTTTGACCCATTAACTTTTGGATTTAGATTAGGTGATTGCATTATTGCTAACACTGAAAGAGGAGAGGAGATAGGAAGAGTAGTTAAAATAATAGATAAAAAAGATATGCCAAAAGATATAGAAGTTAATAACATTATTAAACCTGCTACTAAAAAAGACTTAGAAATTCAAAGAGAAAATGAAGAAAAAGCTGCAGAGGCTTTAAAATATTGTAAAGAAGAAGCAAATAAATTAAATTTAAACATGAAATTACTAGCAGCTGAGTATACATTTGATGCTTCAAAATTAACTTTTTATTTTGTTGCTGAGGAAAGAGTAGATTTTAGAGAATTAGTTAAATCTTTAGCTTCAAAATACAAAGCAAGAATAGAGTTAAGACAAATAGGACCTAGAGATGAGATTAAAAGTTATCCTAATTTAGGTATGTGTGGTAAAGAAGTATGCTGTAGAACATATTTACAAGATTTTGAATCTGTTACAATTAAGATGGCAAAAGAACAAGGATTACAAATTAATATGGCTAAATTATCTGGTGCTTGTGGAAAGCTTATGTGTTGCCTAAAATATGAGGAAGAAGCATATAAGGAAAATTTGGAAAAATTGCCTAAAGTAGGAGATATTGTTGAAGTAGAAGGTGAAGAAGAAAAAGGTAAAGTTATTGGCTTAGATATATTAAGATTAAAAGTTAAAGTGAAATTTGGTACTTCACGTGATGATGAAAGATATGAAACATATCCAGTTGATATGTTAAAATGGAATAATAAATGATAAAATTTATTATTTTGAATATAATTAGTATTAATTTAGGGGGTGAAATTTATGGCATATAGAATAACTGATAAATGTATTTCTTGTGGTGCTTGTGAACAAGAATGTCCAGTAGGTGCAATTTCGCAAGGTGATGAAAGATATGTTATAGACAAAGAAAAATGTATTGAATGTGGAGCTTGTCAAGCTGTATGTCCAGTAGGAGCACCAGAAGCTGAATAATTGAAAGAAAAGCTATATATTGTAGCTTTTCTTTTTTGCCAAAATGTATATTGTAAGATGTACACCTTAAGTTTTCTTTTTTAAAAGATATTGCATTTTAAAAAAAATTATGTTATACTATTAGCAAATTTAATATATAAAAGCTATGAAGAAGAGGAGTAGAATATGGTTGCTTTTAGAGAGAGAAACTCATAGGCTGAAAGGTTTCTTAAGAAAAACGTATTTGAAGGTAGCTTCTGAGCTGATATGATGAAGCGAAAGTGTGTAGTTATATTCCGTTTACAATCGGTTATTTTGTATATAAATAAGTGCATATGTAATTTACATATGAATTAAGGTGGTACCGCGAATAACAGTCATTCGTCCTTATGTGTTTTAGGACGTTTGGCTGTTTTTTAGATGTGGAAATAGAAGTGGTGATTGTTATGTTAAAAGATGCAGAATTATTTATACCTTTATTTTTGTTATTTATATCGGTGTTAGTATTATTTAATGCTAGATGGATAATGAAAAATAAAGTGAAAAAAGAAGTGGAAAACAAAGTAGTTTTAGGCGTAAAAATAGGGGCCTTTCTCGTCGCAGTTATTTCACTTGTAATAATATATTATATACGTTAGGAGAGAAGTTTTATGGAAAATAGATTTGATTTTTTAGATAAAGAAGAAAAGATATATAAAAATTGGGAAAAAAATGGATATTTTAAACCACAAATAGATAAAAGTAAAAAGCCTTTTGTTATATCAATGCCACCACCAAACGTAACTGCAAAGTTACATATAGGTCACGCTCTTGATAATACACTTCAAGATGTATTTGTTCGTTATCATAGGTTAAAAGGTGAACCTACTTTATGGATTCCTGGTACTGATCATGCAAGTATTGCAACTGAGGTTAAAGTAGTTGCTAAATTAAAGGAAGAGGGTAAGACAAAAGATAGCATAGGAAGAGATGCATTTTTAAAAGAGGCTTGGGAATGGAAAGAAAAATATGGTGGTGAAATAACGAGTCAACTTAGAAAAATAGGTGCATCTTGTGATTGGTCAAGAGAAAGATTTACTATGGATGAAGGATGCTCAAAAGCAGTACTAGAAACATTTGAAAGGTTATATAATAAAGGATTAATATATAAAGGTGAAAGAATTGTTAACTGGTGTCCTGATTGTAAAACTCCTATATCAGAAACAGAAGTTGAGTATGAGGAACAGAACTCATATTTGTGGCACATAAAGTATAAATTGGAGGATTCAGATGAGTATCTAGTAGTTGCAACAACAAGACCAGAGACTATGCTTGGTGATACTGCTGTTGCTGTTAATCCGAATGATGAAAGATATAAACATTTAGTAGGAAAAAGAGTTTTCCTTCCTATAGTTGAAAAATATATACCTATTATTGAAGATAGATATGTAGATTTAGAATTTGGTACTGGGGTTGTTAAGATGACACCAGCTCATGATCCAAATGATTTTGAAGTTGGAAAGAGGCATAATTTAGAATTTATAAATATATTAAATGATGATGGTACACTTAATGAAAATGCGGGTATATATGAAGGATTAACTACATTAGAAGCAAGAAAACAAATTGAAGAAAGATTACAAAAGGAAGGTTATTTATTAAAGAAAGAAGAATATACTCATAATGTAGGTTCTTGCTATAGATGTCATCATACTATAGAGCCATACATATCTAATCAATGGTTTGTTAAGATGAAAGAACTTGTAAAACCAGCAATTGAAGCTGTTAAAACAGGTGAAGTTGAATTTGTTCCAAAAAGATTTGAAAAAACATATTTTAATTGGATGGAAAATATACAAGATTGGTGTATTTCAAGACAATTATGGTGGGGGCATAGAATACCAGCATATTATTGTGATAAATGTGGAGAAATTACAGTATCTAAGGAAAAAATTGACACATGTAAATGTGGTGGTCATTTAACACAAGACGAAGATACTCTTGATACATGGTTTAGTTCAGCATTATGGCCTTTTTCAATATTGGGATGGCCTGAAGAAACAGAAGATTTTAAATATTTTTATCCAAACTCAATGTTAGTTACTGGATATGATATAATCACTTTCTGGGTAAGTAAAATGATTTTTTCAGGTATAGAATATACAGGAAAAGTACCATTTAAACATGTATTTATACATGGACTTGTTAGAGATTCACAAGGAAGGAAAATGTCAAAATCATTAGGAAATGGTGTTGATCCAATAGATATAATAAATAAATATGGAACAGATGCTTTAAGATTTTCTCTAATACAAAATATATCTCCTGGAAATGATGTAAGATACATTCCTGAAAAATTAGAAGCAAGTAGAAACTTTGTAAATAAGTTATGGAATGCTGCTAGATTTGTTAATATGTATCTTGAAGATTTATCTAATGAAACTAACACTAAATTGATGCCAGAAGATAAATGGATTTTAACAAAACTTTCTAATATAGTAAGTGAAGTTGAAAAAGACATGGATTCTTTTGAAATAGGAATAGCTTTACAAAAAATATATGATTTTATCTGGTCTGATTTTTGCGATTTATATATTGAAATGGTAAAACCTAGATTATATAGTAAAGAATCAAGTAGTTATAATTCTGCAATCTGGACATTAAATTATGTACTATTAAATAGCATTAAATTATTACATCCATATATGCCTTTTGTAACAGAAGAAATATACCAAAATTTAAAAACCAATAAAGATTCTATAATGTTAGAAAATTGGCCATCAGTAAACTATAATTTTGATACAGAAAAAGACATTGTTGAAAATATAAATTTAATGTTAAAACAAATAAGGAATCTAAGAGCTAATACTAATATAGAAGGCAATAAAAAAGTAGGGGCACAAGTTGTAATTGAAAATTCTAAAGTTGAAGAAGTATTTAAAAACTGTGAAGAATTTATAAAGAAACTAGGATATATAGATAATATTAAATACTTATCTAATACTGAAGAAGCTGATAAAGCATATAGTACATTGCATTTAAAAGATATAAATATTTATCTTGATTTAAAAAGTGCAGTTAATATTGAAGATGAGATTAAAAAGCTTGAAACAGAAAAACAAAAAATATTAAATGAATTAAATAGAGCAAAGAAAATGTTATCAAATGAATCTTTTGTGGCAAAAGCTCCGGAATCACTTGTAAATAGCGAGAAAGAAAAATTAGAAAAATATACTAATCTATTACAAAAAGTAGAAGAAAGATTAAAAGATTTTTTAAATAATCCTTAAAACCCGTAGGTGAATGATTATGCAAAATAAAAGTAAAGATATAAAAAGAGTTAGTTTACTAGGAATATTATTTAATTTTATATTGTTAATAATAAAGTTGCTAGTAGGCTTTGTATCTAAATCCCAAGCAATGATTGCCGATGGATTAAATAGTGCTGGTGATATTTTTGCCTCTCTAATGTCATATGTTGGAAATGTAATATCATCAAAGCCTATAGATAAAGAACACCCATATGGTCATGGTAAAGCTGAATATGTATTTTCGTGGATTATAAGTATTTCTATGATTATTGCTGCACTTGCTATGATAAATAGTTCTATTGAAAGTATAATTAATAAAAACGAAATAAATTTTTCGTACTATTTAATAATTGTCTGCATAGTAACTATAATCATAAAATTATTTTTATTCATTTATGCTAAGTATAAGTATAACTCTAGTAAAAGTATATTAATCAAAGCAAGCATGGAAGATCATAGAAATGATATGTTTGTTACTGCTGGAACATTAATAGGTATTATTTCTAGTTTTCTAGGAGCCTATTATGTAGATGGAATAGTAGGTTGTATTATATCATTATGGATTGGTTATGTAGGAGTTAAACTATTTAAATCATCATATGATGTACTAATGGATACTGATATAGATGAAACTAAAAAGGAAGAAATATGTAATGAAATATTAAAATATGAAGAAATATTACATGTAGATAGTTTAAATTCTAAGCCTGTAGGTGATAGATATATTATAATATTAAAAATATCTATGAATGGAGATGTATCATTAAATGAAGCTCATAGGATAGCAGGTATGTTAAAAGAAGATTTAATGAATAAGTTTGAATATATTTATGATATTATCACTCATATTAATCCACATTAATATAAACAAAATAAAGTTAAAATTAATATAATAAAGTAGGTAAGATTACACTTATCTACTTTATTTTTTTATGAGGTAATTATTATGCAAAATATTTCAAAAAAGCAGAATATGATTAAAAAGACTACACTTTTAGGAGTATTAGGAAATCTATTTTTGGTTGTAATTAAATTAATTGTAGGTATAATTTCAAATTCTCAGTCTATGCTTGCAGATGCATTACATAGTATAGAAGATATGATGTCTTCAGTCGTCTCATATATAGCTATAAAAATATCGTCAAAACCAAGTGATAAGGAACATCCATATGGGCATGGGAAGGTTGAATATACTTTTTCATTTCTAATTAGTATAATAATGATTATAGTTTCAATTACTATGATAAAAAGTACTATTTCTAATATTATATCAGGAGTAAGGATAACATTTAATATATGGATGGTTTTTGTATGTGTAGTAACAATATTAATTAAAATTGGATTGTATATTTATTCTAATAGAAAATATAAGCTTACAAAAAATATATTAATTAGAGCTGCAAGAGATGATCATAGAAATGATATATTTGTAACTACATCCGTTTTAATAAGTACAATAGCAAGTATATTTGGCATATATTATGTAGATTATATATTTAGTATAATAATATCTCTATTTATTGCTTTTGTTGGTATTAAGATATTTAAAATTTCATATATGGTTCTTATAGATACAAACTTGTCTGATGAAAAAATAGAAGATATTACAAGTAAAGTAAATGAATATGATGAAGTAAAAAAAGTAAATATGATTATTGGAAAACCGGTAGGTGAAAAATATGTTATTATATTAAAAATATCTATGAATAAAAACTTAAATGTCTCTAATTCACATGATATAGAATCAGTTATAAAAAGAAGACTTATAAAAGAAAATGAATATATTGAAGATGTTATAATTCATGTAAATCCATGTTAAACTAAGAAAAAATACCGATATATATTATATCGGTATATATTATTATTTTTTTACTATAGAAATTCCAGTATAATAATGTTTTAATATCTGTTTGTAGCTGTAGCCTGCATTTGCCATTCCATTTGCACCATATTGACTCATTCCAACTCCATGTCCATACCCTTTAGTTGTAAATACTATACTACTTCCACTTTGTGATACTGAGAAATCTGCAGAACGCAAACCAAGTAAACTTCTTACTTTTACGCCAGTAAAATTTTTCCCAGCAATTGTTACACTATTAACTCTATCTCCTGAAGTTCTACTGTTAATTGTTATTTGTGATACTGAAGTTAAATTCACTCCAAGTTTTTCAGATATTACACTCATTGGTATAGTTTTAGTTTGAGAAAATCCACTAACACCGACATCCCAACTACTAGATACAGGTTTTAAGTAAGGAACTGAATTTCCCCAAACATTGGCTGCATCTTCTGTCATTCCGTTACTTGTAGAAAAATATACTGCATCAATATACTGTCCACCATAAGTCATTACTTCTCCAGAAGTTGCAAGAACAGCATTTTTTACTTTAGTATAGTAAGTATTAAAAGAATTTCCCCATAATTTTTTTAGTTCAGCATCGGTTTTATATACTTGATCAGCTGTTGTAGCGGATATTGTCGCTCCATTTGCAGTTTTCTTTAACGCATAAGTTCTAGCAGCAACAGCTTGAGATTTTAAGGCTTCTGAATTAAAAGACGCTGGCATTTCTCCACCAACTACACCAATAACATAGTCTTCTAAACCAATAGTTATCACAGTACCAGATGCTAGTTTTACTGATATTGTTTTTGAAGAATTAGTATTATTAACTACATTATTAGATCCAGAGTTATTATTTGAAGAATTATTTGAACTAGGTCTATTATTATTTTGATTAGAATTTGTATTATTAGTTTTATTTGAATTTGAGTTTGTAATTTCAGTTGTTTGTTCTATAGGCTCTGTAACTTTTGCTGCAGCACTTGATTCAAGTGTGGCAGACTCTTCAGATGTGACTAAAGGTTCAATATCAACTTCTGCTTTTGCAATTATATTATTTTTATTTGTTTTATTCTCATTATCATTATTTTTTAAAGTGGCTACAATTTCAGTTTTGTTTTCTTGATTAATATTTTGATATGGTTCAAATTTTAATTGTGAAAATATCAATGTTCCAATTACAATTCCATTTAGTACTAATAAAGCTGAGTCGTCAGAAAAGTTTTTTAAGTTTGTTTTTATGTATTCTTTTACTTTTGTAGATATTTCTTTTGTTTTTTCTTTAAATGTATTAAAATCTAGTCCAAACTCATAATTTGATGGATAATTTATATATATAACTAACCTTTCTTTTCCATCAATTATTATATTTTTTTGTATTATTTCCATATTATCACCTAATTGTATATTTCCCGAAAAAATGGAAATATATACAAAATAAAGGTTTACAAAATTAATTTGTAAACCTTTACTTTTTTAAAGTTCAATAGTAATTTCATTGCCAGTCGGAATATATTGTCTGCATTTTACCTGTGCTGCGTCAAACATCCACTTAGAAGCAATGGTAGATGGTTGGTCTGAATATTTGTCGCTGCCATAGATAATTTCTTTTATTCCACTTTGGATTATTGCTTTTGCACATTCATTGCAGGGGAAAAGAGTAACATATAGTTTTGCACCAATAAGCGAGGCACCCGGATTGTTCAAAATTGCATTTAGTTCAGCATGAGCTACATATGCATATTTTGTTTCATCATACTTATCGCTATTCTTTCCCCAAGGAAATTCATCATCAGAGCAGCCTTTTGGAAAGCCATTATATCCCATTGATAAAATTTTATTATCTTGGGACACAATACAACAACCAACTTGAGTTGATGGATCTTTTGAGCGTTTGGAGCTTAGGATTGCAATTCCCATAAAATATTCATCCCAACTTATATATACTTCACGTTTACCAGTTGACATAGTAATGCCTCCTTTAATTTATTTTTCTTGATTATACAATAGTAAGTGGAATATGTCAATTAAAATTACAAAAAAACATGTATATTGTCTTGTTTTGTAAAATATATTCTATGTATATAATATATAAAATATATATAAATAAGGGGATGTTATTAAAATGTATAAAAAATGTTTAGCAGGTCTTATTGGAATATATATAATATTTAGCATTATATTTATATACACATTGCCAGTTAATTTTTGTAAATTTATTACATGGCTTGGAAGTTTTGAGAGTACAAATGTCGGTTGATAAAAAAATGTCTATTTTTGTAGAAATGCTTGATGTTTTATTAGTTGTAATGTATAATATTTTACTGTGTCATTAAGGAGTGAGTATGTTTAGTAAGAAAAGAAACAAAATGCTTTCAGGTCAATATGATTATTACAAAATAATAGAAGACAAAGTACGTGTAATTGCAAAGAAAAAGTATAAAAATGAAGACGAAATATTCATATCTAGATTGTATAACTTAGTACTTAATCTATGTAATCAAGTTATTTATGATTATACTTATGTGTTTACTAAGAATGATTTTGTTTTTATTTTGGATAATGATATAAACGTTATGGATTTGCTTAATGAATTTACTGAAGATGTACAAAAAATGAGAAAAAGAAATAGGAAAAGTTAACATTGACATATGTAATGTCAGGTGATATAATACTGTAAATTCTTATATTTTACCAAATATAAAATTATAACTTGGGGGGCAGTATCAATGAAACAGATTTACATGGAGGCTTACATTAAGTTAAAAACGGCAGAAAATTTGCGGTCAAGATTGTTATATGGTCTTCCTACACTCATTAGAGAGGCCATGTCAGATGAATATCGCAAGAGTAAGGTAAGAGTAGATGTTCTTTGTTTTAGTGTTACTCAAATAGAATTTAAGTACGTTGGTGATGCATACAAGATTACTAGTGTATATGACGGTGCGGTAAAGTGTTCTATTGAAGAATGGAAGGAATCCTGTATTAGCATAATAAAAAATATCAAAGAAAATTTGCAAATTTGGGAGGAAATTCCAATAAGATTTATTGAAGCTGAATGTGAGAAGGTAGTGTTATGAGAATTAAATGGTAAAGTTAAAAGGTTTACTTTTGCTTTACCATTTTTTTATAAAAAAATAGGTCTCATGAAATCTATGAAACCTAAAAAGTGGTGACCCATACGGGAATCGAACCCATGATTCCACCTTGAGAGGGTGGCGTCTTAACCGCTTGACCAATGGGCCATTAATATTAACATTATATCATACAATGTTTAATAAGTAAAGAGAAATTTAAAGGTTAAATTGCAAATAAATAAAAAAAGATGTGTAACTATGATATTACACATCTTTTCTTTCTATCTTATAATTATCCAAATTCTTGAACCTAATTTTTGAATAGGTGTACTAACTTCCATTCTTATACCTACTTTTTTAGAAAATTTTCAGTATCAAAAATGTTTTTACATTTTAATGATATATAATAATATTGCGAAGAATTGTAATATAGAGCCAGCAAGAACAAATAAATGCCATATAGAATGAAAGTATTTTATCTTCTTTATTGCATAAAATATTATCCCTGCGGTATAAGATATTCCTCCTGCTAGAAGAAAATAAAAGCAATACATTATATTATTAGCTTTAAATATTTCAATTAGATCTGGAATTAGAAATGAAACAGCCCATCCCATTGCCACGTATGATGCTATATTAAATATTTTAATTTTCTGCCTAAAAATACTATATAATACTGTACCTAATATGGCAATAAATACAATTGAAAAGAGTACAATCCATGGCTTAATTCCGTGATTTTTTAATACAGTAAAAATGTATGGCACAAAAGAACCTATAATTAATATATATACTGATGAATGATCAATAATTCTTAAAACACTTTTTGCTTTTTTATTTGTAATAGCATGATAAAGAGTAGACATAGTATATAGTATTATTAAAGTTGCACCATATATTGCTATTCCAACTATATCAAGTGCTGTTCCTCCATTTATAACAGTAAATACTAAAAGAATAACAAGTGCCGCTATTGAAAGAGCAGCACCTATTCCGTGTGTTATAGAATTAAAAATTTCTTCTCCAACTGAATATAACAATTGTAAAAAACCTCCTAAATTAAATTTACTTTTATAAATACTTTTTTACCTTTTTTTATTATCATTCCGTTGTTTGTAAAATCATCTATAGTTAAATTATGTTTTGTATCTGTAATTTTAATGTCATTAATAGAAATTCCACCTTGTTCTACTAATGTTCTTGCTTGACTTTTAGAAGGTAGTAAATCTATTTTTACTAATAAATCAATAATATTTATAGAGTTATCATTAAAATCAGATTTTTGTATATTTGCATTTGGCATATTTTCAGCAGAATTCGAATTTTCAAAAAGTCCTTCAGAAGTTTTTTTAGCTTCATCAGCAGCTTCTTTACCATGTATTAACTTTGTTATTTCATATGCAGCAATTTTTTTTGCATTATTTATAGCTTCTCCTTCAAGTGAAGATAATCTTTTTACTTCATCCATAGGTAAGAAAGTAAGCATTCTTAAAACATCATAAACTTCATTATCTTGTATATTTCTCCAATATTGATAAAATTCATAAGGTGAAGTTTTTTTAGCGTCTAGCCAAAGAGCCCCACTTACAGTTTTTCCCATTTTTTTACCTTCTGCATTTAATAATAAAGGACATGTAACACAAAAGCTACCATTTTTATGAATTTTACGTATAAGATCAACTCCTGCCAACATATTAGACCATTGATCATCTCCACCTATTTCAACTTTGCATCCAAAAGTCTCAAATAAGTGTAAAAAGTCGTAACTTTGCATTAACATATAATTTAATTCAAAAAAAGTAAGACCTTTTTCCATACGTTGTTTAAAACATTCTGCATCTAGCATTCTATTAACATTAAAGTATATTCCATAAGTTCTAATAAAATTCATATAATTTAAATCTAAAATCCAGTCACCATTATTTACAATGATAGCTGCATTTTCTCCTTCAAAAGATATGAATTTACTAACTTGTTTTATTATATTATCTACATTATGAGATATTTCTTCATTAGTTAGCATTTTTCTCATATCTGTTTTACCACTAGGATCACCAATAAATGCAGTACCTCCACCTATTAATATTATTGGGGTATGTCCACATTTTTGGAAGTATGACATCATCATTAAAGGAATGAAATGTCCTATATGTATACTATCAGCAGTAGGATCTATTCCAAGATATACATGTGTTTTTTCTTTACTCATTAATTCCTTGAATTCATTTTCGTAAGTTATTTGTTTTATTAAATCTCTTTCTTTTAATACATCATATATAGATTTATTTGAAAAGTCTGTTTTATCCATAAAATCCTCCTTGTAATACTAAAAATTATATATAGTATATCATATTTTTTACACTATTTAAAGTATATATCAAAAAATACCAAAATATATTTATTTTTTAACAAATTTATGTTATAATATCTACATATGTAGAGAGGTGGATGATAGTCATTGGCAAAGGAAAATAAAGATAAAAAAATTGGCTTTTTTAGAAAGCTTTTTAAGAACTTTTATCCTACTTATAGATATGATAAAGTAGAAAATATACCATACTCATTAATTGAAAAAGATAATATAAAACTTATAATGATTGATATGGATAATACAATAATAGATTTTAATAAACGTGAATATAGCAAAGAAATAAAAGAGTGGGCTGAAAGAATGAATAGAAATGGTATTAAATTATACATTCTTAGTAATTCAATTTTTGGTAAGCAAGTAAGAAGGATAGCTAGCGAACTTGGTATGAAGTATTATTATAATGCTGGAAAACCATTTTTAAAAGGTTTTTTAACTATACAAAAAAATGAGAATATACAAAAAGAAAATATTTTAATGATTGGTGATCAAGTATTTACTGACATTTGGGGAGGAAATAGATTTGGAGTAAAAACTATTTTAGTAAGACCAATTAATGCAAGTGAAAGAATGCATACAAAGTTTAAAAGACCTATAGAAAAAGTCATACTAAAAAGAATGAATAAAAAAGGAGCTAAATAGCAATGGAATATGTTTCATATGTTATAGCAAGTATTTTAGCTATATTATTTGGTCAGATTGTTGGTCATTTAAACAAAAAAATGCCCCCTGTAGTTGCAGAAGAAATAACTTACAAAGAATTCTTTAAAACATTAAAAACTGGTTTTAAAGTAGATATAATTTTTACTTTAATTTTTCTTATATTATTTAATTT
>ERZ780157.2089-NODE-2089-length-19410-cov-6.640713_pt1 | contig 19410 bp, 15 predicted proteins | sample MGYA00511169_ERZ780157 | MGnify/ENA primary metagenome ERZ780157 (study PRJEB29588, sample SAMEA1965149) | human gut metagenome | biome: human gut; feature: human-associated habitat; material: faeces | place: Denmark | collected 2008/2010 ... | reverse complement strand
ATTTGCGGGGTTCAAATCGTGAGCCGTTTCTGACCCCAAAAAGAATATCCCTACGCCACACGCGTGTGTTGGTTTTGGCAGGTGAGATATGGGATTCTGAACCCATACGCGCGCGGATATGCAATGGCATACCTGCACTTTTTTGCGCGCGATTGGCAAATTCTACGAATTTGCGGGGTTCAAATCGTGAGCCGTTTCTGACCCCAAAAAGAATATCCCTACGCTTTGCGTAGGGATATTCTTTTTGGGGTGAGATATGGGATTCGAACCCACGACCTTCAGGGCCACAACCTGACGCGCTAACCAACTGTGCTAATCCCACCATGTATTGAAGATGGCGTGCCTTGAGGGATTCGAACCCCCGACCTACTGCTTAGAAGGCAGTTGCTCTATCCAACTGAGCTAAAGGCACATCAAGGAGCGTGCTCTCCAATCGGAGAGCAGATCCTTTGGAGCGAGTGATGGGAATCGAACCCACGCGGCCAGCTTGGAAGGCTGGAATTCTACCATTGAACTACACTCGCATCAGTCTTGCTCCATAATTACCTGAACATTATATCATATAGTTTTTTCTTTGTCAAGAGGATTTTGAAAAAAAGTTGTCTTTTTCTTTCGTTTTTCAAAACGAGGGCGTTACAAGCTGCGGTTCTGTGCAAAAAGACACGTCGACCGATGAGAGCCGACGTGCCGTCCTATGTTTTAATCGTTATGGGCAAGCGTGGGAGCCAGATTGCGCAGAAATGCATCCGAGAGCAGTGTGTCGAGTGGTGTGCTCCTTGCCGAAAGCGGGAGCTTCTCCTCTGTGATACGTTCCCAGAGAATCTGCCGCAGGGCAGAGAGCAGGGTGGGTTCGATCCAATAGTCCACGCGCGGCAGCTTCCTCTCGGTTTCGATGCGGCGCAATTTCAGATAGAGCGCAAGACCGTCCGACTGATCGTGCCAGAGGTCGGCAAAAATAGAATCAAACTGTGTGCGCACACTGTTGCGGTTGAGATAGTCGAGGGCGTCCGCCTCCACAATTCCGATCTTTTCGCGATGCGGAAACTGCGGCAGAAGCTCGCGTTTGAAAAGCTCAATCACCTCACGGTCACGCTCCACCACCGTCACGCTATCCACGTCGGGCTTTTCCGAGGCGTGAAAGGCGAAATATCCGAGTCCGAGTCCCAGTGTGAGAACGCGCCCGTGGCTGTTTGCGATTGGCACGCGCATGGTTTCGATTTCATTTGGTGTCACCGTCATCCATTCCACGCCGTTTTCGAGAATGGCAGGAAAGTCGAAGCGCTCGTCAAAATATCCAAGCTGCGGAATTTCTCTGAAATCATGTGTCAGCTGCGGATGGGTGCGCACGAAGGGCTCGTAGGGAGCGTAATATTCGTGTCTCATTTCCCATTTTCCCATCTTTTTTTCGGGGAACGCTACCGCTTGGAAGTAGGCGTCGCTTCGATAGAGAGCAGCATCTGCCCGTTGAACGCCCGTGCGGATATAGGTGCGCTCAATGGCACGGTGCTCGCGGTTTTCCGCGGTGTCAAGCCCACAGGCGGCGGCAAAGAGCACCAAAAAAGCCTCCTCTCGGTCGATCTCGCAATCGTTGGCGAGAGAGGTTACCATCTCCTCGGTGAGAAAGCGCGGGCGATGATTGAGATATTGGCTGTATGCGTAGGTCACAAGGCGATTTTGCCGCATGACCTCACGGAGCGAATTTTGGCTTGCTTGCATGAGTCACCTCCTGCTCGGGATACCTTTATTATACTCTTTTTGGGGTGGATTTGCAAGCAATTTTGAAATGAACTCATTTTTTTGTGCAAAAATAATGATATGAATTGACAAGAGGGCGAAAACATGCTATAATGAAATATTCCAAGAGATCAAAAAACGTGAACATTCATGAGAAAGGAGGAGGGAAGCGTGACCGACGAAAAAAAGCCGCAGGATGCCGACAAAAAGAAGCGCGACGAGGAGCTTGACTCGTTTTGGGACATTGATGCACTCATTCCCAAGCGCCGTGCACCGCACTACGCTGCCGACACCGAAACGGCAGAGATCGTGCTGGAGGTGCCCGCGTCGGAGCAGTCGGCACATGAGGAAACGGTGTCAAGACAAGGGGAAAGGGCAATTCCGCCCCGCACCGAGCCCGTTACCTCCTCCGATAAGGTCAAGCGGCGATTTATTCCACCGCACACAGCAGATGAGGAGAGCCGACACCCAACTCCCGAACGCGAATACACGCCCGATAACGCTTTGATCCGTTGCGTGCGCGTTTATCCGTGGAGGAGCAGCTACCGCTACTACGAGGGCTTTGTGCGCGATGCCGAGCGATTGCTCTCGGTGCAGGGTGCCGAATGTCCGCGCGTACCGTTTTTCTCATACGTACCGCAATATTCGCAGATGAGCCGCGCCCAGCTTGAGTGGTATCTCTGGTGGCGCTGCAATCTGCGCCGAGGCAAGCTTTTGGAGACCGATTACAGCTACGTTCTGCTCTACGTCTACGAGCTGATCAATCTCTCCGATCGCACCGATCCGCTCATTGTGCGAGACATGCTCTGCCGCGTTTGGCTGCACTACCGCGCCACCTTCCATCAGCTCGACAGTTATCTGCCGGATTGGATCTGCGATTGCAGCCTGCTCCACGCTCTGCCGCCCCCCGTTTTTGAGAACGCAACAGAGCTGACCGCCGCCATGTCGCATTGTACGCTCAAGGAATTCTACGTTCCAACCGACGGTGACGACGGTTATCTGCGTGCGCTTTTGGCGTTCTGCTCAAACTATGATTACCGTAAAAGTAAATTCTGCGTGGGCGAGAACGTTGCACTTTTTGATCGCACCGTTAAGACGGCGATCCGCACGCTCACCGAGCATACGGGGCGCGACGGCCAGCTCTTTGCCAGGGTGCGTATGGACGATAGCAGGCTCACGCGTGACGCCTATACGGGCGCGCTCTGCTCCTACCGCATCAAGCGCAAGCTCGAGGTGGAATATTGCTCCTTTTCGCGCTCGCATGAGCTGCGCTATCTGATCACCGACGTGGTAAAATACACCGAAAACAAGCTTCGCGCTGCGCTCGGTATTCGTTCGCGCTTGAGTATTTACGCGATTCCAACGGCGATCCGCGAGCTGCTCGACGCGCAGCTTGACGGCATGCTTCCCAAACGCACAAGGGCAACCGAGCGCCGCGAGGAGGCGCCTGCCGAATACGAAAGGCTCTACGATCTGCCCAAAAAAGAATTATCTCTCCGTGATGCCGCCGAGATCGAGCGCGCCTCATGGGATACCACCGAACGCTTGATCGAGGCGTTTGGAGATGCGGAGGAAGTCGCGTTGGATCGGGGCGAGACACCTGCGCCGCGTGATCTCGCGTCCGAGCCTGCTCCGAGCGTCACGGTTCCGCCTGCGGCGCCCCCGTTGGTCAATTTTGCATTCGATCTGCCAACGTCGGACCCCGACGGCGAAGTCTTGGCAGAGGCGTTTGCCCGCTACCGCCCCTTCCTTTGTGCGGTGCGGGACGGAGACCCCGCGGGGCAGGGAAGAGAGGCAGCAAAATGCGGCATGCCGATCGAGGTGCTTGCCGACGAGATCAACGCACTTGCCGCCGATCTCACGGGTGATATTTTATTAGAGGAATGCGATCGCGGCTTTGCCGTGATCGAGGATTACCGTCAGCTGCTGCTCTCGGTGACGGGGGACGCATGAGAGGAAAGGAATGGATAAGATGGAACATAACGAACAACAAGCGATTCCGAGAGTGCCTCGGCGGATTCTGACCGCCCTGCTTTCCTCGGTTTCGGCAGGCGTTGTGCCGCGTGCGGGCGCTCCCTACATTGCCATTGGGCGACGCGACGAGATCGCGGCGATGCTCTCGGACCTCGAGGAGGTTAACGAGGGCGGCGGCTCGATGCGCTTTCTCATCGGGCGCTACGGCAGCGGCAAAAGCTTTTTGATGCAGCTCATTCGCGGCTATGCGCTTGAGCGTGATTTTCTCACCGCCGACGCCGATCTTTCCCCCGAGCGCCGTCTCTACGGAACGGGCGGGAGCGGCGTTGCAACCTATCGCGAGTTGATGAAAAACCTTGCCTCCAAGTCCTCGCCCGACGGCGGTGCTTTGCCGCGTATTCTGGCAAGATGGATCAACGATCTGCAAGCCTCCGTTGCGGCGTCGGGAATTCTGCCCGAGTCTCCGCGCTTTGCCGAGGAGCTTCAGCGCCGCGTGCTCGAAACCCTGCGCGAGCTGGAATGTCTGGTTGGCGGATTCGATTTCGCGCGCGTGGTCACGGCGTATTACCGCGCCTATACCGAGGGCGACGATGACCGAAAGAGTGCCTGCCTGCGTTGGCTGCGCGGCGAATTTGCCACCAAAACAGAGGCACGCCACGATCTGCAATTTGCGGTTTCCACCATCATCGACGATGACAATTGGTATGATTTTCTCAAGCTCTGGGCAGCGCTCTCGCGCACGATGGGCTATCGTGGTTTGGTTGTTTTCATTGACGAGTGTGTCAACCTCTACAAAATTTCGCATCGCGTCAGCCGCGAGAACAACTACGAAAAGATCCTCTCGATGTTCAACGATACCCTGCAGGGGCGTGCCCCCGGGCTCGCGCTCATTCTCGGCGGAACACCGCAGTTTCTCGAGGATACGCGCCGCGGACTGTTCAGCTACGAAGCGCTCCGAAGCCGACTCTGTGACAGTCGCTTTGCGCTCGAGGGCTTCAAAAACCTGATCGGTCCTGTGATCCGCCTGCGCCGTCTTTCGGATGACGAGCTCTTTGCCCTGATCAGCCGCGTGACCAAGCTTTATGCGCAGAATTACGGTCAGGAGCCGCGCATCACCGAGGAGCAAATGGTGCAGTTTTTGCAGATCTGTCTCGGACGCGCAGGGGCAGACAGCATGATAACGCCTCGTGAGATGCTCCGCGATTACATGACCGTGCTCAACATTCTGATGCAAAATCCCGAGGCAAGCTTCGAGCAGGTGGTTGGCAGTGCGGTTACGCTCAAAACCGAGCAGGGTGATGACACGCCGCCCACCGACGGCGAAACGGGCGGCGCCACTCCGGGGGACGCCGCACCGAAATTCCGGATTGACGATATTGAGTTTTAACTCTTACGAAAGGAGCGCCCCGTAGCTTTAGGGGTGGCGAGAGAATATGAGTGAGATATTTGAGCGCTTTCCCGACTACATTCGGGAGTTTATCTATGCGCACGGATGGGAAAATTTGCGCGAGGTGCAGGTGGCGGCGGCGGAAACAATCTTTCAAACCGACCACAATCTGCTGCTGACCTCGTCGACCGCGAGCGGTAAGACCGAGGCGGCGTTCTTTCCGATCCTTGCCGAGTTGAACGAGGACCCGCCCGCAACGGTTGGCGTCCTTTATATCGCGCCGCTCAAAAGCCTGATTAACGATCAGTTCTACCGCATGGAGGAGCTGCTCGATCAAAGCGGCGTGCGCGTGACGCATTGGCACGGCGACGTTGCGGCGTCACACAAAAAGAAGCTGCTTGACCGTCCGAGCGGCATTTTGCAGGTCACGCCCGAGTCGCTTGAGTCAATGCTCATCAACCGCTCCAACGATATCGTGCGTTTGTTTGGCGACCTGCGCTTCATCGTAATTGACGAAATTCACATACTCACGGGCAGCGATCGCGGCAATCAGATTCTCTGTCAGCTTGCACGCATCGGGCACCTGATCGGGCATCATCCGCGCCGCATCGGGCTTTCCGCAACCATTGGTGACCCGCAGCTCGCCGCCGATTGGCTCGGGGCGGGGAGCGGACGGCAAACCGACGTGCCGCGGCTTACCGCGGGCAAAATTCGTTGGCGCCTCGGCATGGAGCATTTCTATATTCAAAACTCCAAAACCGAGCAGGCAACCGAGCCCAAGGAGCAAACCGACGGACCTGCCGCAGGTCTTGCCTACGATGCAGGGTACTCCTATATGTACGATTGCGTTTGCGATCGCAAGGCGCTTGTGTTTTCCAATTCGCGTGAGGAGACCGAATATCTTTGCGCAACCTTCCGTCAGATCGCGAAAAATCGCGGTGATCCCGACGTTTTTCTCATTCATCACGGCAACCTCTCCGCGGCGATCCGCGAGGAGGCGGAGCTGAAGATGAAGGACGAGGATGTGCATGCCGTCACCTGTGCAACCGTCACCATGGAGCTCGGAATCGACATCGGCAGGCTCGAGCGCGTGCTGCAAAATCAGTCTCCCAACTCGGTCACGAGCTTTCTCCAGCGCCTCGGCAGATCGGGCAGACGCGGTCAGCCACCCGAGATGATGATGGTGTTCCGCGAGGAGGACCCGCTCCCCAACACCCCGCTGCCGCAGCTGATCCCGTGGGAGCTGCTCAAAGCGATCGCAATCGTGCAGCTCTATATCGAGGAGCGCTTCATTGAGCCGCCGAGCGTGCGAAAATTGCCGTACAGTTTGCTGTTCCATCAGACGTTGAGCGTTTTGGCGTCCTCGGGCGAGCTCACGCCGCGCCGTCTTGCCGAGCGCGTGTTGGCGTTGCCTCCCTTTGTCAACGTTCCCAAAGAGGACTACAAGGTGCTCATTCTTTCGATGCTCAACAACGATTTCCTCGAAATGACAGAGGAGAAAACGCTGATCGTGGGGCTTGGCGGCGAGCGGCTGCTGCGCTCGTTCAAGTTCTATGCGGTCTTTAAGGATAGCGAGGACTACACCGTTCGTTGCGGCTCGGACGAGATCGGAACCATCACAACGCCGCCGCCCGTTGGCGATCGCTTTGCGCTTGCGGGGCGCGTGTGGGAGGTGGAGGAGCTCGACATTCAGCACAAGCTGATCTACGTCAAGAGCGTGGAAGGGAAGATGGAGGTCTCCTGGCCAGGAGATTTTGGCGAGGTGCACACGCGCATTGTGCAAAGGATGCGACAGGTGCTCGCCGAGGATACGGTTTACCCCTACCTCAAAGAAAACGCGCAGAAGCGGCTTGACGTCGCGCGCCACGTGGCACGCAACACGGGTATGCTTGCGCATTCGCTGGTGCACCTCGGAGGCTATTCGTGGTGTTTGTTCCCCTGGCTCGGCACGCGTGCATTCCGCACCGTTCGGCGTTTTCTGGCGCGTCACGCTACCGAATTCGGCATCAACGGCATCGAATACGAGGGCTGCTATTTCATCACCTTCAAGATGTCGCGCGGCAACGATTACGAGCTGATCTCGCGCCTTGCCGATGAGCTCCGGTGCAGTGGGCTCGACCCCGAGGCTCTTGTGTCGAGCGGCGAGGTCCCGATTTTTGAAAAATACGATCACTATGTCCCCGTCGACCTTTTGCGCCATGCCTACGCCACCGACAAGCTCTCGCCCTCGGAGGCATCCGCGCGCATCCTCGAGATCGCACAGGAGTATTGAGAGAGGGAGCGAAAGAAGCTTTTGCGGGGGTGCTTTTTGAAAAAAGCACCCCCGCACCCCCGCAAAAACTTTCCCAAAGGTGTATCAAGGTGTCAAGGGAAAGTCTTTTGACTCAAGATACTCGCGCTGGGACTGAACCCGTACCCATTCTCATACGAAAACAAAGCGGACACCCGATTGGGTGTCCGCTTTGTTTTGCGAAAGAGCGGTGAAAAGGTGTGTAAATCAAGGTAAGAACAGTAAAAAGGTATATTACCATTACTTAGACGGTAGATTGATTTCAAAGAAATCAAAAAAAGGATTTATTATTGTCGATGTATTCTTTTATATTCTTCAATCCGTCATTAAATGATAAAAACGTTTTATCTTGATTTTTAAGTTCTGCAACATAATAGAAGGGCGAATCCATATAAATCCAAGTCGAGCATCTTACTGTAATTTTATCACCATCGCGTATTTCCTCTTTTGTAAGAATTTCACTTAAAGCATCGCAATTATCACCCACCAATTCCAGCCTGATTTCTTTACTGCTTGCTTCGGATGCATCAAAAGCCGATTTGTCTTCAACGGTAACATACAGATAGATACGATCATCAACTTTTTTATAAGAACAAAAAGTGGCGTCGATGGCATAGTAATTGTTTTCATTGTTAAGATGTTCTCGCATAATTCCGTTATAACCACTACAAGCCGTTATGCTTAACAAAACAGTAATTGCAAGCAGAAATAATACAATTCTTTTCATTTTGCATTCTCCTTTGCAGTATTAATAGAAGCAATCAGCATCCTGCGAAGTGAACCACAATCATGTAGGATGGTTTTAGCTGTTTCTTCGGAAATGATGTTTGCCTTTTGTGCAATCTCGATCCAATATTCTGTTTCATAACACTCTTTAAGGGATATTTGCAATTTAGCGATAAAATCGGCTTTGCTGTGGGCATACTTTGCCTCTCTGATATTTGCACCAATGCTTGTTCCGCTACGTTCAAGCTGATTAGCTAAGGAGTAGTGTCCTTTGATACCGCCGGTTACATTCAAAATTTTAACCGCGAATTCGGTTGACATATCTGCAAGTTTATTTTCTGCCATAGTTATCACCTCTTTGCGTTTATTGTATCACAAGTGAAAGGAAAAGTCAATGAAATCGTGCTACGCACGATGAAATCCAAGCAAGCTCGGATGAAATCTTCGGCGTATCGCCTCAGATGAAATTAAATCTGCCTCTCATAACCCCGCGAAGCGGGATTTCATCGCGAAGCGATTTCATCCACCGAAGGTGGATTTCTTCCGCAGAAGGCGGATTTAATTGAAAAAAGCACACATTTGTCCGGTGGACAAATGTGTGCTTTTTTCTGGTGCGGGAAACGGGACTTGAACCCGTACGGTGTGAACCACACGCCCCTCAAACGTGCGCGTCTGCCAGTTCCGCCACTCCCGCGTATTGCACACTATCGCGCGCAACAGGTATATTATACACCTTTTTTGAAAAATGTCAAGCCCTTTTTGAAAAAAAGTTTCGTTTTTTTTCGCTTTTTTTGAGTTTCGTCTTTTTAGGAGATTTTTCTCGTTTTACAGCCTCCGATTTTGGCATAAAAAAAGCGAAAAATAAAAGGCATACCCTTGACAAGTCACCCTTTCTATGTTATAATATATAAAAACAATCTTTAAGCCGATACAGAGATGTCGGGAAGATGACCATATCAAAAGCCTTCGCCATAGCCGGAGGACTGTCTGTGTGTAATCTTGCCGGCTCGGCAAGATTTTTTTGTTGCCGTTTTTCATGGCAGAGCAGGCGGCGGTTTTGCTTGAATTGCTTGGATGGACGTCGGCGACAGAGAGGGGGAGTTCAACCGATGAAGGCAAAAGCGCAGATTATGGATGCAACCGCGCTCTCGCGTGCGATGGCTCGTATCACACATGAGATCATTGAGCGCAACCGTGGCGCATCGGATATTTGTCTGCTCGGCGTCAAACGCCGCGGCATTCCCTTGGCGGCAATGCTTGCCGAGAACATCAAGCGCTTTGAGGGCGTTGACGTGCCGCTCGGTTATCTTGACATCACGCTTCACCGCGACGATATCTCCGAGCAGGAAAAGCGCGGTCTGGATGCCGCCTGCCTCATTCCCTGCGACATTCGCACCAAAACCGTGATCATCGTTGACGACGTGCTCTACACGGGGCGCACCGCTCGAGCGGCTTTGGAGGCGGTCTTTGCGCATGACCGTCCGCGTGCCGTACAGCTGGCGGTTCTGATCGACCGTGGGCATCGGGAGCTCCCGATCCGCCCCGATTACGTTGGCAAAAACGTGCCAACGGCGCATAGCGAAAAGGTTGCGGTCGCGCTCGAGGAGATCGACGGCAGCACGGGCGTTTTCATCTGCGATGCGGATGCCCTTGAATAAAATTTGGAATGAAAGGAATTAAAATCATGAAGAACGTGCAAAACATGAACAAAAACATGATGAATAGCACCGAAATTCAGTCTTTTGCAAAGGCTTTTTTGGTTGACCGTTCCGTTCTTTCCGCCCCGCTTGATCATCTTGTTATTCTTCCCGGCTTTTGCGACGTGCACGTGCATTTTCGTGAGCCGGGCTTTTCTTATAAGGAGACCATTGCATCAGGCTCTCGCGCGGCGGCAAGGGGAGGGTACACGGCAGTTTGTACCATGCCCAACCTCAGCCCCGTGCCCGACTCGGCAGAGCATCTTGGCGAGCAGCTCGCCATCATCGAGCGCGATGCGGTGATCTCGGTCTACCCCTACGCGTCGATCACGGTGGGGCAGAAGGGTGAGAGCCTATCGGATATGGAGAGCATGGCTGCCGATGCGATCGCCTTTTCGGATGACGGACGCGGCGTGCAGAGTGATGCACTGATGCGGAGCGCAATGGAAAAGGCAAAGGTGCTCGGCAAAATGATCGTGGCGCACTGCGAGGTCAACGACCTGCTCCGCGGTGGCTATATCCACGATGGAAAATACGCACGCGAGCACGGACACCGCGGCATCTGCTCCGAGAGCGAATACGCGCAGATCGAGCGCGACCTGAAGCTGGTCCGCGAAATCGGATGTGCCTATCACGTCTGCCACATTTCGGCAAAGGAAAGCGTGGAGCTGATCCGACGCGCAAAGGCGGAGGGGCTCAACGTCACCTGCGAGACCGCGCCGCACTATCTTGTGATGGATGATTCCGATCTGCAGGAGGACGGACGCTTTAAGATGAATCCGCCCCTGCGTGATGCGAGCGACCGCGAGGCGCTTGTGGCAGGTATTCTGGACGGAACGGTTGACATGATCGCAACCGACCACGCACCGCACTCCGCCGAGGAGAAGGCACGCGGGCTGGAGGGAAGCGCGTTCGGAATCGTTGGTTTGGAGACGGCGTTCCCGCTGCTTTACACCAAGCTGGTCAAAACGGGTGTTCTCACACTCGATCGCTTGATCGACCTGATGGTATACAATCCGCGCCGCCGCTTCGGTATTCCGCTCGGCGAGAGCTTTTCTGTGTGGGATACGGATGCGGAATTCACGGTCGACCCGGGCGAATTTCTCACGATGGGTCGCGCAACACCACTTTCGGGCATGCGTCTTTGCGGACGCAATCTGCTCACGGTTTCCAATGGCGAAATCGTTTACCGCGCATGAGCATGGCATTCAGTTGTTTATAATAATTTTCATATAAAATTCGGGAGGCAATCAAAAATGGCAAAGAGAACAGACCTGAAGAAAATTCTGATCATCGGATCGGGACCGATCATCATCGGTCAGGCGGCGGAGTTTGACTACGCGGGCACGCAGGCGTGTTTGGCGCTCAAGGAGGAGGGCTACGAGGTTGTGCTCGTGAACTCTAACCCCGCAACGATCATGACCGACACCACCATTGCGGACAAGGTTTACATGGAGCCCCTGACGCTCGAATATATCGCGAAGATTCTGCGCTACGAGCGCCCCGACGCGATTCTGCCGGGTATCGGCGGTCAGACCGGACTCAATCTGGCGATGCAGCTGGAGAAGAAGGGCATTCTTCGCGAGTGCCGCGTAGAGCTGCTCGGAACGAGCAGTGAGTCGATCGAGCGCGCCGAGGACCGCGAGCTCTTCAAGGAGCTTTGCCAGTCGATCGGTGAGCCCACCATCCCCTCCGAGATCACCTACGATCTCGAGCAGGCAAGAGAGGCGGCTGCCCGCATCGGCTATCCCGTTGTTCTGCGTCCCGCCTTCACGCTCGGAGGTACGGGCGGCGGCTTTGCCTACAACGAGGCGGAGCTGATTGAGATCGGCAGAAACGCATTCAAGCTCTCACCCGTTCATCAGGTTCTGATCGAGAAGAGCGTGAAGGGCTACAAGGAGATCGAATTTGAGGTTATGCGTGACTCCAACGACCATGCCATCACCATTTGCGGCATGGAGAACGTTGACCCCGTTGGCGTACACACGGGCGACTCGATCGTTGTTGCGCCCATTCTTTCGCTGAACGACCACGATCTCAAGATGCTCAATGACAGTGCGATCAAGATCATCAAGGAGCTCAAGATCGAGGGCGGCTGCAACGTGCAGTTCGCACTCAACCCCGAATCGAGCGAATACTTCCTCATCGAGGTCAACCCCCGCGTTTCGCGTTCCTCGGCTCTGGCTTCCAAGGCGAGCGGCTACCCGATCGCTCGCGTGACTGCAAAGATCGCCGTTGGTATGGCGCTAGAGGAGATTCCCGTTGCGGGCGGAACCGCTGCAATGGAGCCCAACCTCGATTATATCGTTGCAAAGTTCCCGCGCTTCCCGTTCGATAAGTTCACCTCCGCGCCCAACACGCTCGGCACGCAGATGAAGGCAACGGGCGAGGTCATGGGCATTGGCTCAACGCTCGACGAGTGCTTCCTCAAGTCGGTTCGCTCGCTCGAAACCGGCGTGTGCCATTTCCACCACGTAAAGTTTGACACCATGACCGAGGACGAGCTGGTTTCTTACTTGGGCGAGGCAAAGGACGATAATATTTACGCTGTCACCGAGCTGATCCGCCGCGGTATGAGTCTGGACCGTTTGCATGAGATCACCAAGATCACCCTCTTGTTCCTTGAGTCGCTCAAGAGAATTGCCGACATGGAAAAGGAGCTCGCGGCAAACAAGAACGATGCCGACGTTCTCCGCGCTGCCAAGATCATGGGCTTCTCGGATAAGTTTATCTCGAGACTCTGGGGCTGCGACGAGATCAACGTTTACGAGATGCGCAAGACGCTCGGACTCAAGCCGATCTTCAAAATGGTTGACACCCTGCATACCGGCAAATATATCGCATATCTCTATTCCTCCTATACGGGTGAGAACGCATCGCGCCTCACCGATAAGAAAAAGATCGTGGTACTTGGTGCGGGACCGATCCGCATCGGTCAGGGCGTGGAATTCGACTATTCCACCGTTCATGCCGTGCAGACCATCAAAAAGGCAGAGTACGAGGCGATCATCATCAACAACAACCCCGAAACCGTTTCGACCGACTACACCACCGCAGACAAGCTCTATTTCGAGCCGCTCACGCCCGAGGATGTGATGAACATCATCGACTTTGAGCAGCCCGAGGGCGTTGTGGCGTCGCTTGGCGGTCAGACCGCGATCAATCTCGCAGAGCCGCTGATGAAGCGCGGCGTTAAGATCGTTGGCACCGACTGCGCCGCGATCGACCGTGCCGAGAACCGCGACCTGTTTGAAAAGGTGCTCCGCGAGCTCAACATTCCGCAACCCGAGGGTCAGGCGGTTACCAAGATCGAGGACGGCTTGAAGGCAGCCGAGCGTATCGGCTATCCTGTTCTGGTTCGTCCCAGCTTCGTGCTCGGCGGCAGAGCAATGCAGATCGTTGCAAACGAGACCCAGCTGCGCCACTACCTCAAAACCGCCGTTGAGATCGACGAGGACAAGCCTGTTCTGGTTGATAAGTATATCATCGGTAAGGAGGTTGAGGTCGACGCGATCTGCGACGGACGCGACGTCTTTATCCCCGGCATCATGGAGCTGGTAGAGCGCACGGGTATCCACTCGGGCGACTCGATCAGCGTTTACCCCACGTTCAGCATTTCCGACAAGGTCAAGGGCACCATCCTGCAGTACGCAAAGAAGCTCGGACTCGGCATCGGTATCGTGGGACTTTACAATATTCAGTTCATCGTTGACAAGAACGAGCAGGTGTTCATCATCGAGGTCAACCCGCGCTCCTCGCGCACCGTACCCTTCCTCTCCAAGGCAACCGGATACAGCCTGGCAGATATTGCCACCGAGGTGATCCTTGGCAAGAGCCTCAAGGAGCAGGGCATCTTCGATCTCTATCCCGAGGAGAAGAAGCGCTGGTACGTTAAGGTTCCCGTATTCTCGTTCAACAAGATCCGCGGTCTGGACGCATACCTCTCGCCCGAGATGAAGTCCACGGGTGAGGCGATCGGCTATGACGATAAGCTCAACCGCGCGCTCTACAAGGCGCTTCAGGCATCGGGCATGCACCTGCAGAACTACGGCACGGTGTTTGCAACCATTGCCGACAAGGATAAGGAGGAGGCGCTGCCTCTGATCCGCCGCTTCTATAACCTCGGCTTCAACATCGAGGCAACCTCGGGAACGGCAAGCTTCCTCAAGCAGAACGGTATCCGCACGCACGTGCTCAAGAAGATCGAGGAGGATAGCGATGAGATCTGGGACGCGATCCGCCAGGGTCATATCGCCTACGTTATCAACACCAGCGACGTGAGCCACATCGGCACGGCACATGACGGCGTGAAGATCCGCAAATATGCAACCGAGAGCAACGTGACCATGTTCACCTCGCTCGACACGGTTCGCGTTCTGCTTGACGTTCTGGAGGAGACCACGCTCTGCATCTCCACCATCGACGCATAAGGAGAGAACATGAAACAGGGAATTTTTACGATCAGGGAAAACGTGGCGCTCACGGCAAGCGTTTTCCGCATGGTGCTCGAGGGTGACACCTCCGACGTCACCGCATCGGGGCAGTTTGTCAATATTCTGCTCGACGGACTCTACCTGCGCAGACCGATCTCGGTCTGCGATAGGACCGAGGGTGTTCTCACGCTGGTTTATAAGGTTGTGGGAAAGGGCACCGAGCAGATGAGCCGCATGACGGCGGGCGAGCAGCTCGATATTCTCACGGGGCTCGGCAACGGCTATGATCTTTCCGAGGCGGGCGATCGCCCCCTGCTGCTCGGCGGCGGCGTTGGCGTGCCTCCCATGTATCTGCTTGCAAAGGAGCTTGTGGCACAGGGCAAGCAGGTGTCGGTGATCCTCGGCTTTAACACCAAGGATGAGATTTTCTACGAGGATGAATTCCGCGCGCTCGGCGCTAACGTCACCGTGACCACGGTGGACGGCTCCTATGGCACGAAGGGCTTTGTGACCGACGTGATGAAAAATACCGACTATACATATTTCTATACCTGCGGTCCCGAGCCGATGCTCCGCGCCGTTTGGAATACGTCCGTCACGAGCGGACAGCTCAGCTTTGAGGAGCGCATGGGATGCGGCTTTGGCGCATGCATGGGATGCTCCTGCAAAACGCTCACGGGATATAAGCGTATCTGCAAGGACGGCCCCGTGATGCGAAAGGAGGAGATCTTATGGCAGAAATGAAGGTCAATCTTTGCGGCATCGAGCTCGATAACCCCATCATTCCCGCAAGCGGCACATTTGGCTACGGCTATGAGTTTGCCGAGCTCTACGATATCAACTGCCTCGGAACCTTCTCGTTCAAGGGCACCACGATCGAGCCTCGCTTTGGCAATCCCACGCCGCGTATCGCCGAGTGCACCGCGGGCATGATCAACGCCGTGGGGCTCCAGAACCCCGGTGTGGACAAGGTGATCTGTGAGGAACTCCCCAAGCTTGCAAAATGCTTCCACAAGCCCGTGATGGCAAACGTCAGCGGATTTTCGGTGGAGGACTACGCAAAAACCTGCGAGAGACTCGACGCCTGCGAGCAGGTGGGTTGGCTTGAGGTCAACGTCAGCTGCCCCAACGTGCACGGCGGCGGCATGAGCTTCGGCACGTCTCCCGAAGCAGCTGCTGAGGTCACGGCAGCAGTTAAGCGCGTGACGAAAAAACCTGTTCTGATCAAGCTTTCCCCGAACGTCACCGACATCGTGAGCATTGCAAAGGCGTGCGAGGAGGCGGGCGCGGACGGCATCAGCCTGATCAACACGCTGCTCGGCATGCGCATTGACCTGCGCACCAAGCGCCCCGTGATCGCCAACAAGATGGGCGGCTTTTCGGGCTCCGCGATCTTTCCCGTGGCGGTTCGCATGGTCTACCAGGTCGCACACGCGGTCAAGGTTCCCGTGGTCGGCATGGGCGGTGTTACCACCGCTGAGGACGTCATCGAGCTGATGCTCGCAGGTGCCACCGCAGTAGAGGTTGGAGCGGCAAATCTGGTCAATCCTTACGCTTCGCGCGATATCGTAAACGATCTGCCTCGCGTGATGGAAAAATACGGCATCCGTTCGCTTTCCGAGATCATCGGTCAGGCGTGAAGGGCGGTGCGGTATGAAATTTGAACGCATTTATCTGATCGAGGGTAGGGAGGACGTCTATCTTGACACCTACGTTGCCGATCCGATCCGTGATTTCACTCGCCGCGCGATCCTCGTGATCCCCGGCGGCGGCTATCGCAACGTTTGCTCCGACCGCGAGGGTGAGCCGATCGCAATGGCGTTCATGCCATACGGCTACAACGCATTCGTTCTGCATTATTCGGTTGACCGCAAGGCGCCGTTTCCGCAGCAGTTGATTGAGGTCGCACTGGCGATCAAGCACATCAAGGACAACGCAAAGGAGTATGACCTCGATCCCGAGCAGCTCTTTGCGGTCGGCTTTTCTGCGGGTGGACATCTCTGCGCGTCGGCGGGTATTCTCTGGAAGCTGCCCGAGATCTATGAGGCGGTCGATATGCCCTATGGCTATAATAAGCCCAAGGGGATCATGCCGATCTATCCCGTGGTTTCCGCAGACCCCGAGATCGCACACCTCGGGTCGATCAAAAATCTTTGGTGCACCGACGAGCCGACCGAGGAGCAATGCGATCGCGTGAGCTTGGAGCGGCATGTGGATGCCGACAGCGCGCCTGCGTTCATCGTGCATTCTCAACACGATCAGATCGTGAACGTTCGCAATTCCTTCGTGCTCGCACAGGCGTATGCCGAGGCGGGCGTTGACTTTGACATGCATATTTTCTCTCACATTCCGCACGGTGCGGGGCTCGGTAACAAAATTACCTGGCACGGGCATCCTGAATTCGTGCATCCCGCGTTCTCCGAATGGGTGCGCATGGCGGCACAGTGGGCGGAGAATATTTCAAATTCCGAAAAATAATTGGTAAATATAAAGGAGCTTACAATGGGAAAAGACGTAATCATCGCGTGTGACTTTGACAGCGCGGAAAAAACATTTGCATTTCTCGATCGCTTCACGGGTAGAAAGCCCTTCGTGAAGATTGGTATGGAGCTTTACTACGCAGAGGGACCCTCGATCGTTCGCGAGATCAAAAAGCGCGGACACAAGATCTTTCTCGACCTGAAGCTGCACGATATCCCCAACACCGTTAAGAAGTCGATGGCGGTTCTGTCGCGTCTGGACGTTGATATGACCAACCTGCATGCGGCAGGCACGGTTCGCATGATGGAGGGCGCGATTGAGGGACTTACCCGTCCCGACGGCACCCGTCCGCTGCTCATTGCGGTCACGCAGCTCACCTCCACCGACCAGGAGAGCATGGAGCGAGACCTGCTCATCCGTGAGCCGATCGCAGACGTTGTGATGCACTATGCAAGTAACGCAAAGCTCGCAGGACTCGACGGCGTGGTTTGCTCGCCCCTGGAGGCAGGCAAGGTGCACGAGCGTTGCGGCGAGAAGTTCCTCACCGTAACCCCCGGTGTTCGCTTTGCAGACGGTGAAATCGGTGACCAGAAGCGTGTGATGACCCCCGCAGAGGCTAAACGCATCGGTTCGGACTACATTGTGGTTGGCAGACCGATCACCGCTGCCGAGGATCCCGTTGCCGCTTACGAGCGCTGCGTTGCCGAGTTTGTTGACTGAACGCTCGGCTTGAGACTGAAAAAATAAAGGAGAACTGTGAAAATGGAAGCATATAAGAGAGAGTTTATTGAATTTCTGGAGGGTGCGGGCGTGCTCAAGTTCGGTGATTTCACCGCAAAGAGCGGCAGAAAGATTCCGTATTTCATCAACGCGGGCATGATCAAAACCGGCGACGATATTGCAAAGCTCGGTGAGTTTTACGCAAAGGCTTATTTCGATAAGCTCGGTGCAAAAAAGACGGTGCTCTACGGACCTGCCTACAAGGGCATTTCGCTTGCCGTTTCGGCGGCTGTGGCGCTTTCCAAGAAGGACCTCAACGTTCCGTTCTTCTTCAACCGCAAGGAGGTAAAGGACCACGGTGAGGGTGGCGTATTTGTTGGCTACGTTCCGACCGCCGGCGAGGAGATTGTGATCATCGAGGACGTGATCACGGCAGGCACCGCGATCCGCGAGAGCATGGAGATTCTTTCCCACCTGGAGGGTGTGAAGGTTTGCGCAACCTTTATCATGGTCGACCGCAAGGAAAAGGGACAGACCGAGAAGGGTGCCATGCAGGAGATCGAGGAGCAGTTTGGCTTCCCGGTATATTCCATCGTCGATGTTTACGACATCATCGAGTATCTTGAGGCAGACCCCAAGAACGAGGAAAACGTAACCCGTATCAAAAATTATCTTGCAGTCAACGGCGCAAAGGCGTGAGCCGCGCCCCATTCTAACCGAACGGAGAGAATCTTCATGAGAAGTCTGATTGATATTTTGGATTTTTCCACGGAGGAGCTGGACCGCTTGATGGACACCGCCGCCGACATCATTGCAAACCCTGCAAGCTATGCCGACGCGTGTCACGGAAAAAAGCTGGCAACCCTCTTTTTCGAGCCCTCCACGCGCACACGCCTGAGCTTTGAGGCAGCAATGCTCGAGCTGGGCGGCAGCGTGATCGGATTTTCGGAGGCGAGCTCGTCCTCCGCGGCAAAGGGCGAGAGCGTGGCAGACACCGCAAAGGTGATCAGCTGCTATGCCGATATCATTGCCATGCGCCATCCCAAGGAGGGCGCACCCTACGTGGCGTCGCGCAATGCAACCGTTCCCGTGATCAATGCGGGTGACGGTGGACACAGCCACCCCACGCAAACGCTCACCGATCTCTTTACCATCTGCCGCGAAAAGGGACGTTTGCACGATCTCACGGTTGGCTTTTGCGGTGATCTCAAATACGGACGCACCGTTCACTCACTGATTTCGGCGCTCTCGCGCTATACGGGAATTCGACTTGTGCTGATCTCCCCCGAGGAGCTTAAAATTCCGAGCTACATCACCAAGGAGATCATCGAAAAGAGCACGATGGAGTGTGTGGAGACCGCCGATCTTGAGGCGGCACTTCCCGAGCTTGATATTCTTTACATGACGCGTATTCAGGGTGAGCGCTTTGCGATTCAGGATGATTACCTGCGTCTCAAGGATAGCTACATCCTCACTCCCGAGAAGCTTGAGCTTGCAAAGAGCGATCTTGCGATCCTGCATCCGCTGCCCCGTGTGAACGAGATCAGCGTGAAGATCGACAACGATCCCAGAGCTTGCTATTTCCGACAGGTTGCAAATGGAAAATACATGCGCATGGCACTCATCCTCAAGCTGCTTGAGGAGGCTGCACAAAATCCTGCGCCTGTTGAGGAGAACGACGGCTTTGAGCGCATCGTCAACCGCTTGGTTTGCCAGAATCGCCGTTGCATCACGAGCGTTGAGCAGGAGCTCGATCAGGTGTTCCGTCTCATCGTTCCCGAAGCAGGCATTTGCCGTTGCCTCTATTGTGAAGCAAAGCAAAGAATGGAATAAGCCTTTTGTATGGGAGCGTGCCTCTGAGGTACGCTCCCATCAGACTATAGACCAAACAAACAGATTTCGCCCGCTCGCCAAAAGTTTTCGCCCGCCTTTTTCAAAAGGCGGCGCGGTGGAGGGCGCGTAGCCCTC
>ERZ780157.2088-NODE-2088-length-19419-cov-3.466639_pt1 | contig 19419 bp, 32 predicted proteins | sample MGYA00511169_ERZ780157 | MGnify/ENA primary metagenome ERZ780157 (study PRJEB29588, sample SAMEA1965149) | human gut metagenome | biome: human gut; feature: human-associated habitat; material: faeces | place: Denmark | collected 2008/2010 ... | reverse complement strand
CCAGCCGGGACTCGTTCTCCATCTGTACGGGTACGGCGGCCACATCCGCAACTTCAACCGCAAGAAGACGCGCTACTTCGACCGTTTCTTCCTGAGTGGGCGAGATGGCGGGAAATGATCCGATAGCGGGAGAAAATATCCGCGGTTATGACATGGCGGAAATCGGTCCGAAGAGCCAGCCCGAGGGTGGTTTCATTCAAGACGGCTGATGAGTAGAAGGAGGGAGAAAGGAGGGAGATGTGTTGGGCGGCGACCGTTGCTTGGCGCTGGGCGCATCGCTCAGCTTCCCCATCCTCTTCTCGAAGGTGCCTTTGGGGATTCGCGGACAGTGCTTCTACAATATGGGCAACGTCTGGAACACGAGCACGAGTGATGATTGCGACGAGGGGTGAGGGGTAGGTTTGAAGAAGGCGGTGAACACGGCGCTGAGCAGCTATGGCGTGGGCATTATGATTCCTTTCGGCAACGTGGGACGATTGGAGATCAACTACGCGATTGGCCGCAAGCGCTTCAACTTCCTCTTCTGTGCAAATTAGACGTGTTTCTTAACAAAGACGCCACTCACTGTCTTCCTTCACACCTAATCGCACATGGATTCTCTTACTACGGAAAAGGGCGTTCGAGTTGTCAAAAAGCATCTCCAGCATGCCAGACTCCGTTCCGGTATAACTACCCCTACGCATCAATCACACCACGAGAATCCACTGAACGGGAGTCGTCGTGCTGCAAATGCGCCGCGCCGGGAGAATAACCGTTTCGTTCATCTTCTCGTCCTTGAACAGCAATCGGAAGTTGATGTCGTTCTCGAAGGTGGAAATCGCCCAGATGAGTTGCTTTCCCTTCTGCACAATAAAGAGAGGCGGCAACACTCACTTTGATCGACAAGGGCAGGATGTGAAAGCCCCCAGCAGAAACGGTAAAGTCGATCTCGGAATCCTCCTTACCCTCCACGAACGGAGCGTCTGGGTGAATGAGATAGTTGGGAGGCTCCTGAGAGAGGAGGGCGGAATTATGCGAGACGGAACGCTGCACCATGCCCAGGATCTATGCATTAGATAGAAATAGAGCAATATACAATATCAAATGCGTGCTCCACGAAGGGCGTATCGCGCTCGATGATGAAGTGAACGTCAGACTGCAGCTGCAGCTTCTGCTGCTCCACGACGATTTTCAGCTTCTCGTACTCCTCCTGAAGTGACGTGTCAACGGCACCTCCCTTCTTCATCTCGTGAATCTGAAGTTGCATCTCTTGGAACGACGCACAAGACCGGTCGCAGTCATTAATCCGCTGTTTCAGGTCCTTCAAGCAGTTCCGCTTCTCCGTCAGCGCATTCATCATGAAGTCCGTCGTTTCCATATCCTATGCATTGGAATCCAATACAAGGAAATACGAGCTTCGCCTTGACGAACTTCTCGTATTCAATCTCCAAGTTCTTCATATGCGCGCCAAAGAGACTCACCTCCTTGCTATCTGCAAACACGGATTGCATTGCCTGGGTACTGGTCGTTATGGATTCGATGCTGCTTAGCATGGACGTTGAGAACTCCCCAACATCGTTGCAAGCCCCTTCGATATGACTACGGATTACATGCAATCGCTGTAGAAAAGCACCTATATGCGTCGTCCAGCTCTTTGATGCGTTCCAGGAGCAGTGACAAGTCAGGATCCTCTACGGCCCCAAATCGTTTAGTGACTGCGGACAAACCGGCCAGTTGATCCAGTCCCCATTTCATCATGATCACAGTTGGATTGTGAGTGGCAGAGATCTTAGTTAGGGGAACGAATGTTCGTGATGCGTCTCATCCATGCAAAGCATCTACCCGTTCCACCGGTTGTTTCGGACCATTATACACAAATCGTTTTCTACCGACATCTGCATCAAAGGAAAGCCACGCTCCTTCGGTACTGACAGCGAATACACGAGAGAATCCAAAGAACGCAAATAGGGACAGCGGAACCCAAAACCCTCGTCTTTTCGGTCCCAACACAGTCATCCCAGTATTCGCCTGTCACATCATTTGGAATAGAGCAGAGTCATCTCCGACCGTTGAATAATTCGAACGAAATGGGAACACAAGAGGAGAAGGGTCTTTCGGATTTGTTCAAGATGGTTTGACTCGCTGTGTGTCGTCATGTGTAGGAATCTCCGATTCAGTCTGTTCCGCAATACGAAATGTACTCTCTGGGCGGTGCTGATGATCGTCTCTAGATATAAGGCCTATTCCACGGTGGATGGAAAGGAGGTGCTGTTTCACACAATTCACATCGGCGAGTGGAAGAAGGAAGTCGTGGAGTGTTTTATGGACGCGCTACGAATCGTCCAGAGCTACAATTCGCATCAGCACGAATTATACTGCATAGAATGACAAATAGGCTGTTATTGGAATGCTTCGGCGAAGAATTCGACGATGTCAACCACACCATCCAGTACGTTACCGAATCGCTGTCAGAAAACATCCGATCGTTCTGTTGTTGCTTCCGCTTCACTCACTAGCGTGTACATGGGAATCGGTTCCGTGCGACTATCCTTGATTCGGAAGTGGCTGCAGGACATCCTCACCGGACTCATGGATCTGCACCAAAAGACGGACGCTCATGAGCCCATCATTCACGGTCGAATCCGATTGCAGTATCTTCTGTACCACCGGTCAACCGGCCAGGTTCGAATCGGCGGCTACTACTGGCTGACCACGGTCCGTGCCGACAATCACTACTCCCAAGTGCAATGGGCGGAGGATGACAGTGGTTGCTTTCTGTTCACTTTTACGCGTAGCCAACATCGGCTATTACGCTCCAGAAGTGTTCACCGACGGTCTGTGGACACCGGCGGTGGACATCTACGCATTGGGCATGTCGATCATTCACATGCTCTCGGGCTGCCATCCGTACGGCGAGCTGGACGACAACTCCTTCATCCTGTCCGCAATCAAACGCGTGCGCATTCACTCTTCCGCTCACCCACAGAATCTCCCTCCAAAAGGCTTGCTTTCCCTCCAATCCGTCGATGAAACGCTCTTTGACTTCTTGGGACAGTGCATCGCGCCCTACGTTGTCCCACTCCTCTCCTCTCACAGGTAGGACAAACGGCCCACGGCGGAACAATTGCTTCACCACTCCTTCTTCTCCCAGGACACCAACGTCGAGATCGACCTGACCATCCCTCGTGTGGAGGGGCACCCCAACAGTTTGACCTCACGTCACCCCTCACCCGTAGACAAGGACATGTTGGGGGAGCCCACATTCCCCTCGGCCTTCCTTCGCAAGCTCACACAGCCGCGCGAGCCCGTGCCCGGCATGCGTCTGAAGGCCCCTCTTGACTTCGCGGAGCTGGCGAAGGCGGAGTTGGCGAAGGCGGAGGAGGAGAAGGGGAAGGGGAATAAGGAGGAGGAGCGAGCGAAAGGGAACGACGAGAGAGTGAAGGTGAAGGCGGAGGAGGAGAAGGTCAAGCCAACGGAGCGCGCGACACAAGAACACTCCACACTGCAACCTGCGGTGGAGTCGGCGCGGAACGTCATCGTGTCGCACATCACGCTCCCTAAGAAGTCCGTGCCCTCGTTGGCGCAGACATCCACGGAGGATTCGGGTCTCGCCAACACCATGCGCCCGCTAGTGAAGCACGCCTCCTTGTCCTCGCTGAAACTCCAGCCCGCGGAACGATGGGTCGTGGTCCACATGCTATTGGATGCACGAGTTTTTGGTGCGTCCAATGGGAAGGTGCGGGTGAGTCAGCGCGTGGACCTGTGCGACGACAACTGTCCATGGGGTTGCATTGAAGAGCTGGTGAAACAGATCAACGCAGTGCGCGAGGAGCGCAAGCTGGAGAAGCTGTCTCGTCAGGACACTGCACTTCTTCGTCGTGGGTTCTGCCGTGCGCTGATTGAGGCGATAAAGAAGATCAAGGGACAGTTTGAAGAGAACGATTGTTTGTGTTACCGCGACCTATTCAACTATCTTCGGAGCGTGTCCCAAACCATCTACATTTCATGCCTCATTCCGGCCCATATATTCAACGATGACCCGAATTCGGACTACGTCATCGCCACGCGCTTCCCCGTGTCCAACATGGTTACCAGCCTGTCCGAAGCCATTCACATCACCAATGACGCGTTGGAGTCGGCGATTCGCGAGGTGCGGAAAAAGAACAACCTGAAGGAGCTGGACGCGGAGCTGAAGGAGGAGCTGCGCCAGGAGATCGAGTGGCTGTTGGAGTTCAAGGTGGGCGACATGCACTGAGAGTGACGCATAGATGCTTCAGATGGTGAACTGTCACATTCAGGAGGATCGCATCTCCTTCATCGAAGGCATCACCGTCACGATCACGCACTACCAACTCCCTCCGAAATCGGGGCTTTTCCCGTCAGTGAGTTATTCCCGAACCAGTCCCCTTTCTGAGTCGTCGTTCTTCTCCCTGAACCCGTCGCCGAATTCGAGCTCGAAAACCGTGGCGCATATATCTCCCTCCAAGTCGTTCCTCTCTCCCGCCATCGCGCAATCTCCCGCCACGCCGAAGTCCGTTTCCCTCCAACCGAGGCGAGTCGCTGCCGCAGGGCGCGAAACTGTTCCTTCACATCGAAATGCCGTTCTCGTCGTCGAACAAGTGGATTCATTCTTCGTCGCTGCAGTTCGAGTGCGTGTACGAGCTGCGGAAGAGCAAGCAGACGCAGGAGATCGTGAGCTCGATTCTGTATTGGCTCCAGTCGATTCACGTTGCATTGTATGATGATGTGGTGTTGGTGCAGCAGAAGCTGAGCGAGGCCATCAGCGCGACGCTGAGTCAGGTGAAGGTGAGCGGGGAGGAGGTGAAGGTGGTGAAGAAGAGCAGGGACGGTAGATGAGATCATGTCGAGATGATGTGTAGACACCTGTGTGGAATTGAACGTGGTTGTGAAGAACGAGTCCACATACACAGCGAACGTGATTGTGACGATAAAAGGAGGGGCGGACGGTAATGACAGCACATTCAGCACCCAGGTGGACTTCGGCTTCTCCCAGAGCATGGACGACGTGACCGATGTGATTCTGAACGACATCGTGAACGCGACGGTGGACATAAGGGAAGAGACCAAGGGGTGGCTGAAGGAGCAGCTGCTGACCGATTTGGAGCGGGAAATGAAGCGGGTGAAGGGCGAGTGAGTTTTCTTTGTGAACAGACATGTTTACTTTCGATCAAGCATGTTTCCTTTCGATACTTGTGAACAAACATATCCACTTTCGATACTTGTACATGAGGGAATCAAACAGTCGCGAAATCTAGTCGTTACCGCCCGCACTTGCGATTACAGACATCGTGCCGCCGATAACAGCGCAAATACGCACAAACAGATAGGACAGAGGCTTCCTCTCTTCTCGAATCACGTGCTGGAACGGAGAGATCTTGTACTTGAAGAAAATGCCCGGCTCGTAATCAGCCACCGAATTGAGCCCAATGGTCACCTCGTTGTCCGTCTCATAAATGGAATACTACAGGGAACGGAAAGGACATATCGAAACCTCGTTTGACTCCATTCGCAAATCCTCCTTCACGTACACGGACGGGAGGACTTCAATATAATAGTTGTGAGAGCTCACTACATATGACGCGTCGATGGGGAGAGAACGGGAACGAGAGTGGAACGAGCGCGCATCCAGAGGATAACGGACGCCAGGAATGTGATCTCCGAAGGAGAAGCTACGCATTACGGCCGCACACTGCTGCCACTGTTGAATGTAGTGACTCGAACTCAGAGAGTGGATGATGTCGTTATCATACACGGGGAACCCCTGCATATTCACGAGGCCCGTTCGCGTGGCAATGTGGACGTCTCCCGCCACCTGGTTCACGTGAAGCGCACCCCACAACATGCACCCAGGATGAGCGCCGCCGTAGCGGATGGCTCTATTCGCGTTGCACACTGGAGCGAACGCTGAAATGAAATAGGGGTCCCAGCCGCGTCGCTTATAGGCCTCCTTCACAGCGTCGCAATCATCACAGCACTAGAATGAAAACGACATTTCAGATTTACCTGACCCTCCTGCCCGGCTCCATAGCAGGAACCGCACGAGGAAGAAGACGAGGGCACGGAAACGCGAGAAAAGCCGATCCCGATTCCATCCCGATTGATATCCAGCTTGATCAGCTGACTCGAAGACCCAAACGAGTGAACCCCGTCTTCATCGAGAAGATCAAACACAACTTCTAACGATCACAACCACCCGACGTGACGACTCCCGCACGTTATATTGTACAGCGTAATGTTGAAGTTGATAAACAGCGTATCTTCGGTCGAATTCCGAACGGTGATCACTTCCGTGTGGTTCACTTTGCAAAACGCCCAAAACTCGGACAGCAGAAGAATCAGCAGGACGCCCAGCGTGAGCACGCTGCCTATACCATGACCGAGGAAACCGCTCGCAATTACAATAGCCTCCTGTCTTCGTCTTCACAACATAGTCGTCGTCCACCTTCGGAAAGAAGTCGAGTCGCCGCACCACAGACTTCACCTTCGGCATGGAATACGGCTTCGACGAACTGCGAGGACGTCTCTCTCTCAGTCCCTCCATGAAAGCGCTGCGTTGAACGGAATGAATGATGGTGGTGGCAACGCGTGGCTCCATTCTCAACAACGTCTAACGCGAGATTACTGCACGGATTCATCTCGGAGGACGATCATCATGCAATCCCTCACCACGGAGCAGATTGGACAAATGGGGTGGTGAGTGTGGTACGAGCGAGAATCCAAGTCCATGTGCCTTGGAAGTTCGAGAATACGAGAGATGACCCGATTCTATTATCTGCAGTGTTTGTCTGATACCCAATTACGCTATGTCCTCTAATACCCTCTTACATTCTATTCCCATTATTGCCCAAATGGACGAATCCAGCGTATTTTCCGCACCCTTCTTCGAAAACGCATCGAACGGACTATTGAATTACCTGTTCCAGGAGGAGAGTGTTCCATTGGACGCCCAGTTGTACGATCCGTTCCCAAGCAACTCGATGAATCTCGAGAACTACGATACGGATACGTTTACCGATATGTCGGGCGTCAGTAGTCAACGAGCGGGCGATTTCTCGCTGGGTCAATGTTTTATCCGGTTGGATCGAAATCACTGCGTAGTTACCCCGGCCTGTAGCTACGGCATGAGTTATCAGAACCGAAACGAGGCGACTCCCTCTTTTCCCTGTCCTTGCCCCTACATGTCCTGATGCATAGCGTTTGACGTTGACACGCCGGAATTCACTGCCCAAAACCCGATATCTCCCGTGATGTCTGATTCGTTTGAAACGAGTCCCTTGCCCCCAGCGAACAGCGGCATCATATCAGGCATCAGCATTCCTAGCGAGATCATCCTTCCCGAATCTCCCTCCCCGAGACAACTCTCCCCTCATGCGTCGACGAGGCAGAGCATCAGGGCAAAACCGAGTGATGTTCCTGACAAGCGTAGTCGTACGCGCAGCGGAATGGCGTGATGCGTAGAGCACAACATTTCCGAAAAGAAACGAATAGAGCGCATGAACCAGTGCATCACGGAGCTGTTTGTCTTGCTAGAAGTGCGCGTGCTCCGCTCCTCTCACATCTAGTCATCGGGCGTGTCGATCCGCAAGAACAAGGTAACGGTCCTCACAGAAACAACAAAGAAGATCCGCTACCTGGAAACCGCCGTCAAGGAGCTCCGACAGAAGGTCCGCGATGCTGAGGTATTTCCCGCGGAAAGTGATCACGCCTAGTACAACGCGCGTCGCGCCATGAGCGAGATCTGTTACAAGCCGGTTCGCAGTTCGGTGAATTACCATGTGATGTTCCTCCAGAACCCGATCCCTCAAGCGGTGTTGGCGGCGGACGGACAGTTCGTGGACGCCAACTCGCAGTTCTGCAGGTAGGCGAGGGCAGCGGCGTCGAGCGTAGTCTGACCCGACGAACAGTCGAACAACTGAGGGACATGACGCTGTTCAAGTTCGCGCACCCGGACGACCTGCCGTGCGCCTTCGGGTGGTGACTAGATGTCCTGATGATCTCTAGCTCCTACTCGAACATGCTGCGCGGCGACAACCCGACGAACGGCGTGTGCATGATTCGCCACTGCTATCTGGGCGAGTGCTACCAGCCGGTGTTCTTCTCGCTGACGCTGGTGAGGAACGAGAACAACGTGCCTGCGTACTTCGTGTGCAACATCCTGCCGGTGATGGCGTGCACGTGCACCGACGCGAACCACTCGATGTGCGATCGCGATGTTGGAGTGATGAGTAGGAGGAAGTGCAACGGGATCCTGAAGGGGCGGAACAACATGTACTTCCAGATTTGCAATCCGTCGGAACTACTTCCTGGGAGTGCGCAGCTCATTGACACGAACACGGGCAATCCCGTCCGGCAGTCGTTGTCGGACAGCGCGGTGTTTTAACGAATCGGTTTAACTGCGGACTATCATTTTAAGCGTATTGTAATTCTGTATTACTAGTGAGTGGCGGTGTTTGTTGTCCGTTGCATCGTTTACATTCGTGCTTCACTAGAGTGTTGTTTGTGCTTTTGTATGTCATTAAAACAATTCATTCGTATTGTCACAAGACCCTCACTTGAATTCCACGAGACTGTCACAACATGCAAATGCCGGATGTGGTGCGAGTCAACAAGTACCCCGAAAAAGAATCGGGCGATGAAACGACTCTCCGTGAGGATATCGATGTAGGTGGCTGGTTTCTCCTTTCATGTGGAAGGACCGATTACACCCTTTCATTTATGTTTGCAGCGTCTGCTATCACAAGTACCATTCGTGTTATTCCCTAAAAGAGCACATTCGAACGCATATGCGTAGTAAAAGCACAGACAGCGTGATTCATAGTGCCCCAGAACGACCTAGTGTGCCCTCTTCGCGACTGCGGGAAGCATCTCCGAAGTCAGTATGATTTTGACATCCACGAGCAGGAGCACCAGCGACTGATCGATGAGGGCTTGGAGCTTGCAGATTTTGATTTTAGTCTTTACGAAAAGCCGCGATTGTTGCGCTCCCTTATCGATAGAAACCAGTCGTACCACTGCGCTCCTCCCACCGAAAGTCGTTGTCAGCTCAACGATTCCCACGTCCTCATCCAGTTGAACGAGCTCCTGTTGCGGAAGGGGCGCCTTCTGCCAAGGAAATGCAGCAAGATTGCATGGTGGTGATATAGAGGAGAGGTCATGTTTGTAGTAAGCGAATCGAGAGACTCTACGAAAGGGGAGAGCAGTACAAGAGGGAACTGGAGCACCGTTTGTCCCAGTTGGAAGGCGACATGTATGGATGGAGAGAAGACACGGATGAGGAGAATGAGGAGGGAGAGATTTCCGTCATTCCGGAGTCCTATTTGGAAAACGAGGAGCCGTACATGTGTGGTGTGCTCGAATGCAAGCGGCTGTTTCACACGTATGCGGAATTAGTCCACCATGCGTCGTCTCATCCCGCTGTTGCTCTCCGTTGGTGTGCCTATTCGGACCTAATGGCGTAGCGGTTATCATCAACAATCAGCTGATGATTCCAGAAGGGCGTTACCACTGTCCCGTTCACGAGTGCGAAGTGAGCAATAAGGTTAGTATTGATTTGCAGTTCGGGTACGGCAAGAAGGCGTTGGCATTCAGTCTCCTGAGACTCCATTATCGAGTTCGCGTCGGAGAAGAGATATGATGAGTAGGCCGTTCATTTTCATCAGGACGCAGTACTGCAGCATCAGTCATTGAAGCTAATTCCGATGACTGATGATGATGAGAGTACGGAGTGGATTCGGAAGATGGAGAAGGTCGATGACGTGTATTTGGCTCCGGGTATTGTGTACAATAATGGCAATGTTGTGTTGTCCACTACAGGCGAGACACAGAGGATCTCCTGGTGCGTGTTGTTTCCTCCTCCTAACGTGTAGTAAATAGTTGTTTCTCCATAACTTTTGTTGCACAAACAGCGGCATTCATTCTTGATGGAACCGGACATGGCAATACCCTTTCGACTCACCACAGGGAAAGCAAACCACATCACTCCGATCCCAAACTAGTGATCACACGTACAAAGACTCTCCCACAAGTGTCAGCACCAGCAGCTCTTCGCACCGCCTCCATCCCCACAACGCATCGATCTTGCCCAAAAGGAGGGGTCCCACCAGCCGACAAATCGACTCCGTGACATCGTAGTAGGACAGAAGGCGACTGACCATGTGAGGCGGAGAAATCTATTCTGAAGAGAAGACCGAAAGCAAACCATCGCCAGCACATTCACGAATGTGGTCGAAAACACCTCTTCGCCCACCGTGTTCAGAACGACGCAGAAGAGGACGTACTGGTAGCTACGGTCAAGACAGCGCAAGAGAGATACAAGTCACGAATGCACAATTGGAACAGCTTCCCGGCAGCCAGGAGGACGAGAGCGACGAGGACGAGGGAGAAGGAGGAGAGGTAGCGAGAGGCGAGAGGTGTGACCACCGACTCCGTGACAAACATGAACAGGTTTGAAAAGACAAAAACAAGTCCGATTTCGTGGGGAGTAACGTCAAATTGTTCCTGCAACAGAAGAATCTACCCTTCAGTCAAGAAAGAGAGAGCACTTTGATGGATCCGAAGCCCTTGTTGATCGAATCGACGAGGAGAAGAAATGTGATATACAGAACGAACGGCGAATTGCTCGATGCAACGCCCTTTCGCTTCGCCTGGTGGTAAAACGAGGACAACGGCAATACAAAGGGATTCTTCAGCGAGAGGCGACTCGGGAAGTGAAGGAACCACTTCGAGGCATGCATCTCTTTCTCGGTCTTCTGTTCAGCCGGAGCTCCTGTCATCTCATCGTTTGGGGAAGGCACCCAGCAGAGGACGATCAGCGTCTCGGCGATGAAGAGAAGCACGGACAACCGAATTGCCGTATCGACGTCAAGGTACTTCGTGATAAAAGAAAGGAGTGCGGATCCCGCCTAATCGTGACTTCCACTCGCTTCACAAACGAAAGAGCCCATATGGCGCACCGCTGCGAGCACCGAAAGATGTTTCGAGACGTCTCTTTCCTTTTTCATCATAACGAGTGCCTGCATGTCATCTGATGCTCGAATTGCCCACTTTGCACGATGTCGTTGTCTGTTTGATGAACCCGACGATAAAACGACTCAGAACCAGTGTGTAGATGTTGTCGCGAATCAGCAGGAGGGCATAACTGATCGCAGAGCCGAACGAGCTCACGAGGAGGATGCTCTTCCGCGAAACGTTGAATTTGGATAAATGACCGATGATACAGCCCCCGATGATTTGGCACAACCCATAAATGGACGTAATCGCACCAAAGCCAAACGCGTCCACTCCAAGCTCCTTCGTAAAGAAGGGAATCAGTGTAATCACCAGTGCGACTCCGAGGGCGTCGATAAATGTCACGACTTCCACAGCGATGTTCACCATGTCTCAAACGCAATACTACCTTTCCAACTACCTGTATTCAGTTGGTTGAGAGTGAAGAAGCCAGGGCGGTACAAGACAGGCCGTGTCGATTCCAAACAATGCCTCCAAAGGGGAGAGAATATCACACTATTATGATTGGTATGTGTGGTTTATTGTCAGTAGGAAGTGGAAATGGCACTCACTCCAGAATTGAGTCCTCCCGCTTCATACTGCGAATAGCAAAAACGAGTATTCGTCGTTGTGCTGCAACCTATGAAGCGTTCTGGATCTCCAATTGCAGAGGGTGAGGGAGTAGTCATATCTGACCCTGGATAATGGATAGACAGACAAGCGAGTGGATTTTGAGCAGAATGATATAGTAACAAAGACGATTGACCTAGCAGACGACTCGATTCTCGTGCCTTCAGAAGATGCCGATTCTGTGAACAAGAAGAGTACGCACTTTGAATTTGGTAGTAACTGAAAGAGTTCGCCACTGAAGTTGTGGCTCTGAAGAGCGCTTTCGTCAAATACGACTCTGCCAAGATTCCTCCCTACGATGGGATGATTGGCAAGAGTACCTGTGTGACCTGCTGTCGGATAGCGACTCCTTTGATACCGATTACGGAGGAGAGTGTGGCTCCACTTCCCGAAATCGAAATCAAGAGGAAGGACGCTGAATACGCAGTTCGCTCGGATGGCTTCGTCTTATGAATAGGAGGAGTACACCACGCTCCGTGCATTTGTCAACAGGACGGTAATCCCGGACTGGAGTCGCTACACAGCGATCTATCTCAACCACATAAAAGAAATGGAGCTCCTCCCGAAGGACTACTGCAGCGAGCCCGGCATCATCAAGCGCTCCGTTGTTCTTCCGTCCAAACCGTCACACGTAGTACAGAACGAGGCTCTTCAACTGGCTCGCCGAAATCGCCCACGAATTCGGTCTTGGCGACAGCACTCTTTTCCTGGCTGTTTTCGTCATTCCACAAATCAACCCTAGTTTTCGATCACCGACCAGTACTTGAGCACCACCGACTTCCCTCCAAAGCAGCTCCAGTGTCTGGGTTCCGCAGCGCTTCTCCTCGCCTCCAAACTGACCACAGAGGTTTCCCTCCCTCCTCGGCGTTGAAACTCCATGTTGTGTTGAGTCGTAGTCCTGTCCGACCTGTCGGTTCACGCGTTCTCCGTGAGGGAGCTAGCGAAGATGGAGGGAGATGTGTTGGCGGCGCTGAACTACTCTCTGTTGTTCGCGACGCCGTTCGATTTCCTGATGGCGTTTCTGGCGCAGACGCGAGCGACGGCGCTGGAGTGCTTCTTGTCGCTGGTGGGGTGAGCGAGGTGGGGTGATGTCGTAGTACCTGCTGGAGTGTGTCGTGATCGATGGGAGGTGGATGGCGACGCGGCCTTCGGAGCTGGCGGCTGTGTGTCTGCGGAGTGCGGTGAGCGTGTTGAGGGGAGAGGAGGAGCTGTGTGGTCAGTGGGTGACGCGAGAGTGGGATGTGTCGTCGATTCGTTCGATTCCTCGGAGTCTTCTTCGGGACGGGTACAAAGCAGTCTATCGGAAGAACTGTTCTTCTCTTCGGTGTAAAGTAGCTGTCGACTATACGTTTGACTCCTGTCTTTCTTTCACAAACACACCATATCTCGTAACGAGAAAACGCATCGCCCCAGAGCGCCTCCTCCAAGCACGGGAACATCTTCCCATCGCGTCCACTCAGCACCTTCAACACGCTACGCCTCATTCTCTCTCCACACTCTTACTTCTCGTCCTCCGCCGGCTTGCCGACCGCGGGAAGACGGACGTCGCGCAGCTTCCAGTTCTTCGGGTGGAGCAGGCGACGAATCGCCTCCACGCTCTCTCTCGCCGCCTCCGGCGTGTCGTCCTTCAGCATGCCCGAACACTTCTTCACTAGCTGGAGAAGGTTTCGCGTCTCCTCGTTCATCTGCACGGTGCCGTCGTCCTGGTGGAGGAGCATCATGGTCAGGCCCTCGAACAGCTGCGTCTGTACGAACTGCTCCGCGAAACGCCTCATCGCTTCGGGCAATGACTTGATGAAGCCTGTCTTGTCAAACTTCGCGTCTTCGCCTTCTGCGCGTAACGCAACACACCCACACCCACTGAAGAAGTCTCCGAAGGACTTGAACAGCGTCACGAAGAACAAGAAGAAGGCGATTCGCACGTCTTCGTAGAAATACCTGAACTGTGTGTAACTCCTCTCAATCTCTCCCACTCTCTCCTCCTCGTTCGGCAGGTTCACGTCCAACAGCGCGCTCTGCGGCGGCGGCGACGCAATGGAGGGAATGTCCCTATGTCCCAATTGCAGCAATAGGGTCAGGGGGCGCGTAGCGGAGGCCAGGATGATCGCCACACGCTTTAGCGGCAGTCCGACAACTGGGACATCTACGCGCCTAACCCCCCAATCCAGCACGTACCATTAATCTCCAGAATGGCGGGGTTCTGACCCAATAGCATGCAGTCGTCAATATGTCCTCCAATCACACCCCCCAGTTTCTTGCTCTCCTCGCTCTCAATGTACACCACCTCCTCCAGCACCGCCGTCGACCCGGGCTCCGAGTACACCAGCTGGCGCGGCTCCTGCTCCAGACGCAGTCCGAGGCGTCCGGGTCCTGCGGTGACGGAGAAGAGGCAGGAAGTGGCGACTTTGGAGTTGGGTCGGTCGGTCCAATAGATATGGTCTGAGCGTGAGTTGGAGGGAAAAGAGGGACAGTCGAGAGGCGAGGACAGACTGAACTGGTCGAGGAAGGGCAAATCGAGGGGCGTGGGGGCGTAGCCCTCCGGGTAGGTGATCTGTGTGTGAGTGAGAGGGCGAGTCAAAACCCGATCAAAGTCGAGATGTGCGATGAGAACATTGGAGACATCGATCTGGTGTGCAGTGAAGGTGTTGGAGTAGATGCCGATGAGGAAGGGAGTGGGGGCCTGGGTGTGAGCGGCGAGGGAGACCATACCTCGATGTAGTCGATAAGCTGTGCGGGAAGGAGGGGGATGAATGTGAGCGTGTAGTGAATGGGGGCGAGGAGGGCGAGGAGGGCGGTGGAGCACAGGGTCAGTTGGTACTTCTAGCGATGACGGGAGCGCAATGCGGGGACGTTGCGACTGTGAATGAGGACCTTTCCGTCGCAGAGCAGAGCCGAGATGATGATCTGAATGTGATTGAGCGAGAGGCAGTTGAGGAGGCTCTTCATGCACAGAGGATCGCAGTAGGGGAGACAGTCGCTCGGAGGGAGCGTGAGTTGAAGATCCTTCCCGAAGAGCGGAATCTGTGATTAACCGCGAGGAAGAGACGTACGTGAATGCAGCAGCCGGGGTGAACAAACGGCAAGGCCTCTATGTAGTATCGAATGTCTCGCTCGACTAGACGTCAGGAGGAGAGCGGAGATCGACTCGGAATCATCACGTCCGTAATCGAAGTCCTCGACGCCGACGGGGAGGACAGCGATATTCTGTGCAAGCTCAGACGACGGCTCTCCATCCTCTCTGTCTCGCGAATGACATCCACTTCCCCCGCGTCGGACGAGACCGATTTCCGGTACAGATATCTATGTGATTACGCTGCGACGGCGCCAACTGTAAGAAGGAGCTGTGGAGCGAGAAGAAGGGCTTCAACGACAGGATGCACAGCGCCTTGGGAATGTACAGCTCCTGGTTGTACTTGTTGTAGCACTCCCGACCGTTGAGAACTAGGAGTCACGCCACCCAGAGGAGGGGACGCAGCTTTTCGTAGAACACTAGACTGGTTCCGTAGCTCTGCGATCCATCTCTACAATGAACACAGAACAACACAGAAACGATTGGGTGAAGCAGAATGTGAACACATAGGGCTTTCTCCGATCCTCCTCTCGGTATTCGATCTTAGCACCCTCCGGAAGGCAGAACTAATCGTGGAAACGCAGTCGCACTCCTACAAACTCGGCATTCTCCGTAAAGGGCACATCCTCATAATCACTCGGTGGGAAACGGGCCAGGATTTCGGGATTCGGACTCTCTCCCTCCAAATTGCTCTCTACGGATGAGGGAGTCGTTTCACCCCTTGCTGTCGACGTGGACAGAGGTTATGAAGAAATAGTCTGCAATTCGAATCTGACCGCTCATTCTAACGCAATTGTGAGGATCGTCTTCATCGGAGCAATCTCCCAACAAACACCACAAACAACTAAGCGCGACTGAAGCCATTCGAAATCGCCTTGGATTGCAGCTTGTCGTGATGCTCCCTCTCCTCGTTCAACTGTCCACGCAGCTCACTTCTACGAGTCACTCGGACACCACCGCCACTACTCCTCCTTCTGGAGAGAGAGGAGCTTGTCCTTGAGCTCCATTCGCACCTCCTCCTTTCTCTCGTTGATCAGCGCGGGGCCCACAATATGCACGAGCCTTTCTCCGTCGGTTATGTACTCCAGTTCCTACACTCGTCACCAACCCCTCGAATGGCAGAAATACCCTGAGGATTCCGTTGATCTCCTCCTGCTCGGTCGAATTCGTGTTGATGTCACTAAAGAGGTGGTTGATGGCTAGGAGTGAACTTCCAGCCTCTTCTCCCACTGTTCTCGCTCTCCTCCAACTCCCTCTTCAAACGACTCTCCATCTCTTGTTGCAGCAAAACACAATAACAAAATGAGCATACATGCAACTTCAGCTATACGTTTACCAGGAGAAGTTAAAGTCCATGGTAGCAGGAGTTTGCTGGGCAGCGGGCTGCTGAGCGGGCATTCCGTAGCCCATCTGAGGCATACCATAACCCATCTGCTGCTGGGCGGGCTGAGCGGGCTGCTGAGCAGGCTTCTGAGCACCCTGCTGCTGAGCGGGCATGCCATAACCCATCTGAGGCATACCGTAACCCATCTGCTGAGGCATTCCATAGCCCATCTGCTGGGGCATGCCGTAACCCATCTGAGGCATGCCGTAGCCCATCTGCTGCTGCTGGGCGGGCTGCTGAGCGGGCTGCTGAGCGGGCTGCTGCTGGGCAGGCTGAGCGGGCTTGTTGTACAAGTTCATGATCGAACTCATATCCGCGGCCGGCTGAGCGGGCTGAGCAGGAGCAGCAGGAGCAGCAGGCTTCGCGGGAGCAGCGGCAGGGGCCGGCTGAGCGTTCAGAGACATGTTGCCGAACATGTCCGTCATCGGACTCACGGGCGCCTTCGCCTCCGGCACAGGAGACATGTCAAACATGTCGTCGTCAGCGTCGAAGTCGTCGTCGTCGGCAACCTTCTTCACGGGCTTCTTCGCAGCAGCCTTCTTCGCCACCGGCTTCTTCACGGCCTTCTTCACGGGCTTTCTCTCCTCCTCCTCTTCCTCCTCCTCTTCCTCCTCGGACAGATCACGATCGTCAGCCACCCATCTTCTCTGCTCGTACTTTGCGCGAATGAATCTCTCTAACTCCGCCATCGAACTGTGCTCGTCGGGGCGCGGGTAGTTCTTCGGCAACTTCGCCTCCCAGTACGCGTTGCATTTCTTATTGCCCCACTTCTGCATGTTCTTAATGTGCTCATTCTTCCAGCTATCAAGAGAAACAGAACGCACGAACGAAATGTGAACGCCCAGGTTTCTGTGCACACCGGAACAGCGGATGCAAATGAAGCAGCCCAGCGTGGCGGAAGCCCAACGAGGACCTACGAGCGTCACGCACCCCACACAACACGCAAGTACCCTTCGCTCTGCAGTCGGCGCAAACCTTATTGCAATCCTTCTTCAAGAGATCCTCCAAAATCTTCTTGTGAGACGCCTTGATCTGACTCATCTTGAATAGCAAGAAATACTGAGATGATCGAATGCCAGAAGCAGGGCTGAAAACCGTTTCACAAGGGCGTTTCGCCCAATCATCCGAACCGAATTGCCGTCATTATCGCACATAAGGCACGTTGTCTCTGTATCGCAGCGGGATGAGTGGGGCAGAATGGGGTCCGATTGTGTTGTTTGTGTTATGTCGGTCATTCCTCTATTCCTCCCTCCTTGATTGGTGTTGTGTGTTGAAGGGAGGGGAAGGGAGTATGAGGGTGTGTGATGGCGAGTTCGGAAGGGGAGGAGGTGAGCGTGTGTCTGGGTGTTGTGGGAGAGACGGGGGTGGAAGGAGAAGAATGGAGGGAGGTGGAATGGGCGTTTGGAGAGGGGAATTGTGTTTTGTGTGGATTGCGTGACGGGAGCACTGTGCGGTGGGAAGCACGTCCGATGCGAAGGGAGAGGGGTGGAAAGAGAGTTGAATGGGTCGACCCTTCATTCTCTCAAGACGAAGGAGATTCGGATACTACAATGCAAACAGCCTTCGACAATAAAAGACTGACACGCTCAAAACTACTCCTCTTTCTGATTCAGCGCTCTCACCATCTCCCTCTCCTTCGCAAGCACATTCGGCACGTTCGAGCAGTCCTACGCATTATCACCCGATTTGAAGAGGCACCTTGAATTCAAGCCATTTGAAGAAAGGCCAGTCTGCAATGGCTTGGTAATATTTCCGAAACACCCTCTTGTTGACGGCATACCACGTCAGCCCATAGGCAAAGCCAATCCCAATTCCGACGACCACCTGCTCGAGAGTGTGCTCTCCTAAGTACAGTCTACAGGTAACTGGAGAAGAGAAGACCCACCGACTCGATACTACAAAGACCCACACCACCCACATGACCCCAATGGCGATATAGCGCTGAACGTTGCTGGACATGCACACACTACAAGTCACGGGACATCCGTAAAGTGACTCGAAGGACAGCCAGAGCGTGATGTAGATGCACAGGCAGGACATGAACTGAGAGTGGTCGGACGGCATTCCGTAGGTCGTTTGGACGCCCGTGTCTACCGTTGAGGCGCAACAGCAACAGATACCAGAAGGCCTCGGCTGTTTGAGAATCCTTTTCAGCACGAAGTTCAGTAGGGTGCAGGAGAGCTACAGAACACGGGGAGGAGAGAATCGTACCATCTCCAGAAGCAAGAAGCCGGAGTGGATATCGCGATGGACGAGGATGGAGGAGCAGATAATGCACACAAAGAAGCTGAATCGTGAGACAATCGTCGAAGGGCGTACACCGGGGACAGCGACATCAGGGCCATGACCCAGCCAAAGACGCCACTCTCCTCGTCATACTCAATGTACGTAAGCGCAAACGGCTTCTTTGACATGAAAAATGGCGATTTTGTGTCTGAAACTCCCAAACGGTCTTGGTGTTTGGGGCAGGATAGTTTAAAAACTGTGATTGGTAGAAACAGCATGGAGTCGACAAGGATCTACGGTAATTGTTATCTCTGCAATTCTGAGCTCTGTGGCAAAGTTGTCGAGGTGGGAGGAAAGCGCTATCACAGCCGTTGTTTTTACTGCTGTAAGTGCAGAAAGCCTCTCTGCGCGGAAGATTGCCGCATGAGGGACGTATGTGTAACGTTCGGTTGCCTCATGCGCTAGGACCGCTTCTACTGTATAGAGTGCTATAGCAAGGCATTCGAACACATTTGCGCCGAGTGCGGAGAGTATATTCTGGATGATAAGTACATTGAGACGCTCGGTCAGACGTACCACTGTGTATCCCTGCAGTGTTTCCGATCTGACGAATAGGACCATTTCGTGTGCTTCTACTGCAAGAAGCCCTTCCCGGATTCGAGATACGTCCGTCGTGAGATCTATTACCACGGGGAACAGGCGCCTCGTCCGTTCTGCATTGAGTGTTACAAGAAAACAAAGCATATGGCCTGCGCGACGTGTGGACACCTCATGGGACAAGTGGTACGCGGAATGAGAGATGTGTGACGTTCGTAGAGAGCCTTCGACGGTCATGACTTCCACCACGACTTCTGCTACATCAAGGCCCATCCCGAGGAGGACGAGGACGGCGAGTTCCTCCGTGAGGCGAGCGCCCGCCACGAGGAGGAGGAGCGTAAGAGAGAGGAGGAGCGCATCGCCGCGGAAGAGAAGAGAAGAAAGGAGGAGGAGCGTCTTGCCGCGGAGCGCAAGGCGGAGGAAGAGCGCATCGCCGCGGAGAAGAAGCGCGAGGAGGAGCGCAGAAGAGAGGAGGAGCGCAGAAGAGAGGAGGAGCGCATCGCCGCGGAAGAGAAGAGAAGAAAGG
>ERZ780157.2087-NODE-2087-length-19423-cov-3.290944_pt1 | contig 19423 bp, 18 predicted proteins | sample MGYA00511169_ERZ780157 | MGnify/ENA primary metagenome ERZ780157 (study PRJEB29588, sample SAMEA1965149) | human gut metagenome | biome: human gut; feature: human-associated habitat; material: faeces | place: Denmark | collected 2008/2010 ... | reverse complement strand
AATATCCAGGAGATCCTTCCACTTCTTGAGCAGGTTGTTCAGGCAAGTGCAAGACTTTTGATTATTGCCGAGGATGTAGAGGGAGAAGCTCTCAGCACATTGGTAATCAATAAACTTCGCGGAACCTTTAATGTAGTTGCTGTAAAAGCTCCTGGTTATGGTGACAGAAGAAAAGAAATGCTCAAAGATATTGCAATCCTTACCGGCGGTCAGGTAATTTCCGAGGAACTTGGTTTGGATTTGAAAGAAACAACGATGGATCAGCTTGGTCGTGCAAAATCTGTAAAAGTTCAGAAAGAAAATACTATCATTGTTGATGGTGAAGGTGATAAAGCAGAAATCGAGGCAAGAATTGCACAGATTAAGAATCAGATTGAAGAGACAACATCTGACTTTGACCGTGAAAAACTTCAGGAAAGACTTGCTAAATTAGCAGGCGGTGTTGCCGTTGTACGTGTTGGTGCAGCAACTGAGACAGAAATGCAGGAAGCAAAACTTCGTATGGAAGATGCTTTGGCAGCAACAAGAGCAGCAGTAGAAGAAGGAATTATCGCAGGTGGCGGTTCTGCTTACATTCATGCCAGCAAAGAAGTTGCTAAAATGGCTGCTTCTCTTGAGGGAGACGAAAAGACCGGTGCCAACATTATTTTGAAAGCACTGGAAGCACCACTTCGCCGTATTGCAGAAAATGCAGGTCTGGAAGGTTCTGTTATCATTGATAAAGTTCGTTCGGAGGAGCCTGGATTTGGATTTAACGCATTGACAGAAGAATATGTAAATATGGTAGACAATGGTATTCTTGACCCGGCTAAGGTGACAAGAAGTGCATTGCAGAATGCAACAAGTGTAGCATCTACCTTGTTGACAACCGAGTCTGTTGTTGCTAATATTAAAGAAGATGCACCAGCAATGCCAGCAGGCGGTGCCGGTGGCATGGGCATGATGTAAATAGACGAAAGAACTAGGAGGATTGGATGGAACAATCATACGCAGAAGCGAACGCAAAAAAGAAAACGACGGGGTCAGTCATTGCTTTAAAAATTATATTGATTATTTTAGTAGTTCTTGTTTTTTTAGCATCGATACTGATTTCGATATCGACAAAAATTAATCTGTTAGTATTAATCGGAGTAGCAGCAATCTTTGGCTTGATTTGGTATTGGCCGAGATTCCGTGTGGAATGGGAATATGTATTCTGCGATGGACAGCTTGACTTTGATATGATACAAGGCGGAGAGCGTCGAAAGAATATTCTTCGAATTGAAATTGAGGATGCGGATGCGATTGCTCCAATTCAGTCCACAAAACTGGATGGGTACAGACACTTGGAAGTTCGTGATTATTCGTCAATGAATGAGAAAGCGAATGTTTACGGAATTGCAACAAGACTTCCGGAAAAAGAAGAGAAAGTAATGATTCTTTTTGAGCCAACGAGCCGTATGGTTGAGTTGATGCAGAAGAAATGTCCGGAAATTGTGTCGCTGTCCTAATAAAAGATGAATAAAATATGAACCAGTGGAAACTTATATGGATATAACCAATAAAGTATACTACTGGTTTGTATTTTTTTGTGTGTGTTTTTATGTGATATATCAATAATACGGCGTTATAAATCAATACATACAAAAAGGAATGTGATAGAATGAAAAAATCGGAAAAGAAAGGACGATTAAAAATGAAAAACAAAAAGTTAAGTACCACAATTACAATTACCATTTCCCTTGTTGCTGCTGTTTGTATACTGGGATTGTTTTTGTTTGCAAATGGAAGTATGACCTCTGTAATGAAGAAAAATGGTATGGATAATATGAAAACTGCTTTAGAGTCTAGGCAGAAGGTAATTGAGGATTATGTGAATAATGCAGAAAATCAGCTGATTTCTTATAGTAAAGGAATCGAAATTGTGAATTTATTAGAACATCCGGACGAACCGGATGTTGTAGAAAAAGCGCAAAAGTATACAGAAAATTATTATAAAGAGTTGTCCGGATGGGAAGGAATTTATGCCGGAGAACCAAATACGCATGTGATTGCTCATAACAATCCGAAAGTAGTTGGTATGACTACAAGAAAAGGGGAGGCGCTGAAACAACTGCAGAATGCGATGAAAGAATCAAACCGGTTGTATAATGCCGGAATTATTGTTTCACCTGCTTCACAGAAATTAACACTTTCTATGTATTGTCCAATTTATAAAGGGGACAAAATGATTGGCTATGTCGGTGGTGGTCCATTTGGCGAACAGCTTCAGAAAAGTTTGGATTCGTTAAAGGTTGAAGGTCTTGCACATGCGTCATTTACGATGATAAACACTAAGACAAAAACATACATATTCAGTCAGGATTCTAAAAAGATTGCAAAAGAAATTAAGGATCCTATGCTTTTGCAGGTGGTTGAAAATGCAGAAAAGAATGGAAACCAGATTCAGGAAATTGAGTACAAAGATGCAGACGGAAATGATTCCGTCGGAGTGTATCGTGCGATTTCTAACCGTGACTGGGCTGTGGTTATGACAGATACGGAAGATGAGATTTTTGGTATAGCAAATACGAACCGTAAAACGCTTGGCTTAATTTGCATTGGATCATTCCTTTTGATTGTAATCCTTACTTTTGTGGTAATCCGATTCTGTCTAAGTCCATTAAAAGTGGCAGAAAGAGCTATTTTGAAATTGAAAGATTTGGATTTAAGTAAAGACAAGAAAATTCAGAAATATGTAAATGGTAAGAGTGAAATTGGTCATATTGCGACGGCAATTGATTCGTTATATGATACGTTTTCTTCCATTATTGATACGCTTAATGGTTGCTCAAGCTCTCTTTTGGGATCAGCTGAGAGGATTACGGAAACTTCGCACGAATTGTATGAGTGTGTCGGAGATAATGCTGCAACGGCAGAACAAGTTGTGGCAGGTGCGACCATGACTAAGGAAGCGGTCGAACAGGTTGGTAAAGAAATCAGCAATATTTCAAAATTAGTTGATGAGGTTGGCGAACAGGTAAAAGCCGGAAGTGAGCGAAGTGAAGAACTGATTCAGGATGTTATGAAGATGAAAGAAGTTGCGAATGAATCTTTGGATGTAAATAGCGAAAAGATGAAATCAAACGAGGAAAGAATCGAGAAGGCAATGAAAGATCTGAAGTCGCTGTCACGAATTAACGAGATGGTAGATCAAATTCTGGAAATAACAAGCCAGACGAATCTTTTGTCTTTGAATGCTTCAATTGAAGCGGCTCGCGCCGGAGAGGCAGGCCGTGGGTTTGCTGTTGTTGCAAGCGAAATTGGTAACCTTGCCCTGAGTTCATCGAAAACGGCTACGGAAATACAGACAATCTGTAAAGACACGAATAAAAATATTGAATATGTACGACAGTGTTTTATGTCAATTTTAGAGTATTGGAAAACAGATGTTACGAACCAGTTTAAGGACTTTATTGAAATGTCAAATAACTATAATACGTCCATTGAGTCCATTGAAAATGTAATTAGCGGAATTCAAAATTCAACGGATTCCTTTGTGAATGGTATGTCAGCAATCTGTCAGCAAATGGATCGTGTGGAACTGGCTACGGATGAAAATGCACAGGGAATGGAACGTATTATCGATAAAATCGGCAAAACATCAAAGAGTGCAGAAACGATTTCCGGTGTCACGAAGGATAATCAGAAAAATGCAGAGGAAATTCGTGATATCGTGAAAAAATTTACAAAATAAAAAATCACGATTAAGGAATGACCAAAATAGTTGACAACCCTGTCAATATTCGATAAAATAATAAAAATACAAATAGAATACAAAAAAGAGAGGAAGAGAAAAGATGGGAACTATTATTGGTGAAGGCATTACATTTGACGACGTATTATTGGTACCCGCATATTCTGAAGTAATACCGAATGAAGTTTGTTTGAAAACTCATTTGACAAAGGACATTGAATTAAATATCCCTATGATGAGTGCAGGGATGGATACGGTAACAGAACACCGCATGGCGATTGCGATGGCGCGTCAGGGCGGTATCGGAATTATTCATAAGAATATGTCCATTGAGGCGCAGGCAGAAGAGGTTGATAAGGTAAAACGTTCGGAGAATGGTGTTATTACGGACCCATTTTATCTTTCTCCGAATCATACATTGGCAGACGCAGATGATTTGATGGCAAAATTCCGTATTTCAGGTGTTCCGATTACAGAGGGACCAAATAAAAAACTGGTTGGTATTATTACAAACCGTGATTTGAAATTTGAAACCGATTTTACGAAAAAAATCAGTGAGTGTATGACATCGGAAGGTCTCGTGACAGCACCGGAAGGTATTACATTGGAGGAAGCAAAACAGATTCTGGCAAAAGCCCGTAAGGAAAAACTGCCAATCGTAGACAAAGACGGAAACCTGACCGGACTTATCACAATTAAGGATATTGAAAAACAGATTAAGTATCCAAATTCAGCAAAGGACAAGCAGGGCAGACTTTTGTGTGGTGCCGGTGTTGGTGTAACGGCTAATATCATGGATCGTGTAAAAGCACTGGTAGATGCACAGGTAGATGTCATTGTTATTGATACGGCACATGGCCATTCCGCAAATGTATTAAAAGTTGTAAAAATGGTTCGTGACGCATATCCGGATTTGGGTATTATCGCAGGTAATGTGGCAACCGGAGAAGCTACCCGTGCTTTGATTGAAGCCGGTGTTGATGCAGTAAAAGTTGGTATCGGACCTGGTTCTATCTGTACAACCCGTGTGGTTGCCGGTATTGGTGTACCACAGATTACTGCAATTATGGATTCTTACAACGTAGCAAAAGAGTATGGTATTCCGGTAATTGCCGATGGTGGTATTAAGTATTCCGGAGATATGACAAAAGCAATTGCGGCCGGTGCAAATGTTTGTATGATGGGAAGTATTTTTGCCGGTTGTGACGAGAGCCCGGGAAGCTTTGAATTGTTCCAGGGAAGAAAGTATAAAGTATATCGTGGCATGGGTTCCATTGCAGCGATGGAAAACGGAAGTAAAGACCGCTATTTCCAGCAGGATGCTAAGAAATTAGTTCCGGAAGGAGTAGAGGGACGTGTTGCATACAAAGGTTCAGTAGAGGATACGGTATTCCAGTTGATTGGCGGAATCCGTTCCGGCATGGGATATTGTGGAGCAAAGACGATTGAGGATTTGAAGGAGAACGGACACTTTGTGAAAATTTCCGCTGCTTCTTTGAAGGAGAGCCATCCACATGATATCCACATTACGAAAGAGGCACCAAACTATAGTGTCGAATAAAAAAAGAAGATACTCTTCGCGGACGAGAAAAAGACGGACGTCGAAGAGAGGGCGCTGCGCACTGATTATCAGTGTCGCAGCGTTTTTCATCCTTTTATGCTGTGTGATTGTTTCCTTTATAGTGAGAAATAACCGAGACAACACCGTGCAGGCACAAAAAATACTTCCGAAATTATCGATACAGACAAAACTGATTCAGAAAAATAAATATTCGAGGCCGGGAATTGCGCTTAAAAAGGTGAAAGGTGTTGTCATTCACTATACGGCAAATCCGGGAACGGATGCAGAAGACAACCGAAATTATTTTAATAATCTTCCAAAACTTAATGCCGGAAAACAAAAGGCGACTTATGCCAGCAGCCATTTTGTGATTGGCTTAGAGGGACAGATTGTCCAGTGTATTCCGTTAAATGAAATTGCCTACGCCTCCAATGGGAGAAATTACGATACCATATCCATTGAGTGCTGTCATCCGGGAAAAGATGGAAAGTTTAACAATACAACCTATCAGGCGCTTATTGAACTGGTTTCGTATTTGTGTTTGAAATATGATTTGACAAAAGAACAAGTGATTCGTCATTACGATGTGACGGGGAAACTTTGTCCGTTGTATTTTGTGAAACACGAAGATGAATGGAATCAATTGAAAGATAAAATAGAAAAAAACTGCCAAACCATTTCCGAGTCTTAAAGGGTGGGTGGCAGTTTTTATGCTTATAAAGTCATGTGAACTTCTGTTTTCTCCGGTGAATAGGCATGGTATTTGATTCCTGCGGATTTCATCATTTTTTTGGATGCGAGGACAGAAGCGGTGTTGGCATATTTATCTTCAGCGTAGATGACTTCGCGGATACCGGACTGAATTAACGCTTTCGTACATTCATTGCAGGGAAACAGAGTAGTGTATATTTTTGCCCCTTTTAAATTTGTGCCGGTATAATTGAGTAGTGCGTTTAATTCTGCGTGGCAGACATATAAATATTTAGTCTGCAGCGGGTCATCGCTGTCGCTGTCCCATGGATAAATGTCATCGGAGCATCCTTGTGGCATACCATTGTAGCCAACTGATAAAATTTTGTTATCCTTTCCTACAATGCAGGCACCGACGCTTGTGTGTGGGTCTTTACTGCGCATGGCGGAAAGTTTTGCAATTCCCATAAAATACTGGTCCCATGAAAGATAATTCGTTCGTTTCATAAATGCCTCCTTATGTGTAGATGCAGTTATTCAGGATTCCCCGCCCCAATATTCGCATTTTGTAAAAAAGAAGGAGCCGTTTACCAGCTCCTTTCTATTCATTCGACGGGTAGAATTGTAGTTGCAGTACGACTGCCCTCTACATTACGCAAGTTTGTTTACAGCGATTGTTAAACGAGAAACTTTTCTTGCAGTAGTATTCTTATGATAAATACCTTTTTTAGTAGCTTTATCAAGCTCTGATACAGCAGCTTTCAATGCAGCTTCAGCAGCAGCCTTATCGTTTGCAGCGATAGCAGCATCAACTTTCTTTACAGCTGTCTTTACGCGAGAACGAACAGATTTGTTTTTCTCAGCTCTTTTTTCAGCTACTAAAATTCTTTTTTTTGCAGATTTAATGTTTGCCAATTCCAGCACCTCCATCGTAATAATTAAATTCATTCTTTGTTTGGTTTGGCTTGTCGGACACGGACAACAGCACAAACACACCTAATTATCTTATTATATATACCACATATTGTCAAGTAAATAGTTGCAAATTAACATAAAAAATAAAAAATAGGACACAATAAATTTGTGATTGGATGCAAAACAGTGCAGGAGGCGGCAAAAATGACCGAAAAACGGACGGACTTAGCATTAGAGGCAAGAGAGAGTTTTCCCAGAAATCATGTAGAAATACAGGGGGTTGTTCTGGAAAAGAAAAAATGTCTGCAAGGCAAGGTGAAAATTACGACGGTAATTATTCGGGATGAAGCAGGCAGCAAAGCGATGAAAAAACCAAAAGGAACTTATATTACAATCGAATCACCACTTATGCTTCATGGAGATATTGACGAGAGAGAGCCATTTTTGCTCTGTGTCTGTGAACAGTTGGAAAGTATGATAAAGGGACTTCGTAAAAAAAGTGTTTTGGTTGTTGGATTGGGAAACCGGGAAGTGACCTCGGATTCATTAGGACCGAAAATGACAGACGCCCTTTTTGTGACGAGACATTTTAAAGAAGAATTTGGTGCATCTTTTATGCAGGAAAATGGATATGGCTGTGTGAGTGCAATTGCACCCGGAGTCATGGCGCAGACCGGAATTGAGACTGAAGAGGTATTACAGGGTATTATACGGAAGACAAAACCGGATTTGGTAATTGTCGTGGACGCATTAGCATCCAGAAGTGTGCAAAGGCTTTGTACAACGGTACAGATTACAGATACGGGAATTGAGCCTGGTGCCGGCGTTGGAAACCGCAGGAAGGAACTAACCAAAAAGACGCTTGGAATTCCGGTTGTTGCGATTGGTGTTCCTACGGTTGTAGATGCGGCAACCATTATTTCCGACCATTTGGAGCATGTATTAGAGAAACAGGGGTATTCGGAGGAGGAAATTGAGCGGTTTATTTATGAAATTCTGACCGAGGAAACAACCGATGTGATGGTAACGCCGAAAAATATTGACGAATCGGTGAATCAAATTAGTAAAGATCTTGCAAAAGTATTAAATCATTGTTTTCAAAAACGGGATAATTATGGAAGCAGCAGCATATCCTTTTATGAAAAAGAAGATATGAAGAGAGAATAAAAAATGAAGTTTGGCATGCGGGTCGCAATTGGGGTGATTGTCACCTCTTTAGCAGGAGCGCTTTTTGTTATAAAAGATGCAGGGAAAATGGAAATAGCAGAGGAAGCGGGAAGATTTCTTGCAAAGGAGAGTTGTTTCTGCCTTTGGAATGGACAAGAAGGACGATATGTGTTAGCGGAACTCTTAGGGGGACAGTCTTATTTTGAGCCAAATCAGGGAGATGCAGAAATCGATGCCGGGAAAGAAAAACTGGCAGTAATTGAAAACCGTGAATTGCAGGAAGGACAAACACCAAAACCAAGTGAGCCTCTTGTGGGTGATGTGGAAGAAAAACAGCCGGCAGTGGAAGTGTCAAGCCAGGTTGTCCGCCACAAAAACAGTGCGGTGGAACAATTGCGGGAGTCACTCAGTGTGGATTATTTGTGGAAAAATTTTTATATTATAGATTCAACGACTTCTGTGACAAAAAAGCAGTTTGATGTGGCTGCGATGTTACATAAAAATTTGAAATTAAAAAAGGAAAAAGGGAAAAAGCAAATTTTGATTTATCATACGCATGGTGCTTCGGAAGAGTTTTCAGACAGCAAAAAAAACGATATTAACGATTCCGTTGTCGGCGTTGGTACAGAACTTACAAAAGAACTGGAAAAAAGGGGATATTCCGTTTACCATGATACGACGAGATATGATTCTATTAACGGGGGCATTGACAGGAGTCTTGCGTACAATAAATCACTGGAAGGGGTTCAAAATATACGCAAAAAAAATCCGGATATTAAAGTGCTGATTGACTTGCATCGTGATTCGGTTGGCAAAGGAAAGCATACGTATACCACCATTCAAGGGAAAAAAACGGCGATTGTCATGTTCTTTAATGGTATGAGCAGAACAAAATCGGGTGCCATTCCTTATTTGTATAATCCGAATTTACAGGGGAATCTGGCGTTTAGTCTTCAGATGAAATGCACGGCTATGGAATACTATGATGGATTTACCAAACCAATCTATCTAAAAGGATACCGCTACAATCTGCATCTGGAACCACGTTCATTATTGATTGAGCTGGGAAATGAAAATAATACGGTAGAGGAAGCGAAAAATGCAGCAGCACCATTGGCAGATGTGTTGGATAAAGTGCTTTCTCGGTGATTGCGGTATAGAATTTTGAAAATTTTTATGAAAAAAAACAGAAAAAAACCTTGTAATTTGGTGCTTTGTCGTTTTACGTCAAAAAAAGTCGTCCAACGAGCGCTTCTTTTTGGTAGAATAGAGACTAAGGAGGAGAAAAATTATGGTTCAAGAACAAAATGAAATTATTGGAAGACGTTTACAGGATGTGAGAGAAAGTGCCCATATGGATTTTTATGATATGGCAAAACTGCTCCGCGTGAGTGTAGGACATTATCGAAAGATTGAGAGAGGAGTGTATGGGCTGGATGTTGAAAAGCTTGTTATTCTATATGAGAAGCTCGATGTAGATCCGCTGTATCTGTTAGCAGGCAGGCAGAAGGCAAGACGGGAATCAGTGGATTCACATCTTGCGATACGAAACCGCAGGGTGTGTGAACTGCTCGAATACTGCAAGCAGCAGCTAAGTGATGAAGGAGAGGAGTATCGGTGACAAAAGTTCTTGTTTTCTCAAAGTCAAATCCGATTAAAGACTGGGAAGCAGCCAAATGGAATCTTCAATTCTTATGTGTCGAAAGTCAGCAGGAAGCAATCCATATGTTAGAGACAAACACCATTCATGTTGTAGTAGTAGATATAGAGGAGAGGGAACAGGAAGGACTAGCCTTTGTTTCTTGTCTGAGAGGCTTACAGCGTTTTTATCTGCTCCCGGTGATTTTACTGGCAAAAGATGATACGTATGAAAGTCTGGCATTTCATGTATTTCATTGTTTTGATTATGTGATAAAACCAATTGAGAAAGAACGATTGGAAAAACTACTTCACTGGATTGACGGACGTTTTGATAACAAGGGTGCTGCAAAGGCGCTGGTGATAAACACACGGCTTGGTATACACATGTTTGAGGCAAAGGATATTTTGTATCTGGAAATCTGCAATAAAACGCTGTATGTTCATACCCGGTATGATGTCTTTTCGTTTCCGTACCGCAAACTTGGTGTCTGTATGGAGCAGTGTGGCGGTGACTTAGTGCAGTGCCATCGCTCGATTGCAGTAAACTGTTTGTATGTAGAAAAAATTGATTATGTAAATCGACGGATTTGTCTGGTAAAGCAATATGGAAATGTCGCACTAGGAAGAAAATATATGAAAGGTCTTCGCAAACAATTTGACGAAAGAACACGGATTTCGTATACTGATAGTGTTTTTTCAGAGAGTTAAGGAGGTGCGAAAGATGAAGGATATCTTTTTGATTCGGCATGGAAGACAATGTTCTAAATTGTGTAATGTCGATGTTTCTCTGGATGAAAGTGGGCGTAAGCAGGCTGAACTTGCCGGAAAACGTCTGATTTCTTATCAGTTGGAAAAGTTATACTGCTCACAGTTAATTCGTGCAAAAGAGACAGCGGAAATTATTGGACGTTTTGTGAATCTGCCGGTCGAAGAAGTGGCAGACATCGAAGAAATCCATTTTGGTGGATTTACCGGCAAAACCGATGACCGGATTCGTATGGAATATGCTGAGTTTCGTAAGGAGCGTGCGTCTCATAAAGAAGACCTTCCCTATCCGGAGGGCGGTGAGTGCGGACGTGATGTGGTTAAGCGTGTTATGCCAAAAATCAAACAAATCTGTCAAAGAGAAGAAAACAGGGTTGCTATCGTAACACATGGTGGTGTAATACGCTCGGTGTGTGCCGATATTCTTCATACCGGTCAGGAGAACAAATTAAAATTTGGAATCGACCTCGAAAATACAAGTTTTACCCATTTGATTTACGATGAGGATAGAGACTTTTTTATTCTTGAGCGTTTTAATGATTTTGCTCATTTGGAGTCTCATCCGGAGTTACTTCGAAAAAATTGGAAAACTTCCTTGGAGAGAAATGGATGAAAACTGGCATGGTAAAAAAATAAGAAACTGGCAGTTTTCATGTAGCCAGCCTTTTGTATAATAAGAGAGAAATTTATACAGGAGGACAAAACAATGGATTCAAAAACAAAACAACAAACAGTACAGATGGGTACAGGAAAGATTACAGTATCCGAAATTACAATGTGCGGCGTATTTGCTGCCTTGACTTTTTTACTGACAAGATACATTCAGGTGCAGATTATACCGGCAAAAGGTGGTCTGGTTCACTTAGGTAATGTTCCGATGTTTTTTGCAGCAGCATTTTTCGGCAAGCGTGTTGGTGCGATTTGCGGCGGCGTTGGTATGGCATTATCGGATGTACTTTCTCCATGGATTGTATATGCTCCGGCAACTTTGATTGTAGTTGGTCTGATGGGCTTTGTATTTGGTTTGATTGTAAAGAAAAAACCAACGATTGTTAATCTGATTGTGGCAACGGTTGTTGTTCTTGCAATTAAATTAGTTGGTTATTATTTGTTTGAGGTATTGCTTACATCAAGTTTTGTTGTGCCGCTGGCTTCGATTCCGGGCAACATTATGCAGATTGTAACAGGAGCAATTATTGCTATTCCGATTATTTTGGTATCACGTGTCGGTATGGCAAAGGTAAAACGTTCTATGGAAGCTTAATTGGCGAAAAGAACGGACAGAAAGGATGATAAGAATGTATCAGATGATGACACCGGGACCTACGATGCCGGCAGCTTCTGTAATGGAAGCAAGAAGCAGGGCGTTTGCAAACCCGGATGTAGATGAGACATTTTGTGAAGAATACCATCAGGTATGCAAAGATTTGTCAAATCTTCTTGGCACTGACAACGAGACTTATGTATTGGGCGGCGAGGGGATTCTTGCCTTGGAGGCTGCCTGTGCAACCTTAACAGAGCCGGGGGATAAGGTGTTGGTTATTGATAATGGTATTTTTGGAAGAGGATTTGCTGATTTTGTAAGTCTTTACGGCGGAGAGCCAACCTTATATACCGTTGATTACCACTATCCGATTGTAGTAGAAGATTTGGCAGAATATTTAAAAGAAAATCACGATTTTAAGTACGCAACAGTTGTTCACTGTGATACACCAAGTGGTGTGCTCAATGATATCAGTAAGATTTGCCCGCTGTTAAAGCAGTATGGGATTCTTACGGTAGTCGATGCGGTTGCCTCTATGTTTGGTGAAGATGTGAAAGTCAATGAATGGCAGATTGATGTGATTTGCGGCGGTTCACAGAAAGCTTTGTCGGCGCCTCCCGGACTTGCGTTTGTTACAGTGAGTGAGGATGCCATGAAAGCGATGGAAAGCCGGAAAACCAAAGTGGCTTCTTTCTACTGTAATATTCTTGCATTTAAGAACTATTACAAAGATAAGTGGTTTCCATACACGATGCCAATCAGTGACATTTATGGTCTCTGTGAGGCGGTAAGACTGGTGAAGGAAGATACCGAGCGTGTAGCCCGCCATCATAAGATTGCCGGGGCAGTAAGAAAAGCAGTGAAAGAAGCAGGTTTATCTCTTTATCTGGATTACGGAGATTCCGCTACTGTGACTGTTATTAATGTGCCACAGGGACTGCGTGATATAGATATTATCAACACTATGAAAGATGAATACGGTATTCTGATATCAGGCTGCTTTGATGTTCTTGCCGGTAAAGTAATCCGTCTTGGACATATGGGAAATAATGCAAGAGTTGAAAAGGTGGCAGATATGTTATCTGCGTTTACGAAGGCATTAAATGATTTAGGTTTTTCCTGCCGGTGTGATATGAAAGAAAGTTTTTACCGCAGCTTATAAGCGAAGATTGCAAAATCCCTCTTTTCATGATATTCTATTGTGAAATGGGGGATTTTTTGAAAGTGAGGCAACAAAAGAGTGGATTTTAGAGAATTTTTACGACAAGGATTTGTGGTATTAGACGGCGCAACCGGTTCAAATTTGCAGCAGGCCGGTATGGAAAGCGGAGACTGTCCGGAGCAGTGGATTGCAGAACACCCGGAAGTGTTTATTGACTTACAGTGCCGATATATTGAGGCAGGTTCGGATGTCCTTTATACTCCGACATTTACCTGTAATCGAATTAAATTAGATGAATATGGTCTTGCGTCTAAGCAGGAAGAACTTACGAAAACCTTGGTGGGTCTTACAAAAGAAGCGATTCGCAGAAGTAAAGCAGACCGCAAAATTTATGTTGCCGGCGATGTTTCCATGACCGGGCAGCAGTTAGAGCCAATTGGAAGTATGCCGTTCGAAGAACTGGTAGATGTTTATAAACAGCAGGTTCGTTTGTTGGCGAAAGAGGGCGTCGATTTATTTGCGATTGAGACGATGATGAGCTTGCAGGAGTGCCGCGCTGCCCTGCTGGCGGTAAAAGAAACTTGTGACATACCGGCGCTTGTGACGCTTACGTATCAGGAAGATGGACGGACGTTATATGGAACGAGCCCTGAGACAGCGTTGGTTGTTTTGCAGTCGATGGGGGCGGATGCCATCGGAATTAACTGTTCGACAGGACCGGATAAGATGGTAGATGCGGTAAAAGCGATGGCTAAATATGCTTGTGTTCCGCTTGTCGTAAAACCAAATGCCGGACTGCCGTTTTTACAGGATGGTGTGACGTGTTACGATATGGATGCTGAGAGTTTTTCAGAGGCAATGATGCCACTTGTGGATGTTGGGGCAACTGTGCTTGGCGGATGCTGTGGAACAACGCCGGAGCATATTCAGAAACTTGTCAGCCGGTTAAAAGAGAAAAAAGCAAGAGAAATTTCGGAGAGGAAAAGTATCCGTGCCTTGACAACAGAGCGCAACATTACACCGATTTCATTAGATGGAAGATTTCGAATTGTCGGCGAGAGAATCAATCCTACCGGGAAAAAAGAACTGCAGGAAAAACTGCGTGCAGGTGATTTGAGTCTTGTTATGGATATGGCAGAAGAACAGGAAAAATTAGGTGCATCAATTCTGGATGTCAATATGGGAATGAATGGAATTGACGAAAAAGAGATGATGTTGCGTGCGGTTAATGAGTTGACAATGACAGTGGATTTGCCGCTTAGCATAGATTCGAGTTATGTTGATGTTGTAGAAAGTGCCCTTCGTATTTATCCGGGACGAGCATTGATCAACTCAATTTCTCTGGAACCGGAAAAGTTTGAAAAATTAATACCGATTGCAAAAAAATACGGTGCAATGTTTATTCTGCTTCCTTTGTCGGATGCCGGACTTCCAAAAGATTTGGATGAGAAAAAAACAATCATCCATACGATATTAGATGAGGCGAAACGTCAGGGAATGGCAGAAGAAGATATTGTCGTGGATGGTTTGGTAGCTACGATAGGAGCAAATAAAAATGCCGCGCTTGAAGTGTTGGAGACGATACGCTACTGTAAAAATGAATTGGGTGTGGCAACAATTTGCGGTCTTTCCAATATATCCTTTGGACTGCCGGAACGAGTTTTTGTTAATACAGCATTTTTAACACTTGCGATTGGACAGGGACTTACGATGGCAATTGCGAATCCATCTCAGACGCTGCTTGTCAATGCCGCACTTGCTTCGGATTTGCTTTTGAATAAAGAAGAAGCGGATTTGCATTATATTAATGGTGTGGCGGGAGCTGTGATTACGCAGAGCCAGCCAAAGAATGAAGTAGCAGAGGAAGACGGGCACCCGTTGTATTTGGCGGTTGTCAAAGGAAAGAGCGGACATGTGCTTGAACTTGTGGAAGAAGAACTGAAAAAGGGAACCGAGCCGTCTGAGATTATTGATAAGTATTTGATTGCGGCAATTAATTATGTCGGCGAATTATTTGAGCAGAAGAAATATTTTCTCCCTCAGCTTATTGCCAGTGCCGAAACGATGGAAAAGGCGATTAACCGTTTAGAGCCGCTTTTGGAGGCGGCAAGAGGGAATGAAAAACTGGCAACTATCGTGGTGGCAACCGTAAAGGGCGATATTCACGATATTGGGAAAAATCTGGTGGCACTGATGCTGAAAAACTATGGGTATCATGTCATTGATTTAGGAAAAGATGTGGAAACACAGACAATTTTAGATACTGCGAAAGCTGAGAATGCTTCGATTATTGGTCTGTCTGCCCTTATGACAACGACGATGATGGAGATGAAAGAAGTTGTGGATGAGGCAAAGAAGCAGGGCGTAAAAGCCAAGATTATTATTGGAGGCGCAGTAGTGACAGAAAGTTTTGCTGAAGAAATTGGAGCAGATGGCTATTCGGCAGATGCCAGAGAGGCGGTTAAAGTAGTGAACCGTCTGCTTGAGAAGTAAGAAGAGAGGATTTTGATGGTGGTTGATGTAATTATTCCGGTATACCGTCCGGAGAGAGAAAAATTGACAAAACTAATTGACTGGCTGAACAAACAGACTGTAAAACCTTCACATGTATTTTTTATGCAGACGTTAGTTGAGGAAAAAGAAGATGAAGAAGTTTTACAGATGTTACAAAAGGCGGAAAATGTGGAGATTGTTCCGATTGAGAAAAAGGATTTTGACCATGGCGGTACGAGAAATAAAGGGGCGGCTTTGTCAAGGGCAGATTATATGCTCTTTATGACGCAGGATGCAGTTCCGGTTGATGCTTACCTCATTGAGAATCTGGTACGGGCAATGGAAGAGGAAGAAGCCGCAACAGCCTATGGAAGACAGTTGCCGGATGACACGGTTGGTGTGATTGAACATTATACAAGAGAGTTTAATTATCCGGCAAAGAGCTATGTGAAATCCCAAAAGGATTTGGAAACAATGGGTATCAAAACGTATTTCTGCTCAAATGTCTGCGCAATGTACCGTAAAGATGTATATGAAAAAATGGGCGGCTTTGTGCTTCATACCATTTTCAATGAAGATATGATTATGGCATCGAAAGTGATACAGGCAGGATATAAAATTGCTTATGTGGCAGAGGCGATGGTTATCCATGCTCATAAATACACTTACAGGCAGCAGTTTACGAGAAATTTTGATTTGGCAGTTTCCCAGCGCCAGTATCATGAAATTTTTGATGCGGTGAAATCGGAATCCGAGGGAATGCGGTTAGTGAAAAACACGATGAAATATTTGTTTCGTCATGGAAAATGGTATCTTGTGCCGGATTTGATTTTCCAAAGTGGCTTTAAGTTTTTGGGATACCGGTTTGGTAAGAAGTATGATAAACTTCCGCTCTGGCTGGTAAAGAAATTTTCGATGAATCCATCGTATTGGAGGGATAAGGAGTGAAAGAACAAGTTGAGATTGTGATGGCAACATATAATGGAGAAAAATATATAAAAGAGCAGTTGGATTCTTTGCTTTCACAGAGTCATCCGTATCTTTTAGTGGATGTATGTGATGATGGATCTACGGATGACACGGTTTCGATTGTAAAGGATTATGAAAAAAAGGACAGTCGTGTCCGTCTCTTTGAAAATAAGACAAATCAAGGGTATATAAGAAATTTTATGTCTGGCATTGTTCGCTGTGACAGCCCGTATATTATGCTGTGTGACCAGGATGATATCTGGAATTGGGATAAGGTAGAACTTACCTTGGAGAAAATGAAACTGATGGAGAGAGAAAATCCGGAAAAGCCGGTGCTTGTTTTTACCGATGCCATGAATTTTGACAGCAGTACCGGAAAAAAACTGGGACGTTTTCACGAAATGAGTCATTTGAATGTAAAAAAGGTTGACACCGCACATCTTTTTATGGAAAATAAGTGTATTGGCTGCACCATTATGATGAACCGGGCAATTCTTCCGTATTTGAGAGAACTGCCGGAAGAAATACGGGTGCATGACTGGTGGCTTGCTTTGATATGCAGTCACTTTGGTGCCATTGGATATTTGCCGGAGGCGACACTTATGTATCGCCAGCACGAAGGAAATCAAATCGGAGGAACATCGTATTCCGGTTACTTAAGAAAAAGAATTTCCAAAATGAAAGAGCAGCGGCAGGTACTTTTTGACACGTATCGGCAGGGAAAAGCTTTTTTGCGGGTCTTTGATTCACAGATGACCAAAGAACAGAGAAAAACGGCAACGAAGTTTGCCACAATGGCGGATGCTTCCTTTTTTGGACGACGCTATCTGGCATTGCGGTATGGTTTTTTGAAAAGCGGTCTGATTCGAAATGTAGGATTGTTTTTCTTATTGTAAATACGAGAGAATAGAAAGAGAGGCCTGATATGGGTAAAACAAAAGCGGGAAAAGGGAAGATTGTGGCAAGAATATTTCTTGCGATTGGAATTTTGCTGTCGATGACCGCAGGTAGTGGTTTGGCTTATGTTAAGCATACCGGAGATAAAATGTTGGGTTTGATGAATTACGACAAATCGAATAAAGTATCCGGGATGGATTTGAGCAAATATGCGTTAGACAGTGATACAGAAATTGTGAATATTTTATTGGTTGGTGCAGATAAGAATCTGGATGAACAGGATAAGGATGTTGAGAGACGTTCGGATTCGATGATGATTGCAACCTTGGATATTAAACATAACAAGCTGAAATTGACGTCTTTGATGCGTGATATGTATGTGGATATACCGGGATATGGCGGTTATAAATTAAATGCTGCTTATTCCTTTGGCGGTATCAAATTGCTTTATAAAACATTGGCGAAAAATTTTGGTATCAAATTAGATGGTTATGTGGAAGTGAATTTCGACGCCTTTGTTAATGTTATTGATGAACTTGGCGGTATCGAGGTAAATCTGACTGACTCAGAGGCACTGAATCTTCGCCAGACCAATTATATCAAACGAAGAAAGTACCGCAGTGTGAAAAAGGGAAAACAAATCTTTAACGGGCAGCAGGCACTTGGCTACTGCCGAATCCGTCATGGTAAGAGACAGCCGGACGGTCATTATCCGGGCGTTTATACGGCAAGCGGAAAAGGAGATGATTACGGAAGAACAGAACGTCAGCGTCTGACGATGCAGGCAATTCTTAAGAAGGTAAAACAGTTGTCTCCGGAAGAGATGATTGAACTGGCAGAAGTGATTATGCCAAACGTAAAAACAGATGTAGATGAGCAGGATATTTATTCATATCTGCTTGCTGTTGTACGGATGGGTACGACAAAAATCCATCAGTTCAGCCTGCCGATTGAAGGCGGCTATACAAGCCAGACAATTCGCGGTCAGTCGTGTCTTGTGCCGGATTTGCCAAGCAACAAATCCGCACTTAAAAAGTTTCTCTTTAAGAGTTGACAATAAAGACCTATATTGCTACAATTAAATGAGCGTTATTTCAGATTAATACGCTAGGATATTCGATAAAGAGGGGGCGTATCCCATGAGTAAAGTAGTTTTATCTATATTGGTAAATAATACCTCCGGTGTGCTGAGCCGTGTTGCCGGTTTATTCAGCCGTCGTGGTTATAATATTGACAGTCTGACTGTTGGTGAGACAGAGAATCCGGCATTTTCCCGTATGACGGTATCCGTTACGGGGGATGATATTGTGCTGGAGCAGATTGAAAAACAGGTTAATAAATTAGAAGATGTAAAATCCGTCAAACAGCTTACCGGTGAAGCATCGGTATGCCGTGAATTGATATTGGTTAAGGTTGAAGCAGATAAAGACGCAAGACCGGCCATTAATGCGATTGTTGATATTTTCCGTGCGAAAATTGTAGATGTTGCAGATAATTCAATGATGATTGAGTTGACGGGTAATCAGGCAAAACTGGACGCTTTTATCAAACTGATTGAGGGCTATGAGATAAAAGAACTGGTACGTACCGGTATTTCCGGTTTGGCTCGTGGTTTTTATGATGGAGCCAAAGAGAGTAAGTAATTTACTACTTAGAAAACCATCCGCGGGATTTTATCCCGGATAGGCTTTAAATACAATTAATTTAGGAGGCTGTAAATATGTCAGAAGCAAAGATTTATTACCAGGATGACTGTAACTTGGCAGCACTGGACGGTAAAACAATTGCCGTAATCGGTTATGGTAGTCAGGGACACGCACATGCATTGAACGCAAAGGAGTCCGGATGCCACGTAATTATTGGTCTTTATGAAGGATCAAAATCATGGAAGAGAGCAGAAGAGCAGGGATTTGAAGTATATACGGCAGCCGAAGCTGCTAAAAAAGCTGATATCATCATGATTCTTATCAATGATGAGCTGCAGGCAAAAATGTACAAAGAGTCCATCGAGCCAAACTTGGAAGCAGGCAATATGCTTATGTTTGCTCATGGTTTCAATATTCACTTTAACCAGATTGTTCCACCGGCAGACGTTGATGTAACGATGATTGCACCAAAAGGACCGGGACATACGGTACGCAGCGAGTATCAGGCAGGAAAAGGTGTTCCTTGTTTGGTAGCAGT
>ERZ780157.2079-NODE-2079-length-19491-cov-3.229677_pt1 | contig 19491 bp, 17 predicted proteins | sample MGYA00511169_ERZ780157 | MGnify/ENA primary metagenome ERZ780157 (study PRJEB29588, sample SAMEA1965149) | human gut metagenome | biome: human gut; feature: human-associated habitat; material: faeces | place: Denmark | collected 2008/2010 ... | reverse complement strand
AATAGACAATTAAACACCAAATAATCATGATGTTTAATTGTCTATTGATTTATTTTTCTATATATAATCTACTCATTAATGACCAACGTGTAGAATCTTCTTGTTCTATAATACAAGTTTCAGTACACTCTAACAACTCCTTAATTTCTCTCTTATTTGAGTCATCTATACAGATATAGAAATCATCGGTTAAATTCCATTTTACATCTATAGAATGTAAAGTGTATGGCTCTCTTGCATACATAGCTTTAAATTTACACTTTCCTTTTCTCCTTAGTTCTGATAAAATTTTCACTGCTTTAAGATAACCAAAATAATTTTTCTTATTAACAACATAAGGTTGTTTACACAAATCTCCCTCGCTTTCCATTACTGCTCTAAGTAAAAGTTCTGCTAAAAATTCTTTTTCTGCCATAACTTAAATCCTCCTAAAATAAAATACTTTTTTCACTACTTTTTCCCCTTACACTTTTAACACAATTAAAACTAAAAAAAGTGAAATATTTTTTGTTACTTTTTTGTAAATTATATATTTCTAACTTATTAACAATCTACTTTTCCCGGTTTCATATTCGCCTATCTCTTTTTTATTATTTTCCTTATTGAGAAATTTTCCAATTGACAAATCAACAAGTAATGCTATAATAAACATATACCCCCTATGGGTATGAAGGAGGTAAAACAATGGATAAATGTTGTTGCAACACTGGTAAAACTAAACATCGTGATAATGCTGAATACAAAGCACTTATTACCCGTCTTAACAAAATTGAAGGGCAGGTAAGGGGTATCAAAAATATGGTAGAAAGCGATAGATACTGTGTAGATATACTTACTCAGGTTTCTGCCGTACAAAGTGCCTTAAACAGTTTCAATAAAATTCTCCTTTCTCAACACATAAAAACCTGTGTAGTTGATGATATTAAAAGTGGGAATGATGAAGTTGTTGATGAACTTCTAAACACAATTCAAAAAATAATGAAGTAGGTGATATTTAATGAAAAAAGAAAAGTATACTGTTACAGGTATGACTTGTTCAGCTTGTTCCAGTAGAGTTGAAAAGGCAGTTTCTTCTCTTAAAGGTATGGAAAAAGCCTCTGTAAACTTGCTTACAAACTCAATGCAGGTAGAATATGATGACAGTATTTTATCTTCAAGTGATATTGTAAATGCTGTTGTAAATACAGGCTATGGTATTGGTGGCTCTGATGCTACTTCTAGCTCTGCCAAATTAGAAAAGAACAATGAAAAAGACGAAATGCTCCATAGATTGGTTTACTCTTTTGTATTCCTTTTATTCCTTATGTCTATATCTATGAGCCATATGATTGCTAAAACAGGTTTCCCTATTCCTCAATGGTTCCAGAATATATTCTGGGGAAATGAAAATGCAATTACATTTGCCTTTGCTCAGTTTTTAATTGTATTGCCAATATTGTATCTTAACAGAATTTACTATATAAGAGGTTACAAAAACCTTTTCCATTTAAGTCCAAATATGGATACACTTATTGCCGTTGGCTCAAGTGCATCAATGTTCTACGGCATATTCGCTCTTTTCAGAATGAGTTGGGGACTTGGTCACGGTAATATGGACCTTGTAGGCACATACAGTATGGATTTATACTTTGAATCTGCCGGTATGATTGTTACACTTATTACCCTTGGTAAGTACCTTGAAAGTCGTTCTAAGAAGAAAACTAGCAAGGCTATTGAAAAACTTGTTGCCCTTGCACCAAAAGAGGCTGAAATCGAACGAAATGGTCAGGTTATGACAGTACCTGTTGAACAGCTTGTTGTTGGAGACATAGTTATTATTCGCCCTGGTGAAAGCATAGCTGTTGACGGTGTAATTGTAGAAGGTAGCACAAGTGTTGACCAAAGTGCCATAACCGGTGAAAGTATTCCTGTTGAAAAGCAGGTTGGTGACAATGTTGTTTCTGCATCTATAAACAAAAACGGCTTTATTAAAATCAGAGCCGTAAAAGTTGGTGAAAACTCTACTATAAATCAGATTATTAAATTAGTAGAAGAAGCTAGTTCAAGTAAAGCTCCTATTGCCAGAATGGCTGATAAAATTGCCGGTATATTTGTTCCTGTCGTAATGACTATAGCCCTTGTTACAATTATTGTATGGCTTATAAGTGGTGCATCATTTGAATTTGCCCTTTCAGCCGGCATAACAGTTTTGGTTATATCTTGTCCTTGTTCTCTTGGTCTTGCAACTCCCGTTGCTATAATGGTTGGTACCGGTAAGGGTGCTGAAAACGGTATTCTTATAAAGTCCGGCGAAGCCCTTGAAACTGCTCATAAGATTGATACAGTTGTTATGGATAAGACAGGTACTATTACAGAGGGTAAGCCAAAGGTTACAGATATTGTTGAGTATATAGACAAAAACAGTCTATTAACTTATGCTATTTCTCTTGAAAAAAATAGTGAACACCCTCTTGCTGAGGCTATTGTAAAATATTGTAAGGATAACAATATTTCTTCTGAAAGTGTTGAAAACTTTGAGGCTGTATTTGGTAAAGGTGTAAAAGCTACTTCTGATAACTCCACTATTTTAGGTGGAAACAGAGCCTTTATGAAAGAAAATAATATTGATATTTCAAAAATTGAACCACAAATCAACAGCCTTGCTGACGAGGGTAAAACACCTCTTATTTTTGCCAAGGACAACAATGTAATTGGTATTATTGCTGTAGCCGATGTTGAAAAGGAAACTTCAAGAAAAGCCATTGAAGAATTTACAAAAATGGGTATTTCCACAGTAATGCTTACTGGCGATAACGAAAGAACAGCAAAGGCAATACAAAAGCGACTTAATATTCCAAAAGTTATTGCTCAGGTACTTCCAGAGGATAAGGAAAAAGAAATCAGAAGATTACAAGATGAAGGTCATTGCGTAGCAATGATTGGTGATGGTATAAATGATGCCCCTGCTCTTGCAAAGGCTGATGTTGGTATTGCCATTGGTGCCGGTACAGACGTAGCCATTGAAAGTGCTGACGCAGTTCTTGTAAGAAATGATTTACTTGACGCCGTAAGTGCAGTAAAATTAAGTAAGGCAGTTATTAAAAATATTAAAGAAAATCTTTTCTGGGCATTTTTCTACAACTGTATTGGTATTCCTGTTGCAGCCGGTGTGTTATACCCTATATGGGGTATAAAGTTAAGCCCTATGTTTGGTGCTGCTGCAATGAGTTTAAGTAGTATCTGCGTTGTAACAAATGCTTTAAGATTAAGAAGATTTAAGACTTACAAATCTTCTGAAAAGGTTGAAGAAACTGTAATTGAAGTTAAAAAGGAGAATGAAAAAATGAAAAAGGTATTATCTATTGAAGGTATGATGTGTGGTCATTGTCAGGCTCATGTTGAAAAGGCTTTAAAGGCTATGAACGGTGTTACTTCTATTGAAGTAAGTCTTGAAAACAAAAACGCTACTGTTGAATTATCAAAGGATATTTCAGATGCAGAATTTAAGGCAGTTATTGAAGATGCCGGTTATGAATTAAAGAGTGTTCAGTAAAAAAAATAGCTTCCGACTTTTTAAGTCGGAAGCATTTTTATTTTTTTATAAATTATGAAAACCATTTCTCAAAACAGCTATAGCAATAAAAAGAGCAAAAAGAAGAATATACATTACAGTTAAAGCTACACAAATTATAAAGGCAATTAAACCGGCTCTGCTCCATGTGCTTTGAGTTTTATTAAATTCTTCTGGTGTTTTAAAATATCCATTTTGCCACGCCCATTTGTTGCCACAAGCACCACATACAAATGCCCAAATAAAACCTACGAAAGGTACAAGGCTTAGTAAAGGTAAATAACATCTGTTACCTACGCCCCAAATCCAGTTAAACATAAATGCTCCCCAGTTCCAACCTAACTTGGGTTGCTCCGGTACTGTGCTTTCATTTACAGTCTGATTTACATTATTTTCATCCATATTAACACCCCATTTTTCTTTTATTCTATCATATATTATTTTTATAGTCAATTTATTACAAATATTGTAAAATTGATTTTTATGTGTTAAAATTCTTTTTTTAGGAGGTGTCAAAATGAATAAAAATGTCATAGGTCATTTGCTTGCGTTTTTTACTGTATTTGTATGGAGTACGACATTTGTATCTTCTAAAATAATATTACAGTATATGACACCGGCACAGCTTGTTATAATTCGATTTTTTCTAGGATATATCGCCCTTTGGGTGTTCAAACCAAAGCCATTAATTATAAACAATATAAAAAAAGAAATTTATTTCATATTAGCAGGACTCTTTGGAGTTACACTTTATTTCTTGTTTGAAAACATTGCCCTTTTGTACACAATGGCATCAAATGTAGGAATAATAGTTTCTGTTGTGCCTTTCTTTGTTGCTATTTGTTCTGTCATTTTTCTGAAAGAACCTTTGCCAAAGATAAGTTTCTTTATTGGTTTTGTACTTGCTATAATTGGTATATGTATAATTGGAATAAAGGATTTTACAAGTGTTCATTTTAGTCCTTTGGGAGATTTCTTAGCCTTAATGGCTACTATTGTTTGGGCATTTTATTCCGTTACACTAAAGAAAATAAGTACATTTAACTATAACATACTTCAAACAACACGAAGAATATTTATGTACGGTGTAATTTTTCTTATTCCCATAGCTTTGCACAATGGACCATTGGATTTATCCGTATTTACAAACATAAAAATATTGGGCAACATACTGTTTCTCAGTTTTCTAGCATCAGCTACCTGCTATACAACTTGGAGCATAGCTCAAGAAAAATTAGGTGTAGTAAAAACAAGTGTTTACATATACCTCTCTCCTGTTATTACAACAGTTGCTTCTGCAATAGTGTTAAAAGAAAACATAACATTTATGACTATTGTAGGTATTTGCCTTACATTAGGTGGACTTATATTGTCACAAAGCAAAAAGCTCGGTTAACAGCCGAGTTTTTTTATGCCTTAATTGTTAACCATAAGTATTTATATAGTTGACAATTAATTTTTATTGTGCTAATATGAAAATCATCAATTTATAAAAAAGGAGAGATTTTTTGAACACTAGAAAAATGATATTAACGTCAATGTTTGTAGCTATGATTGCAGCTGGAGCATTTATAAAAATTCCTGTACCTATTGTTCCATTTACACTTCAATTTCTTTTTACTATGCTTGCCGGCATACTTTTGGGAGGAAAAGACGGTTTTCGTGCTGTAGTAATATATATTTTTCTTGGACTTATAGGCCTACCTATATTTGCTGAAGGTGGTGGTTTTGCTTATATATTTAAACCTAGTTTTGGTTATATTATTGGCTTTGCTATAGCTTCTTATATTACAGGAACTATTGCAAACAAAAATTCAGAACCTACAATAAAAAGGCTTTTATGTGCTAACTTTATAGGTCTTGCAATAGTTTATCTTTTTGGAATGGTATACTACTATATTATGAGCAACTTTTATTTAGGCACACCTATAGGACTTTGGCCATTATTTTTATACTGTTTTATTTTGGCAGTCCCTGGAGATATTTTACTTTGTATTTTAGGGGCAATACTTGGAAATCGACTTGTCCCAATTATTAAAAAGAAAGGATACAACATATGAGCAAAAGTATATTTATAACAGGTACTGGTACTGATATAGGCAAAACCTACGTATCTGCCCTTATAGTAAAAAAACTTAGACAAAAAGGAAATAAATCTGCCTATTACAAAGCTGCAATGAGTGGAAATATTCGCTGTTATGATGGTTCTCTGATTGCCGGAGATGCTTCCTATGTAAAATACATCTCCGGTACAGAACAGCCTATAGACAGTATGTGTCCATATATATATGAAAACGCCCTTTCTCCACATCTTGCATCAAAAATAGAAGGTAATCCTGTAAAAATGGATATTGTACTTAAGGGATATGACGATTTGTGTAGCAAATATGATTATATAACAATGGAAGGTTCAGGAGGCATACTCTGTCCTATTACATTTGAAGAATATAAAATAATGTTACCAGATGTTATCAAGGCTTGTAATCTTGGCTGTATAATGGTTGCCAATGCCGGTCTTGGTACTATTAATGGTGTAGGTCTTACTGCTGAATATATGAAAAATCATAATATTCCTCTAAAGGGAATAATATTTAACCACTATATTCCAGGAAACATTCTACACGAAGATAATATTAAAATGTGTGAATACATAACAGGTTCAAAGGTTATTGCCTGTGTCAAAGATGGAGATACTGACATAAATATTACATTTGAAGAATTAGAAAAGCTATACGAATAGGAGGAGTATTCAATGATTTGGTATCCCTATGAACAAATGAAAACAATGAAACAACCTTACAAAATAGTAAATGCTGATGGAGTATATCTCTACACCGAAAATAACAAACTCATAGACTCTGTATCCTCTTGGTGGAGTGTAATACACGGCTATAAACACCCTGAATTAACAAAAGCCATTACAACACAAGCTGAAAATTTTTCACACATAATGCTTGGTGGATTAACTCACGAACCTGTAGAAAAATTATCCAAAAAACTAGCAGATTGGTTACCTGCTGATTTAAACTATTGTTTTTTCTCTGATTCCGGAAGTGTAGCTGTTGAAGTCGCCCTTAAAATGGCATTGCAGTATTTTATGAATAAAGGTGATGAAAACAGAACTATGGTGCTTGCTCTTGAGCACGCATATCACGGTGATACTTTTAAAACTATGGAAGTAGGCGATGATGAAGATTATCATTTTGTTCTAAAAGCCTATGGTAAAAGCAAAAATGTAATTCATATTCCCACAGAAATAAATGCTCTCGAAAAAGCCTTTGAAGAAAATCACGAAAAATTAAACTGTTTCATTGTTGAACCTTTACTTCAAGGTGCCGGTGGTATGCGTATGTATGATATTTCTTTCTTAGTTCGTGCAAGAGAACTTTGTAATAAATATGGTGTACTATTAATTTTTGATGAAGTTGCAACAGGCTTTGGAAGAACAGGAAATCGCTTTGTTGCCGATTTAGTAACCCCAGATATACTTGTGTTAGGAAAGGCTTTAACCGGAGGTTACATAGGTCATGCCGTTACAGTTGCAAATACAAAGGTCTATAATGGTTTCTATGACGACAATCCAGGCCACGCACTTATGCACGGTCCAACCTTTATGGGAAATGCTCTTGCTTGTAGTGTGGCCTTAAAATCTATTGAATTATTTGAAAATCAAAACTATATTTCAAAAATACATAAAATAGAAGAAATTACTAGACGAGAATTAAAAGATTTTGAAGACAAAAGAATAAAAGAAATTAGAATTATGGGAGGTTGTGTTTGTATTGAAGTATATGACCCTTGTGTATTAAAAGGTTATCAACAATTTGCTTTTGAAAATGGTGTGTTTAGTCGACCATTTCTCAATTATCTTTATGCTATGGTACCTTATATTATTACAGAAGAACAGTTGGTAAAGGTATTAAACACAATGAAAAAATGGTTTCGAAAATAAAATTTAATATATTTTTATCCCATATTTTATCCCCTAAATTTAACTATAATTTATACATATTTGATTCTTAATTAATTGACAAAAAATATTCTATGAATTATAATATATCTAATTCACAGACTTAGTGTTAATGGTGGTTATTTCTCATCTATTACAAGCCTGCGTAAATTTTATTTTAGCTTTACAATGACGTAAATACAATGCCCTTTTTTCAATAAGGGCTTTTGTAATGTTTGAAATAATAAATGATATTATTGCTGGGAGGGTTTTCCTTGAAGGTTTTAATAACTACCGATTTTTATAAGCCTAATACTAATGGCGTTGTTCGTTCTGTAATGACATTAAAGTCAGCACTGGAACAACAGGGACACGAGGTCAGAGTTCTTACTCTAAATCAAACAGGGATAGTTAGGGAAAATGATGTATACATACTTCGTTCTATAAGTGCTGGTAAAATCTATCCCAACGCAAGAATAATGTTTGGTATGTGCAGAAGTGTTGTCAACAAAATTGTGAAATGGAAACCGGATATTATACATTCACAATGCGAATTCAGCACTTTCTTTTTTGCAAACAGAATATCAAAAAAACTTAGAATACCTTTAGTACATACATACCATACCGTTTACGAAGATTATACTCACTATTTTTCCCCAAGCCATACAATTGGCAAGGAAATAGTTGAAACTCTTTCTCGTAAGATATTAAAGCATACACAGGCTATTATTGCTCCTACTGAAAAGGTAAAGGATATTTTGACTTCATATAAGGTTAAACCACCTATAACTGTTATTCCAACAGGTCTTGATTTGCAAAAATGTAGTAGCCCTGTAGATAAGAATACCCTTTCAGAAATGAAACATTCCTTAGGTATTCCAGAGGAAAATACAGTTTTACTATTTTTAGGCAGATTAGCACGAGAAAAAAACATAGACGAAACTATTAGATTAATTGAAAATTGTCATCTGAACAAGTTTACATTTCTTATAGTAGGTGACGGTCCTGACAGAGATAGACTAGAAAAACATGTCAAAAAAAGCAGTATCAAAAACAATGTTATATTTACAGGTCTTGTACCAATGGACAGTGTAAATGCCTACTACCAGCTTGCAGACCTTTTCATTTGTTCCTCTACAAGTGAAGCACAAGGACTTACATATTTTGAAGCTTTGGCAAATGGTGTACCTGCCCTTTGCAGAAAAGATGCTTGCCTTGACGGTGTACTTATAAACTACAAAAATGGTTTTCAATATACAAACGAAGATGATTTTGCAGAGTTTTTAAACTTTTTCTTTTCAGACAAATGTAATCGAGAAGATATGATTGCAAATGCCTTACCTGTAAAAGATAAATTTTCCAGTAAAGCCTTTGGAGAAAATGTTGCTGAACTTTACAAAAACACCATTAAAAAATTTAACGAAAAAAATTCCGTTAATTATAAATAACATAGGTGATTGATTTGAGAAAATTTATAGATTGGGTAGTTGCTAAACAAAACATAATAGGTCTTGTAAGTACAGTTATTATCATACTTCTCAGCATATATGGATATACTCAGGGTGTTTTTACTGACAAAAGCAAACTTGAAGCCTTATTAAAAAGCTGTGGTGTATGGGCTCCTATTATGTTTGTTGCTTTGCAAGCAATACAGGTTGTTATCCCTATACTACCTGGTTCAATAGGCTGTCTTTTTGGTGTTATATTTTTTGGACCAGTAATGGGATTTATATATAATTACGTAGGTATTTGTGGTGGGTCTATATGGGCATTTCTTATTGCCAGAGCTTATGGGCGAGAATTTGTAAGACGTGTAACTTCTGAAAAATTCTACAACAAATACAGTCCTTTTATGAATAGCCGAAAATTCACTATTCTTTTTGCTTTACTCATATTTAGTCCAGTTGCTCCAGATGACTTTTTATGCTATCTTGCCGGCATTACAGATATGAAATTAAGCAAATTTACAATAATAATTCTTTTGGGCAAACCTCTTGCCATTTTTATGTATAGTTTTGCATTAACTAAATTCTATACTTATTTAATAAACTTTATACGTTAGGGGAGATAAAAATGAAAGTTTTTTTGTATTCGGGAATGCAAAAAATGATTGAAAAAAGTGGTGTAGGCAGAGCTATTTACCACCAAAAAAAAGCTGCTGCCTTCAATGATATAGAATTAGTTGATAATCTTGAAGATGCAGACGTTGTACATATTAACACAATATTTCCTAAAAGCTATGAATTAGCAAAGGAAGCCCACAAATTGGGTAAAAAAGTTGTTTACCACGCACACTCTACAAGACAGGATTTTAGAAATTCCTATATTGGTTCTAATCTTGTTGACGGACTTTTTGCTTGGTGGATAATGAAGTGTTACAATTCCGGTGATATTATTATTACCCCTAGTATTTACTCTAAAAAACTTCTTCAATCCTATGGAATAACAAAGGATATAAGAGTTTTATCAAATGGTATTGATACCAACTACTACACACGCAATGAAGAAATGCGTGAAGAATTTAAGAAAAAGCATAAAGGCAGAAAAGTCATTATGTCTGCCGGTTTATGGATTGACAGAAAAGGTATAACTGACTTTGTAGAACTTGCTAAAAGAATGCCACAGTACGATTTTGTGTGGTATGGCGAGTCTAATTTATACACTGTTCCAGCTAAAATTAGAAAGGCTGTCAAAACAAAATTGCCTAACCTTTCATTCCCTGGATATATCAGTAAAGCCGAATTAAAAGATGCCTACAACAACAGTGACCTTTTCCTTTTTATGTCAAAGGAAGAAACTGAAGGTATCGTTATACTTGAGGCTTTAGCTATGAAAATTCCAACTCTTATTAGAGATATTCCTGTATATGAGGGTTGGCTCACAGACAGTAAAGATGTTTACAAGGCAAAAACTCTTTCAGAATTTGAAACTAAAATTACAGGCATACTTGAAAACAAATTGCCATGTGTAGTTGAGGGTGGCTATAATGTAGCCAAAGAAAGAGATATTAAAGAAGTTGGTAAAAAATTGAAAGCTATTTACGAAGATGCTTTAAAGAAATAAACAATTCACTAAAAGCCATTGTTGAAAAATTTCAACAATGGCTTTTTTTACTTATTACACTTTTTTCCACAACAGCTACAATTCCCACCACAAGAAAATTCGCCATTTTTACTTTTCTTATATAAATTTCTACAAATCAAAAAACAGACAAGTATTATTACAGCTAAAATTATTATACTCTGTATATTCATTTACATCACTCCTATAAAAGCCCCAATAATATGTACAATACCGGCACAAAGCCAAGCTACTACGCATTGAGCTACTACAACAAATACTGCATATTTACCACCTAATTCTCTCTTTATAGATGCTATAGCAGCAACACAAGGAGTATAGAGAAGACAGAAAACAAGCAAGCTAAAGGCTGTTAAAGGAGTAAGAAGTGCTGTTATTCCCTCTGTATTTCCTAAAAGTACAGTAAGTGTTGAAACAACGCTTTCCTTAGCCATAAATCCTGTAATAAGAGCAGTAGATATTCTCCAATCCCCAAAGCCTAAAGGCTTGAAAACAGGGGCAACAATACCAGCAATAATAGCAAGTATACTATTCTGAGAATTGCTGACTACATTAAATCTAACATCAAAAGTCTGTAAGAACCAAATCACAATTGTAGCAACAAATATTACTGTAAATGCTCTTTGTAAAAAGTCCTTAGCCTTTTCCCAAAGTAATTGAGTAACATTTTTTGCCCCTGGCATACGATAGTTAGGCAATTCCATTACAAAAGGAACTGCATCACCCTTAAACATAGTTTTTCTCATAACAGAGGCTGAAACTATACCCATAAATATACCAATGAAGTAAAGTGACACCATTACTATTGCACCATATTTAGGGAAAAATGCAGCTGTAAAAAGCCCGTATATAGGCAACTTAGCAGAACAGCTCATAAAAGGTGTCAAGAGTATTGTAATTTTTCTATCTCTTTCAGACGGCAATGTACGGCTTGCCATAACCCCTGGAACAGTACAACCAAAGCCTATAAGCATAGGTACTATACTTCTACCTGAAAGTCCGATTTTTCTCAACAACTTGTCCATTACAAAGGCCACTCTAGCCATATAGCCACTATCTTCAAGTAAAGAAAGGAAGAAGAACAATGTTACAATAACTGGTAAAAAGCCTAATACACTGCCTACACCAGTAAATATACCATCAATAATCAAGGAATGGACAACTGGATTTATGTCCCATATTGTAAGTCCATTATCTACAATGCCTGTAATCCATTCAATACATATATTCAATAAATCTGAAAGTCCTGCACCTATAACATTAAATGTAAGCCAAAATACTATACCCATAATAACTATAAATGAAGGTATAGCTGTATATTTGCCTGTAAGTATTTTATCTATTTTCTGACTTCTTTTATGTTCCTTACTTTCGTGAGGTTTTTCCACTACTTCTTTACAAACTTTGTCAATAAGGCTATATCTCATATCAGCAATTGATGCTGCCCTATCTAAACCTCTTTCACTTTCCATTTGCTGAATAATATGCTCAAGAGTTTCCTGCTCATTTTGGTCTAATTTAAGTCTTTGAAGTATTAAACTATCTCCCTCTGCCAATTTGCTGGCAGCAAAGCGAATAGGAATACCGGCAGCCTTTGCGTGGTCCTCAATTAAGTGCATTATAGAGTGCAAGCATCTATGAACAGCACCATTATGGTCATTTACATCACAAAAATCCTTTCTACCGGGCTTTTCCTGATATTTTGCAACATGTAATGCGTGGTCAACAAGTTCTGCTATACCCTCATTTTTAGCTGCTGAAATAGGTACGACAGGTATTCCCAGCATTTGTTCCATTTCATTTACGTGGATATATCCACCATTTTTCCAAACCTCGTCCATCATATTAAGGGCAAGTACCATTGGAATATCTAATTCCATAAGCTGTAGTGTAAGATTTAAGTTTCTTTCAATATTTGTAGCATCTACAATATTAATAATACCCTTTGGACGTTCATTTAATATAAACTCTCTTGTCACTATTTCCTCACTGGAATATGGCGACATAGAATAAATTCCCGGCAAATCAGTAATAAGTGTATCGCTATGCTCCTTTATTGCACCGTCTTTTCTGTCAACAGTAACCCCAGGGAAATTACCAACATGCTGATTAGAACCTGTAAGCTGGTTAAAAAGTGTAGTTTTTCCACAATTCTGATTTCCTGCCAGTGCAAAAGTCAGTACTGTACCCTCTGGAAGTGGGTTTTCTGTTTCCTTTGTATGGTACTTTCCCCCTTCACCAAGTCCGGGATGAGGAATATTCTTCTTGTCACTTCTAGGTATTGAAGTATGCTTTTCTGTCTTTGCATCTCTTATATTTTCTATTTCTATTCTTTCTGCGTCTGCCAAACGCAAAGTAAGTTCATAACTATGTATTCTAAGTTCTACTGGGTCACCCATTGGTGCATACTTAACCATAGTAACATCAGCCTCTGGAATAATACCCATATCCAACAAATGTTGTCTTAAAGAACCGTCACCACCAACAGTTTTAACTGTGGCTGTTTTTCCTATTGGCAAATCTTTTAATGTCAACATATCACAACCTTATCGATAAAATATTTTCAATAAAATCATAGTCGAAAAATGTAAGTATGTCAATAGCTTTAACATTATTAATATATAGCTAGTACAAATTATTTATGTCAACAATTTTTGCACAATAAAAAGACTAGATAAACAGCCTTTTATATCAGTTTATCTAGTCTTTCACATTTAATTAATCGTCTAATTCATCTAAAACATCATCTACACCGTCGGCATAGTCTGAATCGCTATTATATCTGTCCCAATCATAGTCGTCATCATCATATACAGCCTCGTATCCTTCATCATAAGATTTATATGGAGAACTTGAAGAACTACCACTGTAGGAACTTGAGCCATCATAGGAATTTGAGCTACTGCTATTATAGTAAGAATAAGTAGTTGTTTCTTTTGTATTTTCCTCCGTAGTATCTTCTACATAAGGAACCATATCGTGTAAACAGTCATCTAATTCAGCATCTTCTTTACTTGGCTTATGGTCTTTGCAATAAATACTGCCCTCAACTCTCTCATTATTGCACTCTGGCTGAATACATATTGTATCATAGGGATTGTTTTCTTCAAAACCAAATTTACACACAATTACAACGCCTATTATTGAACAAATTACTAAGAGAACTTTTTTCATAATACCAACCTTCTCCATACTTCAAATAGCTTTTTTTTACAACTACATTGTATCACTACATTTGTCCAATAAACATCACTATATAAATTATTTTCTACAATAATATTCCAAATACATATCTTTTAGCTGGCAAATCTCTTTTTCGTAATTTCTATCTTGGTCCGCACTATGTATTATATTTGTAGAATACTTACTTAAAGCTGAAAGCATAGTATACATTATATTGTAGAATATACTTCTCTCTGAAATGTCTGTTCGTACTGTCTTATCATCTTGAGCTTTCTTATAAAGCATATGAAATCTATTTACAAATTTATCTATTATACTGTTATATGGCCTCATTTCGTCTTTTGTTGTATCTTCTGAGCCAATATATATGCCAAAGTTAGCATTAAAATTCAATAAATCGCTATTTTCTTTGTATAAATCAATATATCTGTCTATATAAAATTCCAACTCCTGTGCAGCAGTCATTTTATCTACGTTTAGCTCTTTATAATATTTTTGTAATTCGCTATAATATTCTCTCCATTTTTTAGTAGCAACAGCTATTACAAGTTCTTTTTTCGTCCCAAAATAGCGATATATACTTGCAACACCCATATTACAATTATCAGCCACAACGGTCATCGTCACTGGTTCAATTTTATTCTCTGCAAATAATTTAAAAGCTGTTTCAATTACTATCTCCCTTTTTTCAGTAATTGACTGATTAACATTTTCTAAATACCTCATATTTTTCCCCTCTTAAAATATATATCACTTTTCATATAGTGATTATATGACGATATACGCCAAATTGTCAACAATTTTTACATTTTAGGTTAACAAAAAAAGTGGCATAGAAAAATCTATACCACTTAAAAACGTATTTTTTATTTTTCGTCCATAATTTCTTTAAGAGAAGTAGCAAGTCCTGCAATACCCTGAATATTAGATGGAACAATAATCTTTGTTGCATTACCGTTTGCCATATTAGCAAGTGCTTCAAGACTCTTTAAAGTGAGAACGCTTTCATCAGCACCAGCTTCTTTTAACATTCTGATACCCTCAGCATTAGCTCTCTGTACCTTTAATATAGCTTCTGCCTCACCTTCAGCCTCTTTTATCATCTTTTCTCTTTCTGCTTCTGCCTTCAATATTGCAGCCTGTTTTTCAGCCTCTGCCTCAAGAATTGCGGATTCCTTTTTACCCTCTGCTACAAGTACAGTTGACTTCTTTTCACCCTCAGCAATAAGTATAGATTCTCGTCTTTCTCTTTCTGCTTTCATCTGCTTTTCCATAGATTCCTGAATAGCAGCTGGTGGCATAATATTTTTAAGTTCAACTCTGTTTACCTTAATACCCCAAGGGTCTGTAGCCTCGTCAAGAGTCATAACCATTTTAGAGTTTATAGTTTCTCTTGAAGTAAGTGTTTCATCAAGTTCCATATCGCCAATAATATTTCTCAATGTAGTTGATGTAAGATTTTCAATAGCAATAATAGGGTTTTCTACACCATAAGTAAATAACTTAGGGTCTGTTACCTGAAAGAAGATTACTGTATCAATCTGCATTGTTACATTATCCTTTGTGATAACAGGTTGTGGTGGGAAATCAATAACCTGTTCCTTTAAAGTAACATTTTTGGCTACTCTTTCAAAGAAAGGTATTTTAAAATATAAACCTGTCTGCCAAGTTGTTTTATATGCACCTAAAAATTCAACTACATAAGCTCTGGCCTGTGGCACAATTTTAACACAACTGGCAGCAACTACTACTACAATTATTAAGAAAAATAAGAATAAAATTATCATAATTAAACCTCCTCTACCTTTTCAACACATAATGTATTTCCATCTACATTAGTTATCCTGACTTTTGTTCCCTCAGAAATGTCTTCATTGCTTACAGCAAGCCATTCAACATCTCCAATTTTAACTCTACCTTTTTCGTCTTTTTTTATTTCCTGTACGACGACACCGGTTTTGTCTACTTTACTGTTAATATTTCCTCCCCTCGTATATTTATCAACATATTTTTTAGCCACAGGTCTTATGAATATAAGTGACAATATTGAAAATAATATAAATACAAATATTTGAAACAGTACACTTTCCGGAAAAATCAATGCCATAAAAAATGAAACTACAGCACCAATCACAAACCATACACTGACAAGTGCTATTGTTCCTGCCTCTATAATACCACAAGCTACAGCAATTATCAGCCAAATTACAGCCATACTATAATCCATTTTAGCACCTCCTATACATTTGCTACGATAAATTTACATTCACCCTGTACCTTTACATTACCAATACCTGCCGGAAGGAAGAAAGTATCACCCTTTTTTAATGCCATTTCCACTTCTCCATTGCTTACAGTTCCAAAACCATCTAAAAATACAAGGGCGTTAAATGATGCTCTATCAACATAAAATTCCACATCATCTTTTACATCATATACAAAAACTTGGAAATATTTGCAAGAACAAACTGTTTTTTTACTGTATCCGTCATTTTTTTCTTCTGAATACTTAGATATAAAAGGTTCATATTTATTTGTATTTATTACCTGCAAAGCTTTTTCAATATGAAGTTCTCTTAGTTTTCCATCTTTATCTTTTCTGTCATAATCATATAATCTATATGTAGAATTTGAGCTTTGTTGTATTTCACATATAAGTATGCCACTACCTATGGCATGGACTGTACCAGCCGGAATATAAATTGCATCACCCTTCTTTACATATATCTTATTAAGAACATCTGTAATAGTATGATTTTCAATTCTATTTTTAATTTCTTCTTTTGTAATATCTTCTTTAAATCCACAGTACACAAAAGCATTTTCATCACAGTCCATTATATACCACATTTCATTTTTGCCATATTCTTTTTCTACTGACATAGCAAAATCGTCATCTGGGTGTACTTGAATAGAAAGAGGCTTTTTAGCATCAATAAACTTTATTAATAAAGGAAATTGTTCAAAAGCTACACACTTCCAACCTACAACATCACTTTCAATTTGTTCCAAATATTTTCCAAATTCTAAGCCCTTATATCTTCCGTTTGTAACTATTGAATTTCCGGCTTTATGAGCAGATAACTCCCAACTTTCAGCAACTACATCATAATCACAGTTTTTATCAAATTCTGTAACTAATCTGTTACCTCCCCAAAGATAGTCCTTAAATACCGGTGAAAGTTTTATAATCTCTTTACTAACATCTCCAAGGTCTTTGTAGTTTTTAGATACTATATCCTGTTCATTAAGGTAATCACCAATTTCAACTTCAATAATTACAACGTTTTCGTTAGATTCATTTGAAATACGGTGGTAAGCCTCAGCCGGAACATATACATTCTCCCCAGCTTCAAACTCCATTGTTATTCCTTCAAGCTCTATAAGTGCCACACCTTCAACTACACTCCAATGCTCACTTCTATAGCTGTGCTTATGCAAACTCATTTTTTTATTTGGAAAAACTGTAACTTTTTTTACCTTATATCCAGCACCTTCACTAAGGATTTGATAAGTTCCCCAAGCTCTATAGTATAAGGGTAATCTTTCAGTATATTTACCAAACTTCTTCTTAACATTAACAATAAAATCCTTTATGTTGTGTTTTGCATTTTTGCTTTTAATATAAACTGCATCATCTGTATTTACAACAACAATATCCTCTGTTCCATTTACTACAACAAGTTTATCTTCACTATGATTTATTACTGTTGTATTAGTTGTTTCATTATATATAACGTTGTTAAGTTCTTCATCTTTTGCTACCAAAGCTAAAGACTCATAATCACTAAGCTGATACCATTGTATATTTTTTATTTCAACGCATTTCAAATCTTTTATATTTTCAATTATATTTCTTTCAAAACTTTTAAACAATATTGTTGTTTTTATTCCTTCTGGTATGAAGTAAATATTTTTTTCGTTTAAAAGCTGGTTAAATATTTTTTCAGACTCAAAAAATATATCAGAAAAATCTTCTTTTAATCGATTTAAAAACACTTTAGTGTTCATAAGATACATATCGACATTCCAAAGCCAATTACCATTATTTATAAGTTTTTTTAGTAAATTTTCACTTGGTTTTTCTACAAAAAGCTCTACGTTTCCATTATCTTCATTTATGTATCCGTACTGTTTTGAATACTTTTCTATAGGCACACCAAACATTACACAACTGCTTTTATCTGCCATTTTTTTTGCCTTAACAACACAATTTGTGTAATTACCTGTATCTATAACACCGTTGCAACCAATAACTAAAACTCTTTCACCTAAACTAGCTGACATACAACCTAATATAACCGGTAACGTTGTATTTACAGGTTCTTTTTCCAAAAATAATTTATATTTTAATTCCTGAAAAACTTCTAACTGCCCCTCAACTATAAATCTATATGCCTCATTTGTAAAAATATAAAATTCATCACAATAGGGCATATTTTTTGCAATATTTTCTTGGAAAACAGACCTACCCTCTCTAATTTCTACAAATTGTTGAGGAAATTCTTTTCGTGATATAGGCCAAAGGCTTCCCCCATTACCACCAGCCAAGACTATACACTTCATACTTTTTCCTCCTTAAATTTCTAGTTATAGTTAATTATAACATAAAGCATTTTATTTTACCATAATATATTGATATAATATATATCAACAAAAAAAGCCTCCTTTTTCAAGGAGGCAAATTTTACAAATACTTATCCAATTTTCTTTCTTTAAGTATATCCACAACATCTTTTACAGACTGTGCCTTATTCTTATCACATACCAATATTGCATCGTCTGTTTCTACAACAACAATATTATCAAGACCTATTGTAGCAATTAAACGCTTATTTCCAAAAACAACACTATTCTTAGTATCAAGCATTATATTTTCGCCTTTGGAAATATTTCCATTTTCGTCTTCGTTATACATTACACCTAAAGTATCCCAACTGCCAACATCATTCCAGCCAAATTCACCGTCTATAACAACAACATTGTCGGCCTTTTCCATAATACCGTAGTCAACTGAAATCTTAGGAATAACAGGATAAACTTCATTTATAACCTTTTCTTCATCAGGTGTACCCATAGCATCGCCGATTTTTACAATACACTGGTAAACATCTGGCAAAAGTTCTTTAAACTTATTGAGAATAACAGATGCTCTCCAAACAAACATACCACTATTCCAAGCAAAGCTACCCTTTGCAACATATTCCTTTGCAAGTTCCAAATTAGGCTTTTCTACAAACTGAATAACCTTTTTAGCTACACTATCTTCATTTTTATTAAATTCTATGTAGCCATAGCCTGTCGCCGGAAATGTTGGTGTAATGCCTATTGTAACCAATTTATCTTCATTTTCAGCCACATTAATAGCCTTACTTAAAATTTCTGCAAAGCCCTTTTCGTCCTTAATATAGTGGTCAGCTGGAAATACACACATTACACCGTCGCCATACTTTTTAATTATTTCCATGGCAGCGTAACCAATACAAGCTGCAGTATTTCTTGCTGCCGGTTCTGCTAAAATTTTCTTAGGCTCAATTCTACCCTTTGTAACATCAGCCATAGGTTTCCACTGGCAAACATTTGTTACAATAAATATATCCTTTTTATCAATTACCTGACCAATTCTATCTATAGTTTCATTTACCATAGTTTCCTTGCCACTTAAATTCAAAAGTTGTTTAGGCATTTCCTGTCTACTCATAGGCCAGAAACGAGTACCGCCTCCACC
>ERZ780157.2074-NODE-2074-length-19516-cov-3.530394_pt1 | contig 19516 bp, 22 predicted proteins | sample MGYA00511169_ERZ780157 | MGnify/ENA primary metagenome ERZ780157 (study PRJEB29588, sample SAMEA1965149) | human gut metagenome | biome: human gut; feature: human-associated habitat; material: faeces | place: Denmark | collected 2008/2010 ... | reverse complement strand
AGGAGATGGAGGTGGAGGAGTGAGGTGTGTTGTTGCATTTTGGTGGTTTGTTGGTGAGGCGTTGTGGTTGTTGAGATGCTATATTGATATTTCATGCATGTATTGTGTGAATGATCAAGGAGCCAGTGTGAAAGACCAAGATCGAATTCGTGCGCGTTTGGTGCGTCCAATCCCCAGATAACGATCTCGATCGTCACTTTTCGCGTAATCTGGGTCAAGATGAAGATAAAGACAAAGGAAGAGATAGAGGCCGCTCTCCAGGAAGCGAAAGACGCAGGAGAGGATGGGAGGATTAAGGAGGCTCTGTTGCAGTATGTGCTGTATTCGTTTTGCTTACGAGCAGGTACATCGATGTAATGAATGATATGGAACGCGCGAAAGACGCAAGTTCAGAAGAGGACCTGCCGATGTGGCAGAAGTGGATTGATAAAACGATTGAGGAGTACAATGCGTTCAAATGGAATCACTCCTCTACCATTATCTATGCTGATTATCTTGATGGAGGTGTAGCACCTGTGATAGAGGGTCTCAAAGAAGGTTTTTCGGATCTGCTCAGTTATGGAGTGCAGGGTGTGGGAATGGTGCTTTCTGCCGTGAATTCGATCCCGATTGTTGGAGCAGCCACAGAGGTTTGCGTTTCTTGTTTCTTGTTATCGTAGAAAGTGAAGGAGATTCTCCACACTGCGGGCGCTGTGGGAACGATTGCCGTAGGAGAGGTTTCAGATTATGTTGCAGACTACTTGGACCAAGTGGAAGGTCACGAGGAGCCTGTTTTAAGTCACGAAGTGGTGAAGGAGCCCGAAGTGGGCAATGTCGTTCCAAAGGAAGTGAATCAGCAAGAGACGGTTTCGGATGTGAAGCCGGTGGTGGAGAGTGCGCCAGCTATGGAGAGTGCGCCTTCTGTGGTGAATGAGGTCGCGTCTGCCCAGTCGAGTGAGGTGGTTGTTCCTGAGGGTGTTTCAAATGAGAATGTCTCGAATGAGACTGAGACTGTTTCGAATGAGGCTACTTCAAATGAGAATGAGACTGCTTCAAACTCAAACTCAAACTCAATTGAGACCGCCACCACCGCACCTGAAAGTGAAACCCCCTCTATCCCTTCTTCTACTGACGCAACCGCTGCTTCGCCTGAAGCAGTTTCTCCTGCGACTCAAACGAACGAAGAAGCCCCCAAGGAATCCGCTCCTGCCGAGGAAACGACTCCCAAATCCAACTTCGCTGTTTGTTGAACAAACATAACAACTCTTCACTTCATCAGTCCGCTCAATCGGTTTCACAAACTCGTAGATTCTCTCAAAAGTCATACGACACAGAGTCAATAGAATGATGTCTTCCGAGAAGGAGCACACATACGGTGTCATGATCTCGCCAAACAAGAAGCTCCGATTCCGTGTCTTCAGATAGAAGGCGTACTTGTTGTAACTTCCGCAGTAGCTCGGAGACACAACGACGTCCTCGATGTTCACACCCAGACTCTTCAACACCACCTATCCCTCACGCAACACCTTCAACACCACAGCCAGCGAGGCGTGGATTCGCACGAACAAATCACCCGTCACCAGCCCCTTGCGCACGTCCTCCTCGAACCACTGCTTGTAGTGCTCGCGACAACTACGGGAAACGCCCACATCAACCCGTACGTGTTGAAGCCACTCTCGACGAAGAGGGCAGCCAGCGTCGACTCGAACAAGTCGCCCAACACCTGCGCGTAACCACGCCCACACACACTCACCTTCGGAGGCTCGCACAACACCTCCAGCGAGTGACTGACGTCCGAGTACGCGAACGGCTTGTACACCTACTCCTCACGCACACACTCCATCTCCACTTTGTCCAAGCAGAACTTCTCGAAGGGTCCGCGCGCGCCGTAGCCTGTGTCCTTGTCCGTGAGCACGATGTTGTAGTGACAGATCCGACTGTAACAATCCACGTAATCCTTCATCGGCACCTTGTCCCAGTTCGGGTTGTATTGGTTGGACAAGGCCCAACTGGCCTATATGTGAAAGAATCGGGACATGGGGACATAGATCATCGCTTCTTCGTAGCGGTTGTCTGCAGACGATAGCACTTGAATCATTCCCGTTTTCACCATGATTTCGGCAAAGTGATTGTTGCTCACCAGACTCTTCTTCAAGACTACAGTCCACACAACTCTCGACGCCTACTCGAAACGGTGAAGGGCGAGAGCGGAATCGTGCCGTGTTCGCACTTCATCACATTCACATTGCGCGACACAATGCGTTTCCGGTCCAGATCCGCAATAAGGTCCATAACGATCCACTCAATGATCGCGTCGCCCAAGAACTCCAGAATCTAGTTCATCACTCCAATTCCAGAAATCGACCTGATAATTGTAGTACGGTTTTCCCGGCACCCAGGCGTTTATGGACATGAAAGCCATGGATTTGGAGGCGTAACAGTGGCTACACAACAGGACGAAATCACACTGAATACTCTTGAATGGACTCCAGAATCGAGACGCGTTTGATGGCGTCGGGTGTGAACAGAATCGGGTCGTTTTCGTCCAATTGCTTCACGATCGAATAGGGGACGAAGCCGTACATATGGGCCTCTAACAAAGCGTCCAGATCCTTCTTCCCAATGCCCACCACGTAGCTGGTCACACGGAACGCTTGGAGCGTCGTCGTGTGGAACGCCACAGCACCGATCAGCGCCTCGCACACGTCCGCCACGATATTGTAGCTACTGTGTTATACCTTCCTAACACACCCACCTCAGATGGGAGCAGTCGCCCCAGTACACGGGCAGCGACTTGGACCGGATGATTTGGTTGAGCTTCAGTTCGACGCCGCGGGCGGCAAGACGCTTGTTGGAGATCAGAAACCACTTCTTGCCCTCGTACTCGGAGGGCTGGTTGGCGTCGCTTAGAAGGACGAGCTTCGAGCAGACGAAATACCTACGATTTACGGAGGTTGAGAGGGCGCACTTCACCATCGCGTCGCCGTAGATTTCGAGCAGGTCGTAGTTGAAGAACTGCGTCACGTCTTTGGAGGTGAACGCTTCGACGAGTTGCAAGTACTCCATGTGAACGCGCACCGACTGCTCGAGCTCCAGCTGGAGGTTGCCGATGCCGTGGATGGTTTTGAGGAAGGTCAGGCAGGAGGGCAGGTACAGGAGGGCTTTGAAGAAACTGTACCGCATGGGATAGAAGCGCACGAGCTGTGGGATGAGGAAGGCGATGGCGTAGTCACGCGTGGGAGGCGTTGCGTAGTCTGTGGATCAGAGACGCGCGAGACGACAACCTGACATGCGACTGTTGAACACGGTGTCGCCGCGCTCCTCCTCGATCACCCAGTCGCAGCCCATCTCGCTCTTGTCTCTCTCCTGCGTGGGCTCGATCTCTCGTGTGAGCGTGTAGTCGAACACGAGGTCGCGGTCGCGGTCGCCGTGTTCTTCGTGCACTCGGTAGATGGTGGACGGATCGGGGTAGAGACGTTCATACACGTTTACTTGAAGATTTGGGGGCACTGCATGGACGCGCAACATGGGCTGTTCTGGGTCGATGAGGATGCGTTCTTCGGGCTTGCGACTGAAGCAGTCGATGAATCTGGGATGAGAGAGAGGGAAGACAGATACGTTTTGGTTTGACCGGGGATGAGGTGTTGTGGCGTGACGTCGGTGATTATGGAGAGAAAGGAGTACAGGTTGTGTTTGTACGTCGTGTACAGAATCGCGTCGGCGAGCATCTGCTTGTCCTGGAGCGCCTCGAAGGCGTTGCCGGAGGACACGGAGCGTGTGAGTGCTACGGCTAAGAGACGGGGTATGTGATTACGAGGAAACTGGAAGGACAGGTAGTCGCAAATCGCCTCCCAGTCAACCACAGCGCTCAACCCATCCGTGTCCCGCAAGGACCGGTGCGCACGAACCCGCAAGGGAACGTACATCTCGTGGACAGTGAGTTCCTCGCCAGTGTGTTTCACCAGCTGCAGGATCTTGTGTGTGTACTGTGAGACGAGGTCTATCTGGGACGCGTCGAGATCGAACGGCAGCGCGTGCAGTGGCGGTTAAGAGCCCCCACACAACAAACAAGGATATCGAAAAACTGCACTTCCACCAGGTTGGTGTCGTATAAGTCCACCGCGGGGTAGTGCTCGTACAGCAACGCGTCCGTGAAGATGCCCAGTCCCTGCTTCAGACAGGTCGGCACCTGCTTGCGCGACACCTGCTTGGGATGAACGATCATCTCGACGAGACGACAGCGCGGCGAGAGGTGGAGATCGGAGGTGATTTGGGTTTTGACCGCGTTTCGTTCGATGTCCACCACCACGGTGTTGGAAAGTTGGGGTGTGTGGGATGCCTGCTTCCCCGTGACCTCGTCCGCCTTCAGTTTGAGGGACAGCACGTCTTGGGACGAAACGGCCTTCTGGAACGACGTCGAATCATTCTTGGCGAAACTCCCCGGAACACAGACCCGTGATCGCTTCTGCTCCAAGTGGCGTAGCCAGATGGAGCGTGGAGGGGTGAAAATCGGCGCTGAATTGGGAATGGGAGAAGGAAGCGAGAGGGGGGCGAGATCGTATGCATGAAAGAGGGAGGATTTCAGGACTAGAATCAAGGAGCGGAAAAGGACGTACTCTTCGTCTTCTTCTCTTCTCGAAGCTCGTCGTAAAAGGAAGCCACGGTTGGGGGAATGGCGTAATCATCAACGATTACGGTGCAGTCTGTTGTCTTCACGATCTGGACGAGCCATTCACTCTGTCATGAATGCAAGCAGAAGGACGTACCAGATAGGTGGTTTCGAGCACAATCACTTGGAATTGGGACAGGAGGGACTCGAACCGGTTGTAATTGGAGCAGAGGGACCAGGCCGTTTCATCGATGATCGTGACGACGCCACTCGAGTCGATGGTTCTATAAATGAGAAGTAGAACCCATTGCGACGAGAGTTGGAGATGGTTGGTGTCATCAGTGAAGATGAACAGAATGTGTGGGAAGAAGGGGTACGCGAAGAGGTCTTTTGATTCTGCCACTTGGGAAAGGAGTAGCAGTAGTTGCTGCATGAGGTCTTGTCCGACAACGGTGAAGAGCGGTGCATTCCTGTCCTTCCCGAAGATGAACTCGTCAATCGGAACGATGTTCAGCACAACGAACACAAAGAATAGCAAGTGGAGGTGAGAGGACAGGTACAACACTTGACTCTCCTATGCATTACGGAACGAAGAAGCGCCCACGTTCTTCAGGTTTGGCAAACAATAGAGAATGGAAAGGAAGTCCTGTGATAATGGGAACGCATAGGAACTACTTGAGGCGCATTGTGCGAAACCAGCGAATCGACAAAACGGTCATAGTGCTTCAATAGATTAATGAGCGCCACATTGGGCTGATCATTCCTAGGGTTGATAACGACGTCCATGGGTACATGGGGCGGTGATTCAACTGGATGACACGCAGATACGTATCACGGTACTAAGAATAAGCACTACGATACAGGGATCACCAAAGAACCGATCCAAGCGCTAGGAAACAAGAACCCAAAGCTGAATCGAGTTCCGTGGCTTACAATGTCTTCCATACACAGAGTATTCTCATCTATGTGTAATAGAACCGTGCGTTGTTAAGGCAGCAAGCATCTTCGTCATGGGGAGGAAAGGATATTGAATGGCAGTGGTATTGTCATCAATGACGTGCAGTGATGGCGTTAGATTCATTACCACTGTTGCCCGTTCTGGAATGTGTGTTTTGTTGGGGACGGTTTTGGATTGTTCTTCTCAATGAGCATTGTAAGAGGAATGAAATGATGCAAGTGGTATCAAAACAAACACATCACTCCACTTGCAACGACTTCTTTAGATTACAGTACTCATCGTAGTCCTTATCGGACGGTTTTCCAAAAGCGAGACTGGCTCCGGGAATGGGATCGAAGCGTGTCTTGATGCTGCTCTCGACACAGTTTCGGATTCTCCTATAGATGTCCTTCTTCAGCACAGGGTCTGTATTCGGATGGAAGCTATGGTGAACTCCACATGCGCTCGCCTACTATTTCGCTGCATCCGCATTTGGACAAACGTTTATATCGAATGCAGTTTGCTGGAACATATTGACCACCTTCGTAAGGAGAGTGCCGACCACATTTGCATCCGTTCTCCACTGGGGATATATGTATTGAATATCTAGGCAGTTTGTCTAGGATGGGACGAGAATGAGAAGGGAATACGCGCGGATTGACGAAAGGGTGAACAAGAGGCGTAACGAACTTGAGAACGCATATGGAAGAATTGATGTCACTGTGAGATGAGAAGGAGGATAGAAACGTACTCTTTGGGGATATGCAGCGTGAACTTGAAGATTCCCTCTTCCCACACTCCCGATGTGACGAAGAGAACACCGTCCCACGTGTAGACGTCGTTTTCACGAGGCAACACGTAGAGTCCTTGGAGCTCCTTCCGAATGGTATTCAAGTACTTGTATTGGTTTGAGATGCGTAGGAGATTGGAGAATTCGTGATAGTCGGTCTGGGACATGGAATTGAGTGGGGGGAGAGGAGTGGGTTGTTCTTTTGATTGGTGGTGGAGGGGAGATGTATGAATAGCGGTTGTGAAGATGGGTGGATGATTATGGAGTGTCATTCATTCTTGTGTGGGAAGTGTTGAATGTGTGACTTATTACTCTTAGCAATCGTGGCGATACCAAAACGAGCATTTGGAGTGAGAATGGTGAATGCGTTCCGTATCCGTTTTTGTAGCTGGAATGAACTTATACGAATCAAATGGCATCACATACTGTTTACCCGCTGCTTCATATCCTTATCTAACCACTAACTGAAATAGACTCGAAAAGTGGTCATGGTTCCATTCATTCATTTAAACCGCTGCAATGAAGATCGGTGAATACGTTGTTGAAATCAGCGAGAACCCAGACTATTTGCGACAACAACCTCCTTCATCAGAACACGGCGGCAGTGATGGGTCGAATCTGCGACCGCAAGCGCCCTCATCAGTACCTAAGGGCGGTAATGGGACGAATCCAGTACAAGAATCCGATTGTGAGAAATACCTAATCTGGCCTCGGTTGATCGTTGCGGTGTTTTCCTTTCTCGATGTTGTTTTCTCTGTTCATTGTCATTCTTAGTGGAAAATGGCACTTGAGAAATCGTCCTGGTATTGGATCCCATTCGTTTCTAGCTATCTGTTTGTTTTTGGGTGGTGGTGGTGGATTATCCCGGTTCTTGATGACCATCTCTTTAACCTGTAGCATTTCATACTCCTTATCATATACGGGTTTTACACCGTGCTATCATCATCGTCTTTTGGAGAGGGATTGATGTGGTTGTATGTGTTCATTTCGGTTTTCAGTTGTAGCATTTTTCTCGGCATGCGCCTATTTGTCGTTTTCTTATGCTTGGTATATGCATCAGGCTGTTAGTGGTATTCCTTTTTCTCAATACCCAATCCATTTCTGTTCACTCCTACTTCCCAATAACGCAAACACACTACTTAAACACTCACCACTGCAGTGATTCTGATGATTAACCCCATCCCCCTTCTCAATCACTACCCTCACTCCTCACCACTCCCACCCACTCCTTCCCTCCCCTCCATCACGCTTCCCTCTCTTATCTAATGAATCACCGAAATACCCCCGATAACTGGATCTACTCCCGTTTGTTCACATTTCTACCCCGCTTCAATGAAAGTCGACCAGTACGTGATAGACATCAACGAGCAGGCGGATTACCTGAATAAGAGTTCGGAGGAGGATCCCGAGAAGAGAGGCGTTCGTCCCTTCATGTGTGTGCGGCTGACGATTGCCATCATGTGTATGATCGACGTAGTGACGATAGCGTGACATCACTCTCAGATCCTGGCATCATTTCGCTATTCTCCCATACTACTGCTTCCCATCATCCCGTCCCTACTCGTTTTCTTCAGAAAGTCTGATATCGGGTTCGCTTTCGTAGGGTGAGGGAGGGCAGTTGAATCCTAGCTTCTTCTTTTAGAATTCGCTGAGCTCATCGTAGCAATTCTGGACTGCTTTGGAATGAATAGGTACCATGTATCCTTGTTGGAGTTGGGATTATGCTCCCTTCTCACTCCTAGAGTCATTGTCTGCGGTGCACGCGCTCTTACCACAATATGTCTTATCTGTTACACTCACTGTGCTTTCTGTGTTTCTTCAACATCATTGTGAAATGCGATCTGGAACCCTCAAAAACAACACACTCCTTTCCTCAAAACAAACACCCCAACCAGTTTACAATTCATCATCGTCATCATCCGCCTCTCCCTCGCTACCCGCTCCGCTGCCCTGAGCGTTCTGGTAGAACTGGGACATGATCGGGTTGGCAATCGCCTCCAGCTCCTTCTGCTTCTCCTCGAACTCGCTCGCCTCCGCCTCCTCGTGGTCGTCGATCCAGTCCAGCGTCTCCTTCACCGCCTCCTCGATCTTCTCCTTGTCCTCCTCGCTGATCTTGTCCGCCACTCCCTTCTCCTTGTCGCTGATCGTGTTCTTCAGGTTGTAGCAGTAGCCCTCCAGCGCGTTCTTCTTCTCCACGCGAGAGCGCGCCACCTCGTCCTCCTTCGCGTACATCTCGGCCTCCTCCACCATGCGCTGGATCTCGTCCTCGTTCAGACGTCCCTTCTCAGCGGTGATCGTGATCGACTCGCTCTTGCCCGTGCCCTTGTCCTCCGCAGACACCTGCAGAATGCCGTTCGCGTCGATCTCGAACGTCACCTCGATCTGCGGCACGCCGCGCGGAGCGGGCGCGATGCCGTTCAGGTCGAACTGGCCCAGCTTGTGGTTGTCCTTCGTCATCGAACGCTCGCCCTCGAACACCTGGATGGTCACGGACGGCTGGTTGTCCTGGTACGTCGAGAACACCTGCGACTTCTTCGTCGGAATCACGCTGTTGCGCTTGATCAGCACCGTCATCACGCCGCCCACCGTCTCGATACCCAGCGACAGCGGCGCCACGTCCAGCAGCAGCAGGTCCTTCGTCTCCTCCGCAGCCTCGCCGCTCAGAATGCCGCCCTGCACCGCAGCGCCGTACGCCACAGCCTCGTCGGGGTTGATGCCGCGGTTCAGCTCCTTGCCGTTGAAGTAGTCCTTCAGCAGCTCCTGCACCTTCGGAATACGCGTCGAACCGCCCACCAGCACGATCTCGTCGATCTCCTTCTTCTTCAGGTCCGCGTCAGCCAGCACCTTCTCCACCGGTCCCAGCGTCTTCTTGAACAGGTCCATGTTCAGCTTCTCGAAACGGGCGCGCGTCAGCGTCTCCGAGAAGTCGATGCCGTCGTACAGCGCCTCGATCTCGATGTTCGCCTGGTGCTGCGTCGACAGCACGCGCTTCACGCGCTCCACCTCCTTACGCAGCTTCTGCACCGCGCGCTTGTCGCCCGACATGTCCTTGTTGTACTTCTTCTTGAAGATCTTCATCATGTGGTGCATCACCACCTGGTCGAAGTCCTCGCCGCCCAGGTGCGTGTCGCCGTTCGTCGCCAGCACCTCGAACACGCCGTTATCGATCGTCAGCACCGTCACATCGAAGGTACCGCCACCCAGATCGAACACCAGGATGTTCTTCTCGCCGTCCTTCTTGTCCAGACCGTACGCGATGGCGGCCGCCGTCGGCTCGTTGATGATACGCTGCACGGCCAAGCCAGCAATCGTTCCGGCATCCTTCGTCGCCTGACGCTGCGCATCGTTGAAGTACGCGGGCACCGTGATCACAGCGTTCTTCACCTCCTCGCCCAGGTACGACTCGGCGATCTGCTTCATCTTCGTCAGCACCATGGCGGACACCTCCTCGGGAGAGAAGTCCTTCTCGCCGTTGTTCGTCTTCACGCGAATCACGGGCTTGCCCTTCTTGTCGAACACGTGGAACGGCCACATCTTCATATCCTTCTGGACGGAGGGGTCGTTGAACTTGCGACCAATCAGACGCTTCACGTCGAAAATGGTTCTCTCGGGGTTAATCGTAGCCTGGTTCTTCGCGGAATCGCCGATCATACGCTCCTTGTCGTCCCACGCGACGTACGAGGGAGTGATACGGTTACCCTGCTCGTTGGGGATAATCTCCACCTGGCCCTTGCGGTACACACCCACGCACGAGTAGGTGGTACCCAGATCAATACCAATCACGTTTCCAAGGCTCTCTTCTTCCTCAGCAAAGGCAATTGCTGCGAGAGCGATCAAAGCAAAAAGCAGCTTGTTCATCATTTCTCCGATAATAAGAAAATCTGAGTCGCTTTCAATCAAATGGAATGGAACCCATTTCGAGAATATTCTTTTCCATGATGTCCCGGTTTTGCGTATGAATCCCCAGTTATGAAGTCGGAATAGGGCCCATTTGGAAGGAAGGGAAGAATCGGCAGGAGGACCGAGGATGTGTCTTTTGCGAGTGGAGTGCGTTGGGGGGAGGTTACGTGTGACAATGAACGAGTTGGTTTGGTTTTCGAGAGGGATGGGATTGTTAACTCTTCTTTCTCTTGGAATAGAGTTACGGAGGGGGAAGAATCATAGAACTGGAGTTTGAGAGGGAAGAGTGTCTTGGGGTGTCACTTGGCTTTGATGACATCACACACGATTCACAGAACGGAGCACAACACATAGAACGAAGAGAGGGGAACAATCAGTGTTTCGTTTCGTTTCTCCCACCCGTTCACCGTTATGAAGCTGAGCACCTCTATAGTGAGAAAGCGCAAGGGAAAGAGCAGTAAGGAATCGAGTGAGGGCGATGAGGGAAAGCGCCAGCGTGTCTCGCTTTCGGAAAGTGTAATCGCTTCGCAGTATCGATTATGGGTGTAGATGGCGAACAACGAGATCGATTCGTTTGACCAGGAAATCAAGTACCTGGAGGACAAACTGGGATTGAGTTCCAGCGATTCGAAGGCAAAGAAGGAGGTGCGTCGTCGTCTGAACAAGGAGTTGAAGGAAGATGGCTTTGGAGATGATATTATGTCCTTCTTGGATCAGATTGATAATGTGATGGACGTGGACCACCTGGCGGATGCCAAGAACGAGCTATCGAGTGAGGAGGTGGCTGCTTTGGAGGCGCAGCTCGATCCGAAGAAGGCGCCGAAGGGAAAGAAGGAGAAGCAGGCTAAGAAATCGAGTGGCGGGAATAAAGGGACTGTGGACCTTCATCAGTTGGAAAAGGAGGCGGAGAAGGTTCCTGATGACATTGCTGAAGATGACGGAGTGGAAGATGACTTTTCGGATGAATTGGTGGATAGTAGTTATCTGCGTTCATTTGCGGCGAAGAATGGGTTGAAGGTGTTGAATGGTGATGGGGAGGATGAGAGTGAGTTGAGTGGTGGTGATGACGTTGCTGATGAGGATTTGCTGGCGAGTGAGGATGAGGGCAGTGTTTCAAACGAGGATGCTGCGGATTCTGATGAAGGAAGTGTCAGTGCGAGTGAAGCCAGCAACAATGAAGAGGAAGACAACTCAGAAGCGGAGAACGACAACAACAACTCAAAAGAAGAGAACAACAGCAACAGCAACTCCGAAGATGAAAACAACACCCCCAAAGAAGTCACCTACGGCAGCATCACCGACATCTACGGACGCGTCCTCAAAGGCAAGGAGCAGGAACTCAAGCAATTCACATCCAAATACGTGCCGCCTCACCTTCGTGAAGGAGCCGCACAGGAAGAGAAACCCGAACTCGAAGAAGCCATGGTCAAAGCGGTGCGCGAAGTCATCAACAAGGTCACGGACGAGTCCTTCATCACGATGTGCAACGTACGCACAATCCCACCACGTCATCATTAGTCGATGATCAACATCTACGCCAAGTACCCGAAGAACAGCGTGCGACAAGCGCTCTTCAACACCATCCTCTCCGCCAGCAAGAACGCCTTCAAAGTCATTCCCCACTTCATTCGCCTCTACGCTGGCATCGTCTCCGCCATCCAGCACGAGAGCGACCTAAACGCCGTGTCCTTCTTCGTGGAGAACGTGGTGCTGCTGGTGGAGCAGGAGTACGCGAAGGCGGTCGAGGAGCACGACCAATCCGTACAGTGATTTCTTGATGATCATGGACAGGGAGATTCGATGGTGGAGTACTCCAAAACCCCGATTAACCTGATGCTCCTGCTGGCGTTCTTCTACTACGACGGGCTGATCACCTCCACGCTGCTCACCAACCTGCTGACGGAGAGCGCCAAGCACTTCACGGAACTGGACGTGGAGTGCATCTTCGTGCTAATGAAGATCATCGGATTTAAACTGAGAGGCGACGCGCCGGGCGAGTTGAAGGACATCATTCTCTCCATCAAGGAGAAGGCGGACGTGGAGCCGTGGAAGTGACCGCATCGCGCCTCCCTCACACGTAGGAGCAACCAGCGCGTGCAGCTGATGCTGGAGACCGTGTACTCCATCAAGAACAACCGCGACAGCGCCGAGACCAAGCAGGAGCGCGAGAAGGCGACGCGCACGCGCAACCTCATCTCCAAGACATACGGCGCGCCCGTGTCGCCGCTCTCCATCACGCTCCAGGACATCCACAACATCGACACCAACGGGCGGTGGTGGGTGCTCGGCGCGCAGTACAAGCCCGTCAAACAGACCGAGGTCGCCAAGGTCAAGCGAAACTCCATGAGTCGCGTGCTGGCGACGGCGGACCCCAAGGTGCTGAAGGTGGCGGAGAAACTCCACATGAACACGGATATCCGAAAGTGGGGGGTGTTTGTGGAATTCCAATTCTAGAGCCATTTTCGTGGTGCTGGTGACGGGGTCGGACTACATGGAGACGTTTGACCGGCTGCTGCAGCTGAACTTGCAGTCCGTGCAGGAGCGCGAGATTGTGCGCATCATCCTCGTGTGCGCGGGTCGTGTGGGTGCTGCCGAAATCGGCTTGATTTTAGGAAAAGCAGTACAACCCGTACTATTGTCTTCTGCTGACCCAGCTGTGCCACAGCAAGCCGTCGCACCGCTTCACCCTCCAGTTGTCATACCAGGACATCTTCAAATCCATCCAGGACTATTCCGAAGAGAAGTTGCGGAATCTGGCGATTCTCTTTTCAAATATCCTTTGTCGTTCTCGTTCACGTCCTTCATGGTAGATTTGATCCGAAACTTCGTTCTTTCGCTGTCCATGCTGCGCATCGTCGACTTTGGAAAGCACGACAGCAAAACGACCTACTTCCTGGAGGTGATGCTCATCGACTTCTTGGAGAAGGCGGACGACCAGATCCTACCCGCGTGCATCGCTCGCGTGGGGACGGGAGTGGACTTGATCACGGTGAGGGACGGACTGATGGTGTTCCTGAAGTCGCACATGAAACCGCTGCTGGAGGAGAAGCCGGCGCTGCGGTCGCGGATGCGGAAGATGCTCAAGTACCTGGATCGCGTGGGCAGCAACGATGACGAGGAGTAGTGAGTTGTTTGTTGAACTCAGTAGCGAGGGAGTTGTTTGTTGAACTCGATCGCATGGGCAGCAACAACGACGAGGAGTAGCGAGTGAACTGTTTGTGGAACACACACAATCGATACGAAACCAGTGATTAGCCGATTACTCAAGAGGAACAACGCACCACTCGCGAATTCTGTAGTTGGTGACGAGCTTGTTGGCAAGGTAGGGGTCGCGCTTGAGCCACTCGTCGCACACGGCGGGAGAATCGCCCTTGAAGATGAAGGTGGCACCATCGGGAGGATTGGCGTAGGCGCCGATCATGAACATGGTTCCCTTGGCGTGCAGCTCCTAGCCGTAACGCAGCGCGGACAGAACACAAACCTTAGCGAGACCGAGATGACCAGCACGGAAAGGGGCTCTCTTCTCGAGAATTCCCTCGACGTAGTCGTCTAGGCGTGAGCGCACCCGCTAGCTCCGACACATCAAAATGTAGTACTTCTGGTTCTTCGCGGCGGCGGCGAAGGAGCGGGTCATGGCAGGAACATTCATAGCGGTGCGAGCGAGCGCGTTCATCGTCGATAGAGGATGGATTGACTGCGATGAATGGGGGAGTGTTCCACCGTTGTACGCCGCCAGTAGGGCTCGATAACCGTTTCCTCGGTCTTCCTTTGCGTCCGTTTTCGAGGCATTTATTCAGAATGCAGATGCCTATGGGAGCGATTCCGATCCCTGCGCCCCAGCCGCAGGGACCCTACGCCAAACTGAAGGCGGCGATTCGGTCTTACGGAAAAGTAGAATGTGTTGCTTGTGCGTGATGACTAGATGCTTTTCCGCTTTGGATATATTCCGCTTGTAATCTATCTGGGAATGCATGACAAATGGAACGTCGCGTACAAGGATCTTCTTCCCTGGTAAGGGAAATGCCGTTTATTCTATTCTTTTATGTTTCTCTCCTCCCCCTTCTTGTTTTCACAAAAGTAGGTCTGCTTCTTTCAAGACAACAGAAGGCAGTAAGGTACATAGCGTTACAACTCATCAGCATCGTTGAAGTCGTTGTAGTCGTTGAAGTCGTTGTAGTCGTCGCATCCGTCATCTGAGATGCGAACGTTCCGGGTTCCGTTCTTCCTCGTGTAGAAGTCCTTCGACGAGAAGGAGAAGCACGTGTGCTGGACGGAAGGGACGTGCTTGGAGTACGAGTCGAAGAAGGGGATGCCGTCCTGCACGCACTCAATCTCGTGTTCTCTACAGGGGAGTGGATTTATGTAAAAGACTACAGCACGTTGTACGAAACACCCACTTCCACGTCCCTGTTGCACGTGATATTGAATAGGTTCAAGTAGGTGCGATTGTGAACGAGGAAGAGCAGCTGGTTGTAGTTCACGGTGTACGGCTCGTACCCTACAATAATATGGAAAGGAGAATAACGCACCCTTTTCGCATTCGCTCTGCTCCGCTTCCCTTGTGAGATTCGCAATGGTGACGAAGGATGTGGCCATGCCGATGCACACGTCCGACGCATGAAAGTTCATATTCGTCACCAGCTGGCGCGCTGGTCCTTCGCGAGGCCCGACAAACTCGTACACTTTGTTTACGTACAACTCGCAAGGCGAGATGAAGGTTCCGCAGTCTACGGGTTAGGAGCAGCGATTCAACCGCGAACGCTGTGCGCGCACACCCACAAGGAATAGAACGAGCAGCACTCCAATCCCTGTGTTCATGGCGAGAGAATGAGAACGAAACTGTGAAGCCCAATCCAAACACAAACTCACTGACTAGTCCCGAACATGCTCGTTTCATTTCGATATCAGAAGAAGTCGTGCAAGGTGGACGTGGAGCTTCCTCTGACGTACGAGAAGCTGATTACGGCTGTCACTGTAAAGCGTGCGATTCTATGTGAATGCGTAGAACACGTTTGGATTGGAAGCGGAGAGACAGCAGCTGATCGTGAATAATGTTCAAATCACCGAGAGCAGCGACGTCTCCAAACTGAAGCTCCACATGTATCCCGTGAACGTCTTCGAGCTCAGTACGTTGGAGATTTCCATGGGTGGGCTCAGTTTTCATTTGCAATTCTGTCTTTCCTTTTTTGGCTCCGTATTGTGCAACCACATCATTGCGGTATGTCCTAGATGCGCATCGTCATCGCTAGATCATCCAATCAAGCGGTTTTGAGGTTCCTCCGTTTGATTACTGCTTGCAGTTGAATAACCGTCTCATTGACATGAACAAGAAGCTGGAGGATGTCGGTTGTGTGGAGGGATCGCATGTCACGGTTGTGAGCAAGGGAGGCGAGGATCTCAGGCAGTACTTTACTTCTACGGAGGACGATCTTCCGGCGGAACCCGAAGATCATAAAGAGGACGTAAAAGAAGCGGAGGATAGGAAGCAGGAGGAAGAGCAAAAGGAATGCGTTGATGATAGTCTCGTGACAGTGAATCGTCGTCCTGGAGCCTCTCCGGCACAGCCGAAAACGGAATCGAGCGTTTACATGGAGTCTGCAACACCCGCGAATCATGTCCCTCCGGAAGACAAGGTGCTTCCCGATCAGGTGGCTAAGATGCTGTCCGGAATCGAGCCTCTCCTTTGCGGTTGTGAGGGAGGGAAGGAATTGTTCAACGAATTGCAAACCACGATGCAGACCTACCAGAATGAATTGGAAGAGTACTCGTCGGAGTACAAGCATCTGCAGTCCATTGTGGACGTTATTCACTACGAAAACCAAAAGCTGAGGCAGATGTTCAATGATGCCGTGCCCTCCGAGGAGGATCGTCTCCGTGCCGAGAAGTTGAACCAGAACCTCTTCCTCCGTCCCGTGGTGAATGCGCAGGAGGAGGAGATGCCGGACCTGCCCGATGATGTCGATGCGTTGAAGAAGCTGGTCCACGACAAGTACGCCACAGCGCTGATGAACGAGCGTCGTTTCATGATGGAGAAGAAGCGTTGCAAGAAGTACAAGACGGTGGCTGAGAGTTTCGGCGTGAATGAGTCGAACGTGGACGAGTATTACGCGCCGATTCGCGAGGTGATGAACCAGTGCGAGCAGCTGAAGGAGGAGAACATGAATCTGAAGGAGAAGATGCGTGCGCTGAACGCGCAGCTGGACGCGCGTGAGGACGAGCTGAGGAGAATGGTGGTGACGGTGCAGAGTCGTGATGAGGAGTTGAAGGAGTTGGCGGGGAGAATTGAGGGGTATGATGCGTTGTTGAAGGAGAAGGAGGGTGAGAAGATTGAGAAGGGTGAAGTGGAAGGAGAGAGTGAGAAGGAGGAGGTGAAAGAGATGAAGGAGTTATTGAAGGAAAAGGAGGAGATGCTGAAGCAGAAGGAAGAGGAGGTGAGAATGCTCAACGAAATGAAGAACAACGCTTGTGAGGAGATGGAGCGATTGCGAAGTGAATTGAGCAAGATGGAGCAGAGCAAGCAAAACAAGAAGGCATTGCTTGAGACAGTTCAGAAGGAGATCGACGAGGCGAAGGAAGTCATTTCCAGCCAAGAGCACATCATTCAAGAGAAGGACGAGACGATCCGACATTTGAAGGAGGCGTTGGACAGAAATGACAGTAACGCGTCTGCAGACGCGGCGCAACTGAAGGAGGAGAATGCGCAATTGAGAGAGCAGCTGAAGAGTGTGATCGAGGAGAATAAAAGCGCGATGGAGAGCGAGAACGATTTGGTGTCGTCGCTAGAGGCGGCACTTGTTCTTCTTGAGGCGAATGTGAAGGCGAAGAAGGATCGCATGGATGCGTTGCAGGCGGCGATGGATGGTGTGAAATAGTTCGTGTATGTTTCTTGTTGGGGGCGTTTGTTCGAGAGATTCCAAAAAGAGAGCCGGTTTGTGCCGTCGATTTGAACGCATTTTGAAACCGAAATGGGCTGCGCATCATCCAAAGAAGCGGAGACTGATTCCACCGTGCTCAAGGAGATTCAATTTCTGGCAACAATTCGTGAAGTGACTGATTCGCTGAGCAAGCCGTACAATGCGGAGGAGGCGGATACTAGAATTCTAGATGTTATTGAGAACGAGCTGAAGGTGCGTTTCCTGGACGCATCGATCCACTCCCTCACGTCTATTCGTGAGGACGGAAAGATTGAGGAGTCGAGACTTCCCAGTGATTTAAAGTCGCTGTGTGATAGTACTATTATGGCCCAGTGCATGGGAGCCGATCATGTGGTTGATGGCTATGCGTTGCTCTGTAAGATTTCCCTGTCGTCCGCCTTCGTTCCGTTTGCAGCGAAGGATGTGACGAGGAAGTTTATCTGCCACCAGTTCAAGGATAACAAGTCGTACTCGTCTTTCTTGTATGATTTGTCTGGAAAGGTTTGCTCGTCGGCAAATGTGTGCGAGTACTCAATTCCATTTGTGTATGACGACGCAACGATTTCTGTTAGTGCAGTTGAGAATAGCATTTTGAGCAGCATTCCGTTGTTGCAAGGTGATAATGTGTATGCTGGTAGTTGGGATGGTTTCTGTAAGAAGAATGGGAAGAGTGGGGTGATTGAGGTGCCTGTGGTTGTTGAGGAGGTGCCTGTGGTTGTTGAGGAGAAGAAGGAGGAACCCGTGACTGAAGAGAAGGCTGAGCCTGTTGAGGAGAAGAAGGAAGAGGAAGAGAAGAAAGAAGAGCCCATAGTTGAGGAAAAGAAGGAGGAATCTGAAGTCGTTGAAGAGAAGAAAGCTGAGCCTGTTGTTGAAGAGAAGAAAGAAGAAGAAAAGGTTGAAGAGCCTGTAATCGAGGAGAAGAAAGAAGAACCTGTTGAAGAGAAGAAGGAAGAGACTATGGTTGAGAAGAAAGAGGAACCGGTTGAAGTGGTTGAGAAGGAAGCGCCTGCTGTGGTAGTTGAAGAAAAGGCTGAGCCTGTGGTTGAAGAGCCTATAGTCGAGGAAGAGAAGGAAAAGGAGCAAGAACCCACTGTGGTTGAGGAGAAGAAGGAAGAGCCTGTTGAAGAGAAGGCTGAGCCTGTGATTGAGAAGGAAGAAGAGAAGAAGGAAGAACCTATTGAGGAGAAGAAAGAGGAAGCGGTTGAAGAGGAAGAGAAGGTTGAAGAGGCAGTTGTGATAGTTGAAGAGAAGGCTGAACCCGTGGTTGAAGAGAAAGAGGAAGAAAAGGTTGAAGAGAAGAAAGAAGAGTCTGAAGTCGTTGAGGAGAAGAAGGAAGAGGAAGAAAAGAAGGAGGAGCCTGCTGTTGCTGAAGAGAAGAAGGAGGAGGTACCGATTGTTGAAGAAGAGAAGGAAGAAGGGAAGCCTGTAGTTGAAGAGAAGGAAGAGCCTAAGGAGAAGAAGGAGGAGGCTGTAGTCGAGGAAGAGAAGGCTGAGCCTGTGGTTGAGGAGAAGAAAGAGGAGAAGAAGGAAGAGAAGAAAGAAGAGCCCGTAGCTGAGAAGAAAGAAGAGACTGTGGTTGAGAAGGAAGTGCCTGTTGTGGTTGAAGAGAAGAAGGAAGAAGAGCCCGTTGAGGAAAAGAAGGAAGAGGAAGAAAAGGAGCAAGAGCCCGTGACTGAAGAGAAGAAAGAGGAAGAGAAGAAGGAAGAGCCCATAGTTGAGGAGAAGAAGGGAGAGGAGAAGGAAGAAGAACCTGCAACGGAAGAAAAGGAAGAAGAGAAGGAAGAACCCGCTGTTACTGAGAAGAACGAACAACAGAACGAACAACAAACGAAACAGCCCTCCTCCCCCAAATCTCCCTCCTCCCCCAAACCCAACAGACCGAACCAAAACAAGTACCGCAAGGGCAAAGGCAAAGGAAAGGGCAAGGGTAAGCGCCGATAATCACTCCTCTCCTTGTTCCAACAAACAACCCAAAACTAATCCATCTCATTTACATTCCCCTGATCCTCCGAATCGCTCTCCTGCATCACCTGAAAACGCTCCTTCATCTTCAAACGGATCTCGTCGTTCAGCGACAGCTTCAACTGCCTCTGCGTCTTCGTCACCTCCGACTCGTCCCGCGTTCCCTTCACGATCGCCTCGCGCGCACTCTTGTCCGGCTGCTTCTCCCTACGCCTCACTCCACGCCATCACCCAAACTCGCTCGACACCTTCTGCATGCGCTGCTGCGCGCTTCGACGCAACTCCTCCATCAACAGCGAGTGCGCGTCCTTCACCTCCTTCTTCGGCGCCGGAGCCGGCGTTGGAGGGGGTGGCGGCGCCGACCTATTCTGGTCACGCGATACGCTTCGACGAGGCGGCGCTTGCGGCATGGGCGGCGGACTGCT
>ERZ780157.2071-NODE-2071-length-19547-cov-3.914786_pt1 | contig 19547 bp, 19 predicted proteins | sample MGYA00511169_ERZ780157 | MGnify/ENA primary metagenome ERZ780157 (study PRJEB29588, sample SAMEA1965149) | human gut metagenome | biome: human gut; feature: human-associated habitat; material: faeces | place: Denmark | collected 2008/2010 ... | reverse complement strand
ACTAAAATTCCTAGCATTTTTATACCCAAATTTACTTTATTATGATATAATTGTTATAATAATTGTATTGAATTACAGGAGGATTTGTATTATGTCAGAGGAAAAGAAATACATTAACATAGAGATAGGCAGTAGAAACATTAAACTTGCTAGTGAAGAAAGCGATGAATATTTAAGAGCCATTGCAAAATATCTTAATCAGAAAATGGCAGATATTACAGGTGGCGATTTATCTCACCCTTTATATCGTGATGATAACGCTATTTTATTCTCACTTAATATTGCTGATGATTTATTTAAAGAACGTACTTCTAGTGGTTCTGTTGCCTTTGATACAGATACCCTTGCTAAGTTGGAATCACAGGAAAAGGAAATATCAGTTTTAAACGAAACTATCACTAATTTGAACAACGAAAAAAGCACTCTTGCTAAAGACCTTGCCAATAAAAAAGATGAAATACAGGTACTTACTGTAAAGAGAGAAGATGTAAAGAGCAAACTTGACGAATGTGAAAAGAAATTAGCATCTTTACAGGGTCTTTATGCCAGTGTTGAAAATCAGCTTGAAGAAAAGACTAATAAATACAACGACTTAGAGACAGAACATATCAAAACAAAGAGCGAATTTGACAATGTTCAGAGAGAGTATTCTTCTTGTCAGACTCGTCTTACAACGGCTGAAAAGCGTGTTGAAGAAAAGACTAACTATATTGCTAAATTAACTGGCAAAATCAATGATAAAAACCAAGAACTTAACAACCTCAGCACAAAACTTGCTGAAAAGAACACTTCAATCAACGAATTAAATCAAAAATCAGCTGAAAGAAATGTTAAACTCACTAACGTAAACAAAGAACGTGATGACTTAGCTGTTAAGCTTAAAGCTGCTAACGGTAATATTAGAAAACTTGAAGAGGAAATAAAGAGCTTAAAGACTGAAAGCGACAAGTCTGTAAAGACAGCTAAAGACCAGCTTACAAGAGTTCAGGAAGATTACCAGACACTCTTGTCAGATTTTGAAAATTACCAGATAGAAAATCAGACTATGAGCGAAAATCAGCTTCAAAGTGCATTTGCTAAAACAAAAGCTGAAAACATTGATTTAAAGAGAAAAATAGAAGACCTTTCAAAGAAACTTGCAAAAAATAATTAAGGTGACAATATGAAAAAGCCTGAAATTTTAGCTCCTTGTAGCACCCCTGAAAGCGTTACAGCTGCCCTTAATGCCGGCTGTGACGCAATATATATTGGTGGCAGTGCCTTTGGTGCTCGTGCCTATGCTGAAAACCCCTCTGATGACACACTTCACGAAATTATTAAAACCTGTGCCCTTAGAGGGGTAAAAGTGTTTATTACACTTAACACACTTTACAAAGAAAACGAAATACAGAAGGTTTTAGACTTTGTAGAAAAAATCTATTCCTACGGTGCATACGGTCTTATTGTACAGGACTTGGGTATGGTAAATCTTATAAAAAAATACTACCCAAACATAAGAATAAGTGCATCTACACAAATGACAGTACACAACAGTGAAGCCATAGATATGCTTACTGAAATGGGTTGTAGCCGTATTGTACTTGCCAGAGAATTAGGTCAAAAAGAAATAACCGACATTTGTTCAAAAAAAGGCAATACAGAAATTGAGGGATTTATACACGGAGCATTGTGTGTATGCTATTCCGGTCGTTGTCTTATGAGTAGTATTATAGGACAGAGAAGTGGTAACAGAGGTCGTTGTGCCCAGCCTTGTCGTATGGAATATTCACTTTTGGAAGACGATAAAACTTTAAAAAGTGGTTATCTCCTTTCTCCTAAGGATATTTCAACAGCTGAAATACTTGACAAAGTTCTTGCAACAGGTGTTGACAGCCTTAAAATCGAAGGCAGAATGAAAAGCCCTGAATATGTTTATCAAGTTGTTTCAACCTACAGAAAATATGTTGATGAGGTTATGGAAAATGGCACTTTGACTATTGACAAAGAGGATATTTCAAACCTTACGCAGATTTTCAACAGAGGTGGTTCATCTTCTCATGGATATTATGACACATATTCCTCACTGAATATGCTTAGTAAATCTCCTAAGAGCAGTGGTGTAGAAATAGGCGTTGTTACTGGATATAATCCTAAAAATAAAAGATGTTCTATTAAGCTGTCTCGCCCTGTTACTGCCGGTGACGGCATAGAAATATGGTCAAAACAGCACACAGGTACAGGTGTAAATCAAACAGCAGGTGTTGGCAGTACAATTTCCGTTGTTGTAGACGGCTATATACAAAAAGGCGACAGAGTTTTCAAATCCTTTGATAAAGCTCTTAATGATGTCCTTAAAAAGACCTATTCTAAAAACACTAGAAAAATGACTATTAATGCAACAGCCTCAGTAAATGTAGGAGAAAAAAGTTATATAGAATTTTCTGACTATGGCATAAGAGTATACGGCGAAACAGCTGAAACACCTCTTAACAGACCAATGACGGAAGAAGATATTGTATCAAGACTTTCCAAAACCGGAGATACTCCTTTTACATTTAACTTCATAGATTGTAACATTGGAGAAAACGTTTACATTCCGGTTTCTGCATTAAACAGCCTTAGACGAGATGCCTGTTCAGAACTTGAAAATAAGATAATAGAAAACACTCAAAGAGAGGATATTTCTGCTACTTATGAACCAAAGGCATTGACAAAAGTCGAAAGCGTAAACAACATTTCAGTAAAGGTCAGAACTTGGGAACAGTTTATATCTGCTTTAGAAACAAAGCCTAAGAGAATATACTGTGAAGTCCTTGACAGTAAGGCTGCGGAAATGGCTCACGAAAAGGGTGTTGAGTTATATTTTGCCCTTCCATATATTTCTCGTGATGGCTATGGAAAATATTTTGATAAGCTTGATAAATACAATCCTGACGGCTATCTTTTGAGAAGTCTTGGAAAAATAAGTACAGATAAACCTGTAGTTACTGACTACACATTTAATATTTTCAATAAACAGACAATATCTGTCCTTGAAGATACTTATAACATAGAAAACTATACACTTTCTCCTGAATTGAATTTACAGGAATTGCAAGAATTAACATCAGATAAAAGCGAAGTTGTCGTATATGGCAGACTTCCATTAATGACTACTCATCAATGTCCTGTTGGTATTCATTGTGCAAATAAGAAATCCGGAAAGTATTGTAAGCTAAAAGGAATTGAGGGTAATTACCAGTTAAAGGACAGAAAGAATGTAAAGTTCCCTGTTGTTAGAGATTGTGATAATTGTGTTGCCTTTATTCTCAATTCAGCACCTATTTGTATTCTCAACAAAAAGGACGATATACTTTCCCTTGACAGCAATATGCTTAGATTGGATTTTACAACTGAAAATGCTAAAACTGTAAAAAATGTAATACAAGAACATATGAATGTATTACAAAAGGGCAACAAAATGTCAGCAGAGTTTGAAAAGTATATGAAAAGCGAAAAAGCTACTGGTGGACATTTCTACAGAGGGGTGTTATAAATGATTGAAATATTCATACTTCTTGCAAAGTATTTATTTATAGCCTATATTGGTGTATTCCTTATATTCGGGCTTATAATCAATCTGGCAAGAGAAGATATTATTGACTATAAAATAGCCGTAGGACTTATGAAACAAAGGCTATGTATTATACTTTTCCATATTACGGCAAGTATAATACTTATTTCAGCCAATGCCGAAGAAAATTTGGGTCAGGTAGTGGGCTACTGTGCTATAAGTCTTGGGCTACTTATGTTTGGCAACAACCTTGTTAAAAGGCTGTATCCCGAAAGCAGTCACTTGCTTTATAACTGCATATTCTTTTTGGTGGATATAGGACTTATAATACTTTACAGACTTGATAGTTCATTAGCTATAAAACAGCTTATTTGGAACATAGCCGGTTTTATATTTTTGACTATTATTCCTTTTATATTACAGAGAATGCCTAGACTTGATAAATATAAAAACCTTTATATTATAATTTCTTTTGTAATGCTTGTATTTACACTTGTCTTCGGTTCTGTAAGTGGTGGTTCAAAAAACTGGATAAGTATAGGAAGTTTTGGTTTCCAGCCATCTGAAATTGTAAAGTTGCTTTTTGTATTTTACTTAGCATCTTCTCTTTCAAAACGACCTGATTTTCACGATATAATAGCTCCAACTATTATAAGTGGTTTGGTTGTAATTTTCCTTGTAGTTCAAAAGGATTTAGGTTCTGCCCTTATTTTCGTAATGACTTACTTAATAGTCCTGTTCATTGCTACAAGCAACTACTTATACTTGCTTTCAGGTGTCGGTGCTGTTTCTTTGGCATCAGTTATAGCCTACAAACTTTTCTCCCATATTCAGGTAAGAGTTGAGGCTTGGCAAAATCCTTGGTCAGACGTAGCCGGCAACGGTTATCAGATTGCTCAGTCCCTTTTTGCAATTTGTACTTGGGGAATTACCGGTATAGGTCTTACAAGAGGATATGCCACAAGTATTCCGGTAGTAGAGCGAGATTTTATATTTGCTGCCATATGTGAGGAATTTGGTTCAATATTCGCTATAGGACTTTTGGCAATATTTATACTTATACTTCTTGAGGGAGCAAGAGGAGCTTTAGAAAATCGTAGTAGATTTCTTACTCTATTGTGTGCAGGTTTCACTGCCCTTTTAGCTTTCCAGACTTTCCTTATTATCGGTGGTGTTACTAAGTTTATACCTCTTACCGGTGTTACATTGCCATTCATTAGCTACGGTGGTACATCAATAGTTATAAGTTATATTATAATAGGTGTTATACAATGGATTATTTCCAGAAACGGAGAATATTCTCACGACAAGGAAATAAGGGAAGTTGACACTAGAGAACGACAGCAACAAGTTCGTAAACCTCGCAGAAAGGTGGCGAGAAGATGAAATCAGCAATAAAAAAAGTATTCTGGTTTTACACAATCTTATTTTTAATTTTAATTGGATATTTGGTTAAGTTATGCCTTTTCGACTCAAATGGTTTTGTAGCAAATTCTTTTAACCCTAGACTGACACAAGGTTTGCCAGACGTTAAAAGAGGAGCTATATTGGATATTAACGGAAAGGCTATTGCTCAAGATGAGGCTAATTCAGACGGGTCATACACTAGAAAATATGACGAAACAGGTAATTATGCCCACGTTGTAGGCTATACTGTGAAAGGTAAGGCCGGTATAGAGTCTAAATACAATTTCAGACTTCAGACTGTAAGTAATGAACTTTTACAACGTATTGGTCACGTTTTTCTTGGAAAGGAAATTCAGGGTAACAACGTAGTATTAACAATAGACGACAGATTACAGCAGGTAGCAGCTGAAGCTTTAGGTCACGAAAAAGGCTCAATAGTTGCCATAGAACCTTCAACCGGTAAAATACTTGCTATGGTTTCTTACCCTACTTTTGATAGCAATACAGTAAGCGAAAACTGGGCGGAACTTAATTCAGATGATGAAAATTCTCCTCTTTTAAATAGAGCTACACAGGGTCTTTATCCTCCAGGCTCTACATTTAAAATTATAACTGCTGCATCAGCCCTTGAAGTAAGCCAGAAATATATGGACTTTAACTTTAAGTGTACTGGTGATGCTAAGTTTGGTGACAGTATACTCCATTGTTATGACGGCAAAGCCCATGGCAAAGTAGATATGACTTCAGCCTTCGCAAAGAGTTGTAACGGCTATTTTGCTACTGTTGCTGAGGAAATAGGAAATGACCAGCTTATAAAAACAGCCACAGATTTTGGTTTTAACACTGATTTAAACTTCCCATTGGAATATAAAAAAGCAAGTTTTGCTCTTAAATCAGATTCTGATGTGAAGGAATTGGCTGCTACTGCTATTGGACAAGGTAAAACCCTTACCTCTCCTCTTTTTATGGCAATGGTTACTTCTGCTATAGCCAACAACGGTTCTATGATGCAACCATATATTGTAGACCATATTGAAACACCTGGTGGTAGCGTAAAAAACAGAACACTTCCTACAAAACTTTTACAGGCTTGTGATTCTTCAACAGCTCATCAGATTGCTGATATGATGTGTGAAGTTGTTCGCTCCGGTACAGCTACAAATGCTACTTTCTCCGTAAGTGGTAAAGCACAGGTTGTAGATAAGGACAGAGTTGTTTCTGATAGTGCTATTACATCTGGTGCTATTGATATTAAACAGGGTAAATACTCCGGTAAAATTACAGTAGCTGCTAAAACCGGTACTGCTGAAAATGCAAGTGGTGATGACCATGCTTGGTTTGTAGCTTTTGCCCCAGCTGAAGACCCACAGATTGCCGTTGCAGTAATATTGGAAAATGCCGGTCATGGTAGTCACGCAATACCTGATGCTAAAAAGGTTATGAAAACATATATTGAAAACCTTGAAGAATAGTTTTAGAACTATAATATATTTAATTGCATATTTGAAAAGCAAAATACCGAACTCTGAAATTTGAGTTCGGTATTTTTTAATCTTACTTATTTAATTTATCTTTTAAATCTTCTTCAACAGTAATTCTCTTAAATTCAAAATCCTGTCTATTCTTAGCCACAATAGTGGAAAGTGTAAGTCCTGTGAAAAAGCACTGTAAAGCAGCTATAACCACAAATCCACAAACAATAAGAGTTGGGAAGTTAGGCACTAAGCCTGTGCTTACATATGTTCCTACAACCGGTACAAAGAATATTAAAGCTATTACAAACAATACAAAAGCTATTGTTGTAAAAAATCTTAAAGGCTTATAATCCTTAAATAATCTTATAATAGTCTTTAATACCTTAAAGCCATCACTAAATGTATTTAACTTTGAAACACTGCCTTCAACTCTATCTCTGTAATCAACAACAACATTCTTAATAAACATATTTTTGTCTATTGCGTGTATAGTCATTTCTGTTTCAATTTCAAAGCCCTTTGAAATAACAGGGAAAGTTTTTACAAAGCCATAAGAAAAAGCTCTAAGACCTGTCATAATATCCTTTACATCGCTTTTGAAAAGTGAGTTAATACTTTTACGCACAAGAGAGTTACCAAAATTGTGGAAAGGTCTTTTATTTTCTGTAAAATATGTGGAAGAAAGTCTGTCACCAACTACCATATCTACTCCCTGTTCAAGAACCATTTTCGCCATATCCGGAGTTGGCTCTACAGGGTATGTATCATCGCCGTCAGTCATAATATAACATTCAGCATCAATTTCTCTAAACATTCTTCTGATAACATTACCCTTGCCCTGCTGATACTCATAACGTACAACAGCACCGGCTTCACGAGCAATTTTATCTGTACCGTCAGAAGAATTGTTATCATAAACATAAATTGTTGCTTCCGGTAAAATTCTTTTGTAGTCTTCAACTACTTTCTTTATTGTTTTACTTTCATTATAGCAAGGTATAAGCACTGCTATTTTATCCATTGTTTTCTCCTCCTAAGCCATACTATAACCAAAACTCTATAATATACTGCATATTATAGAAGAATGCTGGGCAAGTAAGTGAATAAGTTTTATATGTTGCATTAAACAGTTCAGCAAAGTCATTTACGAAACTCCACATAAAGCATACAGAAAGAACTGTAAGAATTAATATATAAAATGGAGTATTATTATATTTTTCAAGAACAGCATATATAACAATAATAGCTGCTAAGAAAATCTGCCAAGTAAAGTCTGTTCTGTATCTTTCAACAATACCACCTGTGTTAAAGTCGAGCATACATACTATAAGACTAATACCTAAAAGCATACATACTATCCAAAAAAGTTTCTTTTCTTTTAATAAATCCTTTACCTTTGTTGTCATAATCAAGAAGAATAATATTATATGGTGTATAAACATACCACCTGTAACTTCTTCTCTGACATAGTTGCCCATAAACTGTGTATATGTTCCTGCATAGTGAATATAAGGGAAAATAACAGAAGTTCCCGGCAGCTGCAAGAAATATGTAAACAAGCCTAAAGGTATTTTCTCTATATTGAAATGTTCTGCTGTCATATCCATAACAGTAAGGTTATAGTTCTGTCCAAAATCAAACACAGAACCAAAACGTGCATAGTTGTAGAACATCATAAATGCACCAAAGATTACAAAAGGTAACATAAATCCTACTGTTTTACCTACGCTTGTTTTAGAGAACAATGTTCTTTTCTTAAATACGTAGTCCCAAAAAAGTGGAACTGAAATAAATGCCATAAGCAATAACTGTGGTCTGCAACCTGCCACTAAAGCCATTGTAACAGAACCTATTGTAAGATATTTACCCTTCAATGTACCCTTTTCTTTTTCAGGCAATGCTTTTATCCAAAAATACATTGTCAATATAAGGAACATCATAGCTGCCATAATTGGAACGTGGTACAAGTCCATAGCTCTTGTAGCCAATATAATGCCTGTAGAATTTACAAAAATTATAGAGAGCATTAAGTGTGCAAGAAAACTAATATTCTTGAACCATCGTCTATTTATTTCGTACATCAACAAGTAACCAAATATAATTATTATACTTACTACTGCCATTATGAAATACTTATTTGACAACTCAATACCCATAGCCTTTAAAGGCAAGTAATACATAAGGCAAGGCACAATACCAAAGTAAACGTAATATTTTCCGTTTCTGTAGGCAGTATCCCATTTAAAACTTTCACCGTTGTTATTAACAGCAGTTCTTCTCATATCTGGGTCATAAGGATTGTCCAACATAATAAGAGAAGCCGGAGGAGTATCATTCAAATAAAAATGACCGTCTAACATTGCCTCTGCCAGTCTATAGTATTGATAATGATGAGATGTATTAGCCTTGTATTCAGGGTTTATAACTCCTAAACATATGAAAACAAGTACATTCACTATTATAGCTATTGTCATTATCATTTTTTGGTTTCTGCTATCGCCCTTAAACACCTTAGTGTAAGAATCATTTTTCACTCTAAGCAATCTTACAAGTGAAATAACACCAAAAAGGAAAATAATTCTGAAAACATTAAATGAAAACGGTATTTTAGCATTAAATACAATATCATTTACTATTATGTCTTTATCCTTAAAATCAAATATCTTTAACTTTATTTTAGCACTATCGCCGTTTAAACTTAATGGAATATACTTACTCCTATTTAAGTCTGTAGCAATTACTCTGTTAGGCGTATCAAAATAATCACTATTTCCTTGGTCTGTAGCTGATATACCAATGCTTATTGCGTGATTATTTCTATCTTCCTTTAATACATCCGGAATATCCAGATTAATATAAACATTTTTAATATGTCTATTTAGATTATAAGCCTCTATAAATGCCTCACTATCAGTAATTTTGTTTACGCCATTACCTTGGCTTACAAGCCCAAATGTATTAAATTGGGTTTCATTAATGGAAAAAGGCTGGTTAAACATATTCTGATAAAATCTAAAATTAAAAACTGTAAGCTCTAAAACCACTAAAAGCAATAAAATCAATAGATTTTTGGTGGTTTTGCTTTGTTGTTTCGTATCATCGCCTTTAAAAAACGATTTTACTTTGTTTTTTGTTTCCTTCATATTTTTCTCCCCTATGCTTAATATAGCTGTAATTTTATCACATATGGATAAGTATGTAAATGATTATACCACAAGGAATTGTCCAATAATTAAGCAAATCAGTAAATAATGTAAATATATTTTGAACAAGAAAACAGCCCGCCATTTCTGTTTGACAGGCTGTTAGTATAATCAATTATTATTTATCTACTTTCTTTCTCCAACCCTCTTTGTTGTCCTGTCTAGCTCTTGCTATTGCAAGGCTATCTTCTGGAACATTCTTAGTGATTGTAGAACCAGCAGCAGTATAAGCTCTAGGAGCAATTTCAACAGGTGCTACAAGGTTAGTGTTACAGCCAATGAAAGCACCGTCACCAATCTTACAACGGTTCTTAACCTTACCATCATAGTTTACAGTAACTGTACCACAACCAAAGTTTACACACTTACCTACGTCAGAATCACCTACATAAGTAAGGTGGCTAACCTTTGTACCATCATCAATAGTAGAATTCTTAACTTCTACGAAGTCACCAATTCTAACGTGTTCGCCAATCTTTGAATTTGGTCTTAAATAAGCATAAGGTCCAACAGTTGTAAAGCTCTTTACCTGAGCTTCAATAAGTGTACTAGACTGAATAGTAACACAATCGTGAATATCGCAAGATGTCATTCTTGTGTTTGGTCCAATAATACAGCTCTTACCAATCTTTGTCTTACCTTCAAGCATACAACCTGGGTAAATAATTGTATCAGGAGCAATTTCAACATCTTTACCAATGTATGTATTTTCTGGGTCAGTAATAGTAACACCATTAATCATATGATATTCGTTAATTCTCTTTTTCATAATCTTCATAGCCTGAGCAAGCTGGAGTTTAGAATTAACACCTAAGAATTCGTCTGAATCCTCAGCAGTCATAACACCAACCTTACCACTATTGTTCTTGATAATTTCAAGAGTATCTGTAAGGTAATATTCGCCCTGAGCATTGTTGTTAGTAAGACTTTCAAATGCCTTGTTTAAAGCCCCTGCCTTAAAGATATAAACACCTGTGTTTACTTCCTTAACAGCCTTTTCTTCGTCATTTGCATCTTTCTGCTCAACAATCTTAGAAAAAGCATCGCCATTTCTAATAATACGACCATAACCAGTTGGGTTGTCAGCAATCATAGAAACTACAGTTGCATCATTACCCTGACTTTCGTGAACGTCGCAAATAGCCTTAATAGTTTCGCCCTTAATAAGAGGAGTATCACCACAAAGAACAAGGATATTACCACTCTGTATAAAATCCTTTGCCTGCATTACAGCATGACCTGTACCAAGCTGTTCCTTCTGAACTGCAAATGAAACGTTGTCATATTTATCCTTAATAACAGCCTTAACCATTGCAGACTGATGACCTACAACAACGCATACCTCAGATGCACCGGCTTCATAAGAAGCCTCTATAACATAATCAACCATTGTCTTGTCAAAAACTCTATGGAGTACCTTAGGTACTTCTGACTTCATTCTTGTACCCTGACCTGCAGCAAGTACAACTACCTTTAAATTTTCCATTACGACACCTCTGTTTCGCTTTTAAATTTACTCTATTATACTATATTTTTTTCGAAAACACAACTACCATTGCAAAAAATAAACAAAAACTAATATAGATTTAACATATTTTTTTACTTTTTCAATATATTTTCTCAAAACACTGAAAATTTTTTTGTAATTTTCCAAATATTTCAATTTTTCTTTAAAATATGTTAAATACTTGTGTGCCAAACAATGCAATTGAGAATAATAAAACAAAAAATATATTTTATTTTAAGACACCAATATCTATAAATATTAACTGACAATATTTTTCAAAATATGCGAGTTTTTTACTAAAACCAACAAAAAAGCTATGTTCACAGATTTTCTACAGATTTATTTTTCTGATGTTTACAGTTTGTTTACATTTTCTTAATGTTATATACACAATATATCTATATAATCGAAAGTAGACTAACTTAGTCTACACTACATAAAAAAGAAAAGAGGATTTATTATGAAAAAGAAATTATTATTAGGTGCAGTTGTATTATCTATGGCTATGGCTTTCACTGCTTGTGGTAGCGCTTCTTCTACTGGTAGCGAAGAAACTACAGTAGCTGAAGAAGAAACTGTAGTAGAAGATGCTACTGAAGAAGAAACTGTAGGTGAAGACGAATCTGCTACTGAAGAAGAAACTGCTGATGCTGAAGACGCAACTACAGCTGATGCTGAAGCAACAACTGCTGCTGAATAATTAGTATTTTAGTATTTATCGTAAATCCAAAGAGGGGTTGCATTAGCAACCCCTTTTTCTTTGCAATTTTTACAATAATTAAATCCTAAGGATAAAACCAAAAATAACCGAAACTTTTGCGTTTCGGTTATTTTTGGTTACATTATATTTAATCTTGCTCTTAATATACAACCTGTCATAAAGCCATAGAAAAAGCTCAATAAAATGTTTATAAATGAAAATCTTGTACCCATAGACATAACAAGTCTTACTACTGTTTCAGACTGCTTATTTGCTATAGCCTCATTAAAAAGATGTACTACACCAAAAGCACTAAATAAAAGATACAAAAGTAAAAGAACAACTACAAAAATAGCAACAAAGCTAATCAATACCATTAAGTTTTTGAAATTTGCAAATACCTGACCTATTGTTTGAGATAAATAACAAAGAGATATAAGGTTTACTGTAGTTGTTGCAATAAAAAAGCAACTGGTAGACATTATACTACCAAAACTTATTTTGATATTGTTATTGGTACTTAAATCAGCAATAGCCTCAACCATACCCTTAAATACATCTGTACCAACACAAAATACTGAAAACACGCCTATTGCCACAAGTGAAAGTATGAATGCCCAAATAAAGGAATTTATAACTTTGCTCATAACAAGCTGAACACTTGAAACAGGGTACATATTTGTAAGCTGACCTTGTGCCGACAATATATTTTCGTCAAACCATTGTGCCTGAACCATAATGGCAATAACTATAATCAGTACACCAAAGGCACACAAAAAGCCTAAAGCCACATATCTAATAACAAGACCTATAAAAAAATTGGAATTATCAAAAAGCACTAAAAAGGCCTCACTCCACAAAATACGCACTACAAAAGCAAGCCCTGTAATAATAAGCACATAGTACCACAGCTTTTTAAACACAGCTAAAAAATCGTAATATAAAAGGTTAAGCATTTATTTGTAAACCTCCTTGTAAACCGAACTAACAGGCTGGAAATACTTACTTTCAACTTCTTCTCTAGCCATAGAGAGTATAGTATCTCCTCGTCTTAAAAACAACACCTTATCAGCAACATTGTCAAAGCCACCAGGCTCTTGAGAAAGTACAACTACTGCACCCTCTTTTTTGCACTTTGCAATCATTTCTACAACTGCCTGTCTATACTTATCGTTTACATTTACAATAGGTTCATCAAATATGTAAAGACTTGTCTTTCTTGATGCCACCATAATAGTTTCCACTAACTGTATGGCTGTTGTAGACATATTATCAAACTTTGTTCTTGGATTTATTTTAAAACTTTTTAACAATGTATAAGCTTTTCGACTTTTGAAATCCTGAAAAAATCTAGTGTAAATACCCATAAGGTCGTAAACGGTATTATCGTATTTAACAAATGGTATTTCCGGCAAATAGCTGACATACTTATTAGTTCTGTTTCCTGCCTTATAACCACTTATAAGGACATAGCCACTTGAGGGAGAAAGAAGTCCACACATAATTTTAGCAAGTGTAGATTTTCCTGAAAATTCTGGAGCAAAAATAGTCACAAGCTGACCCTTATTTACTGTCAGATTAAAATTTTTAAGCACATGTTCTGTACCAAATCTTTTATTAATGCCATAGCATTTTAAGGCTGCTCTTTCTCTCTGTATTCCTGCTCTCATTGTTTTCTCTTTTCTATTTCCTACTGATGAAGTCATCTGGCTCATCTCCTTACCCCAAACGGCATATTGCCGTATCTTCCTATTATACAATTCTAAAGCATAACAACAAAAAAATCAAGTATTATTGTTCTTTATGTAAATTTTACAGATAATAACAACTATTTTATTTATACCTTTTATTCTATGTTTATATTGTATTATATAGAATAGCTTTTAATACCTCTTGCTTTTTCAACGTACTGATGTATAAGCTCACTTACCATCATAGGTTGTTTTATACTTTCCAATTTACATTCTTTATTTTCGCCGTACTTTACAACTACAGTACCAACCTTAAAAAACTTTTCTGCTGAAGATGTAGTGACAGAAATATCATTTATTTCTTTTAATGCTACTTCCTCTGTTTCTGTATTCATAGCACCTTTTTCTATAAATATTTTTTCTTCGCTAACAGCATATTTTGTAGCACCAATAGGCAAGCCTAGAACTGTCTTTTTACCTCGCCATAAATATGTAATATTAACGTTTTCCATAAATTCTACCTCGTTTCTATTCCAAATTTATACTTAGCATACACAAGAATTATATCACTTTTGTAGCATAAGTCAAATATACATAATCCTTATATAGTGAAACATACATTAAATTACAAGGAGATGATTTGTTGGAAATGACCTTAGAAAACCTGTTAAAAACAGCCTTACTTCCCATAGGCAACACAATGTATATCTACGGTGGTGGTTGGAATGAAGAAGATACCGGTGCCGGCATTGAGGCTATGACTATAGGTGTTAGCCCCAAATGGGCAGAATTTGCCATAAAACAGGATAGTTCCTATAATTTTAAAGACTATGACTACAAGCAAAATAAAGACTATATACACTTAGGTTTAGACTGCTCAGGCTATATAGGTTGGCTACTCTACAACATTTTTCAGGATAAAGGCTATGTCGATTTTTCAAGAAAAATAGCAAACAATCTTGCAACAGAAAACAAAGGAAAAGTAAAAAAAGCAAAATACATTACCGAATATAAAGCCGGAGATATTATGAGTGGAGAAAATGTTTCCCACGTTTGGCTTTCATTAGGTCAATGTCTTGACGGAAGTGTTGTCATACTCCATTCCTCACCACCCGGTGTCCATATAAGTGGTACACCTACACCAAAGGGTATTGAAAATTCTAAAGCAATAAAATTGGCAAACAAATATATGGGTAAATATTACCCTGTATGGAACAAAAAATATCCCGTTAAGCCCTTTGATTATTTGGGAAAATATAGCCAGTTTAGGTGGTATGACAATGTTTTGTACGACAAGTATAACTTGAAAAATATGTGTGCTAATATGGTTTTGGAAAGAATTTTTGGGGGAAAATAAGGGTAGCCAACTGACTACCCTACTTTTTCCTATTCTTAAAATAAAACATTCCTAAAAAGATACCAGCTACTGTACCAACTACAAAGCCTATTATTATTGCCAAAGTCATAGCTCTACCTCCATAAATTTAGTTGTTGTAACTATTTTACTCCTAAATTCAAAGTTGTCAACTTTCACTTGTGTCATTTACAAGTTTAAATTCTGTTTCGTCTGGTACTGCAATATTATCATCTACAGTAGTTGTGCTACTGGATTGAGTGGCATCAAATTTAAGTGTATTATTGCCCTCAATTTTGAAAATAAATGTGTTCTTATTATCATCTGTTTTACAAATTAAATTACCCTTATTGAACTTTATACTGCCTAAGTTTCCATAAGATGACAAGACATCAAATGTAAATGTAAAAGTTTTATCTTCCAAATCCAGTGTTAAATATGGTGTAAAAACATTTTCCTCTGAATCTACCATTTCATATGTTCCACTTGTAATACCATATGTATTCCCATTACAACCACTTAATACAAAAGACACAATACAAAGCAAAATTCCTGCAAAAATCGTTTTATTCACAATATCACCTCTTTCAGAGATACCATTCAGGTCGTCTTGTACTTATGTATGGCACTTTATTTCGTAATTCCTTAGCCTGTTTTAGGTCTATATCACAAACTAAAAGCTGTTCACTATCATCAGCCTTACACACTACTTCTCTCTTAGGGTCTACTACTAATGACTCTCCTGAAAATTCCATGTTGCCCTCTTTGCCAACTCTGTTACACATGGCAACAAAACTTGATTTTCCATAGCCTGAACACGAACTTCCCATTCAAACATTTCCATAGGCTCTGACTTTGTATTTGCTGTAGGAATTATAATTAAATCTGCCCCCTTTAATACACAAGTTCGTATACTTTCCGGCAAATGTCTATCATAACAAATAACAATACCCACCTTGCCAAACTCTGTATCAAAAACCTTAAAGCCGTCATCAGATGGTGTATAATAGTCCTGTTCATAAAAATTTTCAGCCTGTGCTATATGTACCATTTTGGCTTTATCTACAACATTTCCCTGTCTATTTATAAAAAGAGAAGTATCATATTTTTTATTTTCAATATTCATATAAACATTAGGAGATATATAGATACTGTGTTCCTTTGCTTTTTCTTTTATCTTCTGTATTTCACCGGAACTTTCATATAAACAATACTTTTCCACATTTTTATTCTGGTATTGAGGGAAAAATGGGGATAACTGAATTTCAGGAAAAAATAGTAAGTCACAATCCTTTGCTTTATCACAGAAATTAAGGGACTTATTCAGATTTTCTTCTATACTTTCAGTCATTGACATTTGAGCTAATGCTATCTTCATTTTAACACTTCCTTTTATCTGAATTATAGCACAAAAAAAGCATACTGACTATTGCCAGTATGCTAAAAATGATTTCTATTTATTTCCGAAACAACCATTTTTGTGTTCGCCACAACGTCCCTCGTGATGACTATGGTCGTGATGCTCACAATGAACATTTTCATTGAAGTTAAGTTTGCCCTGCAATAGGTCATTTACTGCACCATCAGCATTACCGGTAACTCCACCATAGAGCTTAATTCCTGCTTCTGCCAGTGCCATCTGTGCACCGCCGCCGATTCCGCCGCAGATCAGGACATCCACACCTGCATTGGTCAGAAATGAAGCTAATGCACCATGTCCCTGTCCATTGGTATCATATACTTCTGACTTTACTATTTTGCCATCCTCCACCTCATAGATCTTAAAATATTCACTGTGTCCAAAATGCTGAAATACCTGTCCATTTTCATAGGTTACTGCCAACTTCATAAATTTTCCTCCTTAAAAAAACTTCAAAATACCTGGGTTTTCAAACAACCTCTCTATTTTCCGGATACCTTCTGCTCAAATCTACAGATCATCTCCTCTCAGTAGCTTACCACCTGGATTTCATAACTGTCAACCTGCGAAACAAAAAAAACAGACTGCCCTCCGAAACTTCTGTATCGTCGGCAGTCTGCTGCTATCTATACCACTTATAAAACTTTATGAAACAGTACTGCAAAATTCACAAATAAAACACTTTACGGATTTGCGGTTCCATTTGCTGCATTATTATTTGTGTTATTGGTATTGTTATTATTATCTGTGGCATCATTGCCAAGATCCTGCACACCTCTGCCAACATCTTCAATACCTTCGCCAACGCCGTCTACCACATCGCCTACGCCATTCCCGATGTCTTCTCCTACGGAATTACCATTGTTATTATTGTTATTGTTATCATTGTTGTTATTGTTGTTTGTATTATTGTTATTGGTACCCGTATTATCATCATAATTCGAATTACCGTTATCTGTAGTTGTATTGTTCTTATCATTTCCGGTTGCATCGTTCATATTGTCATTCCCACATGCTGTAACTCCCGTCAGCATTAATACCATCAGACAACCAAATAAGACTTTTTTCATATGCTTCATCATCATTCTCCTTTACTGAATCAATTTTATAGGAGTAGTATGCAGCAATTCAGAAAATTTATACACACATTTTAACCGGTTTAGTTTTATGACATCAGCCGATCACATCACTCATATCATACATGCCGGCCGGTTTCCCTGCCAGGAATTTAGCTGCTTCCACCGCTCCTTTTCCAAAAACACTTTTGGAATATGCCCGGTGTGAGAGCGTAATAACCTCATCCGGCCCTGCAAATATCACATCATGATCGCCCACGATTGTTCCGCCTCGTACTGCAGAGATCCCGATTTCCTTCGCGTCCCGCTGCTCATGGCGCTGGCTTCTGTCATACGTATAATGATACTGATTATCCATCGCCTCATTCAGGCTGTCTGCCAGAGCAAGCGCTGTACCGCTGGGTGCATCACATTTTAATTTATGATGTTTTTCTACGATCTCCATATCAAACCCTGCAGTTGCCAGAACTTTCGCTGCATCCTGAATCAATTTCATCAGCGTATTGATTCCAAGGGACATATTGGCAGAACGTAAAACCGCCACTTCTTTACTGGTTTCCTGAAGCTTGTCCAACTGCTCCGGTGTCAGCCCCGTAGTGCAAAGTACCAGGGGCAGTTTTTTCTGCCCGCAGTACAAAAGCACATTGTCCGTTGCTTTATAAGAAGAGAAATCAATCATCACATCTGCTTCCACATCACAATCGAAAATATTGGTAAATACCGGATATCCATTGTCCCGGTTATCCATAACGTCAATTCCCGCCACAATCGTGGCCTTCTCATCTTCCCTGATCAGCTCTGAGATTACCTGACCCATATGACCGTTACAGCCATTCATAATTACTTTTATCATAAGATTCCCATGTCCTTCATAACATTCTTTAGTACTTCCTGATTCTGTGGTTCCATCTCGGTAAGCGGCGCACGTAAGGATCCGACTTCTTTGCCCTGCAGGTTCAAAGCAGCCTTGACAGGAATCGGATTCACTTCGCAGAACAGCGCGTTGCAAAGCGGAATCGCATCCAACTGCATCTTTGTGCTTCCTGCAATGTCTCCATCCAGGAATTTTACAACCATATCATGCATATATTTCGGTGCTACATTCGATACTACGGAGATGACTCCAACTCCGCCGAGTGCAAGAATCGGCACAACCTGATCATCATTTCCTGAATAGAGTTCGATCTTTCCATCCGTAAGATGCATTAACTTTGCAATCTGGGAAATATTACCGGATGCTTCTTTGATTCCAACGATATTATCCACATTCTTTACCAGTTCAGCAACTGTTTCCGGAAGCAGATTACAGCCTGTTCTACTGGGAACATTATACAAAATTACTGGTATTGAAATAGCGTTTGCGATTTTCGTATAATGCGCGATCAAACCTTTCTGTGTTGCTTTATTGTAATACGGAGTTACCAGAAGAACTCCATCCGCACCTGCTTTTTCTGCTTCCTGGGATAAATAAACAGCAGTCTCCGTACAATTGGAACCTGTACCTGCAATTACCGGCACACGTTTTGCTACTTTTTCGATACAGTAACGGATCACCTCCACATGTTCTTCATGTGTCAAAGTAGATGATTCGCCTGTTGTTCCGCAGATAATGATGGCATCTGTCTGACCTGCGATCTGATCTTCAATAATTTCACTCAGTTTATCGTAATTCACCTCACCATTGGCTTTCATAGGTGTTACGATAGCTACTCCTGCTCCTTTAAAAATCGGCATAACTTTTCCTCCTTAAATCAACAACAATAACTCAGCGATCGCGAGACTTTCCGGAAATCGCCTGACATTAATAGAAAAGAGACGGATCAAGATGCGCCGTCTCTGATATATACGTGATTTCGTATACATGAGATAGCACTCCATCCTGCGATGACAGTCGTGTCATTCTTCATGCCACGCCCAAGCAGCATAATTTCAGGACAATTATACTCTTTCGGCACTTTTCCCTTTCTGATGCTTTCGTCTGCTCCTGAAGCATCCCACATCATACTCTTGAAAAATGCGACCTCTATCTTCATTTCTATTCTATTCAAATATTCAGGTAAATGATAACATTTACATATATTGTTGTCAAGGAGCTCCTCGACATTTCCTAACATTTCTTTCACAGATTTTGACATTTACTATGAAAGTTCCGGACAGCGGCCATGAGGAGCGCATGCTGGCA
>ERZ780157.2065-NODE-2065-length-19617-cov-5.624272_pt1 | contig 19617 bp, 20 predicted proteins | sample MGYA00511169_ERZ780157 | MGnify/ENA primary metagenome ERZ780157 (study PRJEB29588, sample SAMEA1965149) | human gut metagenome | biome: human gut; feature: human-associated habitat; material: faeces | place: Denmark | collected 2008/2010 ... | reverse complement strand
CCCTGCACCCCCACCCCTTTCAAGAACTTTCCGAGAGGGAAGGGCGGATTAGATATGGATATTGATTGCACGCCGATGGGTGCTTTTTTTATTTCAGAATAAGAAACGGATAGGAGCCTGCATATGACCCACAAGGAAGATTCGTCGGGGCTCTGCGACCTGAAAACCTATATTTTTTTGTAGATACCGCGATCGTAGCGGCGGTTCAGAACGAGCACGATCGGTAGGTAAAAGAGCATGTTGAGCGTCCAGGAGACCGTGAAGCAGAGCATGATCATGGTGAAGGTTGGCCAGAGCGGATAGATCAGCTGCATCCAGAATACACGGAAGCCAAGCGTGAAAACGATCGAGCTGATGCTGCTGAAAACAGGATAACCGTATGCAAGCAGGGCGTGCCGAAGCACGTTGATTGCGGCTTGCACAAACAAAAACGCAGTCAGGAACCACATGCGTACCATTCCGTAGTCGATCGCGTCGGGCGAGGAATTGCCGATCACAAGTCGGAGCCAGAATCTGCCGGAGATGGCAAGCAGGAGTCCGAGCGTGCCCATGATCAGTACGTTAAAGCCCAGACAGTACCAAAAGGATTTTTTCACGCGCTCCTTCTGCTCAGCTCCGATGTTTTGTCCCATAAAGGTGGTGGTTGCCGTGGAAAAGCCGGTGCCAACCGATTGGATCAGCGTGGTGAGCGAGGCCGATGCACTGCTGCCTGCAACCGCATCAACGCCAAAGCTGTTGAGTGCCGGAGTGATTTGCAGGTTTGCGAGTGGGAAGATCAGGGTCGTGATCGCGTTGGGGACACCAAAACGCAGAATTTGCAAAAAGGATGCAAGAGAGAGGCGAAGTCGGTGAAGCGAGACGCGTGCGGCGTCATCGAAATGACACAGGCGGTTCAAAACAAGCGCACCTGCGATCACCTTGGAGGCTGCCGTTGCGATTGCAACCGCCGCCACCTTTTGCGGCAGGATCAGACAGAGAATAACGTTGAGCACCGCGTTGGAAACACCGCTGATCGTGATATAGGTGAGCGGACGGCGTGTGTCTCCGAGCGTGCGGAGGATCGCGGAGCCGTAGTTGTAGAGTAGGGTCGCGGGAGCGGCGCCAACGTAGATCCGAATGTAGATCAAGGCACCCTCATAGCATTTTTCGGGGCAATTTGTGATTCGGAGGAAGAAGGGAGCGAGCAGGATGCCAACGATTGCCACGACAATTCCAAAGCAAAAACCTGCAACGAGTGCGGTGTCGATGGTCTTTCGCGTCTTTTCCTCGTTGCGTTGACCGATGTATCTTGCCAGCACGATGGAGGCCCCTGCCGAAAGCCCCACAAAGCCGTTGATCACAAGTGAGGTGATGCCGCCGGTTGCACCAACCGCTGCCACAGCAGTGGTGTCCGCCATGTTTCCGAGCACCGCCTTGTCCACCAGGTCAAAGAAATGCTGGATCAGCGTTGTCAGGATCAGGGGGATCGTGTAGGAAAAGATCAGCGGGATCAGCGGCCCCTGCGTTGCGTCTATCTTTCTCTTTGCCAAAATGCAGCCCTCCCATTGCATTCTCAAAAAATCTACGCTAATTATATCACACAGACTTGACAAATACCATAAAGTAAATTATAATAAACCTATAAAAAATTGCAGTACTTTGGGAGGCGGAAAATGCAAATCGAGCTGATCAATCAGTACCATTTGGAAAATCTGACCAAATTTAAGCAGACCGAACTGCGCCGACAATGGGACAGCCTGATCCTGGTTGTGAGCGGCACCTATTCCATTTTGCCCGAAGGGCGGAAGAAGCCGATTCTCTTGCATGAGCGTGAGATCGCCTTTATTCCCACAGGCACGCTGTTCTCGCGCAGCCTTGAGCCTCCCATCACCTATTATCATATTTCCTTTCGCGCCGACGCCGAGCATCCGTTCCGATTTTCGCTTCCACCCTGCAAGCTGGTGCTGCCTGCCGAGCAAACGGCGTCGATTTTTGAGAGCATGAGCCAAGCCTTTCTGATCCCGAACAATCGCGAGCTGATCACGCATATTGTGGAGCATATTTTCGTTGAGAATTACCTCTTTGGAAAAACAAACAGGGCAAGCTTTCGTCCCTTGAGCGAGGAGGTGTTGAGCACCGTTCGCTATATGAACCAAAATCTTGCCGAGCCGATTGATATGGATATGCTTGCCGCACGCGTTTATCTGAGCCACACCGGTTTGATCTGGAAATTCCGACACGAGCTGGGCACCACGCCCTCGCAGTATCTGATCCTGCTTCGCCTGCGATATGCCAAGCAGCTCCTGCTCAATCATCCGTATAGCATCACCGAGATCGCCGCGCTCTGCGGATACACCAATCCCTATTATTTCACAAACGCCTTTCACCGCTATGCGGGCATGAGCCCCACCGCCTTTCGCAAGCATTATCTGGGAGATGAGGGCGAAAATGCACCCCACTGAAAATCAGGCGTTTTGCCTTTCAAAATTGAAAAAGGGACTCTCAAACCGAGAGTCCCTTTTTCAAGGTCTAATCCATTAAGCGTCCTTCTTAACGTCCAGAACCTGCTTGCCATTGTAAAAGCCGCAAACCTTGCATACGCAATGGTTCTTTACGAATGCGTCACATGCGGGGTTGGAACACTTGTTCATGCCGGGCATGGAGAGCTTGCTGTTGTTGGAGCGTCTCTTGTCTCTGCGAGCTTTCGATACTTTCTTCTTCGGTACTGCCATGGTTACACCTCCTCCTGCGTGAACTGTTTATGTTTCACGTCATAATTTACTGATCATCTTCCTCATTTTTGTCAAGCAACTGCTTCAGAACGGCGAGGCGCGGGTCGATTTCCCTTGTGGGGCAACCGCAATCACCGTCGCGCCGAGGCTTCCCGCACTTGGGGCACAAGCCCGGGCAATCCTCCCGGCACAGAAACCGCATGGGGAAGGAAAGGAGCAATTCCTCACGAATTTCCTCATCGAGATCAAGCCTGCCGTCCTTGATTACGGCATACTCGTCCACGTTTTCCTCCAGCTGCTCCTCCGTCAGGGTCCCCTCTGCGGCAACCGTCCGTTCAAACTGAACGGCAAAGCTTCCGCTCACGGGCTCCAAACAGCGCGCACACTCTGCACGGTAAGAAACGCTCACCGAAAGCAGCAGGTGCATATATCCTGCTTCGTCGGTTACGTCTCCCACCACGTGGGCGTCGCCATCGAATTCAGCGCCCTGTGGAAGGTCGGGGGTTAAGAGGTAGTCGATGTGAATGTGATCGACCTCGCCGCGAAGCATGGGTCTCATATCCAAAATCACCGATTTCACCTCTCCTTTCGATTGACATAAAATGCGACATTAATTATTATAACCGCTTTTTTTGCGTTTGTCAATAGTTTTTTTGCATTTCCATCCGATTTTGCGGTGAATATTTCGATTTTTTCCTCTTTTCTCGGAGTTGACAAGCACGCGCGGCTATGATATAATGAAAAAAGTATGAAACACCGACGTCGGAGACGGGGAGGAGCGAGAGAATATGGCGAAAAAAAGGACCGTTGGGATCGTTTGCGAATGCAATCCCTTTCACGCGGGGCATGAATATCTGATCCGCTCTGCGCGCGAGTCGGGGGCGGACGTGATCGTTTGCGTGATGAGCGGCCTCTTTGTGCAGCGCGGAGAGGCAGCGGTTGCCGACCCCTATCTGCGTGCCGAGGCGGTGATTCGAGGCGGGGCAGACCTGGTAATCGAGCTTCCGTTCCCCTATGCGGCGTCGGGGGCTGAAACCTTTGCCGCGGCGGGTGTGGATATCCTTGACCGCGTGGGTGTTGACGAGCTCTGGTTCGGCTCGGAGTGTGGTGATCTTGCAGTCCTTCGCGAGGCGGCGCGCATCTGCGAGATGCCTGTCTTTACCGAGCGCTACGTCGCATCGGTTGGCGAGAGCCGCGGAACGGCACAGGCGTTTTTTGAAATTTTGTCCGAGCTTGCGGGCAAGGAGCTCTCGCTCTCGTCCAACGATATTCTTGCAATTTCCTATCTGCGCGCACTGAACGCGCGTACCTCTCATATTTTGCCCGTCACGGTGAAGCGCGAGGGAAGTGCCTACCGCGAAAGTGGGCTTTCGGATGAGGGCTATCCCTCGGCAAGTGCTCTGCGTGCGCTTTGGCGTCGGGAGGGGACTGTGGCGGTTCTGCCGCATCTGCCGTCCGTTTGCCGCAAGACCTATGCCGCCCTGGAGGCTCCCGCCGATCTCGCTTATGCCGAGCGGCTGATCCTGGGGTATTTTCGCCTTGCCGATCCCGATGCGCTTGAGCTGGTTGCCGAGCTTTCGGGAGGGCTTGGAAATCGCTTGTCGCAGGCATCGGTGCGTGCGAGGACGCTTTCCGAGCTGCTCACACTTGCCGCCACCAAGAAATATCCGATCGCGCGGCTGCAGCGCGGTATCCTCTTTGCGCTTACCTCGATCGGAGCGGAGGAGCTGCACGCGCCTGCCGCCTACACGCGTCTGCTTGCCGCCAACAGTCGGGGACGCGCCTATCTCGCAGAGCGGCGGCGCTCGATGCGGATCACGGTTGTTACGCGCAGAACCGAGTTGCCCGAGTGCGAGGAGGCTCGCCGCCAGGAGGCTTGGGAGGCACGCGCGTGGTCGCTTTGGACGCTTTGCCATCCAACCGCCGACGGCGCCGATCAGCTCTGGCGTCATGTGCCGCGAATGGTGGAGGAGACGTGACGGGACCTGCACCGCGTCCGACTGTCGCCGTCCCGATCTCAAATAAGACCGAAAAAACAAAAAGCCCGCCGTTGGGGGATCGCACTGATTCCCTGCGGCGGTATATATGAAAGCCGCTTGCGCGACCGTTTGCACTAAAAAAGCAAGTATTCCCACGTTCACATAAAAACGCCGCGGAGAATATAAACAGCCGCCTGAGCTGCATACCAACCGCGAAGGAATCTTGCATAAAGAAAGCAAGCCACGAGGACTTGCTGGTTTTGAAAGCGGAAATCCGCTGGTGACCCCTACGGGAATCGAACCCATATCTTCGCCGTGAGAGGGCGACGTCTTAACCGTTTGACTAAGGGGCCGTTTGTTGACGACTCCAATATTATAGCACATCTTTTTTGAAAATGCAATAGGTTTTTGAAAAAAAGTTTGAAAAAATTAAAAAAATTTTTTGATAAATATTTTCTTGATGCTTTTTCAATGATTTTTGTTGAAAAATGCTTATTTTCGTGTTAAAATAAGCATGCTCAACTTCACTTTCCGAGGCTCAAAACAGGGGCTCTCGCGAAAGAACAATCGAAAACGGCAAAAAATGCGGCATCGTCTGCTTTTATTTTTTTTGCCCACGTCCGATATTCCGCCGCCCGATCCCCCCGTTGGGGGGCAGAGAGCGCCTTGGTTGACACTCTCTGCAGGGAGGGTCAGTTGTAAAAGTCGTGGTTTCCAATGGTGAAGGCGTAGGGGCGGTTCCTTTGAATCCAATTGTTGGTGGCAAGTCTGGGATTGACGAAAAAGAGCGCTCTGTTGGAGATCGAATACCCCTCCAGGCAGATCTTTGCCGCCACGATCGCACTCGCCGTGGGGGCTTGATAGATCGTACCGAACGAAACGGGAGAGAATTGCGTTCCGTGCTTGCGATCGAAGATCACGCCATAGATCGTATTGGGATACTGCGAACTGCGCACGCGATTGAGCACCACGTTGCCGACCGCGATCTGTCCCTCGAGTGGCTCACCCTTTGCCTCGGCAGAGATGATGCGCGAGAGCCAATAGAGCTCGCCGCTGTCATAGGAGGCGGGTGCCGCGGCGCGAACCGTACCGATATGTCGAAGCTCCACAGAGCGTGCCTCGGCGTTCCAGGTTACCTCCTCTGCAAAAGCCTTTGCAAGAGGACGGATCGGCACGTAGAGGCGTCCGCCCACGTTGAGCACGCGACCAACGGTATAAAAGCTGCGCCCGTTTGCGGTGATGTAGACGGCACCCGATTGCACCGTGAGGAAAAGCTCGGGGGTCGAAACGGTTGCCGTTGATGTCTTGGCGTTCCATTCGATTTCGCAATCGGCAAACACGTTGCTAAAGCTGCGCAGGGGGACGTAGGTGATCGAATCATAAATGAAGCATTCGCCGTCAAGAATCGGAACGCCCTCCAGATACACCTGCGTGGGAACCGAGCCCGCAGGTCGGTTTGCCTCTGCCGCCGACGCGCCGATAACCGTGCCGCCGACCAGTATCAGGCATGCACAGAGCATCGAGAGCAGGCGCACGGAGAGACGCATTCCTTTGGATTGGGCTTGTTTCATGCCGTTCTCCTTTCTTCAAAATTTCGGCTTGCGGTGCCGATGACCCGTAATGACATTGTATCAGGAAATGAGAGGAGACGCAACCCACAATTTCTGCCGTTCGAGGAAATGAACGGAAGCAGGGGTGGAAATTTCCAAGAAAACTACTAAAAACTGCGAAAAATGATAGGATCAGGCGCCGAAAATGCCGAATATTGGCAGGTGCAAGGATCCGAAAAGGAGACATATGAAGCAATATACGCACCTGATCTGGGATTTTAACGGCACCCTGCTCGACGACGTGGAGGTGGGCATCCGAAGCGCAAACCGCCTGCTCGCGGCTCACGGTTTGCCGCTGATCGACTCGACCGAGCGCTATCGGGAGCTGTTTGGCTTTCCCATTATCGACTATTACCGTCGCCTCGGCTTTGATTTTGAAAAGTGCCCCTATGCCGACCTTGCCGTAGAGTGGGTCGCCTATTATCTGGAGGAGAGTCGCGCGGCAGTCCTTTATCCCGACGTGATGAACTCACTTGAGCGCGTGCGTCGGGCGGGGGTGGCACAAATTGTACTTTCGGCAACCGAGCTCGGCATGCTCACCCGTCAGATCGAGGGGCTCGGAATCGACGCGTATTTTGACGGGATTCTGGGGCTCGGAAACATTCAGGCGTATAGCAAGGAGGAGATCGGTCGGCGCTGGCGGGAGGCACATCCCGAGGCATCGGTCCTGCTCATTGGCGACACCGATCACGATGCAGCGGTTGCCGCCGCAATGGGGGTTGACTGTGCGCTGGTCTGCCGCGGACATCAGTCGCGCGCAAAGCTTGAGCAGCTTTCGTCGGTCGGTGTTTGGGAAACGCTTGATGGGCTGCTCTCCGATATCCTTTGAAAAAGAAAAATATGAAAAAAAGAAGGTCAACCGCCAAAGGAAAATGCAGAAAGCGGTTGACTTTTTGCTTCAAATAGGCTATAATAAAGATGTATAGTCTTTTTTGAAGGGAGAGTTGTTGATGATCCGAAGCATGACGGGCTTTGGCAGACACCGCGAAACGGTGAACGGGCTCGACGTCACGGTTGAGATCCGATCGGTCAATAGCCGTTTTCTCGATTGCAACACCAAGATCAGCCGCGCCTATTCCTATCTGGAGGAGCGCGTCAAGCCCTATCTTCAGCAGAGAGGGGTGAGCCGAGGAAAGGTCGACGTTTGGATCGGGATCGAGGTTCTGGACAGTCGGGACGTCTCTCTCGCAATCGACGAGACCTACCTGCAGGGCTATCTTGAGGTGCTGCACCGCCTGCGCGACGAATACGGTCTGCGCGACGATATTTCGGTGATGTCGGTGGCGCGCAATCCCGAGCTTTTCCGCGTCAGACGTGCGGAGGAGAACGTGGAGCGCGATTGGCAAACCGTTCTGCCTGTGATCGACCGTGCGGTCGACGCTTTTCTTGACGTGCGCGCGCGCGAGGGCGAGCGGCTGGTTGCAGACATGCGCGAGAAGCTCGACGAGGTGATGCGCATCGTTGGTGAAATCGAGCGGCTATCGGCTGCCGACGTTGCAAGCTACCGCGAGCGGCTTGCCGAGCGCATCCGCGAGGCGCTTGCCGACAATCAGATCACGCCCGACGAAACGAGATTGCTCACCGAATGTGCCATTTATGCCGATAAAATTGCGATCGACGAGGAAACGGTGCGCCTGCGCACGCATTTTGACGCCTTTTTGCAAATGCTCTCGGCAGAGGAGCCGATTGGGCGCAAGATGGACTTTTTGATGCAGGAGATGAACCGCGAGATCAACACCACGGGATCCAAATGCAGCAATGCGGTGATCGCACAGCACGTGGTGGATGTAAAATGTATTCTGGAAAAGGTGCGCGAGCAGCTCCAGAATCTTGAGTGACAGGAGAGTGGAAAACATGAAATTTATCAACGTTGGATTTGGCAACATGGTGGCGGCGGACCGTGTGGTGGCGCTTGCAAACCCCGATTCCGCACCGATCAAGCGTCTGATTCAGGACTCCAAGGATGACGGCAGAGCGATCGACGTTACCTGCGGCAGACGCACGCGCGCGGTGATTATCACCGATTCCGAGCACGTGATCCTGTCCGCGATCCAGACCGAAACGATCGCAAACCGTCTGGAGAACAGTGCCGACGTCGAGGATGATCCCGACGCAGAGGGCGAGGAAGAATAAGCGATTGGAGGAGAACATGGAAAACAAAGGATTATTGATCGTTGTTTCGGGCCCTGCCGGAAGCGGAAAGGGAACCGTAACCAAGCGCATGCTCGAGCAGTCGGACGAATTCGGCTTTTCGGTCTCGGCAACCACGCGTGATCCGCGTCCGGGCGAGGTCGACGGCTACGATTATTTCTTCATCACCCGCGAGGAGTTCCAGAGAAAGATCGACAACGGCGAGATGATGGAATACACGCAGTTCTGCACGGGTCACCTCTACGGCACGCTCACGAGCGAGGCGATCCGCGTGCTCGAATCGGGCAGAGACCTCTTGCTCGAGATCGAGGTTGAGGGCGGACTCAACGTCAAGCGCCTCTATCCCGACGCCATTCTGATTATGCTTCTTCCGCCGTCCTATACGGCACAGGAGGCACGCCTGCGCGGACGCGCGACCGACGATGAGGAGAGCATCCTCTCGCGCCTGGAGCGTGCAAAGATGGAGGTCGGTATGCTCGACCGCTACGATTACGTGGTTTACAACGAGGACGGCAAGGTGGACGAATGCATCGAAAAGATCCGCGAGATTGTGCGCGTGGAGCGTATGGCGGCAAAGCGTCACCTTGATATCCCCGAACGCTATTTTGCAAACTGATCCCCGAGGGACGGTCTGCACACATTTCAACACACTACATACAATTATTTTGCAAATAAGGAGAAACCGAAATTATGCTTTACCCCACCATTGATGAACTGACCCAGGGCAAATACAACCGCTACGAGCTCGCGCTTGCAACCGCAAAATGCGCGCGCCTGATCACCGACGAGTACGTTCGTCAGCACGATGCGGCTGAAAAATCCATCACGGGCAATAAGGAGACCGACCGTCCCCTGAATACCATGATCGACAGAGAGCTGCGCGATGAGAAGGCTGTTCGCGTTGCGATCGGCAGACTTTACAGCGGCGAATACAGTATCGACCCCCTGGCAGGCGAGCGCGCAAAGGCAGAGGCTGCCGCAGAGGAGACGGTTGAGGAAAATGCCGAGGCACCCGTTGAGGATGCCGCAAGTGAGGATGCGCCTGCCGAGGACGGCGGCGTTGACGCTGAATAATCAATGGATTTGAGCATAGGTCCGAGATGTGCGGGGGTTTGTCTGCTCGACAACCCCTTCACGATCGACGGCGTTTATGATTACCGAATTCCCGAGGAGCTTCTTGACGAGGTGCACGAGGGCGTGTTTGTCACGGTTCCGTTCGGGACCGCCAATCGCCGTGCCCTGGCACTGGTGCGTGAGGTGCGCGACCATTCCGAATACGCCGAGCTCAAGTCGATCGTGTCGGTCTGCCCCGAGCGGCTCTCTCTTGATCGGGAGATGCAGGGACTCTGCAATTTTATGAAATTGCGAACGCTCTGCTCCACGGGAGACGCGGTGCGCGCCATGCTGCCCGCATCGGCTCTTTCGCGCCTGATTACGCTCTACACCCCCGATCCCGACCATATTCTCACCGACTCCGACGAACCCTCCTCGTCGGATTTGTTCGTATATGATTTCATCCGAGAGCGCGGCGAGGCGTCGCTCACTCTGCTGCGCGAGAAGCTCGGCGCGGGGGTGGAGCTGCGACTGCGCCGCCTTACCTCTCGCGGATATCTGCAAAAGCGCGTTGTTCTCAAGGATGCCTCCGAGGGGCTCTGCGAGCGCGTTTGCACGTTGGCGATCCCACATGCCGATGCCGAGGCGTTGCAGGCGGGAGAGCGTGTTGGCGAGCGAAAGCTCACCTCCACGGCACAGCAAAAGCTGTTGCGCGTGCTGCTTGACGCCGAGGGCGTGCTTTCGGTCACCGAGCTCAAGACGCGCGCCGAGGTCACCGAGGCACCCATCAAAACGCTTGCCTCCAAGGGTGTGATCTCGATCGGCTCGCGCCGCGTGGAGCGCAATCCCTACGCTGCGGCAAAATTCGTGGGACAAACCCCGATCCGTCTCAACGACGAGCAGAGTGCCGCGCTCGAGACGCTCTCCTCGCTTGCCTTCTCGGGCAATGCCTGCGCCGCACTTTTGCACGGCGTCACGGGGAGCGGTAAGACCAGCGTGATGACCGCCCTGATCGACCGCTTGCTCGAGCAGGGGAGAGGCGTGATCCTGCTTCTGCCCGAGATCGCGCTCACGCCGCAGTCGGTGTCGATTTTCTGCGCGCGCTACGGCGACCGCGTTGCCGTGATCCATTCGGGTCTTTCGGCGGGCGAGCGCTACGATGCCTATTGCCGCATCCGTGACGGACATGCCGACGTTGTGATCGGTACGCGCTCTGCGGTCTTTTCTCCCGTGAAAAATCTCGGCGCGATCATCATCGACGAGGAGCAGGAGCACACCTATAAATCCGATCAAAATCCAAAATATCACGCACGCGACATTGCGCGATACCGCTGTGCCGAGCATCACGCGCTGATGCTGCTTGCATCGGCAACCCCGTCACTCGAGAGCTACCAAAAGGCGAAAAACGGCACCTATACGCTGGTGCGACTCACCAAGCGCTATGGCGGCGCACAGCTGCCTGCGGTCGAGATCGCGGATATGCGGCGTGAGGTGGGGGAGGGCAACACCTCTCCGCTCGGACGTCGCCTGATCGAGCGGCTGGTCAAGACCGCATCCGAGGGGGAGCAGTCGATCCTGTTTCTCAACCGACGCGGCTACAATCATTTTCTCAGCTGTCGAACCTGCGGCGAGGCGGTGCGATGCCCCTCCTGCTCGGTTTCGATGACCTACCACACGCGGCGCGGGACCTACGCCGAGGGCGATATGGTTTGTCATTGGTGCGGACGGCGCATGCCGCTCCCCAAGACCTGTCCCTCGTGCGGCTCCGAGCATCTAGCTCGCATGGGCTTTGGCACGCAGCGCGTGGAGGAGGAGCTCGGGCGCCTTTTGCCGGACCGACGCATTCTGCGCATGGATACCGACACCACCTCGACTAAATTTGCCTATGATGAAATGCTTGGGGAATTCCGCGAGCACCGCGCAGACGTCCTTCTGGGCACGCAAATGGTGACCAAGGGACACGATTTTCCCGACGTGACGCTGGTTGGCGTGCTGCTTGCCGATGCGTCGCTTTATCTGGACGATTATCGCGCCTCCGAGCGCACCTTCTCGATGCTCACGCAGGTGATCGGCCGCGCGGGCAGAGGCAACCGCCCCGGCGTTGCGGTGATCCAGACCAACAACCCCGACAGCGAGATCATCCGTCTCGCCTGCGCGCAGGACTATGAGACCTTCTACGAGCGCGAGATCCGACTGCGCAAGCTGCTGGTCTTTCCGCCCTATTGCGACATCGTGCTGCTCACGGCAGTGGGCAGAGAGGAGGGCGAGCTGCTGCGTGCGAGCGGTCTGCTTGCCAATGAGGTGCGGCAGGCGGTGGAGGGAGACTACCGCGACGTGGCGCTGATCTCGTTCGGTCCCTTCGAGGCGCCGGTTTATCGCGTGGACAACAAATATCGCATGCGCATGGTAATCAAATGCAAGCTCAATCGCCGTTCGCTGGAAATGTTTGCGCATATTCTTTGCTCGTTTTCCGCAAAGGTTGGTAGGCTTGTCACGCTTTCGATTGATTTCAATCCGTCCAATCTTTAACGGTAGTTTTTGTTCGGTTTACATTCAATTTATCATTTCAGTATATAATAGCGTGGGAGCGAGAGGCTTCCGCGGAAAGAGGTGTCATGATGGCAAAATTAAAAATTGTGAAGATGGGTGACGAGATTCTGCGCAAGGTCTGCCGCCCCGTGGAGAAGATTACGCCCCGCACGGTCACGCTGCTCGACGATATGATTGAGACGATGCGCGATGCCAACGGCTGCGGTCTGGCAGGTCCCCAGGTGGGAATTCTGCGTCGCATTGCGGTGGTGGAGGTTGAGCCGGGCGAGGTGATCGAGCTGATCAACCCCAAGATCATCGCCTTTGCAGGCGAGCAGGAGGAGCAGGAGGGCTGCCTCTCGATTCCCGACCGTTGGGGCATCACGCGCCGTCCGCGCCACGTTACGGTTCGCGCGACCAATCGCTACGGTGAGACCTTTGAGGTGAGCGGCAGCGACCTTTTGGCACGCGCGCTCTGCCATGAGATCGACCATCTCGACGGCAAGCTCTTTATTGATCACGTGATCAGGGAAGTGGAATGATGCGGATTTTGTTTATGGGAACTCCCGATTTCGCGCTTTTTTCTCTGCGCGCATTGGTGGAGGCGGGCGAGGATGTGATCGGCGTGGTCACGCAGCCCGATAAGCCCAAGGGCAGAGGATACACGCTCACGCCGCCGCCCGTGAAGGTCTATGCTACCGAGTGCGGCATTCCCGTTTATCAGCCGAGCACCCTGCGCGGCGAGGAGTTTGCCGCACTGCTCTCTGAGCTCGATCCCGACCTGTGCGTGGTCGCGGCATACGGCAAGATTTTGCCCGCAAACGTGCTTGACTATCCGAAATTCGGGTGCATCAATATCCACGGCTCGCTTCTGCCCGAATATCGCGGCGCGGCTCCCATGCAACGTGCGATTCTCGACGGCAAGCGCGAAACGGGTATCACAACCATGATGATGGACGTGGGGCTCGACACGGGCGATATGCTGCTCACCGAGGCGGTTGCAATCGAGCCGAATGACAATTTTGAAACGGTGCACGATAAGCTCGGTGCATGCGGTGCGCGCGTTCTGCTCCGCACGCTTGAGGCACTTCGTGCAGGGACCCTTGTACGCCATAAGCAGGACGACAGCCTAGCCACCTATGCGGCAAAGATCGAAAAGAGCGATTGCGTGATCGACTTTTCGCGCGATGCCGAGACGGTTCATAATCAAATTCGAGGACTGTCGCCCATCCCCCTCGCCTTTACCTACACGCCGGACGGCAAAATGCTCAAGGTGATTGCCGCCGAGCCGACCGCATGGCAGGGAGAGGCAGATGCGGGCAGAGTGGTCTCGCTCGACGGAGGGCGGATCACGGTTGCATGCGGCAGAGGCGCGATCGCGCTGCTCACGGTTCTCCCCGAGGGCAAAAAGCGCATGGGCGCCGCCGATTTCATCAACGGCAGACGTGTTTCTGTCGGTGACCTCTTGGGTTCTCTCTGACCGATATTCCGATCCGATACCAAGGAGGATTTTTATGCTGTTCGGATTTTTTTACTACGATTGGACCATTCTGATCGTGCTCCCCGCAATGTTCTTTGCCATGTGGGCGCAGGCACGGGTGCAGTCAACCTTTGAAAAATACGGGAAGGTGTCGATCCGCTCGCGCATGACAGCCGCAGATGCGGCACGCCGCATGCTCGATGCAAATGGGCTGCACGACGTCAAGATCGTTCGTGTTTCGGGACACCTGACCGACCACTATAATCCCCGGGACCGCTCACTCTATCTTTCGCAGAGCGTGCACGATTCCAACAGTGCCGCAGCGGTTGGCGTTGCCTGCCACGAGGCGGGACACGCCCTTCAGCACGCGCGCTCCTATGCGCCGCTTCACATTCGCATGAGCCTTGTTCCGATCTGCAACATCGGCTCGGGTCTCGCCATGCCGCTCTTTCTGATCGGTCTTTTGTTCGCGGGGGATTTCGGATATATCTTTATGCTCATCGGCATTGCCTGCTTCTCGCTCGCAACGCTCTTTCAGCTCGTCACGCTGCCCGTGGAGTTCAACGCCTCGCGCCGCGCGATGGAGGGCATGCGCGATTGTGGTCTGCTCTATGAGGATGAGCTCCCTGCGGCGCGCAAGGTGCTCTCGGCTGCGGCAATGACCTACGTGGCGGCACTTGCTACGTCGCTGCTCTCGTTGCTCCGCTTGCTCGTGATCGCAAACAACCGCAGGCGGTGAGCGGAACCGCCCCCGAAGCGTCAACACACCAAATTACGAGAGGGTGCGCGGGAGATCCCCCGAAAAAAGGGAGCCCGCGCACAACGGTATTCTATGACAGTTCGCAAGCTTGCGCTCGATATTCTGAATCAATGCGAGAGTGCCGAGCGTTATTCCAACATTGCACTCGACACCGCGCTTCGGCGCACCCCCTGCTCGGATGCCGATCGGGGACTTTTGACCGTGCTTGTTTACGGTGTTCTGGAGCGTCGCCTGACGCTTGATTATTGGATTGCGTCACTCTGTGACCGCACTCCGGACGCGATCGACCTCGAAACGCGCAATCTTTTGCGCATGGGGCTCTATCAGCTTGCTTATCTTGATCGCATCCCCGACCATGCCGCCGTCAATGAAACGGTCTCGTTGGCAGGGCGGCGCACGCGAGGCTTCGTCAACGCCATTCTGCGCGCTTTTTTGCGTGCGGGGAAGAAGATTGCGCTCCCCGACCGTGCGTGCGAGCCGATCGCTTATCTTTCGGCGGCGTATTCCTTTGCGCCCGCGATCTGCGAGACCTTTGTTGACGCCTTTGGCATTGACGGGACCGAGCAGCTCCTCGCGGCTTTTGCCAAGCAGCCGCCACTCACGCTCCGTGTCAACACGCTCCGTACCTCACGAGAGGCGCTGCTCGAGCGTTTGCGCGCCGACGGCTTCGATGCCGCCGAGTCTCCCGAGAGCCGCGTGGGGATCACACTCCCCTCGGCACCCGTTGCCGCGCTTGCAGGCTTTGAGGAGGGCGACTTTTTCGTGCAGGACGAGGCATCCCAGCTCTGCGTGGAGGCACTCGACGCACGCGAGGGTATGACCGTGATCGACGCCTGTGCCTGCCCTGGCTCCAAGTCCTTCGGTGCGGCGATTGACATGAACAACCGCGGACGCGTGATCGCATGTGACCTGCATGCCAACAAGCTCTCACTCGTGCGGAGCGGCGCCGAGCGCCTCGGCATTTCGATCCTCGAGACCGAGGCGAGAGACGCGCGCGACACGAACGAGGCGTGGCTCGGACAAGCCGACCGCGTGCTCTGCGACGTCCCCTGCTCCGGCTTTGGTGTCTTTGCCAAAAAGCCAGAGCTTCGCTATAAGGACCCTGCACGAAGCGAGGCTCTGCCCGATATTCAGTTGGCGATTGCCGAGAGTGCTTGCCGATACTTGCGCGTGGGCGGTAGGCTGGTCTATTCCACCTGCACGCTTCTGCCGAGAGAAAACGGCGAAAACGTGGCACGCCTGCTTCGGCGCCATCCCGAGCTCCGCTTGCTTCGGGAGCGCACGCTCCGACCCGACGTCGACGGCACCGACGGATTCTATTTTGCGGTGCTCGAGCGGGTCTGAAAAAACGAACGTACAGAAATTGACAGCGCAAGGAAATGCGCTTTTGACACATACTGAAAAAGGAGATCACATGGAATCTGCCGAAAAAAGAGAGCTGCTTTCCCTCATGCCCGACGAGCTCGAGGCTTGGGTACTGTCGGTTGGCGAGGCGAAGTACCGCGCCAAACAGATTTTTCCGCAGCTTCATCGGGGTATCTCACCCGATGCGATGACCAATCTGGGCAAGAAATTGCAGGAAAAGCTCCGCGAAAGCTTTTCCTGGCATCTGCCCGAGGTGGAGCAGAAGCTGGTGTCGGCGCTCGACGGAACCGTGAAATATCTGTTCGCGCTTGCCGACGGAAACTGTGTGGAGAGCGTTGTGATGCGCTATGAGCACGGCAACACGATCTGCATTTCATCGCAGGTCGGATGCCGCATGGGCTGCAAATTCTGCGCATCCACCATTGGCGGTCGCGTACGCGATTTGAGTGCGGGCGAGCTGCTCGGTCAGGTAATTGCCGCGCAAAAGGACCTGGGTGAGCGGATATCCAACATTGTGATGATGGGCATTGGCGAGCCGCTTGACAACTACGAAAACGTCCTGCGCTTTTTGCGTCTGGTCAACCTGGAGAGCGGTTTGAACATCGGCTACCGCCACATCTCGCTCTCCACCTGCGGTCTGGTGGACGGTATCGAGCGCCTGATGGAGGAGGACCTTCCCATCACGCTCTCGATCTCGCTGCACGCCCCCGACGATGAAACGCGATCTGCGATCATGCCGATCAACCGCCGTTGGGGTGTTGACGCCCTGCTCGACGCCTGCCGCGCCTATTTTATCAAAACGGGACGGCGTATTTCATTTGAATATACTCTGATCGCGGGCAAGAACGATTCGGTGCAGAACGCGCAGAAGCTGGCGCGCGTGCTCAACGCAAAGCTGCGCTCGCGCACCGAGACCATGCCGATCCACGTCAACCTCATTCCCGTCAACGAGGTCGACGAAACAGGCTTCAAGCATTCCTCGCGCGATGCCGTTTCCGCCTTTGCGCGTGTGTTGGAGTCCAAGGGCATCCGTGCCACGGTGCGCCGCAAGCTGGGATCGGATATCAATGCCTCCTGCGGTCAGCTGCGACGCGCGGCAATGAAGGAAAAGAACGGAGTCGATCCCAAGGACACGGCAACCGACCCTGCCTGACCCGACCGCAGCGCCTTCTTACATATTGATTGTAGGAGGGTCTGTGCTATGGATGCGTCAAAACACAAAAAAAACAATCGCCGATGGGTGAGGGGAGCGTTATTTTCCTTGCTCTTGCTTCTGTCAACGGCTTGGACCGTGTGGGACAGTCTCTTTCTGCCGCGCGGAATTCGCTCGACCTCGGTGGAAATTCCCAATCTGTGCGGCACTATGCTGGACACGCTCGAGGTTCCCGATTGGACGGAGGTTGAGGTGGAATACCGACACGATGCCAATGCGGCGGCAGGCGTGATCCTCTCGCAAAGCCCAAAGGGAGGCAGCTGGAGGCAATTGACCGAGGCAAATCCGCATTGTCGTCTCTTGCTTACCGTCAGCCTTGGTGAGGAGAGCGTCACGGTCCCTGACCTGATGGGAGAGGACGGTCGCGTGGCAGAGGGTCGCCTGCGAGAGCTGGGGCTTGCCGTTTTGGTGCGCCGCGTGGAGGGGGCATACCCCGAGGGCACGGTGTTTGATATGGAGCCGCGTGCGGGAGCGGTTCTGCCAATCGGCGCCGCGGTGACGCTTGTGGTGAGCGTGGGTGCTCCGCGAGAGAGCGTGCGTGTGCCCGAGCTTCGCGGTCTAACTCGGAGTGAGGCGCTGGTGCAGCTTTGGCTGTCGGGTCTCTCGCTCGGTGAGGCGGTGGAGCTTTCTCCATCGGGAGGGGATGCTCGCGTGATACGGCAGAGCCATCCTGCGGGCACGCTTGTGCTCGGTGGCACACCGATCACGCTCTATATTGGAGCCGACGAAAATCAATTGGAAACAGAAGCAGAGCCTTGATGCTTTGGAAAGGGGAGGGGAGACGTCCGATTGTGGATATCCCATTGAGAAAATATGACGTATACGGGATATGGACGGGTGATCAGAGGCGTGGGCGGCTTGTTCACGGTGCAGCTGGAGCGGTGCGAGGACCGAGCGCCGATGCCGCTGGACGGGCTGACCGTTGTGGCACGCGGACGCGGAAATCTGCATCGCAAGGGCGCGTTGCTTGTGGGCGACCGTGTGGAGGTCGGCTATGGAGAGGGCTCCTTTTCGGTGTGTGACGGCACTGTGACCCCCGCCACCGACGGTGCAGGCATTTCGATCGACCGCATCTGCGAGCGCAAAAACGCCCTGATCCGCCCCCCCATGGCAAATCTTGATTTCATGTTCGTCACCCTTGCCGTCACGGCGCCCGAGCCCGATCTGTTCACGGTGGATAAGCTGATCTCGATTGCCGAGTTCAATCGCATCGAGCCCGTGATTGTGGTCACCAAAAGCGACCTGGACCCCGAGGCTGCCGAGCAACTTGAGACGCTTTACCGACGCGCGGGCTTTGCAGCCTTCCGCACGGGACTGGGCATGGAGGAGGGCAGAGAGGCACTTCGCGCATACATCAATGAGAACCTCGGTGGCAGGATTGCGGCGTTTTCGGGAGCGTCGGGTGTTGGAAAATCTACCATTCTCAATGCACTGTTTCCCAAGCTGATGCTCGAAACGGGGGAGCTCAGCCACCGCATTGAGCGTGGAAAAAACACCACGCGCCGCGTTGAGCTCTATCCGCTCTCGGATGCGTCGAACTGCGGCTTTCTTGCCGACACTCCTGGCTTTACCATGCTCGATTTCGAGCGCTTTGACTTTTTTGAAAAGGACGATCTGCCCCTGACCTTCCGCGAGTTCATTCCGCGTATCGGCTCCTGCCGCTACACCAAATGCTCGCACACCAAGGAGCAGGGCTGTGCGATCGTGGACGCCGTGAGAAGCGGGGAGATCGCAAAATCGCGTCATGAAAGCTTCGTTGGCATTTATGACGTGCTCAAAAAGAAAACCAAGTGGTAATTTTTATATAAAAACGGATGAGCCAAACGCAATCTGCGTTTGGCTCGTTTTTTATTTTTCTCTCACGTCAGCTCGGCAAGATAGCTTTCGGGTTTGTGTGCGTCAATCGGGGTGTAGCGATCGGGAGCGCCCACCGTGATCAGATTACCCACGTGGCAAAAGCCGAGCGAGCGGGGCGGCAGATGTGTGACAAGATCGTCGAGGTTGCGCACCACGCAGAAGCGGTCCCATCGCAGGGCAAGCTCGGGCGGTACACATCCAAAGAGCACGCGCGGACACCCAAAGCCAAAACCGCGCAGACGCTCGCGCAGATCGGGGCGGTGAAACCAGACCCATTCGTGGCAGAGCACCGCGAGTGCGGCACCGTGACTGTAGCCCACAACCGTGACCTCTTGCACAGTGGGGTCGGCAATGAGCGCCTCGAGATGCGGTCGCACACTTTTCCACACGCGCAGAAAGCCTGCGTGACATTCCCAATTCGGTTGCATGTCACGGTAGGGCACCGCTGAAAATTGCAGGTTATGCAGCCAATCAAGCACGCCGTTGCTGTGCTCAAAGTATAAAAAAAGCGCGTCTCCTTCGCGTTCAAATGCCCAGCTGCCGCCAAGCGCGTTCTTTTGGTAGTCGGCATGGAGACAGGACTCAAACAAAGCTCGCAGCATTCGCATCCCTCCCATCAGAGGTATTGTATGCGAGAGGCGGACGAAGGGTGACAGAGGCGGCGTGGACGGGAAATTCTGCCTTTCATAGGAATCCCCATATAGAAGGGAAGACGGTGACCGCCGATGCAGGTGACGGTAGGGGTGTTTGCAAACGGTCATGACGGGAAAAACAACCCTTCCACCGATGTCGCGGTCTAATTTGCTTGCAAATTTCTTCCCCTTGCACAGAGGAGGCTTTGAAGAATCACTTGCGTTGAAAAGTAGGGGCGATCATTGATCGCCCGCCATAAATCTTGGGAAAATCAAT
>ERZ780157.2054-NODE-2054-length-19739-cov-5.143416_pt1 | contig 19739 bp, 18 predicted proteins | sample MGYA00511169_ERZ780157 | MGnify/ENA primary metagenome ERZ780157 (study PRJEB29588, sample SAMEA1965149) | human gut metagenome | biome: human gut; feature: human-associated habitat; material: faeces | place: Denmark | collected 2008/2010 ... | reverse complement strand
GGGCATGCCCGGGGAGGCCAAGGCCGATTTCGCCCCCGCGCTCTCGACGGGCAGCCGGGACATCGAGATTTCCTTCGACGCGAGCCTGCTCGCGGGCGAGGACGTCGTGGCCTTCGAGAGCCTCGTGAAGGATAGCATCGAGGTAGCAGTCCACGCAGATATCGAGGACGAGGGCCAGACGGTCCATTTCGTCGACATCGGCACCACGGCGGCCGACGCCGCCGACGGCGACAAGCTCGTGACGGGCTCCGAGGTCATCATCGCTGACGAGGTGGCCTTCGAGGGTCTGACCCCTGGAGGCTCTTATACGCTCGAGGCGACGCTGATGGACGCCGAGACGGGCGAGCCGCTGAAAAGCGGCGAGGGGCTTCTCGCGACTGACGTGGCCGCGACCGTCGAGTTCACGCCCGAAGCTGCCGAGGGTACCCAGACGGTAGAGCTCTCATTCGATTCCTCCGGCCTCGGCGGTCACCGCCTGGTGGTGTTCGAGAAGCTGCTCGACGCCGAAGGCACCGTCCTCGCGGTGCACGAGGATATCGAGGACGAGGGCCAGTCCGTCACGGTCGTCGAGATCGGCACCACGCTCGTCGACGCCGCCGACGGCGACCACATGGTCGAGAACGGGACGGTCACCGTCGTGGATACCGTCGAGTACAAGGGGCTCGTCGCAGGAGAAACCTATACTGCCCACGGCACCATCATGGACAAGGCGACTGGCATGCCCCTTGAGGACTCGGAAGGCAATCCGGTGACCTCAACCGCGGAGTTCGTGGCGGAAAGTTCTGAGGGAACCGTAGAGATCACCTTCGAGTTCGATGCTTCCCAGCTCGAGGAGGGCGCCTCCCTCGTGGCGTTCGAGGAGGTGCTCGACGTGAACGGGAACGTCATCGCGGTACATCAGGACCTCGAGGACGAGGGGCAGACCGTGGTCGTCGACAACCCCGAGACTCTCGGCACCCCCTACGACAAGACGGGAGGCGACCTGCTTCCCGTATGGGTTCTGATCAGCGCCTTGATCCTCTGCGGCGGCGCTGCGGGCGCATACGCGCTTCGCGGCCGCATCCGTCGAAACGCATCAGTTGGCGAGGGATCCACTGACGAGGGTCCCGAGAAGTAGCCGGGTCCCGGTCGATCGAAGAGGGCGGGGCGGCGATGAGCCTCCCCGCCCGTCTTCCTGGAGGTTCAAGTGAGCACAAATATCAAGCAGCGATTTGCAATCATGGTGGCGGTGACAGCGCTGGTCGGTGCTGCGGCGTTGGGGTTGTGGCTCTTCAGCATCCATGACAGGGCGGCAGATGTAGACCCCTCTCCTATCTCGGCAGATGCTTCGGGAAGCGATGCGGCATCCGATGGCGCCCCGACGGTCGACTGGGAATTCTGGCTGTCGGTGAACCCCGACATCGTGGCGTGGGTGAGCGTCCCGGGGACTGATATTGACTATCCGGTGGTACAGGCGAGCGCCGACGATCCGACCTTCTACCTCGACCACGACGTCTACCGCTGCTGGAACCCCTACGGATGCCCCTACCTCGACGCCGGCTGCGCGGGGCGGGGAATCGACAGCCCGCTCGCTCTCATGTTCGGCCACCACATGAACGACGGCAGCATGTTCTCGGCATTCGCGAACTACTCGGACAGGGGGTTCGCGCAGGAGCATCAGGAGATTCTCCTGCAGACACCCGAGAGGGACATTCGCCTGAACGTCATCGCGGCGGACGTCGTGGATTCGAACGCTGAGCACAAGCGCCTGGAGTTCGCCGACGACGGAGAGCTCGGCTTTTGGCTCGAGAGGCTGCTGGCCGAAGCGGACGTCGTGCTCGACGTCGACGTTGAGGCGGATAGCGTCAAGGCGTTCTGCACCTGCAGCTACGGCAGGTGGAACGGGCACGAGAGGACGATAGTGTATGCGCGGGAGGAGGTGGTGTGATGCAATCGACCATATGCTTCTTCATCGGCATGGCGATGATGGCGTGCGCGATCGTGGGGTACGCCTGCATTCGGGTGGGCGCCATGAGCGAACGTGAGGAAATGCTCGCCGAGGGCAAGCGGGAACCCTAGGCTGCTTTCGGCAAAAAAATAGGGCAGAAACGCTTTCGCGATCCCGCCCCGCAAACCCGAAGGTTTCTGTCTGGCTATAATTATCGTGATTGCGGCCCGTTTGTCAAATCGAGCATATAGGATTTACCAGTATCACCGTTGGCTCAGCCATGCCTGGAAGACCTTTGACAGAAAGTCGTATGCCGAGATGATAGTCGTGTTCCCCCTGTACCAATCCGAGTTCTCCTCTGCACGTTGCCTAAATGCCAGGAATCCGTCGTATGCTCTCGCCTGCCTTTCTCGGGTGACGAAACGGTTGCAGGCATAGGCGAGCACCGTCGTCTGGAGCACTCGCGGATTGCGCATCTTGGATCGTCTCAGGCGCTTCGAGACACCTGCGTCGCCGAGCGCTTTCGCGACCGATGCGGGGTATCTCGTCGACGTGGCCGAGGAGATACCCAAGCCGTTGATGACGGCGCTCGAATGGGCAGCGGCGTTCCTGAGCGAATTCGCTCGCCTGAGAAGGTAATGGTCATCTCTCATTTCCGTATCGCCCCATCGGTTTGCGCAGAAGAGGTAGAAGCTGGCAAACGCGCCGAACGACGACAGCTCCAGGAACACCCATGCCGGCATCTCGTCTAGCGGATAGCGCTCGACGAGCGGTCCGAGGTAGGCGTCGTTCTCCAAGCGCGAGATCTCGCCTTCGCGCCTGTTGCGCTCGGCGTGGTTGAGGTGCGTGAGGTAGTCGGCGAGGACGGAGTAGCCGTCCTCGTTGCGATTGTCGGTTATTTTCTCGACGAGTTTTGTCTTGGCGGCGTTCTCCACGTCGAGTGTGAGCGGCAGCAGGAACCTGCGCAGTTCCTGGTCTATCCCCGCGAGGTCGACCAGTTGCCCGAAGTCGAGCCCGGCATACTCGCCGTCGTGCTTGCCGCCCACCCGTTTGGGAAAGAGCACGCGGTACGCCGCGAGGCGGAAGTAGTGGTCCTGCTCGGAGAGGATGCGAGAGGCCTCTCCCTCGTCGCACAGCTCGAAGGTCACGCCCTTGGACTTCAGGTGCTCTATCTGCTCCTCGACGGTGAGCTTGGGCTTTCTTTTATTATCTTCTGCGATTTCGTTCATAGCTTCGATCTTTCGTGCTTGGATAGGGATCGGTCTCGAGGGACGGAATGCGCGCCGTTTCTCAATTATCCTTCTTTTCGCATGCAATTGCGCGTGAAACGGCGATTGGAAGGTGCGCCTTGCCTACATGAACCGGAACACCGCCTTGAACATCCAGCGGACGAACGCCCCGATTCCCCTGAACACCGCTTTAATCATTTCCGAATCCTTCCATCCAATCGTCTTCCATGTCGTCTGCTGGCACCTCCTGTGCCGCTTCGGCCTCGACCGCCCTTTCGAGTGTAAGCGGAGTGACGCCGACCGCCTCCGCCATGAGCGCCTGGCTTGCCGCCAGCCTCTCGTCGTCGTTCGCCAGGTAGCCGCTCAGCCTCACGATGCGGCTGGCGAGCGACCCTCCGGGCCCAACGAAGAGGGCGCAAGCGCGATCTACCCTGGCGACGTCCACGAGCTCGCCGAAGAGCCTCGCGAGCACCGTCGAGCCGTCCAGGGTGACGCTCTCGATTCCGGCGGCCTCTCTCGGGGTGGCGAGCTGGAACCTCCAGCCCTTCTCGCGCCTCGCCTCGGGGGCCTCTCCGCCGTCTGTCCGGTAGGCCTCGTTCGCGGCGTAGCAGTGCGCCGTGAGCCAGAGGCCCTTCTTCTCGACGTCTGCGTAGTCGAGCGTAAGATCGGCGAGCATGCTCTTGCCCGAGAACGGCTGCGCCTCGGTGAAACGGTCGGTGTCGAACGCCTCGATGCGCCCGCGGTAGGCGACCTCCACCCTCATCGGAGCTCCCTCCTTTCTCGCCGCCGTTCCTGCTGTGCCTGCGTCTCGCGGCTACGCGGTTTCGCGTCGCCGCGCCTGACGGGCGCTTCCTCGCCCTGCGGCTGCCTTTGCCGCCTTGTCTGCGCGGTTTCGGGCAGGAGCCTGTTCGCCGCCGCGTATGCGCGCACCTCGCGCAGCGCTTCCGCCCGTTCGGCGGAATCGCCGTCGGCGCGGCCTTCGAGCCTTTCGATCCTCCTGTCGAGGTCTGCCAGGCTGTGCGCGTTCGCGGACATGAACGCCTCTATCGCGCCGGCGAGACGTTCCAGCTCCGACAGGTCGTTCAGCTCGATGGCGCTTTCGGCTTCGGAGAGTATCCGTCGGGATGCCGCCGGGGCTGGGTGCCAGGCGGCGATCCTGTCGAAGCGCCGCCTGAGCGCCTCCTGGCCGAAGGAGAGCCCCAGCTTCTCGCCTCCGATGCGCCAGGTGGGGTGGTCTGAAAGCGAGTAGATCCAGTCACGTCGCCACGACTTCTCCGAGTTCTGCGAAACATCCACTTCGAGCGCCTCGAGCACGGCCATGAACTCGTCCTCGTTGCGGGCGAGCGCCTTGGCCACCGTGACCCGGTTGCGGATGTCTGCGACCCACGAGTAGCCACCCTCTTTCTGGATCTCCCGCTCGGCGCGCCGCATGTATACGCTCTGCAGCGTCGCGGGCGTCGCCTTGCGCGTCTGCCCCTCGTCCTCCTCCCTCACGGTGTCGTTGCGCATGAAGCGATATCCGCGTTCCTCTGCGAGATCCTGAAGGCTGCGGTTGAGCTCCAGCGGGTCGGGGGTCTGCAGCCTGCGTTCGGTGGCGAGGTTGGTGTTGTTGACGACGATGTGGGCGTGGGGGATCCTGCGCTCGTTGTCGTCGTGCAGGACAATCGCCGCCTCGAAGTCGGCGAAGTGCCTGAGCGCCCAGGCGCTCGCGAGCTCCGCCACCTGGTCTGCGGTCAAGCCGTCTTGAGGATCGGGCGACATGACGAAATGCTTGAAGGTCCTCGCCGGCTTGCCCCGATACGGGGTGTCGTTGCCGCAGGCGCGCCTCGTCGCGTCCATCGAGTCCGCCCAGTCGAACCCGGCCGGGGCGGCCGAGACGTCCTCGAAGGCGCGCTCCTCCTGCCATGCGAAGTTCATGACCATGATCCCGAGGGCGCGCCCTCCCTTCTCGAGGTAGTGCTTTATGCCGGCGCATCCCGTGTGGCCGGCTATGGGCTTCAGCAGCGGCATGCTAGTCTCCGCCCACTATGGCACGGCCTTCGAGCGAGGCGAGCTCGCCCGCCATCTCGCAGCGACCCTCGTCGACCTGCGCGAGCAGAAGCGCGCACTCGTCGAGCTTGCTGGACACCCACTCCAGGTCGCCCCTTCCGTGGTCCAGCGCGAACTTGATGGAGTTGAGGGCGTGCACGCCCTGGTTGTAGTGGTGCCCCCACCTGACGAGCTCGCGGGAGAGCCTGCGCATTGAGAGTCCGTCGAGCAGCACGCCTCCGCGCTTCGCGTTCTCGGCATCGTCCGCGACCATGCGGGCGACGTAGCGCAGGTACTCGGAGCGGGTGAGCCCCTCCTCGTCGGCGCGCTCACAGACCGCGCGGAAGTCCGCGTCGCTCACGCGGGCGGTCAGCACGTTGTCGTATCTCAAGACCTTCGTCATCTTCTCCATCCTTCGCATCCTCCGCCGCCCCGATGCGGTGGAGGCTCGGGCGGCGCTCTTTCCAGGGGCGCGGGGCATCCCCCGCATGGCGCGGGCCGGGGAGCTTGCGGCAGCTTCGCGCGCCCGGCGGCGTCGCCTCCGCTTCGGGCTCTGGGCTCCGGGGCGGGGTGCGCCGTGCGCCCAGGCCGCCATCTATCTCGTGTATACGAGATAGGCTACTTGCTGGAAACGGCGCAGGCGCCCCGCAGGGGCTCCTGCGCGGGTTCTACCTGCCTCCGAGGAGCCCTTCCGCCGTCTCGGCGATCTCTCCGAGCGCCTGCCTGTCCAGCTCGCTCGGCGGGTTTTCTTCCGTCTTCGACTCGTAGCTCCTGAGCGCGCGAAGGGCGCTTGCGAGCGCCGCCGCGGGCTTGGGCGCGGGCTTTTTCACTTTAGAGGGAATATAGGTGTCCCCCGCGAGATATTTTCCGATATCGGTGATCTGATTCGCGCGGGTCAGCGTTTCAAACAGCAGGTCGAATTCGGCGGGCTCCAGCGCTTTTTGCGTGGTTTTCGCCTCGATGCCGTTTTGAGAAAGGATCTCCACGAGGTCCTTGCTCTTGAGCCCCAGATCCTTTGCAAGCTTTGTGATTTTGAATTGTTGATTGTTAGCTGCCATATTTCCTCCGTTCCCCGTCGCACCGCAGTCGCGCGGGAATCATAAATTGTTCCGATCGACCCACCGCAGATGAGTCGGATCAATTTTCTGTCAATGTAGTTCGTACCAGCCGACACAAATTTTCATCGGTGACGGCAACGGCGGCAACGCTGCCGCTCTTTCCGAGCAAACGCGAGAGCGCGTCCCGATCGAGGTCGAGCGTGACCAGCTCCACGCCGTAGTAGGCGCAGCGGTCGGAGAGACGCTTTGCGGTATTGTCGGAATTATCCGAGGCGGCGAGCACCAGAAGGGGTCTCGTTCGCTCGGAGCGCATCGCCTCGCAGATCAGGGCGGTTCCCGTGATCAGGCGGCGAGCCTTGGCGCAGATGCCGAGGGCACCGCGCGTTTTGTCGGATGCCTTATGCGTTATCGGCATTGGCTTCCATCTCCTGTTCCATGGTGTCCCAAACCTCCTCGGGAATCTCGCACTCAAGCACGCGATCAATGCGGCGGCTCTTGCGAGCACGCTTGAGGCACTTGAGGTCGCGGCAAAGATAGGCGCCGCGTCCCGATTTTTTGCCCTTGAAGTCGAGCGAAATGCCGCCCTCCGGGTCGCGTACCACGCGCAAGAGCTCGGATTTGGGTTTATGCTCGTTGCATCCCATGCATTGACGCATCGGGATTTTTTTCACTTTTTTTATCATACCGTTTCTGTGGGGCAGGGAATCAGTCTGCCTTGATGTCAACCTTGTAGCCGGTCAGGCGAGCGGCGAGGCGCGCGTTCTGACCCTCCTTACCGATGGCAAGCGAGAGCTGGTCGGGCGCAACCTGCACGCGGCAGGCTCTCTCACCCGTGATCGAAACCGAGATCACGTCGGCAGGCGCGAGCGCAGCTGCAACGTATTCCTCGGGCTTTTCGCTGTACTTGACGATGTCAACCTTCTCGCCGCGCAGCTCATCCACGATCGCGGCAATGCGCGCGCCGTGGTTACCGATGCATGCGCCAACGGGATCGACGTCGGGGTCACGCGACCAAACCGAAATCTTGGTGCGCGAGCCTGCCTCACGCGACACGCCCTTTACCATCACGATGCCGTCTGCGATCTCGGGAATTTCGAGCTCGAACATGCGGCGAACAAGACCTGCATGCGCACGCGAGAGCGTGACAACGGGACCGCGCGACTCCTTGTTGACCTCCATGACGAACACCTTGATCTTGTCGCCAACGTAGAATTCCTCGCCGGGGATCTGCTCGGAGCGGAGCAGCACTGCGCGGCTGGTGTCGGTTTCGAGCACCACGTTGCCGTTTTCGGGGTCGATCTTGCTCACGGTTGCCGTGATGATCTCCTCGTGCTTGGTCTCATATGCCTCCTGCATCACGCGGCGCTCACCCTCGCGGATACCCTGGATGATTACCGACTTTGCTGCTGCCGCGCTCAGGCGGCGGAAGTTCTTGGTTTTGACCTCGGTTTCAACCATCATGCCGAGCTTATATTTCTTTGCGATCGCCTTTGCATCCTCCAGCGAGATCTGGGTTTCGGGGTTTTCCACCACCTCAACCACCTCTTTTTGCTGATAAACACGAACGTCCTTTTTGGCGGGGTCGATCAGGATGCGCACGTTGGTGTTGTTGCCGTATTCCTTTTTGAACGCCGACACCAAAGCCGCCTCGATTTTTTCGATCATGTATTCCTTCGGAATTCCCTTTTCCTTTTCCAAAAGGTCAAGTGCTGTAAAAAACTCTGTGTTCATCTCATAAAAATCCTTTCTGCATGGGAGACCGCCCGTTGCGGCTCCTTGTTTTTATCTGATTGATTTTGACCGTGTATCCGTTTTTGGGGATCGGGGAGACCCGACCCGCTGCTTTGTGACCCTTCAGCAGTCACCGAAATCGTAGTGCGTGCGCAGGCTTGCGATGGCGGTGCGCGCAAAGCTGCGGCGTCCACCCTCCTGCTCGATCACCACGTTGCCGTCAGCGTCGAGCCCAACCAGCTCTCCGATGTGGCTCTTGGAGCCGTCGATCGGCGCGTAGAGACGCACCTCCACCTGCCAGCCCTCGCAGGCGCTGATGTGGAAATCGCTCTTGAGCTCGCGCTCGATGCCGGGAGAGGAGACCTCCAGATGGTAGGCGTCCTCGATCGGGTCTGCCTCGTCGAGCAGAGGATCAATCGCGCGGTGCATCCGCTCGCAATCCTCGATGTTGATGCCCTCCTCGCTGTCGATCGTGATGCGCAGAAACATATCCGCGCCCTCCTTGACGTATTCCACGTCCCAGAGAAAATATCCAAGCTCCTCCGCAAGGGGCTCCGCGATCGCACGGACCGCGCGCACAATGCCGCCGCTGCTCTTTTTCATGGCTTACCTCTCATCCAAAAATTAAGAGCGGGTCCGCTAAAACCCACTCTCCAATCTACTTTATCTTACCATAACATAGTATATCACACTTTTTTCTCCTTTGCAACCCCTTTTTATAAATTTTTTTAATTTTTTGTAAGTTTTTTGAACGGAGAGCTATGCGGGGGGTGCAGGGTTAGGGGGTTTTGCGGGGGGATTATGGAAGGGGGAAGGACTTTTTGGGAAAAAAGTCCTTCCCCCTTCACCCCCATCCCAAAAAACTTTCCCGCAGTGGATTTATGGTGTTAAGGGCGGTTCATCAAGAAACGCACAGGTACTGCCATATGACGGCAGGCACCGCCAAGACCCTGCCGTCGCTCCCGTGTGGAACGCGGCGGGGGGTGTTTCAAGGCGCAGATGTTGTTATTGTTATAAAAAACATGGCTTATCAGGATGACTTAACCATCTTCCGGAGTCATCCTGAGGGTGCGAAGCCCCGAAGGATCTTCTAACTTTTCTGAAAGAAGGTTTCAAGATTCTTCAACACGCAAAAAGCGCTTGCGCTTTTAGGTTCAGAATGACCCGTGGAAAGGGAAAAAGGTAATACTATCGGTTATCCAATATTTTTCGATACACATTCTCCCCCATAAGCCATCCTACATACAAAAAACGCTCCTTCTATGGGTTGTCCTACATACAAAAAACGCCCCCTCTATGCGTCATCCTGAGCATAAAACGCGCAGCGTTATGCGAAGTTTTGCGGAGCGGACAGCGGAGCAAAACCGAGGAGCGTAGCGACGATGGGATCTATAAAAAATAGCTCTTGGCTTGCCAAATGGAATGTTGCATTTGGGAGAAGAAGCTACAAGATCCTTCGCACACTTCGTGGCTCAGGATGACCCAAAAAGAGGACAGAGGCGAGGTTCTATGATAATCCTCGCCTTTTTTCTTTTTTCCATTTTTCTTCAAAAAATAAATTCTTTGCCTTGAAATAAAAAACACCCCCTTGACGCTTTTCCTTTTTCCGAAAAGGTTTTGAAGTGAGGGTGGGGGTGCAGGGGGAGGGAGCGAAACTTTTGCCAAAAGTTTCGCTCCCTCCCCCTGCAAATCTTTTATCTATCCTTGAGCATATTCTTCATGACCTTGACGCAGAAGGCGGCTTCCTCGATCTCGAAGTTGGGACCGAAATGCTTGCCGAGGACAACCTCGCAGTTATAGACGCCCTTGTAACCGATTTCATCGAGTGCGGCGAGGGTATCGTCCCAATCAATGGTGCAGGTGAAGGGGATTTTATGCTGGTCGGTGAGGGTATCGTTGTCATGCAGGTGCAGGCAGACGATGTTGTTGCCCAGGAGGCGGATGGCGTCCCCAACCGAGGGGTTGCCAAATCGGGTCGCTTTGTGGACGTGTCCCGTATCCATGCAGACCTTAAAGCAATCGGAATAGTCCTCGGGGGCGCCGAGCACGCGGTAGTAGCCCTTGATAAACTCATGCAGGTTGCCGAAAAAGTCGCAGCAGCCGAGCTGGGGCGCGTCGCCAAAGGTTTCGGTTGCGATCACGATTCCCTCGCGGCGTGCGTGGGGCAGAATGCGCGTGAACATGTCGTAGTTGAGCGCGTGCATGAGGGCGGGGTCGGGGTTGGCACCCATGTGGATCGAGGTGGTGGTGTGGACCACGCAATAGCGCGCACCGAGCGCACGCGTTGCGATGCAGTCCAGACGCGCGTTTTCGATCAACGCATCGTCGAGCGCGGGATCGTTGACAAATCCCTTGATCTGTCCGTGCGTTTGCCAGACCTCGATGCCGAGTGACTTGGCATGCGCGGCAAGCTCCGAGAAATACGCCTCCACGGCGGCATCACCCTCGGCATAGACGTTGCCCTCGCGGCGGTAGTCGAATATTCCCGTGAGGTTGAAATCCACGGCGTCGCAGCCGATCTCGGCGGCGATCTCCAGCGCGCGGCGGTCACCGTAAATTTTTTGCAGACGTCCGATTGAAATACTGATCTTTTTCATAGTGCTGTTCCCTTTTTCTTTCTTTTTTTGCGTACATAGTTGCGTTTTCGCGGAAAACGCCGAGTCGATCTGCGTCGGGGCTTTCTTGTGATGCTTAATGATTATTTTGATACGTGACGGTGTATTCGCCCGCAAAGCGATCCCAATCCTTGCCCTTTTGCACGGCAGCCCATTCTGCCTCGCTACCGCAGAAGATCAGCTCGGAGAGGCTTGTGCATCCGTAAAAGGCGTTTTTGTCAATTTCGGTCAGACTCGCGGGCAGCGTGACGCGCTCAAGCGCGGTGCAGGAACGAAGCATCGAAAAGCCGGTGCGCGCAAGCTTGGTGCAGTTGGCGAGCGAGAGCTCGGTGAGTGCGGTGCAATCGCGGAGGATACCGGCTCCGACAGAGGTGAGCTGACTTCCCTCGGCAAAGGTGACACGCTCGAGCGCCTTGCATTCACTGAATGCAAAATCGTCGATGCGGGTGACCGATGCGGGAATCGTGACCTCGGTGATGCCAACGCCCGCAAAGGCGCCCTCTCCGATGCTTCTCACGCTTCCGTCGGCGGGAATTACGCTGCTTTTGCAGCCCTTGATCAGCTTGCCCGTTGCGGTTTCGATCAGGCAGTTCCCTGCCGCGTGATAGGTAGGATTGCCCTCTGCTACGGTGATCCGCTCAAGCAACGGACAGTCAAAGGTCCACGTGTCGATATGCGTCAGCCCTGCGGGAATGTGCAGCTCTGTGAGCGCATCGCAGTAGAACGCCATGCCGTCAATGCCGATCAGCGAGCTCGGCAGCGTCAGACTCTGAATCGGGCAATCCTGAAAGGCGTTGCCCTTGACGTGCTCCAATCCCTCCGACAGGACCACGCTTTTGAGCGATGTGCAGGACGTGAAGGTGCCGAGCGCAATGACCTTCACGTTTTTGGGGATCGTGATGCTCTGCAGTGCGGTGCAGTGCGAAAATGCGTATTCTCCGAGCTTGGAGAGCGAGGACGGCAGCGTGACGCTCTCAAGCGCGGCGCAGCTTCCGAACGCGGTGCTTCCGATGCTTTGCACGCCCTCGGGAAGATTGATCCACCTCAGGCTCGTGCATCCGGAAAATGCGAGCTGGTTGATCGAGGTGAGCGCGGAGCTGAGGGGAAAGTCAACGGCCTCCAGAGCCGTGCACTTGGAAAACGCCGCATTTCCAATGACCTGCAGGGAGCTGCCGTCGAAAACCGTGACAGCTTTGAGTGCCACGCACTCCGAAAATGCTTCGGAGCCGATCTCCTTCAGGCTCACGGGCAGCTTGATTGCGGTCAGCGCACTGCGCAAAAATGCTTTTTCGTCAATCACTTCCAAGCTGTTGGGAAGCGTGATGCTCTCCAAAGCCGAATGATAGAAGGCATATTTGCCGATCTCGGTCACACCGTTGGGAAGTGTGATGCCACGGAGCGATTTGCACCCTGAGAAGCTGCTGTCGGCAACCCTCTTGAGCCCCTTGGGGAGCGTGACCTCGGAGAGCGCGTCACAGGCAGAAAACACGCCCTGCCCCATTTCGGGCAGGCTGTCGGGAAGCGAGATCGAGGTGAGATTTTTGCAGGCTTGGAAGGCAACGTCACCGAGATAGGTGAGCTTGGCTTGCTCCGCAAAGGACACGCGGGTCAGCTTTGAGCAGTTCGAGAATGCGCCTGCCTCGATACGTGCCACGCCCGACGGCAGAGAAATTGCGGGCAGCGCGCTTACGGAAAAGGCATATTCACCGATTGTTTCAAGCGTGGACGGCAGGTTGACCTGCTCCAGCTTCGGGCAGCCCAAAAAGGCCATTCTGCCAATGCTCGTTACGCCCTCGCCGATTGTAACTGTTTTGACCGATGCAAGGACGTCCTTCCAGGGGCGGGTGTCGACCTCCTCCACGCTCCACCACTCGCTGCCTACCGTCACGGTGAAATTCTCCATCTCACCCTTGCCCGTGACCGTGAGTGTTCCCGTGGCATCGTCAAACGTCCAATCAAGCTCTCCCACCGAGCTTGAGTTGCCAAGCGTTGTGATCACAAGCGCGCCGACCGTGAGCAGCATGGCAAGCGCAAGTGTGCATACAAGCAGCGTTTTTTTGAATTTTTTGAGCATAACTGTCTCCTTTCGTGTTGCGGCGTCCGATGAGTTTTTTCTGTCAGATCGAGCGGCGCATGAAATCAGCATACTACCACTATGATTATACCAAATTTGAGCGGATTTGTCAACACGTGCCGCAAAACGTGCAACACCCCTCACCCATTCAGTCGCTTTTTCCATCAATTGGTTACAAAAAAGGTGTCTGCCAAATGCAATTTGCATTGGAGACACCCTTTTTCTATTCGGTTTTTGTTGACGCTCACGCCTCTGTGCTGCGTCGCTTCTTGCCGCTCACGAGCGCAACTGCGCCGCAGATCAGCATGGCAAGCATTGCGCTGCCCGAAAGCGATCCGAAGCAGCCAACGCGTCCCTTGAGCGTTTTCTCAACGCCGCAGACCGCGCAATGATCCTGCTCGTTCCAGCTGTGGTCCTCGTAGATCACCTCGCCGCAGAAGCAGCTCTTTTTGTGCTTGGTGGCGTCCTTTTCGGTCCATTCGCCAAAGACATGCTCCTCCAGCTGCATATCCTTGCATGCCTTGCAGGTGCTCTCGTGCATCTCGTTGCCCGTGCTCCGGCGGACGTAATTGTGCAGAGAGAAGGCATATTCCCCTGCGCCCTCGTCCCAATCCGAGCTCTTGGAAATGCTCTCCCAGCCGTCGGGTGAGCCGCAGTAGATCACGCGCTCGAGCGAGCCGCAATTGCGCAGGACGTAGCTGCCGATCGTGGAAAGAGCACTCGGCAGAGCCACCTCCGTCAAGCGGGAGCACTCCGAGAGGGCGCCGTAGGCAATTTCAACGAGCTTGTTGCAGTTGACCAGCGAAATCCGCTCCAGCGCGGTGCAGCCCGTGAATGCGCGTGCGCCGATCACCTCCAGACGGTGGTCGGTGGGAAAGGTGACCGAGTGCAGCCGCGTGCAGTCGCGGAATGCAAACATGTTGATCTTGGTGATGCAATAAGGAATCATGATACGCGTGACCGCGCTGCCCGCAAAGGCGTATTCCCCGATCACGGTGACGGTTCCGTCGTCGGGAATCGTGCTGTTTTTGCAGCCCGCGATCAGCTCATGACGGTCGGTGCGGATCAGGCAGTTTTTGGAGCTGTGGTAGACCGCGTTGCCGTCGTCCACCTCGATCATCTCCAGCCGAGGGCAATTCTCAACCACGCGATAGCCGATCAACACCGTGGCGGCGGGAAATTGGAGCTCGTTGAGGTTGGGATTGGCGGCAAACGCCCCCTCGCCAACGTGGGTAACACGGTCGGGCAGCGTGACCGTTTCAAAGCGGCAGCCCGAAAAGGCTCTTTCACCGATGTGGGTCAGGCTCTCGGGGAGGGTGAGCTCGGAGATCGCAGCGTTCAGGAATGCCTCGTCCTCAATGCGCTCAAGCCGCTCGGGGAGCGCGACGCTCGTGAGCGATTTGCACTCGGCAAAGGTGCGTTTTCTGATCCCGTCAAGCGATTTCGGCAGGGTGACGGAGGTGAGTCCGCTCCCCTCAAACACCGATTCTCCAAGGATCACGACTGTGTCGGGCAGGTGGAATTCGGTCAGGCTCTTGCAGCCCATGAACGCCTTGCTGCCAACCTGTGTGAGCGGAGCGTTCTCGGGGAGAACAAAGCTATGGAGCAGCTCGCAATTCTCAAACGAGCGATAGCCGATCAGGTCGATCCTGCTTCCCTCGGCAAAGGTGACGGTTTCAAGCGCGGTGCAGTTGCCGAACGCACTGTCATAGATGATCTCCACGCTCGCGGGAATATGTAGCTCGGTGAGCGCGGTGCAGCCGTAAAAAGCCACGCCGTCGATCTTCTTCACCCCCTCGGGGATCACCAGCTCGGTCAACGACTTACAGGACGCAAAGGAATGGTAGGACACCTCCTGCAGGCTTGCGGAAAGCTTGAGCGAGGTGAGTGCATCACAACACCAAAAGGCGTAATCGCCGAGCAGGGTCAGGCTGTCGGGCAGTTCAACGGAGACAAGCTCCCGGCAGGACATGAACGCTTCCTTTCCGATCTTGTTCAGCTCGGAGTCCTCCGCAAAAACGATCTCGCGAAGTCCGCTCTCACAAAACGCCTCGTCTCCGATCGTCTTTACGCCGCGCGGAATGTGGATCTGCTCAAGCGATTGGGTGTTGTAAAACGCGCCGTCCTCGATTTCGGTCAGGCTCTCGGGAAGCACGACCAGATCCAGGTTATACATCCCGCGAAAGGCGTTGTCGCCGATATCGGTGACCCCACTCTCCACGATGACCGTGGTGATCGAGCCGCAATAGCCCCTCCAGGGGCGCGTATCCCACGAATAATCGTCCTTGCGATAGACGGCATCGGGGATCGCTCCCTCGCCCGAGATCGTGAGCGTTTTCTCGTAGAAATGATAGCTCCAGGTGATGTCCCCCCACGTGCCGCTTTCTGATATATCGTTTTCCGACGGCTCACCGAGCGCCGCAGCGCCAAGCGTGCAGAGCAGAACCGCCAAAATCAGCATCAGGGAACAAACGATCGGCTTTTTCATGTATTTCCTCCTTTTTTGTCGCCGCTGACTCCTGTGCGGCATTTCATTGGTGCTTCTGCCTCTATTATATCATGCAGATTACGGATTGTCAACGCTCTTTTTTGGGGAGGATTATTTTTTTGCGGGGAGGGAGAAAACTTTTGCAAAAGTTTTCTCCCTCCCCGCACCCCTCCCTCTTTCAAAAACTTTTCAAAGGAAAGAAAAAACAGCAAGGGGGTGTTTTTTATTTCAAGGCACAGAAATTATTTTTTGAAGAAAAATGGAAAAAAGAAAAAGGCGAGGATTATCATAGAACCACGCCTCTGTCACCTTTTGGGGTCATTCTGAGCCGCGTGAGCGCGCGAAGAATCCGGAAACATCTTCTCAAAAATGCAACACTTCCTTTGGCAAGCCAAGAGCAATCCATAATAGATCCCATCGTCGCTGCGCTCCTCGGTTTTGCTCCGTTCAACACTCCGCAAAACTTCGCATAACGCTGCGCGTTCTATGCTCAGGATGACTCATAGAGGGGATGTTTTGTCTGTTTGTGTGCAAATCACAAACGCATGGAATACCGTAGAACCTCGCCTTTGTTATTCCCAAAATATACCCGAAACCTTGTAGGGACCGGCGTCCTCGACGGTCCGTTATGAAGAATTACAATCGTATAACATGTTTATGATCCGATATTATGGATCGTTTGGCATTGCGCAATCTGAAAATACATTATTTTACGGTTATTTTTTCTCATAGCGGACCGTCAGAGGATCACATTCCGCTGCGCTCCATGGCAATGTCGCTTTGCGAGCATTGCGCCGGTCCCTACAACATGATATTTCATTTTGTTGTGTCAAGATAAAATGCGTCGGCAAATTCTTGAAACAAAAAATACCCCCTTGACGCTTTCTCCTTTTTTTCGGGAAAGTTCTTGGGGGAGAGGGGGTGCAGGGGGAGAGGACCCTTCTTTCAAGAAGGGTCCTCTCCCCCTGCATAAACCATAAGCCCTATCAATTCTCCACGGGCTCGGAGTCGCCGACGATGAAGTCCTTGATGAGGTGATAGATTTCGTTTTCGGATTCACAGAAGATCTGATCCCACTCGAAGGTATACATTGCGCCGAGGAGGGATTTTCCGTTTACGGTGAAGTTATCACCATCGGTGAGCGAGATTTTACCGGAATACTTGGTTGCGATGCCAACGAAGCGGTTGATGTCTGCCATGGTATCGAGTCTGATTTTGTAGCGCATAGGTTACACGTCCTTTCTGATGTAGGGTGGTGCGGGGAGACGAGTGTCACGCCCGCGCGGGTGGGTTTCTTCATTTTTTGCGGTCTTTTTGATTTCCGTTCCTCACGAACAGACGCCGCAGGAGCGGAGCGAGCAGGGCAGGCGCCTTCCAAACGAACATTTTCATAACAGCGCAACTCCTTTCTTGGATGTGGGTGTAGACTACTGAAAGGATATGCGGGAAGGTCTCGTATGGTTCGGTTGCCGAGCTTTTGCTTTGGGGTCAGGCGTTAACGGGCACGCCGTCTGCACGCAGCTTTTTCAAGGCGGCACGGAGCACGGTTTTGTCGTTCTCGTGCGTGAGCGAGCGCTCTGCCTCGTTGAGCGGGACCCACTCCACTTGAGCGATTTCGCCCTGACGGGGGTGGATATCCTTCTGCGTGGTTTCAGTGAGGAAGTAAACAACCTCCTTGGAAACGCCCGGCAGGGGATGATAATGCACGGTCTCACGGAAATCCGAGTCGATGCGGATTTGCACGGCGGTCTCCTCAAAAACCTCGCGCACAGCGGTCATATATTCGGTTTCTCCGCGCTCCATGTGACCCTTGGGGAAGGAGCGGTGGCCCCCTGCCTTGTGGCGAATCATGAGGATATAGGCTTTTCCGTCCTCATCGCGTCGCAAAACGAGCGCGCCGCAGGATTTTTCATAATGCATGGGGATCACGTCCTTTCCGTTTCGGTTTCTTTTTTTGATCATAAGGCGAACACGATCCGCCGCTTATTCGGGCTGGATCTGCTCCATGATGAATGCCTCAAGGATGTCGCCAACCTTGATGTCATTGAATTTCTCCAAACCAACACCGCATTCATAGCCGCTTGCAACCTCGCGCACGTCGTCCTTGAAGCGCTTGAGCGACGAGATCTTATCCTCAAAGATCACGATGCCGTCGCGCACCACGCGGATCTGCGACTGACGGGTGATCTTACCGTCCTGAATATAGGAGCCCGCAATGGTTCCCACGTTGGGCACGTGGATGGTCTGGCGCACCTCGGCGTGACCGAGCAGGTTCTCGCGGAACTTGGGCGCGAGCATACCCTTCATTGCAGCCTCGATCTCCTCGATGCACTCGTAAATGACGCGATAGGTGCGGATCTCAACGTTCTGGCGCTCTGCCGAATCGAGGGCGCTCTTGTCGGGACGCACGTTAAAGCCGACGATGATGGCGTTGGAGGCTGCCGCGAAGGTGACGTCACCCTCGGTGATACCGCCTGCCGCCGCATGGATCACGCGGACCTTGACCTCCTCGTTGGAGAGCTTGAGCAGCGATGCCTTGACCGCCTCCACCGAGCCGTCCACGTCTGCCTTGACGATGATGTTGAGGTCCTTCACGCCGTCCGAAATCTGTGCAAACAGATCGTTGAGGTTGGCGCGTGCATTTGCCTTGAATACGTCCTCCTTCGCCTTGTCGCGGCGCTGGTCGGCGAGCGTTCTTGCCATTCTCTCGTCCTCAACCGCCTGAATCTCGTCGCCTGCCGAGGGAACCTCGGAAAGACCTGTGATCTCAACGGGAACAGAGGGACCTGCCTCCTTGACGAGTCTGCCGTTGTGGTCTGTCATCGAGCGCACGCGTCCAACCGAGGTGCCTGCGATGATGATATCTCCGCCGCGGAGTGTACCGTTCTGCACGAGAACGGTTGCAACGGGGCCTCTGCCCTTGTCGAGCTTTGCCTCGATGACAATACCCTTTGCATGGCGGTTCGGGTTTGCACGGAGCTCCTTGACCTCTGCCACGAGCAGCACGCTCTCAAGCAGATCGTCGATGCCCTGACGGGTGAGCGCCGAAACGGGAACGCAGATCACGTCACCGCCCCATTCCTCGGGAACGAGGCCGTATTTGGTGAGCTCCTGCTTGATGTTGTCGGGATTTGCGGTGGGCTTATCCATCTTGTTGATTGCCACCACGATATCAATACCTGCCGCCTTTGCGTGGTTGATCGCCTCAACCGTTTGAGGCATCACGCCGTCGTCTGCGGCAACAACGAGGATTGCAATATCGGTTGCCATTGCGCCGCGCGCACGCATTGCGGTGAACGCTGCGTGACCGGGGGTGTCGAGGAAGGTCATATCCTTGCCCGCAACCTTAACGCGGTAAGCACCGATGTGCTGGGTGATACCGCCTGCCTCGCCTGCGGTAACGTTGGTGTTTCGGATGGCGTCGAGGATCGAGGTTTTACCGTGGTCAACGTGACCCATAACGCAAACAACGGGTGCACGCGAGAGCAGCTGCTCATCGGTATCCTCCGAATCGTCGAAGAGCTTTTCCTCGATGCTCACAACCACCTCGGGGGTGGCTGCAATGCCGAACTCGTCTGCAACGAGCGCGGCGGTGTCGAAGTCGATCGACTGGTTGATGGTTGCCATCATGCCCATCATCATCAGCTTCTTCACAACCTCACCTGCGGTGACGTGGAGCTTGGATGCAAGCTGACCAACCACGATCTCCTCGGGGAGCTCCACCGACGTGGGCTTGTAGTTGACGTTCTGTGCGGGTGCTGCGGCAGGCTGCTGTCCGCGGCGACCCTTTGCACCCTTTCCGTTCTGACGGCTGCCCTGCTGTGTCTGTGCGGCACCCTTCTTGAGCTTCTGGTTTCCGCCGCGCAGGTCGCCCGTGTCGCGCTCGGAGACGAAGCTGTCGAGTCTCTCATCGTATTTGGAGAGGTCGACCGACGAGGTGTGCGTGTCGATCACGCGGGGACCCTTTCGGGTTCCGTCGGGGTTCATATTGGAGGAGGCACCGCGCACGATGGGCTGTGCCTTGAAGGTATCTCTGGGAGCGTTCTGCACGAAATCGCCCTTATCACCGCCAAAGCGACGGTCGCCTCCGCGATCGGGGCGTCTGTCACCGCGGTTGTCACGGCTCTGGGGACCGTTCTGGGGGCGTGCACCGCCAAATCCCGTTCCAAAGCCACCCGTGCTGCGGGGAGCCGTGGGATTGCCGCCGAAGCCACCCTGCTGCGGACGTCCTGCGGGAGCAGCGGGTCTGGAGGGAGCGGGGCGCTGTGCCGCTGCGGGATTGGTGGGAGCAGGGCGCTGTGCTGCCGTGAGATTGGGAGCAATGCCGTTCTGCTGCGGACGGTACGGATTGCCTGTGTAGGGCTGACGAGCGGTCGGCGCCTTTTTCACGGGCGGGATCGCGGGAGCTGCGGGCTTTGCTGCTGCGGCAGGTGCGGGGGTGCCGTTCTGCGGACGGACCTCTGCGGTCTTTTCTGCCTTGGGTGCCTCGGTCTTAACGGGTGCCTCTGCCTTGGGCGCGGGAGCAGCTGCCTCCGCAGGCTTTTCCGCCTTGACAGGAGCAGGCTTCGGTTCCTCCGCCTTGGCGGGGG
>ERZ780157.2048-NODE-2048-length-19850-cov-3.528770_pt1 | contig 19850 bp, 33 predicted proteins | sample MGYA00511169_ERZ780157 | MGnify/ENA primary metagenome ERZ780157 (study PRJEB29588, sample SAMEA1965149) | human gut metagenome | biome: human gut; feature: human-associated habitat; material: faeces | place: Denmark | collected 2008/2010 ... | reverse complement strand
TGTATTGGAAGCAGGAGTTGTGTTCAGTTCGTGGAGTTCGTTGTGCGAGGTGTGTACTTCTCCTTCCTGTGATGTGTAGATTGTGATGCGTTGAAGACGCTGGAGGTGGGCAAGGAGAAGGAGTATGGTACGTGCTTCTATGGCTGTCGCGAACTGAGGATTGAGAGTAAGTGAATAGAGAATGAATGAAACATAGACCTGACCGCTCTGGAGCGAATCGAAGTGGGATCAGAGTGCTTCTATGAGGCGAGCACCGTGTCGATTGCCAGTAATCCCTTTCCCTCAAGCATTGATGAATAGACCTCCCGAACCTCACCGAGATGGTGCTGGGAGAATACGCTTGTGATGGAGAGTCCTTTGGATTGGACTACAAGAAGTGCATTCCTAGGATCACTGATCGCGGTGAGTTCCTGATGCGAAGTGCGTGTGCTGAAGTGCGATTGATGAGCTAGACCTCCCCAAGTTGCAGGTGGTCCGAATGGAGAGAAATGGCTGTCAGATAAGGGATTGTATCATTGAGAGTAATGGCTACTTCACAGATTGATGAGTAGATGTGAACGTGGATAGAAAACGCTCCTCGTGCATTGATTGTCGCTTCTATACTCTGCTGTGCACAAGTAGATCGCTTCTTTATGACGTAAGAGGTAGATTCTCCGGGAATGAAGGAGTTGGTGCAGCGGTTTGTGGAAATGACAGTTTATCTCTTCTTGTTGAACACAATATGGATAGCAATGGAAGACGGATTGGTTGGATACTCTCAGTTCATTGTGATAGTGTCTGATAGCAAGACTGCAGATAGTGCTCTACTCAGGTGTTGATGGCTGGATCAATAGAGAAGTGTTTTCATCGATTGAAGCACAATGGCACGCTTTCAGCATTCTGTGATAACAGTGAATAGAACCCATCTCTTTGGAAAGCAAGTGGACTCCTTTCATGGAAGAAATCGCTTATCAGCAACAAGTACGCTTACCATGCTATTCAAGCAGTAATACGAAAGAAGGGATCAGTAGAAGGGTATTGATACAGACAAAGATGATAATCTGAGGAGAGGCCAAGAAGGGTGAAAAACCGTGGAAACTTGGAGATAAAAGTGGAACCTGGTATTACAAATGAATGGGCCGCTGATTCTATTATCGTGTTTTGTTCTTCTAATACGGACAATACTCAGAGTGAAGGATCTCTTATTCGTTCAAGTACTAGATTCATAATGCCCTATCCGTTATCTCCTTCCATTCCCTATCAAACAATCATGTTATTATCTCTCTTCAATGGCGTACACCCTATGATGGTTGGGATTCTCTCTCCAAGGAGTTCAGGTACGGTTGTGGTGTTTTCATCATGAGTTAGGTTGAATCTATATCGTCTAAAGCGACTGAGCTCTCGAATGCCATTATTAGGGAAAGCGGAGCTATGGCTTGAGAAGTACAACCTTTTCTATGGTGAGAACATGCAGATGAATGTGAGAGAGAACATTGTCGATTACCACCTTCGCGTTTTAAGTACAGGTAGTATGGATACGAAGTCAATGCATTCCATTCATGTTTGCGTGAGAACGTCAGTTCGTCCTCTCCCAGTTCCTGGAGTAACATACGATATGGTGGGCATTGTCCCGTTTCGTTCCCTTTACAACCTCTTCCACTTTCCAGAAACTGTGAACACTATCGTTCATTTCATTCTGCATTATGAAAAGCAGTTTCCTGTATCCCTATTCTACTTATCCTAATTGCTAGTTGAAGTACTTGTACTTCGCCCATGACTTGGAACAGCACAGCTTTAGTGGTTGGTACCGGGAGTATTTGCTGAGTATTCTCGATGGCTTTCCTCCTTCCAGGAGGCCCGTGATTCTGGAACGGGATATGCTCCTGAAACAGAATAAAGTGGTTGAGTTCAAGAGAGCTGTATGCTTGCAACGATGGGCTCAGTATTAGGTCATTCTCTCGAGGAAACAATCTGGGATTCTCTTTCAGGACGTTACTGAGTCGCGATGGGTTCGGGAACATGTGTATAAGCGATGCGGAGTCCGTTTCAGCAATTCCACCGTTTTTCGCATTACCTACATAAGCCGTTGTTGCACTTCATCTCGTTATGTATTGAACGAGGATGAGGTGATGAGTGGGCTTGTGTCACTGAGTAATGCGTCTTCATTGGTGAAGTTTGATGGTTTTTCCTTCCAGCAGCAAGTCTCTATCATGTCTCAGACGGATCTAGCGGTTTCCATACATGGTGCTCAATTGACAAACATCATGTTCATCCCCCCTGGAGGAGGCGTGATTGAAATCTTTAATCCCTTCTTCAAGTTTCCGAATTATGGCTATCTTGCGGAAAAGGCGGAGTTGAAGTACGTTGCATTTCGGAATACTACAGTCAAGGAGGAGCCCATCGAAGTGAGACAGAAATGGTGGGATCCTACAGTGAACTATAAGGTGTATGTGATGGTCGATGCCCTTCTCCTGACAGTCAAGGGTTTCATGAAGTGAGTGAGACTGCTTTTGGTGTTTATCCCCGGACTCTATCGTTGTGTTTGTTATTAGTGCTTCCGTTTCATGTCTCAAATGAGAGCAGTTCCTAGGCAATTGTGAATTCTGCGAAATGTGACCCATCGATTCTGGTCCACACCGTTGAGCTGCTTAATGGGGTCTCTTTGACGTTTCAGAACCTCCACTTCTTTGTTGTCGCACTCGTCTAGAAACCGCTCTTTGAAGACGATGGAATGCAGCATGAAATGGGGTGGCACTACGTGATGCTTTTGTGGCACTTCAGAATAACTCAAGTGCATGAACTCTGTTTGTGGTATCCCATCAGTCGATGTAATCAAATGGTAAGTACGATCAGTTGGATCCATTTTAGATGGTTTCTCTGCTTGAATGGTCAATCACCGTTACATCGTGAAGACAGGCATACAGCATAATCTGGCACCCTTCTGCGCTATGTACCTCTCGTTATTTGCTTCCCATATAGGCTGAAGGGAGTAATCTGTTCCTGTCTGGAACGGAATGGTATAACCTCTATGGCCGTTTCTAGAATCAGATGAAGTATGCAATAACAATGGTTTGGGTCCATTGAGTGGTTGGATACAAATGAGACTGATTCAGTGTGAATGAAGAGCAATTCACTAATGCATATACTTGATTTGAAGGCGATAATGCACTCTCTATACCAATTAGCTTCACTATCTTCACCATCGAGGGGGTTATCGACGGTACCCCTGCCTCCCGAACCGCTTCCAACATGTGACGAAGGACCACTCTCTTCTTCTTAGAGGACATCCCTCTGCGCCTCTCCTCACTCAGTGCGTTCACGCAGGCCCTCAGAAACTTGTCCACATGTTCGTCGGGCAGTGCCTCCACTTCCACTATGCGCGACTCCCGGATTTCCGCCATCTTCTTCAACTCGTCCGGTTTCTCCATTATCTCCCGACAGTATGCAGCGATATCCGGTTCAGTCGGAAGCACGCTGTTCTGAAGGAGAAGCGAAGGCGCCACTCTAACCACCGCATCCGGGAGTGCACGGACGTCCCTCAGGTCGATTGGGTTCTTCTCCCAGCCGTTCAGTCTTTACGAGAAGTCCTTTCCTGCCTATTGCGTCCAGTACCATTATTTCTGGCATAGTCCTTCAAGTCTTTGTACGCCATCATGTAGTGCTCATTGAGGATTTTTGTCTTCACGTTCGGTGGGAGTCGTGCATTCCCTTCTCTTTGCGACAAGTCATAGTCGTGCGGAATGGCTACAAATGATAACAGCAAGCAACACATGCCTTTCAAGGCAATATCTTGCAGCTGAACCTGTTGGTTGTCTTTGCTGTTGTTCTTGGCATACTCCTTCAAGGTTTTGTACGCAATTTGATAGTATTCTTTTGTTAACAACTCCAAGAGACTGGATTCGTGTATTGACGAATTCATACCTCAAGAGCATGGCAATGGAGAGCTCAGACATGTGGTATCAAAAGTGAAGTGGTCAAAGCCTGTTTGTTCCACAACCAACACACTGGAGTAGCTGGAAGAGTGATTGTCAAACAAACGATTACGAAACATCATAGATTAATCCCATAATTCAGCGAGTGCCTTTAACAACTTTCAAGACGATCTGAATTACGTGCGAGACGACAGCAAGGTTTACGACGATCTGTTCTTCAAGATGGTGAACAGGAAAGGTGTGATGAGCGAGGAACTGAGTGACAGGAACAGAGTGTCATATCCGTCAACCCTCCAGCAGATGGGTCTTCTGTCGCACTTCACGTGGAACGGGGTGGTCTACCACTCTGCCTGTGAGCCGTTTTGCGGGAAGAGAGAACAGATGGCGCTTCATTAGATCACTCCCTCCACTCTGATGACAGCGAAGGACAGTCTTGCCATCACTCTCAACAAGGATGGCAGTATGCTTCTCATCGTCGGGTACTACGGCACCTTCATCGACGGGAATCCTTACCCGGAGGCGGTTGGGATTGTGATACCCACGTATCACTTCTCGTTGGTAGCCCCATGGTGCCCGTACTGCTACCTAGACATTCAGAAGATCCTTTCAGAGGACTGGGTATTCCGCTACGTACGCACGTCGCTGAATCGGGTCCACGTCAACTCAGCAACCCCTCTTCCGTACAATAACGGGAATGTGATGATCTATTTCGGCTTCTTGGTGCTTAGAGCAGAAAGGGTGATTATGCATTCTCCGTTGTTCAGTCCGTCGCAGAATCCGGTGAAGAACTTGTTTTGCAAGAGGGGAAGGAAGGCAAGTGATGTCGACATGAGCAAGATGTCAGAGGCGGATATCATTCGGTTATTCAACGAGAATAATTTGAAGACAAAACTAGAAGAACCCAGTAACATTGATACGCAACACTGAAGAATGATCCATTCTATTGTCGCATTTCTCATAACTATTAAGACACAGTATTCCACCATCTGGATCGACAAGAGTTGTAGAAGACGAGTCAGAGTACCCTTTTCCTTCTTATCTTGCATAACACTGAAATCGTGATTGAGGACATCACCAAGCTCCGTTTCAAGGTAGTATTCTGTTCCATTGAGCTGTACATGTGATGAATGTGCAAGTTTCCGCGATTGGCCTTGCAGGAAGGAATGAGTCCATTGTTCCCCATGGGAAGTATTCAGCCGATCCATTATGAATCCGTGCACAATACAATCCAAAGGCCAGACTAGTCAGAGATGAAAAACGCAGAACTCTTCAATTCCACTCCACTCCTGTCCATAAACATCGCATATGCCCTATCGATTATCCACAAAGAGAGCAACGTACACGAACTCAAGAGGTGCGCATTCTCGAGCTCCGCATGAATCTCGGCGAAAGAAAGGAAGACAGCCTCAGGGTCTCCCTCATGTACATAAGAAGAACACAAGGTATCTGCTTGAGCAAGCGAGCGAGGATAGGAACTGATTTCTGAAATGTGGATCATTCTAGAAAGAAACGGATACCACTCGTCAGAGACACTGACACTCCTATTTTAGTTGTTCCTGCATATTGAAATTGCCTTCTTGATCGTCATTCGTGAACAGTGAAGTGGAGTTGAGATAAGCACAATGCATGATCAAAAACAGTCACTACCACTCATCCAGTGGCAAATCCAACATATGGAAGTACAACACCCTCATCACTCCGCTTCCCATTTCAATCCCTCATTTGCAACAAACACAGCACATGCCCTCTCTCTTCCTCAACAAACTCTACTCCTAACCCAACACCTCCACACCCCACATCATCCGTCTCAATGCTCGTCCTGTACTTCGCAATGAACATCCACAGCGCCGCAAAGCTCAGAGCCAGCAACCCAAACATCACTCCGTTCTCCGCGTAGAACATGCCCTCACTCACCACGCCCTCCTTCACATACAGCGGCGTCGTCAGCGAGCACACGGCGCCCGAGAGGAACTGGAACTACGCCTCACAGCCACCAGCCACTGCCCACCAAGCGGAAGCACGAGTTCGCCGTGGCCGAGAGACCGGGGAAGTAATACAGCGTCAGCGCGAGCGCCTGCGTCTGGAAGCAGCTGTCCGCTCCGCCGAAGAGCACGTAGGCGACTCCGTACACTAGCGCGTTCTGCGCGTGGTCGTTGCACATCATCAGAACCTGACCGAACGCCTGGGAAAGACAACCCAGGAGAATGACGTAAAACGCGCCGTATTTGTCGCTGATCACGGCTCCTACTTTGCTGTAGATAATCTCGGAACCTGGATATGAGAGGGAGAGAGGGAGGAGGACAGGCGTAGATGCTCATGAAGATGCCGACGGAGATGCTATCCCGCATTTGGCGGTTCATCTGCGACGGGACGAACAGTGCAATGTACCCGTTGGCGAACATGGTGAAGGTCAGGTAGATGAATTTCGGAGTGGTCAGCAAGTAGTAGCAGTTTTTGATCCCCTTCACGACTCCGACTGTAGACTCTTCTTTTGACACCAGATACTGGTTCGTAGCTGCATCTCTCGTTGCCGGAGGAAGATAGCACAGAATCAGGGCTCCGATGAACACGAACACTATGTGTGAGTCTTTGGAGAATGACGTACGCATCAACGTCAAGAACATGATGCTAACACTCGTATTCCAGCCCGATTTCATCTCTGGCTGTGGATGATCTCACTGCAACAGGACTACAAGACCAATGAACCGCAGGATCAGATAGGCACAGAAGTTGCCGCAAATGTTGCCCGCCATGAAGATCGCCCAGAACGTACCCGTTCGCCTTCCTCTATTCATTACTCCCTCCTTCTTCCATAACCGGTTCGTTGTGTCACTGATCCGTCCGAGATAAACGCCCTGTGAACTCCAGAAACACTACGCATGATCCCTTTCGTTGCATAGTAGCACACACTTAAGCAGACTCCGTGGAGAACGCTACATGCGATGTTCAGCACGGGGTAGTTCAATGCAAAGTTGCCCACAAATAGACTACTTGTGAAAGAGTACGGACACACGCTACCAAAACTCAAAGGAGAAGAAAGCCAAGGCACTCCGCTCTGACGAAAAACGAGAGATGATAGAGGGCGCAAAGAAGGATGCAATGGTTGCAACAATATACATGATTCCTAGAGAAAGCGCGCCAACCGATTCTATTCGTAAGCCGCATTCCAGAAAACAGCCACTGTAAATCGGCACCACGAAGTTCTGTGTTGTATTCGATCCTTCTTGTGACAGCAATTCAACAAGCGTACCAAAGAAGATGAAGGCAATACCAACGCTCATGTACACCGCCTTCCAATCATCCGAGCGATCCTTCTTTATCACGGTCGGTAGCTCCTCAATATCATTCATTTCAAACGACTATGAAGTGGAATGAGGGATTGTGTGAATCGTCCGTACCGTTTCAATGCCTCCATTCCCCTTCATCATTTGACAGCCGTTTAACTGTTTTACTACCCATCTCCCCATTTCACTCTAACTCGCTTCCCATGCACTCTCCACTTTCCACACTCACTTCCAAACCCATCCCAGCCTCCCTTTCCCTTCTGAACTGGTTTGATGGAATAACCGCGGTTCTCTCTTTCCTCCAAACCAAACCCAAAGAATTGTATTAGCCGAGGCTTACATACCTTTATTAAGTATGAGTGTACGTTACTGCACCACTTGAACGCTTATGAATAGGATAACGATACTTCTAAGGCCTATCCTCTTGCCCCTTCCGAATTGACCGCTACGATTCTGGATCTGGTTCAGCAGGCCACGAATTACCGCCAGCTTAAGAAGGGAGCCAATGAAGGTCGTTTCTGTCGCGTTTGCTGATGGTGTAGCTACCAAGACTTTGAATCGTGGAAAGGCCTCTTTCATTGTCATGGCTGCTGACACGGAGCCCCTTGAGATTGTTCTTCACATTCCCCTGCTGTGCGAAGACAAGAACATCCCCTACGTGTTCGTTCCTTCCAAGGTGGCTCTCGGTCGTGCTTGCGGTGTTACTCGTTCCGTCGTCGCGTGCTCCATCGTTTCTGATGAGAACTCTCAGTTGAAGGACCAGATTAACCACATCAAGATTGAGATTGAGAAGCTTCTCATTTAAGCACCTCAAGAGACATGGGTCACGTCGACAATCGTTTAGTGTGATCTATGTTTGTTCTGCTTTGTTTCACAAACAGCTTCACAAAAGTGTGCGTTTCTAGTGTCACTGAGTTCATTTCCGATTTCCCCTTCATCCTCATTCTCGACTCCCCTTCACAATCATTCCCGACTCCTCTTCTTCGTCTTCTTCTTCTCTATATCCACTCCTGTCACGTCCTTCTCCTTTTCTGGCTGTTCCTTTGTAGGCGTCGAGAACGACTACGCATCACACTCAACCCACTTCACTACCAGTCGACGCGCATCAATCTGCCACTTCTCCTCTTCCTGATTCGATGGCAGCGACAGATGCACTTCCAACGATCCGCTGCGCTTCTCCGTGTCTTCCTGAACGCTTCCGAGCGAATCTCTCCTACACATCACATCTCGACTCAACCACCACAGATTCGTCTTCAGTCGCGGTGTCGCAGCCTGTGGATTGTTGGAGTGGGACCGTGTCAACAGCGGCGTGGCTAATGTGTTCACAGCGGTGATGGCCTCCGCTTTCTGTGGTGTGCTATTCTACAATTCACTTCCAATTCGTTTCAAATACGCCTTCGCCGCTTTCGTCAAACTTCCTCAAATCGTACTCGATTTCCCTCTTTAACCGCGGGTTGTCGCTAAACACCGTATCCATTTCTTGTTTGAAATTCACCGTAATCACCTTCAAATACAGCATCAAGTCGCGCAACAACACACTCTTCTTCTTCTCCAACTGGAGTTTCAGCGACACCAGAAGCGGCAACACTTGCTCCAGCATGGTGCGCTTTTCCAACTACTTCTCACATTCCATACACTACACTCACTTTCGTCAACACCGTTTTCTTCGACTCCAGGATGCCCGGAGGCAGATCTTCATCTTCGGCTCTTGTCTTCGATCCCACCTTCAATTCCTTCGAGCACAACACAGCAAACGCGTCCTTCACCAAATTCAGCTCGGGAGCGTTCGGGTCGTTGCGCATGTTCTCAATCTCGTCATTGTCCACCAACGGTCCCAGCACGTTCTGACACAGCTTGCAGCTAATCTGAAGTTTGCTTTCGTCATCCTCCAGCTCCAAAATGATTCGGTAGATTCGCTTCCGCGCATTCACATGTCGACGATCGCCGCCTCCCAGGTTAATGTCCACCATATTCGCTCCGAACTCCTTCTTCACCAGATTGTTGTCCAAGTACCCGTTCAGAATGCTCATAATCTCCACAAAGCTGGTGGCGAAAATCTTGGGGAATTTGCGGTGGATTTGCTTGGTGATCAGATGATAGGCGAACGCCGCAATCGAATCGTCTTCGTCCACCAGCGAACACAACATGCAACACAACAACACGGGTTTCAGCTTGATGAAGTCCTCCTACGACTTAGATGGGAATGCAGAGGGTACGAGGACGAGTTTGGAAATCATGGAGAGAGAATGAATCCGGACGATCACATCGGGATCGATGATGCAGTTGGCGATGGTGGGAATGTAGCGCTCCACGATGGAAGTGTGTCTACGGATGACGCTGGTGAACTGGGACCACTTGGTGCATATGTCTCCAATCACAATGATGATGTTGTTCCGAATCACGGAGTCCTTCGACACCTCCAACTCGCGGATAAACATCTACAGCTCACTTCGCAACACCAATCACACGGGCAAGTGCTTCTTCGCCAATGTCGTTGATGTGATGCACAGCTTCCCGAAACTGATCATCGCGTGCGCACGAATGTAACCCGGTTACGAAACTCCATCAATCGGGATCAAAGGATATACAAGAGGGGATCAAAATCGGGGCTTGTTTTGGATTCACCATGGGCAGCGAATTCGTTGTCAGCGACTTCAACAGCGTCACCGTTTTGTCGCGAACTACCCATGAAACGCCTCACCCAGTCCCACTTCGGATGTTGAGTTTGCTCAAGTTTCCCTCCTCGCTCTCCTCCATGCCCAACACAGCCAGCTCGCCCACAATGAAGATCCACGGGAACAACCACTGCAAGTCGGCGTCCTCCACCAACAACGAACACTCGTGCGTTTCGGAGACGTTTCCCTCCAACTCGTCCTCCTGCGCGAGCGGATCGATTAAGGGATCGTGGAAGTCTTGCGAAAAGGTCTGTGTTTTCTGGGTTTGCGAAATGGTTTCGTTTTGGATCTTGCCGCCCGATTTGAAAATGAAGGAGCGAAGAATCTTGTCCACCTTGTCCTCCACCTTCACCACGAAGAGGCTGGCCGCTTTCTGGATCTTTTTGGGACTATATGTCAGGACATGTCCCAATTGCCACTCGTGGTACAGACAGTCCAGGAAACACAAATAAAGACGCAAATACGAGTGGATCGTGTCCAACGGCATTTGGAGTTTCAGCAGCTGGCGGACCAGCGAAACGTACAGTGATTTGACTAGGAATGAAACGCCCTCTCCACCCGCACCTGTCTTCTCATCCATCTTTGGCGCGACGTGGATAGCGGTCTGAAGAATGAACTTGTCGCGCACGACGGAACGCGACGTGGCGCACGAGGCGATCAGTGCCGCTAACTGATTCTGAATAAACTGAACGTCCATCCGCTTATGATACTAACGAATCACGAGTCACCGCGTCGCCCACCTTCGCTATCAGACTCAACAACAGCCACGCATTCACCTCAATGTGTGGCATCTGTACCAGCAACGACTCGTTGTCCTGAAGCGAACTCTCCTGCTCTTCCTGACTCCACTCCACCGCCGCGATACAACTGCGCATGAGGTTGTGGAGGTTCAGCGCGTTCTTGTCCACGATCGCCTTCAGGATGGACTAGGAGTCAAATCGTGGGGGCGCCCCCACCTCCAGCACATAGACGTTCCCGCTGTTGAAGTACTCCATGAACCGCCAGCCGTCCGTGACGCTGGGGTCGGTCTTCCACTGAATGATCTTCTCGAAGACGAAGGCCTGACAGTTCTTCAGGATAACCGTGTCCGTGTTGTTGGAGTTCTCGAACATGGACAGCGAGATCGAGAAGAACAGGGGCGTGAGGGTGGGAATGATGGGCACCAGGCGGTAATACAGCGCCAGCGCGGCGCGCTTTACCGAAGCTACGATGAAGGCAAAGGAGAACAAGGTACCTGCAGAGTCTTGAAGCATCTCGCAGATGAGCGAGGAGATGGCGTCGTCGTTCATCGACTTGCGCAGCTTCGCGTTCATGATGCACTCCGCGAAGCCGTTCAACGCGTTCTTGCGCACCACCACGGCGGAATCGCTGATGCGTGCGGTGATGGTGGACACGATGGCGTTGCACGTGGCGTCGTCCAGCACGCAGCGCAGCGAGCAGTCGGGCACGGAGTTGATGTGGCCCAGCAGCAGTCCAATGCACTACAACTCAACACACCGCTCCAGCCAGACGTGTGTGGCTTCGCCGCGAATGGAGATCACGACGTCCTGGCACCGACCCAGCACGAGGGAGAAGAACACGTCATACAGCGGCTTCTCGTCGAAGAAGAGCTCGCGCTCCATCACCGTGCACTCCTCCTCGTACGCGTCATCCTCCACCGCTCTCTTCTCCAGACCCGTGAACGCCTCCTTCTCCATCTCAGACTCCGCATCTGCTTCTGTCTCTCTCTGGTCTGTCTCTCTCGCCTCCTTCTGTTCTGTCGCCTTCGCCTCTCTCTGTTCTGTCGCTCTCGCCTCCACTTCCATCGACGACTCCTCCATCGTCTTCGCCGCCTCCTCCACCTCCATCGCCGCTCCGTGTTCGCTTTGCCACTTGACCGAATCCGACACGTATTTGCTCATCAGAAGACTCGTGCACAGACACACCGTGCACATGCGAATGTTGGCGATCCCACAACGACCACAACATTTCAACCACGTGTTGATGCGCTTCTTCTCCTCCTCGGTTCGCGACAACAACAGCGTCATCAGACAATCAATCGTGTTCTTGCGGTCGTCGACGCGGTCCGGTGTGTTGATGATCAGACGTTGAATCAGCGCGTAAATCGGGTCCTTCATTTGGGGGGATTTGTTCTTGACGAGGACTTGGAGGAGTTTCTGACGATTCTCGCGAATGCACTTTTCGTCCATTTTTCGGCCCTCCTGGTAGAGGCAGAACACGGGCAGCAGCACTCGCAACAACTCACCCATCTTGACGTCGGTTTCGTTCTGAAGCGCAAAGGAGAGCAGACTGGCGAATATCGAGGAGGAGTAGTTCTGAAGCGTGCCGCTGAGACAGCACTCGTAGCTCAGCAAGCAGAGCTCCGTCCAGACGAACTTCACCGTCATTTCGTCCAAGATGGGGAATGTGCTCAGAAGGGTGGAGAGCAACGCCACTGGCTTCACACGGTACTATGAGTCAGCAGACAAACGCAACAAGACAGCCTCCGTCTTCTGGCACAAGTCCTCGTTGTTGATGGAGTGAAGGATGGAAGAAATCGACACCTGGTACAGACTGCATCGCAACACTCCATGACCATAGGCACCGGGAAGCAACAACAGATTCAAATAGCTACGAATGAACACTCTGGAGCAGAAAGAACATGTCGGCACATAGCACTGGAATCTCTCCTGAGTACTTCTCCTTCGTAATCAGCACTACATACAACAACGAAAGGAGACCCTCCAGAGGAGAATACCCATTTCCCATCGATTCCGCTCCAGCTTCATCCCAAAACGCTCTCGAATTCGTGGCATTCCTAAATAATAACGTTATTTCCACGAAAGGAGTACATGTCTTTGCTGCCTTTCAGAGCGCCCAACAACTGCTGAAGATTTGAATAGTCGCTCACTACCTCTCCAATACTCTCCGTCTATTTCGTTAGTGCGTCGCTTCAGTCCAACGTCATCCAAGTAACCCTTTTTGAACGACGCTACTACCGTGTCGATGTCTTGAACACCGGATAGAACATCCTTCAGCAGGGAAACAAGCGTAGACATCGTTTTCTGGCGGCTTGTTTGAAAAATACCCCCTATTTCTGGAGTCATTTGAAAGAGAACAGAGAAGAGAGAAATGAATTGAAAGGAGGAGGAAATTCAAAACTGAATACATGGGAACCAGGATAGTGTGATCATGATCGGAAGAGTCGAAGTCTTTTGAAACGATTCCACTCTCTCTGATCACCACAATACAGTTTGAAATGGAAAAGAACGCTCACTTTCATGGATTGGGAATCGCTCTTGGATTCCGTTGAGACAGAATCGGACTGGCCGAAAGAGGCCCTACCGTTTCGGAATATCGAGAAGTCGTTGAAGTGCGCCATTTGCCATGGGACCATGAAGACGGCCGTTATGCTTACAAAGTGCGGGCACAGCTTTTGCTCCTACTGTATTCGTCAATCCCTATATAATGAACAAATCTGCCCTCTCTGTAGGAAACCCGCTACGGAGAGTGATATCGTGCGAAACGTGACTGTGAACGAGATCGCAGACACGTTTCGAGAACACCGCAACGATATGCTCCGGCTTTGCAATCAACTGTTCCCTCCGCAGGAGATACAAGCAAACGAAGAGAACGATACGAAGAAGGACACTGCCAAAGATGCAGCCGCACTGCTATCCTCCTCCTCCTCCAAACGCTCCACACCCATCAAGTCTTCCCATGAATCCGTGGTATCCGACACATCCGACAGCAGCTATGAGTTCGAAGAGTGGTTCTTTCCTTCGTTTGTGACGAGTAGGGATTTGCCGCCAAAACGTCAAAAGGGAGTTCCGAAGAACTGTAAGTGCCGCTATTCACTTCTCATGCAGTAGTGATGGTCGAGTGTCCCATATGCCACGACTTCTTCGATCAGTCCGTCATCGAGGTAGGAGTGGAGTCCGCTCTCCATTCTAGTCCCATGCGAGCGTCTGCGATGGAACGCTGCAGACGAAGCACAGCAAACCGTTCACTGGGTTCGTGGCAGATGCGATCACAGTGAGTGACTGGAGTTGGAGTCACTTGTAGTCAAAGACGCCGCTGCCGAATCTGTGCTACCGTCTGATGAAAACCAGCGACATCAAGAAGCACCTACAGAAGTGCAATCTTCCCACGAATGGCTCCCGAGACGCTCTGATTGAGAGACATCGGCAATTCACCCTTCGAGTATGAACTAACGTAGGAAGTGAATTGTAGTTCAATGCGGAGCTGGATCACGACAATCCGATGCCAGCGTGGAAGATTGCCCAACTCGTGGTATCCAACGAGGAAAAGACAAGGGTTCGACTCATCCCTCCCTCTTATTCGTAGTGTATGAAGCGCTAGTCCTGTTTTCCACAAACACGCGTTTAGATGAAGAAGAATACAACTATTATATTGACACACATGAAATCTCTCCAAAACGCAAACACGCATTGCTGCCGTTCTACCCATGAGTCCATTCCAACATTGCCACTAATCTCGTCCACCAACTCCGTCTCGTAACTCCGATTTGGTTTATCCAGCACATTTTGACGGCACACGGGACAAACATCGCTTCTCTCCAGCAACCAAGGATCAATGCAACCCGCGTGGAACACGTGACCACAGCGGATCCTCTTCACCTGCTCCCTGTCTGAAAAACCCTCCAAGCAAATTGGACAGGTTCCATCTCCCACAGCCTCAGGGTCCTTCAAGTGCTTGTAGAGGACCGACTTGACTCTCCGATACTTCCTGTAGTGCTTGTGCAGGAGACGCTTCACAATGCAACGGTCTGAGTAATAGAAGATGGAGCCCAACCAAGAGAAGAGAAGAGCCTACGCGTTAACCCAGCAACACATAGTCACGATTACGTAGAAAGCAGAAAGGAATTGGAAGAAGCCGTTGCTCTTCTCGCTCTCTACCGCATCAGAAAGGAGAAGAGCACCCACTCTGTCCCACTTCGTTGAGAATCACTTCGACATCCGGATGCGTCTCGATCACCGTCTTCAGCGCTTCCGCGTCTTGCCAATCGATCGTAACAGCAACAATCCTTATCTGGGTGTCACTCTCTCCTCTCACTCAAACCGAGTGGGACGGATTGCCGCCCTTCCCTCGCTCATCCACCGTGAGGGGCTGGGGAGAACGCTCCGCCGCAACCACCGCCTTCGCTCCCTGTTGCTGCAACTATCCGTCACTTGAGGGAAGCAGAAACTACGGCAAGCACGAGTTCAGCGAAACTGCATCCACTCTTCACGTCCGGCTTCTCAACGAGTACAATCTGATCGTGGATTGGATTGCTCGTGTTTCCGCAACTGGAAAAGGGTTGGGCAATCGCGACGAACCCACTGACACCTGATAATGACTCCAAATGCATATGAATAAACCCGTTTCATTCAGCCTAGGACCAAACGAAGCGCAGGTGTGAGGAATCACAATTCCGTACGGTATAGCAACTTCGAGGGAAACAGCAACACTGCACAAAAGAAAGAACTGCAGCACGGCAAACGCGCCCATTCGGGCCACCCTTCAGAGACAATTCTGAACAAACAGGAAACATATGCTTGTTGTAGCCCAACGCATCGAGCAAGTCCCCGCACAGATACAGGGAGCCCGTGCAGCAAACGACCGAATCCTCATCCCTGTCAGTCATCACCTGAACCACTTCATCCGCGTCCCTCAGAATGCGGATTGGACTAGTCATCACCACCCCCATTTTCTCCTACACTCTCTCTTTCCGCGCCACAACCTCCTCGATTCTCCACAAGCAGCTCAAGTAGCCCAGCCAATCGCTTTCATCGAACTCAAAACAGCAATCCTCTCTCTTCACGTTCATCGTTTCCAACACCTCCGCAATGGAGGGTAATTCCACCTTTCTACCTCTCACTCCCTCTTCTCTCCCCTACACATATTCCGGCTTCGGATTCTTCACCTTCACAAGCATCACCTCCTTCAACGGGAGTTTCACCAGCTGAGACAGCAGCGAAGCCGCGTTCTTGTCACGACCACAGTAGAAGAGAAGCCTCTACACAATGAACTCCACAAGAAACCACCTTCCATTCCCTCCACTCCCTTCTTCTCCACCCACTTGCACACCTCCGCTATGCTGCGAGGCGTGTGCGCGCCGTCGATCATCCACGTCACATGACGACCCGATACGGTGGTCGAAGTCAACACCTGACCGCGCGCACTGACGTGCGTGTTGTGGAGAACGCTGCGCATGATCTACACGTCACAGCCCGCACATACAGGCACCGTTTCGTCCTGCGGAATCCCGAAAGAGCGGAGCGCGTTCTTCACCAGCTGGTTCGCCACCGCGAAGTTCTCCAGCAAGTACGAAGGCAGGTCCGCCGGGAGTTCGTGAAGGAAGGACGCAGGCAAGCAGGACGAATCGGCCACGTCCAACGAACACTCTATTTATCGTTTCGCTTCCACACCACCCACGTGCTTCGTTGGCACACTCCTGAAGCGTCTCGAGCACCACCGGATTCTGTCGGAGCACAACCGCGGGAGCACCCTGCTTGAATATCCCTCCCTTTTCGCGCGCGATCGCTTGGAGCGTGCTGCCAAGCACGGCGGTGTGCTCCAGGTCGATGAGGGTGATGCCCGTAGTGAGGGGATGCTCGATGACGTTGGTACAGTCCAAACGACCGCCCATCCCAACCTCCAACACGACGACATCGACATCCTCCTCCAAGAAGAGAGAGAACGCCACTAGAGTGAGAAAATGGAAGAATCCCGGCCATCGCGTTATGTACGGAGGTCGCTCATTGCTCGGCAGCTGTTTGATCGCCTGCAATCGGGACCACACCTTGTCGTGGTGCTTCAAATAGGTTTCTTTTGAAATGGGGACGCCGTTGATGCAGAATCTCTCGCACATGCTCTGAATGTGGGGAGAGGTGTACAATCCTAGACATCACTGTCTCCACTCTCCTCCCACCCGTCTTCAGTCCATGCTTACGCAACGCCGCTTCCACATAGGAACATGTGCTTCCTTTTCCCTTGGAGCCCGTGACATGAACGTACTTCCTCTTCGATATGTCCAAATTCAGTTGTTGCAAGTAATACTGCATGATCTGGCACGCTTGGGTCCGGTCCAGAGGACCCTTCAGATCAGTGTACTCGAGAAACAGCGCGTGCTCCGCTTCCTTGTATCGTCTGCACATCAACTCGTCGAATCAGCGTCACTTGTCGATTTCACTCATCCCCTATCGCGCGATTTGAGAATCACCCTTTTGCGCCGACAGCACCCCTATTCCAACATTCATGCTGTCACTCGTAATCGCTTTAGGGACATTCTGCTATCGCGTCTCTCCTCTATTTCCTTCAGAATTATCCACAGATAGTGTTCTTTATTCGAGTAAGTGTGATGGGACGTCACCGCCCTCTCCGTCTTTCTTGTATTCGGGTCAGTGGTGGAAGATCGGGATTACTCACCCTGGAGTAGGATGGTGAAGCAAAAGCATCATACGGCTCGTAACCAGAGTATCAAGAATCACAAGAACGGAATCAAGAAGCCTCTCCGCCAGCGTGCTCGCTGCATGAAGGGTGTACGCTCGTTTGCTGCTTCCTCGTGACGCCTAGGTCGATCCCAAGTTCTTGAGAAATCTGCGTTACTCCAAGAAGCACAACAAGAAGGAATAAGAATCGCTTGTGGTTTGACCTGTTTTCAGCAAACACGGCTCACACACTATGTTACATAAATCAACGGGCGCTTTCGATTCTGATTCCGGCTAGGACACCCTGTCTTTCCATTTCCGCGCGCTCTTCTCCTTGCAAACGACGTTCACTCCACAGTAGTAGTGCTTGTTCATTTGCGGACGATTCAATACTCGGTAATGGCTGCTCACCGTCTTCTGCTCTTCCAGCGCACTGTACCGTTCGTCCGGCATCCCTACGTCCGATTCCTATGCATCACACGTGAAGAATCGAACCAACGGAAAACGTAAACCCCTCAACGAGCACGTTGCCATAGTCAACTACGAGTACCATGGACACGACGAGAAGCAACAACAATCCTACAGAGTGGGAATCACGAACAAACACCATACGAACTCTCATTCACTGGTTTTGGACTGTCTCAAAAGCGTTTTCGCATACAAAGGATCCCAAAGAAGTGTAGAGAAATGTGTTTACGCTTGGGAGGTTGTGTTCGGTTGTTCCTTGATAATCAACCGCAGTGATTGAGGAGAAGAAAGGCGCGCTACCGAACAAACAAACCGCTATTCTACACTTTTCAAAAACGTATTGTCGCACAGTACGGTAAGAGAAGAAGGAAGATCGAAGCGGCACTCCACCGGATGCTCCTCTCCGTTACTCTTCCACGATGCGCTCACCACGATGTACCTTCCCTGGTCGCAATGCAGCCTTAGCGTAACGAGCGTGCACGGCGAGGGTTCAAACACGAACGAACCGACAAAGGTCGTCGCATGCTCACTCTTCCCCGTGTACACGTTCACCACCATCTGCGTCTCTTTCGTAGCCAGTTGAATCAGCGATGAGAACACTGTACTGTACGGCTTTCCCCTCTCCAACACCCTCCTCTTCACTTGTCTGTTGTTCTCGCACACGCCAATGTAGATGTTGTCAGGGAAGGAGTCGACTAAGGTTGGTTTGTCTGGTGTGAGTGGGGCTTCATCGCCCTTCATCGTAGTTCCTGACACATTGCTCGACATAAGAGCAAGCATCCTTCCATCCTCCCCCTCCTCTGCTCGATTAAAGGGACGAAAGTGTTCGCCATACTGGTACGCTCCCTTCGCTACGCCCGTCGAAGACAGATCGCTGTCCACAACCACGCGCTCCTCACCGAACACGTCCATCATGCGCTTCTGAACCAACGGAATCCCCGACATGCCTCCGGTGAGGATAACCTTCTCCACATCGCTCACACCCAGTCCGTTCTCGGATAGAATGCGCTGGCACAACGCAACGGTCTCCTCCACCCGTGTCGAAATGAGTGTTTCGAACTCCTTGCGAGAGAGATAGATGATATCGTCGTCCGTCACAGACACCGTCACTTCCTGCTCAATCGACAGCAACTCCTTCTGCACCTTGCACTCCCACGCAATGGCGCTCTGGTTACGATTGTTCTTCGGCCACACGTCCTCCTCGAACAGCTTCACACACTGCTCGTGGATGTAGTTGAACACGAGGTCGTCGATGTCGAAGCCGCCCAGTCGCGGATTGCCGTCCGTTGCCTTCACCGTGATCACGCCCTTCTCCAGCTGGACGAGACTCAGATCGAACGTGCCGCCGCCCCAGTCATACACCATGTAATAGCCATCGGGAGAGTCAAACCCCAGGAAGGCGTAGGCAGTCGCGGTTGGCTCTTCGATTAAACTGATGTACTTGAATCCGGCTTGCACTGCGCACACCTTCAGCTGCTCCTTCTGGGTGATCGACCATGTGGCGGGATGTGCAACAACAGCGTAGTCGATGGATTCGCCTGTCATGTCCCTCGTGGCATCACGCATCTTGAACAGCAGTGTCGTTGCGATTTCACTCGCATCGGTTAGAGTGATCTGTTTCCTTTCATCTGGCACTGGAAATGCTATTCTCCCGTGATCATTCCTGATCGCATACGGCGCTCGCGTCCTATCCTCCTTCACACCGTTGTCACTCCACACTTTCCCGAAGAAACGCTTCGTATCCGTGAGAACGACAGCGTCCTTATCGATCTTGGTTGGTTGATAGGATACGACGCACTTCTTCCCGGGTCTGTAATACACAGTCGAGTAAATCCAGTTGTGGCCTGCTATATTCGAGATGGGCCCCATCTCGAAGCGATCCCCTCTTTTGAGACATAGACACGACTTGTGCGTTCCCAGATCAATTCCAACGCATTTCAGGGGATGATCCATTCCAAACGAAATACGGAGTGAACGGGCTGATTCAGTTTATTGCTTCTCTTATTGAATACTTAGGCATGGAGTACTGCTGTTAGCAGAGTGCGAGAGGATCGTGTGCGAACAAAGAGCCACACTACGAAGACAACTTCTTACACAAAC
>ERZ780157.2044-NODE-2044-length-19861-cov-3.594062_pt1 | contig 19861 bp, 28 predicted proteins | sample MGYA00511169_ERZ780157 | MGnify/ENA primary metagenome ERZ780157 (study PRJEB29588, sample SAMEA1965149) | human gut metagenome | biome: human gut; feature: human-associated habitat; material: faeces | place: Denmark | collected 2008/2010 ... | reverse complement strand
TTACCGTTATGGACACGGCACGCTTAGAGAGCATAGAAGGAACGGATGCCAACATGACTTGACTCGAGAATAGGAATCTATGTGGACTTCACGAGTGTGGGAATTGGAGAAACGGGGAACCATCGCATGTACCTATTTGCCATTTCTGTCCCAGTTGATTCTCGGCGCTATTTCAACTGGATTTGTCTCCGTTTCCATCGGAAGAGAAGCAAAACTGTTATGCGCACGAAATGGGAATTAACGAAGCAGAGTGGCCAGTTTTGTGGGTGACTGTAGGAAGTCTCGAGCAAAACCAGTGCAAGAGATCGACGACCGTATGAAAAAACAGACGAAAAGGTGGTGACAACTATTGTACAGAAACACCAAACTTGTTCTTCCACACGAGCGAGTAGCCCTCCTTCAATGCGTGCTTCACGGCCGTCACGTCCACATAGAAGTTTCGATCACGCGTGCCATCAATCAGGCACTTCATGGACTTAGGGTCTGTTTTGCACTCCGGACCTCGTTCTCCGTGCGAAATAACCTTGGAATAGGACAGACGCAGGTTGTCAACCAGCTTGCGATAACACCCGAAATACCAGAACGGAGGGAAGATCTCAACGATGTGGGAGCCTGGGAGCATGTACATGGCATTCGTGATGCCCGCACCATGAGCCGCTATAAGGATATCCGTCTTCGCGAATAGCTGTACTTGCGCCACCGCACTCTCCGACGTGATATTCTTCGCGATAAAGGTAAACGAGGTGGTCGAATTGGTTTTCAGCGCCCTGAGTAAAACGGAGAAGTTCAAAATGACTCTCTTCTTGTCGCGGTTCAGTAAGAGCACTTGAAGCCTCTCTCCCTCCTTCTTCATCACTGGATTGAAACGGGCTCGTTTGTACGCCGCCGCTCTCAGCATGTCTCCGGCCAAAGGTTCGCCGAAAAAGCGTCCCGTCCCAGCATCGTCCCAAGAACGCATCAGCACAAGGAAGCGAGGACATAGTTTGCCGTTTGTAAACAGAGTCTCGTTGTTTCGGTCGATGATCTGAGGACGACGCTTGGGAAGAAAAGAGTCGAGCATGCACTGTTGGAGGAATCCCGACCAGGACGACGGAGACTCCCGCAAACGACCCGTGAAGATGATGTTGTGAATCTACACAATGAAAGGAGGGAAACGAAGCAACGGCGGGATAATCTTCGGGATGAAGAGCCACTCGGAGCAAAGTGCTCTCGCCTTCGAGGGTATGGAAAATGTTTGAGTACTGGCGAGGGTGGAAAACATACAGACCCAATTCGGTCGGATTCAACGAGGAAGGGGAAAGGGGTTCAGACGTTATATTCACCGAATTGTCTACGCATTATGCACCAACGGTAGCAGAACAATAGAAGTCGTTGGTGTGAAGCGCGGCATTCGCCTCCCGCTGCAGATGGGGCTTCTTCTCGTGGAGATACACTTCCGGGTATCGTCTTGCAATACACGCGTTTGAGAGAATTGCGCTGTGCGAAGAGAAACGTCCTTCGGAATAACCACGACAGCTACACGTCAGAAACAGCGAGTATCGCAACCGCTTGTGCCACGTCAGCAGGTCCCTTCTGTTCATGGGAGGAATTCTAGACAGGAAGGCACGAATGGCAACGAAGTCCCTGAACCACGTGGAACTGAAAAAGTCGATACGAGTAAGGTTCGCATCGATCAGACCTGAAGGCAGAGTCTTGATGAGTCCCACTTGACTGGCTTTCGCAGCTACTGTTGGAGTCGTTACGCTACGCTCCTCAGTAACAAAGAGGCTCGGAGTGGCCAGAGAACGCGGCTTTGGAGTTGATGGTGTCTCTTCTTCTCGAATGTAAGTCATTCTACACCTCATCACAAGACACATCGATCACTCTCTTTTCACAAGGGTTCGGTCCCCCGCATTGTACTCCTTCCTAAGGGTCATCAGAAACAGAACCCGCATACACAACGACGGATTCTAAAGTAGATGGAACCATAATTCTGATGGCTGTAGTGACATAGACAAAGAACCCAACACAGAGCGAGATGATAATAACGCCAATTGCTTTATTGTCCATTGCTCGTTTCTGTTCCGTAATCCGAAAAGGAAAGTGGTGGCTTCCAACTTGATTCCAGAAATGGGGGCTTTTTCCCCACTCTTTGAAAAGGGCCAAATCAACCTCATTACACAGACTCCCCCGTCTTGCCGTATCCAGACGAAGAGAGCACCACCATTCCTTCCAACAAACACACGAAAACCCACTAATTCTCCTTCTCCTTCTTTCCGAAACCAAGCGTCATCGCCAGGAACGAGCGGACATCGCGACGCACCGCCTTCCAGCCCTATTCCTCACCCCTCGCCACTCCGCTCACCTCATGAGCAACGGCGGTCGCCACGTAGACAACAACCATGAATCCTAAAACGAACAAGAACGTGTACACGTCGAAGAGAGGCGACTTGGAGATGAACACCGCCACCTCGCCCTACACCTCACACGCCTCGCTCTCGCTTACCGCGTTATCCGCAAACACCTTCACCTCGTCCTTCAGGTCCATCTCCGAATCCACCACGCTCACGCGCGTGCACACGCGCTTCATCTCGCTCTCCAGCGCCGACACCACGCTATCGTCCTTCTTCAGCGTCAGCACGTTGCGCGGCGTCTCGCCCAGCACGCGCATCCAGTGACGCACCACCTCCGTCTCCACGCCCAGACTGCCCTGGAAGATCTGATCCTCACGCCTCATCGCTTCGCCCACCTCGCCCGCGTTCGTCAGACCGAACATGTACTTCGCCAGCGCCTCGGCGACGAAGCGCGTGTTGCGCACCAGGCGCTGCGGACACGAGGAAGCGAAGAAGGAGCCCGTCAGGTAGCGACTCGCAGCTATAGGTCAACCACATATCACTCCCCAACGCGCAGGATCGCTTGTCAGCGTGCCGGCCATCATGCGACGCAGCGCGAAGCGCTCGTGCGGAAGGACGCGGTGTTCTTTCATAATGTCCACCACCTCGTGCGTCGTGGAGAAGGCGATGCCCATGTGCTGCGCCACCGCCTCGAAGGAGCGGAACAGACGCGCCAGCTCGGGGTCCGTGGTCTGCTTGGACAGGCGCAGCGTCAGCTGGTCCGAGGCGCTACGGGTCAGCCGCTCCACCCACACTCACCTCAGGTCGTCCAGACACAGCACGAACTGCACGTTCGCCAGCAGCTCGGGCGTGCTGCGAATCATCCACTGGCGGAAGCCCTCGTAGTCCGCGTGACCGCCGCTGCTCAGCAGGAACATGAGGTTGTATCTACGCCTCACTCGTCTCCACGGCCGCTACACGCCCACCGTCTTCTGGTTCTCGTAGAGGTGGCTGAACAGACGAGCGATCTCCAGCACGGCGATGCTGCCGTCGATGTCGCCCGTGGAGAGGGAGGGCGCAGCGGTGAACGAATCGTAGGTGGCCGTGATGAGGAGAGTGGGGAGAGATGCCACGGGCACGCCCTCCTTGAATCCCTCGAGAACGCTCTCAATGGAGCGAATCTCGGGAAGAGCCATGGGCTTGCTGTTGCGGGGGAACTTGACGCTGATGGTGTAAATGTTAGAGGGCTACGGGTGAGGACGACGGAAAACGAGAACGGTCAGAGAAACGCTGTTGGACTGCAGCGAGTTGTACACGGCCATCACGTCCTTATCTTCCTCGATGAAATAAACGGGACAGGGGAAGGAGCGCTTCAACATGTACTGCTCCACTTCTCTGCACTTGCTCACGATCTCTCCGTCCGTCTCCTTTCCCACAGACGGAATGATGATGACCAAACCACCCACATCGCTCTGGTCCACGAGCGAAACGAGGGTCAATTCAGAAAGCTCATTCATCATGACGAGGGCGGTGTAGTGGTCTGCTTTCATTCTCGAATCCTCGCCCAGGTTCAGAATCGAAGAAAGGGAAGCGAGACGAAGCTCGCCGTTATTCTGCTGCGATCCGTACAACTTGCTCTTCTTTTGGAACTGAACCATGCGATGAATCGGGAAGGTGAGCTGCGATGCAGTCACGAGTGCCGCTATCAGAAGAACCAGAATACTCTTCTGTGTGTTAGAGGGAAGGAGAACGAATGACCATGTCAGTGATCTCAATACGTTGAGAAGAATGGAGAAAAAGAGAGAGAAAGGGGAGGCGAAAAGAGGGGAGATTTTGGTCAAGAAGGAATCACATGCGTTGCCCGATTTGAGTTTGTGCCCATAGTGCAAAACTGCCATGAACTTGCTTCCAGTCGTTTTGGGCATTAGATGCGTGAGACGGGCAATTCATCCCCCTTCCCTTCTTACTCTTCTTTACTTCCTTTGATGTAATGATACAAGCAACACGGCACAACATCCATTCCCATATGCATCCCACTCACTATTAACACCATAACTCGATTTCTCTCCATTGTAGAATGTGTTTTGAATGGAAGTTGTTTCATTCTATTGAGTGGGGACAGAATCGAGACCCGTTTTCTCCCAACTCTCCTCCAATGCATGGCTGAATCTATTGCATCACAAAAGTCTGGTTCCTGCAACAAACAGCGCAATGAAGCAAACAATCCCTTTCTCATCTTCTCTCCCTGTTAGCTACTCCCATTTCGTATCCTAAAGGCTTATGGAGACTCTGCGCAAAGAAGAATGGTGTTGCCCGAAATCGGGGCTATTTCCGCTGAACACCGCCCACAAAAAGAATAGTTGAGAGTTGGCGTCTTGCTTTTCGTGTTTTCTGATTACCCATACGAAAGCGTTGACTCTATAACAGGAATGGAACACTCTGCACACGGCAGTTCGACTTCTGGGGGTATGGATAGCCTTTTTGGACTTCCTAGTCGTGTACGTGATGTGGGACCAAGCTGAATCGATAGCCATCTCAAAACATGGAAAGAAGTAGAGAAGCCCTTCTCTTGCGTTTGGAGCAGATGAATATTGTCGTTGTTCCCGTAGCGTGGTAATGTGTAGCAAGCTGCGAAGGACGGACACAAAGAGGACATGGCGGTTCATTCTCCAGAACCGAACGATGGTGCTGTTTCCGGAAGCACCACAAAGCGCAGCAATCCGATTCCTATCAAGAGGGGGTGCGTTTCGTCTTGCATTCATTGATTCGATAGGTTGACTCGTAACTATCCCACTTCTGAAGGTCGCGGATTCACAGATGATAGTAGTCTCACATCTGAGCAGTCATGTTCGTAGTGATGTACTTTGCCGCTGGAGATGAAGATGTCCTTGGAGAAAGCGATGACGACCAGTCGAACGACCATGTACACGCGTTGTGGGTGTGTTACGTGTAGTACGTTCCTCCTCACCTTCAGCGTAATGACTCGTTTACCGTGCGTTCTTTTGCATAATGATTGCATATGGGGTAAATACTGTATTTTATGTATTGGCTCGCATTGTTGCAACAACTCGGTTATACAAGAGGCTTACGTAGATCATTAAAGGAAATCAGGTGTTTGGGCACTACGGCACGGTGCTGTGGTTCTTCGGGAGTGGGAGCGGGCTTGTTACTCTCATCCAGTCTCTCTTGGGATATCACACCCAGCTTCACAGCCAGGGACGTAGACGTAAACAGATAGGCAGACACGACCCCTGCAACGACTCCGCATACGTTATACTGCCAACTAGAGTTCATGACAAAGGAGGAGCAATACCATGCGGTTGTGAAGACAATGATGTGGAATTGCCAGAGAAGCAGCCACACCACGGTGATTGCCACAGCCAACGCCAATGCCTTCAGACTAGTCATTACGAACGGAGTCATGATTCACCCGTGAATCGTGCAGTGAATTGGATAACCCAAATCGGTGATAACAGAGAAGTAGATATAGCCCAGAAGACCAAACATCCACTCTAGTGTTCATCACAACCGATCACGACAACCTGACACGCCATTCATCCGATTCACGCCGAATCCCCAACTTCCCAAGTTGCCGAGTAGAAGCACGATCACGGACACCCAGAGAAAACGGAGATTGCCGCGAAGAATCACAAAAAACGCACACACAGCAAAGAGAAGTACGATGGAATTCAGATGCTTGAAGTCATCGTGAATGAAGGAGCAGGTGAATATCGCCCAGATTCTATGTAGCTACACATCAACGCCACGCCCCACTCTCACATTTCTGGGGTACAAACTGAGAACCTGATCTAACTTGTCCTTGAGGACATAATTGATCGCCTATCCATGACCAGAACGCCGAAATGACACCTGCAACGCATACAGAAGAGCGATCAAGAGAGCGATTATAAGGATTTTCACAACTAACGACTTTACGGACAACCCTATCTCTTCAGACCAGATGAAAGGAGGGACTCGATGCAGAAGAATCGGCTGCTTTTCCACTCCCGTTTCCATTTGTTGCTCCACTCCCATCGCTCTGGAACTTGGATAAGTCAGCCTTCACGCCATCTCCCACATCTCTGCTCTATCCATTACCATTTCGTGACAGTTGCAACGGCAGAATCTGTAGGATCCATTTCGAATATGAAGACAAAAAGATTGGAGCGAGTTCAAAACACATCACACACGCGGATCGTAATAATGGGGGCGTTGCGGGGAATTCTGTTCCTCTGTGTGACTGGTCGTGACATTCGGTGATATCCCTCATCTTGCATTAGAACAGAGAATCCGTTTCGCGACGCTTTTCGCTGTTCGGAGCACCCATCATTCATTCTACACAGCGCCCATCTACGCAATGGAGACTCCCAGTCGTACTGCGTCGCCAAATGAAGAGATTGTCAAGAGTTATGCACTCTACAGGGGAGATGTGGACGCAATCGAGGAACACATTGTTCGCAGCGCGTGCGAAATGAAGAGGCACTACAGGGACAGAATTCAGCTCCTCGTCCTCTGTTCCTCTCGAGAACGCGTATTCTCACTCTTTTCGCGAATATGTTATGCGGTTCGAGATAAACAGATTGTGTGTCATGCGTCCGTTGGGTCGCTGAAGTTGGACCGAGACTTGAAGGCGATTCACTTCGGCGTCGACATTCTGCTCGTCACGCCTGGAAGGTTCGCGCGCATCTACTACGGAAACGAGAACTGTTTCCAGGGAATCCAGTCATTGTACTTGGTGGAAGCGGAAGTGTTGTTTACGCGTTCCATGATGAAGAGTGTACGTCTGCATCGTCATTTTGAATGCATAGACGAAGCAGGTGCTGACGGCTCTCCACTGTGATACGCTCTCCGTGTTTGTGTGTGAAGAGGAGGGTGACCTGAGCTTATTGGAATCCATCGAGTCCTGTTTGAGAGACGTTGCAGCATACCAAGGGATTCACTCCTAGTCTCTCCACTACTCTCGTAAAGGTGACTGCGAAGTCCTTCCATCGATTCAAAAGGAGGACGACGTCGTATCCGTATTCCCGGCATCGTATTACACCCTTCCCGACGAAGACAGTCTTTCCGTCACAAAACGCGTTCCCTACGTTCTCCACGCCATCAACATGCTGTTTACTCTTCCGTCCGTGGGAGAAATTGTGGTGTGCTCCTACTCGGAGTACAACCTCAACTATCTCCTCTCCTTTCTACTGAAATACAAACATCTGATTACCGCGCCGAATCTCCATCTCCTCTGTCTCACGGAAACGAACATTCATCGGGAGATGCGCTCTCGTATTCGCTTTCTGAGCGAGGCCAAAGCAGATCCTACGACGCATATCGTCACGATAGTCAATGACTGTCTTCTCCCCATTTGTGCTGGCATGACCTTTGATGCCGTCGTCCACTTCGACCTTCCGCTTTCGGAATCAGTCTTCTTGCAGAGACAATCGCTTCGGTGTGGGCAGTCTGATGATCCCACATGCAACCTCTTCTTCCCGACATCAGCGCAGATCGAGTCCATCTCTGTTCTCTTTGCAAAGTACAAGGCGGTGCTTACTCCGTGTGAAGACTTTGGTGATATATCCATGGAGAGGAAGAAGGCGGAGCAGTTTGCCAAGAAGAAGAAGGAATTGCGCGATGGCGTGGTGGATGCGGAAGAGATCGATTTGGATGGACTCACCAAAGAGCAGGAGCACTCTCTATTCTATCAGAACGAGAAGAGCGTCATTGTGAAGCCAGAAGGGAAAGAGTATGTGGAGTTGAAACTGGATGAGCTCGATGCCGGGGATCTGGACGACATCGACACTCAGCTGGAAGTCATTGAACGGGAACAGAGACGGCCCTGCTCGATCCCCATGATCCCTGTCGACGTCACTCACTCTGTCTTTAACCCCTTTTTCAATCCCGGTGTGTTGCATTGTTTTGATTCCAAGTATTCTCCCTTTTGTTGTGTTTGCTTCATACTCTCTTTCTGTATCAAACGAATCATGCTCAGCGCTTCTCACATCGCGAGTAGATTGATAAATGCAAATGTCGTCCTTCGTTCTTCCCTTCCCGTGGGATTCTCCGATCGGTCGTCAGAGTGTAGATTGTGAATTTCGTGCATCGTTCTTTTAGTGAGACTGCTACTCAGAAGGCGGAGAAGGAAATGATGGGCGCTTTTCAGGAAGTGGGTATGTCCGGCTTCCGTTTACTTCGTAGATGAAGCAAGCGGAAACGCTGATGACGAAGGGGGTGTACAAGGAAGCCGAGCAGCTGTATTCCCGAGTGCACGACATTGTGGCGTCCTTCAGTCCCGCCAATAGTCCCATGATGGACGTCATTAATCGGAAGTCGTTACTAGATGCATTGTTTACTGTTTAGGAAACTGCAGCTCTTTTACCGCTCTGGTAGAGCCAACGATGTGAAGGCACTGATCAAGGAGATGACAAAGAACGTTGATTCCCGTGGAGACGCGGAGGAGAGAGTGTTGGAGCGAATCGAGTTCGCGAACGTCCTTCTCCACATGAAGAACACGAGCGATTGTTCGCCCACCATGAAGGAAGTGAGGTGTGTTATGTGCGTGTTCCCGTAGCTCTCCTCTCTCTGTTCCCAACGACATGACTCCATCGGCTTGACCGTCTCCCTCCTCTCCTCCCTTCTCAATCACCTGACCGGCTGCGACAAGTCCTACGAGGAATTGGATCCGTTGCGCTCCCTTGCAAATAGCATTTCGAGCACATGGGAACTGCGTGTTTTGAACAACACGATTAGCACGCGCTGGGACGAGGATGCCGAGCCGGAGACGACGCTGGCTCTCTGCAAGGATGTGCAGAAATTGGCGGAAGAAATGGAAACGAAGAAGGAGATCACGGACGTGAACGAAACGGTCGTAAGACAAACGCTGAACAACGCGGGCGCGTTTGACTTATTCAAGGAGAAGATCGAGGACGGCGGGGCCATTCTGAAGTACGCGCTGAAACTGTCGGATAACCGCGGGATCCAGATCAACGCGAACGTGACCAGCAGCAACACGCTGTCCTCGATCGCGTCGATTCTGCTGAAGCAGGACCAGCCGGTGGCGTGCGAGGGATTGTGAGCGTGTTGGAGGGAAATGACGCGCAGGTACCTGCAGGCGCTGGAGGTGTTCACGAAGAAGGAGAAGGCGGCGACGCTGAGCGGTTTTTCGTGCGAAGAGCTGTTCGACTACTCGAAGGTGTGCGACGGGTACTCGCACCTGCTGCTGAAGTGGGAGAAGCGAGAGCCGCTGGGAGAGAAGTACCAGCAGCAGGCGGTCGACCTGCTGATGAAGCTCAACGACAACGCGGACTGGACGTTCCCGCTGACTTCGCGCTTCTGGACGCCCGCGCTGTTCCCGTGGGGCAAGGACTTGTACGCGTGTTTGTTGGAGACGAGGTTTGGAACAAAGAACGACATACGGTCTGAGGACGCATTTCACACATGATACTGCTGGGAACAAGCGGGTTGTTGCCGTACCGCTGCACGATCTCCGCGTGGATCAGCCCGCTATCGTCCACCGAAAAGCGCACCGTCACGCTGTTCCCGCTCCTCGTGTCCGCGCCCGAGAAGCTGAGATTCGCCATCTGCTTCGCTGTCTGAATCGTCCCGTCCGAGCTCACGTACACGTCCAGGTCGCCATCAGGGTACGAAGAGCCGTCAGGGCAGGTGATCATGGGAATGGACTGGTCGAAGGTGCGATCGGTGGGGAACTTGGTGCCGCGGGGAATCAGCGGCAGGAACACGTCTCTGTTGGAGAAGTCGTCGCACACGACGCACCCGTACGAGTCTGGGATGATGTCAAAGAACTGAATGTTCGCCTGCTTCATCGCGTACGCCGACGCCTGATACGCGCCGAACGCGACGCACTCATCCGGGTTAGTGACGCTCTCGACAATGTCGCCGTATTCTAGCGTTACCATGTCTTGCAGCGCGAGCAGACGCGACGAGCCGCCGACCATGATCACGCTGTCGAGATCGCTCTTCGACAGATGCGCGATTTCGAGCGTTTCTCGGGTTAACTGAATGACGCGCTGTAACAAATCCTGAATGCACGCGTTAAACTCGCTTCGCTTCAACACGAGCATGTCGTTATCCTCGTCGGACGAGTAATCCTCGTAGTCCTCTCGCTCCTTTATGCACACGTCGTGAATATCGTCCACCTGAATCGCCACTTCATCGTGGATCGCTAATTCGCACTTCGCCTTATCGACTCTGGATTTGAGCTCTTCCGACTTCAGCCTCCAGCACTCTGACGATTTGCTGTACACTATCAGGTTCTCACCGCGCATCTCCCTGTACTTCCTCTCGACCAGCTCGCGGAATCGGTTCGTGATGTCATCGCCACCCAGACTGCGATCACCGTGCTTCGCGAGCACTTCAAAGGAGTCTCCATCGATCTTCATTATGCAAATATCGGCAGTACCGCCACCAAAATCGATCACCATGATGGCCGAGCTGCGGTCTCGATGCACAACTCCGTAATCCAGAGCCGCTGCGACGGGCTCGCTCACAATCTTGATGCTCTTCTTGGGGCAGACATCGGCAATCTCTGCAGCGATCCGCGTTTCATTGATCTGATCCTGTGTGAAGAAGGCAGGCACGGATACGACAAGGCTCTCGATACTCCTGCCACTTTGTTTTTCAGCCAAATCGGCAACGTACCTGATGATATGGGAGCTGACTATGGCGGGAGTCAGCGTTCTGTCCGGAAAGGCGGGAATGTCAAAAGCCGCCTTGTGATTCTCGCCTTCAACCACTCTGCACCCGCAATTGTCCATGTACTCCTTCATTTCCTTCGTGTCCATTCCATAACCGATAATACGTTTCACATAACGAACGACGTTGCTGTCTGTCCAATAGTACTCTAACGCCGTCTTTCCGACTGCCCGAATTCTGCCGTCCGGAGTGTAGCTCACTGCCGAGGGTATCAGTTGTTCTCCATGGTCCTCAACAAGGCGGAATCGGTTTCCACTCGTTACGACGGCACATGTATTCGACGTTCCAAGGTCGATCGCGAGAACGGCCATCTTGGATAAGAAGAAACTGATGGCTTCCAGTTTAATCGAATCGTGCTCTAACAAACAAATCAAGTCACACTTTGTGCGAGCGCGCTCCCGTAAGCGGGCAAACACTGCTTGCGGCTCGCACCGCATCTCTCACTGGAGGCTTCTCGCCATTCACTGCGGCAACCGCCCTGCGATTCACGGAACTGTACAATTCCCGATTCACCACCGTACCCATCTACACCATCAGTCAGGCGCCATTTCACCCACAAGTGGCTTCCGAGGATAGGAAGTGCTCACCGCACCCGTCTTCGCCACCGGCTTCACCATAGACGCACGAACCGCGCTCGCTTTCGTTTCGCGCATGTAGCTCGGAAGAGTGGAGGAGGCCGGCTTGGACGTGGCAGGATGAACCGAAACAGGTTTTGTGGCGGAAGGAACGGGGGCCGCAGGCCGATTGAACTTCCTCTCCGTCGATGCGCTCACAGTCGACACCGGCGCGGGCAACACTCTTCGATCCGAGTGGAGCGTTCCCTTTGTGAGTGGCGTGAGCGGCTTCCTCGCGGTTGATGAACTCGTCACGGCGTCCATATAGCGCGACCGAACCGTGGAAGTTACACAGCTGACGTGCTTCACTGGAGTTTGAATGGCGGGCTTCTCTCGCTCAGCAGATCGGACAATCGGAACCGAGTGCACGACGGAGGGGATCGGCCGAGCGGGAGTGTGCTTCTTCTCTTCCACAGCAATATCGTCATAATCTCCGACAGCAGTGGCAGGGTGAGAGAGAAAAGAATGCGTGGGAGCCGGGTGTGGATTCTTGATCGCGGGCTCCTCGACTTCCTGCGCTGGTTCCTCTGAGTGACTGACGGCGGCCTCGCGGAGACGTCGAATCGCATCGTCAATGAGGAACTGGTCTTTCTGCAAGTGAACGCACCGACTGTGGCCTTACAAATGTGTTGTTTTCGGGACGAATGATGAAGGTTTCGTTGTACGTCTTTGGATTGCCGGGCTCCACGCCGTCGAGGACCAGCACGTCCGAAACGGGCTTCGAGGGGTCGATCGATCCTATCCTTCACCCGGAGCAAACACAACGTACCAAAGTTGTAAACGCACTCGTTTGAATTGAAGCTCATCAGCTCGATGCTACCCGCATACTGCACCCAACGGTAATGCACGTTCGTGTTTCCTAGGAGTGATTCGCGTTCTCCTCCCACAACCGAAAATGGGTCTCAGTTCCTCCTCCGAGTACTGCTTCAGATTGTCGGCTTCACGAAAATCGCAAAAGTGGGGCGCATTGATGTCCTCCTTGATGAACATGTCCATTTCCTTTCTGACACTGGGCGCAATTTGCTGCTTGTTCATTCTGGCGGATTCTGAACAGAAGACAGTCGAGAGAGAGGGATCGGAAGAAAGAGTGGGAAGGGGTCTCAAACAAAGAGGGGGAAAAGCTACTAAAATACTGGACAGACACCCCTAAATTATGGCTTACAGAGCTGGCGGTAGAAATCGCGCATGAACGACACCAACGCATCACTACGCTTCTGCTGGAAGCCGTTGCGGAACGAGTTCACCACCTCAGCAGAACAACCCGCATTTGTCAGGAACACGCCAAAGAAAAACCTACGCTTCATTCTGTCGCCACACGCTTACTCATTAAAAGGAGGTGAATTCTTTGCTAAAACGAATAATAGCGCCGCAACCTCGTTGATCATCGTAATGCACGGAGGATCCGCGATGTTGAAGTGCGAGAACTGGTTGAGCTGGAACAGCACGGGAATCACTTCGTTTATCACATGCTGCAGGAATACGTTGCGGACCTACGCATTACCCGAAATGGACAATGACTCACCTCCTCCGGGATCTGCGCATTCGGAGAGGACCAGACAGTTGCCAGCTTGCGATAGTCCGAGACGCACAGCTTGTTCACCATAATCAGCGGAATCTCCGTAATGCCCTTCAGCAGCGTCGACAGGTACTGCGACAGATACGGCGCGTTCGTGGTAGAATAGAGCACGCTCGGCGAGTACGAGACCACCAGATCCATGAAGGCGTAGTACTGTTGCACCGTGTCCGATTTCTTGCCTATTTCGTGAATTCCAAAAATCGGGGACAAACCGACCACATCCTCATCCCCCGGGAACTCCGTGTAGTACTGCTCGGTCACGATGCCGATCAGCGGGTCGATGTACTGCTCGTGGTTGTTCTTGTTGAAGGAGAACACCTGATTTAGGATGTCCAGACACGTCGCCAGCGCCCTGTTGTTGTGCAGCGCGCAGAACGAGGTGGCGATGGTCTGCGCGTAGGGCAGTCTACACTCAACGGAGGCGCGAGAGCGTACATGTGGTCCTTCAGCAGCGTCACCAGACGATGAATCAGCGAGTCCAGCTGCGTCGCCAGGTACTCGGTGCCATGCGCCAGCGACAGCGGGTACGTCTCCAGGTACAGGTGGAGCACCTTCACGATCTCCTCCTTCATGTCGCCCTCCAGCGAGTTGAGCGTGCTGAGCGGGTTGGTGCTGGCGCCCTTCAGCATGTTCGCGATGCACCCGATGTTATATGCCATCGACGAGTCTACGGTCAAGAGAAACGCTCGCGCCTACAGACATAGCGGTCCGTGGGCGCACCGGTCAGCTGTGCGCGTGCGGATGCGATGTTGGAGTACAGCGCCATGAAGGTGTTCTACGTCTCACCGCGGTTATCGGCGCATACGTGATAGAAGGTGAAGATGTCGTTAGGGTTGTTCCAGTTGCCGCAGATGATGCTGGAGGAGATGTAGAACAACGGATAGATCGCCTCGAAGTAGCCCGCCTCGTTGTTCACGCGCATCACGTCCTGTGGCGTGGGCACGAGAATCATTCTCTATTCCTCACACGCCATCTCCAACGCCACCTGCACCGCGTCCAAGATGCCTTGCTGGAAGGGAACCACGTTCTCCTTCAGTCCCGCGACGAAGCGACTCAGCAGCGTGACCGCCTTCTCGCGCACGCGCTGCTTGGAGGCGTTCAGACCCTCCATGAAGATAGAGAGACAGTTGTAGTGAATGTCCTTCAGCGGAAGCAGCAGCACCTGATAGCGCGACACCGTGTCCATCGCCGCCAGCAGAATCGAGAAGTGGTAGTGTTTCACCAGCACGCCCGACTGCAGCAGCGTCGTCAGGAACGTCAGGAAGCGAGCTATGGATCAGTGGATCGCGTCGCTTTCACCCTTGTACGGGTTCTCGCCCGTCGTCACGTTACAGCCATCGCCGAAGTAGTACACGAAGGTCACCGCCGCCTCGGCGTCGCGCCACTCGGCGACGGGGAAGTGTTCCAGTGGCACCACGGAGTTGAAGAGGAGATCGATGAAGTCCAGATACGCCGCGGGGTACAGACGAATCAGCGCCACCACCACCTTCTTCAGACACCCTCGATACATGTCGGCGTCCGCGTCGATCCCGCTTTCCGCGTCGAAGGCGTAGTCCTCGGGCAATCTGGGGATGATTTGGAATTCCAGAAATCGACTTGATTTGGTTGAAGAGTCCCTGCAGCAGCATGGGGAGATACTGCTTGAGGTCCATCGAGAAGGGCGCGGCGGGACTGTTCGGGTGCACCGTGGCCTCGCGCTGCATCTGAATCACGAGCTTCTACGCTTCATCGCCGTTGTCGAGACATACACTGAGAATGTCGGGAAGCACCAGAATGGGGTTGAGGTACTCCTGGTTGAGAATGGAGGGAAGCATGGTGAACACGACGGTGAAGCACTCGCGCGCGTCGGCCATGGAGGCGAGGTCGTTCGCAGAGATGATCGTCGGAATCGCTTCGACGAGCTCCTTCACCACCGCCATCAGGAGTTCGAGAATGGATGTCATCACGTCAGGGTTGTTGGTGTACTGTCCGGAGGCGATCAGCTGACCCAGCGTGTGGCGTGCGGGTTAAGCGAACACGGCAGAGGCGACAAGGATATTGATTTGAAGCGTGTGGATGAGGTGGATCTTGTTCGCTGCCGGCATGCCCTTGTTCACCAGCTCCTCGAAGCACAGCAACACGTTCTCCACGTAGTTCTCGTTCCCCAGCAGCTTGAACAGGTTCTGCAGCGTCACCTCGCTCGTCATGAACGAGATGTCGATCCAGTCCGCGTACTCCGACAGCGTCTCCAGACACTTGTTGCACAGCTCCACGCTCATTGCGTCCGTCTCGTCGCCGTATTGCTGCAGCACCTCGATCCTAGGTGTAACTCGTGCGTCCAATCAGAACCAGGACTGGAAAATGGTGCCGATGCAGCTGTCTCGGAGACAGTCCTTCACGCGCATGCCCGCTTGCAGACCTTCGCGATCTGCGGGGGCGCGCGTGCCTCCTGCGCCCTGCACGACCTCCTCGTCCACGAAGTAGAGAATGCTGAGGTACATGTACAGATGGGAGCGAGAGAGCGTGCGGATGTTCAGCAAGGACTATGTTCAAGAGCGAGAGAGAAACGTACCTCGAACACATCCGGCCAGGACTGGGGATAGTCCACCTTGATCAGCAGCGATACGAGCACAGCGAACTTCTTCTTCAGGTATTCGGGGATCGAATCGATGACCTCGGGCGACTTGTTGCAAATCCAGTCCAGGAGCGTGGAGTGGACGCGATTCTTGTCCTCCACAGGAAGAGCGTCGTAAGAACCCTCCCTGACGAACGATATGACGAGGTCGAGACACGTGAACATCACTCGATACTACCGATTACACGAGGGAGCAACGGAGTACGTCTGTCGTTCCCTGAAACGTAGAAAAGGCGATATTCCAGCTATTCGGATCTCCTCTCATATTGTTGATGAAAGCTATGGACGCGTTCTTGCGTTCCACCGAGGCAGGGGCAGAATCGACGTCCTGAGCACAGATGATAGCGGATTCCAACTGTTTGCATAAATTGTCCATTTTCTACGCGATGAGACATTCCGCGACGAATTCAAAGCGACCTACATCGATTTCCCTTGTTTTTTAAGATTTCGCCTTAAAGTGAAGAGAACTCTCTCTGTTGCTATCACGTTACCGAAAACAAACATTAGCGTACACTTCTATACGACAGTTTGGGAGATCGTCCCACCCAACAAGAATGAAACGCTCGGTGGAGAATTCCCCGCATTTTCCCGGGGCTTTCCTTTTCTCCCTTCTCACCCCTTTCTGTGTTCTGTACTTGTATTCGCAACAACGGCGCGTGTTACCGACAAACAGGGCAAAATGACCGAAACACGCACAATCGGTGATCGTGGGTGTTTCCTCCGCAGGCAACGACGAGCCGATCCAGCTCCTCTGCGTAGCAACAGCCAAACACGTCGTCTTCGCACGGAATGAAGGATACACGTGGAGAAGGCTCTTTGTCGCTGTCGGTCTCGCTCGCGGCAAACCGAATCGAGTCAAAATCAAATACAGGCACAGAAGAAGTATGGTTACAGATGGAGGGAATGTACAACCCCGAGCTCAGAAAGCAGGGTCTCATTGGGCGGGACACAATTGCGTCCCACGAATACGCAGGGAGCGACGAAAGACAGCTCGCGTACAACCGCGTCTCGCCCGTGTACTTGTGGAGGAGCGTGACGGCGCCGTTGGACAAGGAGGCAACCAACTCGTTCTACTCTTCACACACACGACCTCTCTCACTTCAGTGAAGAACGGATGCATCGCAAGAGGGTATCCTTTCGTTGGGAATGAGAAGGAATGGGACGCGAGAACCCCTGGCACCTTCTTGCCCGTGATGGAGGAGGTGCGTGTTGTCCTCATGTCAAACACGTTCAGCAGACACGGCTCCTTGTGGGCGACCAGCAACTCGTTGGGCTTCGCCTCGTCGATGGTCAGAGACGAGACGGGGTTATGTGTTGTGTTGACCGTCATCCACCTGTTGGCGTAACGCCCACCCTCGCGACAGTCCACACAACACACATGACCGTCACTCGTCGCCAACACGAAGCAGTTGTGGGTCGTGTCTAGGCATGATGACAGCAGGAAGCGAGAACCGGGCAGAGCGTGATCGATATAGTTGGGCAGTGCAGCGAGGTTGGTTGAAGCGATTCGTTCCGTGTCGAAAACACTGAGAGTGCGGCACCCTTTCCGAATCACCAGGATGTATGTGTCGTCCAACCACTGGAGAGAAAGCAACGGCTCCTACGGGTTACAGAAAGTGAATCTATTTACGGGGTAGGAGAGTTGCGTCGGTTTTGAGAGAGAAGTGTTGAAGAGTGGAGTCACCAATTCGTCCTGCTTGAGCAGGCTTGCGCCACTCATGATAGACAGAGACCCGCCCTTTATGCAATTGCACGCCACCGCAAGATGGTTGGAAGAGGAGAACGCCATGTCCACTGTCCTCGCATTCACCACACGAAAGCCTGTCGTGCCGTCTGCATTCCGTAGCTGAAGTTGAAAGGTTGTGTCGATAACGGAGGGAGAGCGCTTCCAAGAGAGCAGGGCGTGATGAATGAACCAGTCATGATCCCTTTTCAGTTCATCGAGGAGCACGGCTCTTCGACATAGTGGAAAGCGAAACGTTTCCAGAAGACTTCTCTTCTCTACGGAATTAGAAAGTTGTGAGAGATATGCGACCTTTTGTATATTCTCGGATATCTTGCGGATTGTGAGTGACGGATTCTGTTGTTTGCGGGAGGAAACGGCCTTTACTCGCATTCAAGTTAACCTCTTCGTTTTCATCCGCGCTATTGTCTGATTCAGCTACTCTCCATTGCCGCTTCCTCTTGAGAGTGCTTCTCTTCAAGTACTTGTCCATTTGTGATTTCGTGTAATCGTGACGTGTGAACAGAGAGAGTTTGACTGCTGTTATGAATGAGACGTGTTTTGTCTTTCAGAAGCCATGGATGGCAAGACTCCCTCTTTCGAATCGTATCTACCACAGCAGAGATTAATAGTGATTTTGTGACGGATATAGCGCATTTTGAAGACAACTCCCATCCCCATGAACATACCACAACACACTCTTCTCCATCGCTTCCTTTCCCTTCGAAGAGGGAATACACACTGATCCACGCCCATCTTACTCCATTCACCCCGATCAGGATTGCCTTTGACAGAGACCATACACACCCAATGGCAACGCCTGCTCCCACGGAATTGTGACATCGCAACACACATTCGTACTGTTCCAGAAATCGCCTTGTTTTTTCATGATCCTTGAGAACTCCATATTTGCGGGCGCTCTTTTCTCTTTTGAGAGTTCGGTTTCAGAAATCGTATAGGGAGCGTGCGCATTTTCAAATATGGAAAGGACTGCCGATACTCCTCCCGTTCCAGAAGAGGACGAACCTATCCCCTTTATCAACAACAGACTGTTCGTCGAGTTCTATATTCCGCCTCCGCCGAGTGAAACAACCGATACGGAGTCGTCGGAGTCGGATTCAACAACGCAAGACAGTGGGTTTGAAATCAACGGGCTTAACAGCACGATGAACATTTTCGATGTTTCGGAGAGGATAATCAACGGGTCTTCCCATAACAAGGGGAAAAGCCGAAAGGGAGGTGATGCTTCGAGAGTCATCGACCTGAGACGTGTAATTGACGAGTCCCAGGACAGCCCTACTGATTCCGATAGTAGTGGTGCTGAAGCGGAAAAGGACAAGCAAAGTCGAGTCGCCCATCCCGAACCTTGGAGTTCTGCGCAGCAGACGAATCCATCTATCCCAAATCCGACAATGCGAAAGACGAACCGAAACAAATCGTTTGCGCCTCACAGAGCCTTTTCTGCGGATGCTGTGACGGATTCGTCGACATCTGTGGTGACTATTCCTCAACCCAGCTCATTACCGGACTCCGCTGCAGACCACGCTCTGGACTCTCCTCCCCAACTTCCGAAGAAGGATACACCAGAGGGAAAGAAGCTTTCTCCCATTCCCGAAGTGATTTCCCCGCAATCCGTCCAGAACGAGGCATCTGTCGAGAAGTCGAGCGAGGTGGTGCTCGTGCATTCTTCTCCGGAGAAGACGCCTCCTCTCTCCCCCAAGCGGTCGCGATCTCCCTTCCATTCGCCCAACCAGTCGGAAGAGCACTCACCTCAACCAACGCACCGCTCGCACTCGAGCAGTCGCTCTCCGCAATCGGAAGAGCACTCGCCCCGCTCGCAGGAGCACATCTCCCTCTCACAACGCATCATGTCGCCACGCATCGACTCCAGCGAACTGCACGCACACCACCTTCTCCACGACTCCTCTCTGGGGTTCGTCCACGGACTGCCCCTTGGCATCGACGACACCATGTATCGAGGCCACCCGTCAACGAGCATGATCAGCCCGCTGACTCCGCGTGACAGTGTGCATGACGATGGCGACACCGGTGTCGTGGTCCGCATGCGCAACTACAACCAGGAGAACAACGCTATGTCCACCACGCCGCTGCCTGACGGACTGGAGCTCAGTGACAACGAGTCGCAATGGTCTTTCCACCAGGCGTCTCGTCTGAGCGACTCACCACTCCCGCACGACTCGTTGGCCTCGCACAATGGCACGCTTTCTTCGGGCGAAATGACGCCCACGCCCTCTCCCTCGCGCGTGCTGGACGACAAGCCCGCTCGCGACTACCCGCCCACTCCTTTTTCTGGCGGGCGCAGCG
>ERZ780157.2041-NODE-2041-length-19879-cov-6.246671_pt1 | contig 19879 bp, 27 predicted proteins | sample MGYA00511169_ERZ780157 | MGnify/ENA primary metagenome ERZ780157 (study PRJEB29588, sample SAMEA1965149) | human gut metagenome | biome: human gut; feature: human-associated habitat; material: faeces | place: Denmark | collected 2008/2010 ... | reverse complement strand
GGCTGGCACTGGCCCTCCTTCAACGTCGCGGACGTCCTCTACAAGCTCGACCTTCCGTTCGAGAGCTACATGCCCGTGGGCGAGGGCCGGTTCGCCGACCTCGTCGCGCAGGCCCTCACGGAGCGCGGCTATCCCGTGCACCGCGAGGCGGGCGAAGGCGACAACGGCTGGTGCCTGTCGCTTGCCGACGCCTCCGGCGAGCGCACCTTCATCTCGATGTTCGGCCTTGAACGCCGCATGAAGCCCGACTGGTTCGAGCGCTTCGACATCGAGAGCTTCGACTACTTCTACGTCTCGGGCTACCAGGCCGAGGGCGAAAACGGCCGCGTCATCCTCGAGGCCCTCTCCCGCAAGCGCCCAGACGCCGTCGTGGTGTTCGATCCGGGTCCCCGCGTGCACTTCATGCCGCGCGAGCGCGTCGAGGACTTCTGCCGCCTCGGCTGCCTCTTCACCGTCAACGCCGACGAGGCCCTCTTCATGACGGGCACGACCCGGGTCGAGGATGCCGCGTTGCGCCTGCACGACATGTCGGGGCGCGATGCCGTCGTCACCGACGGCGGCCGCGGCGCGATCGTGGCCGACAACGCCACCGTGCGACGCGAGCGCCTGCGAGAGTAGTCGAAAAGGCGAATTGCAGTAGATCTGCAGTCTGGGATCGTACATCATGTCGACAGAGATTCGCAAGGTCAACCCTTGCCAGATGGTTCGCCTTCTGGGCTTTTTTGTTCCCTGCCGCGCACGACGCGCGCCGAAGTCGTCGAACAGTTTAAAACCGACAGACACAAAAAAAAGCCCCACCTACCGCAGTTGGTAAGTGGGGCATTTTCATAGGTAACCGCGCGGAGTGAGCGTCATGCAGGTACAGATAGGCTTGCGCGGTGTTGTTACGACCATTTTACCAGCGTTGGTAACTTGGTCTTCGGCTAAAAGTTCGTCTAACTAAGTTTTTTGACGCCACCTATCAACCTGTTGGGGCAGAACGATTGCGGGCGATTTCAACCCATTTTGACGCCACCCCTTCGTCTAAGTTTTCGGCCAAATTCGTCTACAGCTTCGTCACTGACTGACGATCTTTGTCAGAGCGTCCTTGTCTATCGCAGTTCGCTCAGAAAGCTCGACACCTCGTCGAACCAGCTCTGCGCCTCGCTCGACAAGGTCCGCGCATCGGGCAAGCTGCTCTCTTTCAGCGTCGCAGGTACCACCGGCGGATGCGGACAATCGACTGCGAGCGTCGGCTGCTTGCTTGCGCACCCGCTCAAGATCAGCGCCAAGATCATCGGCGCGAGCAAGCGCCTTGTCCCGGGCTTCCCACGCATCAACAAGACTCTGTGCATAGCCCCTCTCCTTCTCTCTGTACTTGACCTCAAGAGACTGCGCACGCGTGGCGTAGTCCTCACGTAGCGCGGCAATGTCCTCGCCATAGAGCGCCGCGGCATACTGGTAGCCAGTAACAAAAAAAGCAGCACTCAAAACGAGCACCGCCAACAATTTCCACGTTTTCACTTGACCTCCGCCACGTGATTGTGTAGCATACACAACGTTGATTACTTCATAAGGTTAACCGTTATGACTTCGAGTCTTGAAGTGATCAGCATCCTCAAGGAAAATGGTTGGATTCACGTGCGAACCACTGGAAGCCATCACATTTTTAAACATCCCGCTAAAACTGGGCACGTCACCGTCCCGCATCCCCGAAAGGATCTGACGATGAAAACCCTTAAAAGCATTGAGCGACAAAGTGGGTTGTCCTTGAGGTAATTGTTGATCGGGGAGAGGGACTGTACACCCCTCTCCCTTTTTGCGTTATTACGCTAAAGGTAATCATCATGAGGTATCCAGTGGCTGTATGGGTCGAGAACGGAAGTTATTCCGCCGAAGTACCCGATCTCCCTGGCGTCATCACTGAGGCCGACTCTATCGAAGAGCTTGAAACCATGGTTCAAGACGCCGCATCCGGTTGGATGGAGTGCGAGCTTGACGATGGTCGAGCTATTCCTCCGCCAACTAGTATCGAAAACTATCTTTCTGACGAAGACTATCAAGATTGCACTTGGATGCTTGTTGACATTGATATGTCCAAGCTGTCCGACAAGACCGAGCGCCTGAATATCTGCCTTCCTTCTCGCGCCCTTCGACGTCTTGATCTTCTTGCCGCGAAAGCTGGTGAGTCACGCTCCGGCTTTCTCGCAAAGACAATCTATTCTCTAAACGGTTAAAATCTAATCGCGGATTTTCTGCTTTTTAATTCCTTCATTTAGAACACTGAAAAGGCTTCCAACTTTCTGGGAGCCTTTTCTTTTTCGCGCTCATTTCAAGGCATCCCTCCACGCCCTCACCGCTTTCGCCGAAATGAACGCGATAAGACTGATCCCTAAACCGAAGAAGACCGCGTAAGTTCCTACAGCTTGCCAAGTCAATTCCTCAACCATCATCAGCTCCCCGAGCCGCAAAGCCACAATCAAATTTGATAAAATATGCTCCATAGAACCTATGTCTCAAAAGGTCTATCCAAGCCGTTCAGTCGCCACAACTGAGCGGCTTTTCCTTTTTCCTATCCGTCACAAAAGAAGCCTTTGTATCACTTCGTCAACCCGATCAATCAACGCAAAACTGTAAGTCCATAAGACAACGATGATCGGCACAACTATCGCCACAAGCGACGCCCACAAGAAACGCATTCGCCAGTTCATCTTTTTCCTCATTAGGTCGTGTACAATCTTTTGCATAGACCTCCTGTTTCTCTAACCTCAGGTCACTAAAGCCGTTCGGTCGCCACAACCGAGCGGCTTTTTCATCTTATTGGGCACTTTTTCTCTCATGCCCCAGTTGGCTACAACTCGCCAAGAAACATCCGCGCCTCCGATTGTCGGCGTCGAGTCAAACCTGCAAGCTTCTGACCATTAACGCAGTCAATGTCTAGAAACTCATGGGCAGCCCGCTCGAAGTCGCCCGCGTTCAGTGCCCTCATGAGTTTCGGGCACTTGTGGATGAGGTAGTCAATACCTACGTTGAAAGCCAAAGAAACTAGTGCGACAAACTGCCCCTGCGTCACGCCAACGTTGACGAAAGGTGCGAGTTCGCGCTTGACTTGTTCGATGTCCCGCATGAGCATCTCTCTCGACTGCTCGTACGTAATCTCATCACCCGGTGTCACATCCTTCGTGTGCCCTGACCCGATGGTCCAGACACCTGCCGGGCATCTATAGGCTGTCAGCCGGCAGCCCTCCCAAGCCTCTATGAAGTCCGCGGCCGCGTCGGCCCGGTACTCTGAAAAGTTTTTCATTTCTCCAACTCCTCCTTACTCACCCCGAGCCGCTTTCGCACAACGACCTCTATCAGCTTGAGTAACTGCGTACCTCCCCACCCGGCCATGCCGGAGAGGGCACCGCACAGCCCATAAGGGAAACCCTCATAGGCCATAACCTCGTAGCACATGGCTCCGCAGGCTGCAGAGATCAGACCGTTTAAGAAAAAGTCCCTCCAAGTGAACGGTCGCCCCTCCTGGACGGTTGCGAGGTACTTCAGCAAGCCGCACAAACCCGCGAAGCCCGTCGATGTCGCCAGTGCCTGTAGTTCTGAAAAGTCTTTGTATGACATAAGCCCTCACGCTTTACCTTCATTTTCTTTGTCTACTCTAAGGTTTATGGACGCTCACACGCGCACATGCAAAAAGCCCCGCAAATACAACGACTTACGGGGCTAATTTCACTGCACCAAGAATGTTGACAAAGTAATCAGTGCTGAACACGCTACGACTGGACAAAGCAGATCAAAGATTGAGTCTTGACTCCACTTCGTCACGACGAAGCCGCTCCACCAAGGCGGAGTGCCGGCCTTGCGCTCAGCCTGAGCGACCTCTCTTCCGAAGTAAAACCCAACAGCAAAGAGACCGCCCATTACGACACCCGATAAAAGATCAGCCCCGAAGGAGATTGCCATCAGGGCTGTCATCAACTGTGCCAGCAAAGCTAAGCCGGCGTGAGCGAAATTACTGGCGTTCACAGGCTAATACCCTTCTCAGCCAGTGCGGCCTCGATCTTCTGGAGCTTCCATCGCTGGTAAGCCGCTTCTAGAGCAAGAGCTTCTTCGTAGCGCACCGTCCAGAGATCACCAGCCTTCTTGATGAGCTGGTGCTCCATGATCGGCTCTTCAGGCGTCACGACTTCGCCCTTCTCGTTCAGAACAGCAGGCTTCGTACCGACCTCAACGTCCTGATACTGGTCTTCCCAAGAGTCGTGGCAGACAATACCGTAGTCGGTCGCATTAAGACCCTGAGAATTGAAAGCTTCAAGGATTTCCTGAGCAATCATGCCGACATGGAGACGGGCTTCACTACCCTTCTTTTCAACAGCTTCCTTAAAGCGATACTGACAGAAGTTAACCTTTTCCCAAGCTCGGAACACAGCTTCTGGAATGTTAGCAATGTCCTGCTTAAGACGACGGTCTGACGAGACGATCGGGGAATTCTTGAGGTAGATGTCCTGCCACTGATTTACAGAAGATCCAAGGTCGGAAGTATCAAGCGGTCTAAAGGAAGAACCAGAAAGTTTAAGGCGGTGAACAGTATTATTGTCTTCAAAGGTAAAATCAATAGTATTGTTCTCTGATTTACCCTTACGGAAGTACATCTCAATAGATCTTTCGTACCCAGCTTCCGTGTTGTTGTAATCTAGAGTAGCACAACGAATAGCAAAAAGATTAGTTTGTGCACGTGAGCCAGATGCGTTGTTCTTCACATAAGAAAGAATAGCAGGATAGGTAGGCTGAGTATCTAGCTCACCTGCAACAGAGTATAGCGAGATCTGTGCCGAAGAGTTTGCAGCACTCTTCATAGTACCGAATCGAATCGCCGCCTTGTCATCCACATAAGCAATGTCCTGCCCCACAAAAAACACATTAGGGACAACAAAGTTATTAAGCTGTTTGTGAGCATTAACATTAGCGGCATGTTCCGCCACAGAACCCGCCGCCCCAGTAGACTGCATTGACTTGATGATCTGAAGCACTTCTTCGTTGATCTGAACAGATTTGTTCAGATTTTCAATGGCAGTCGCAATAGCGGCCGCCTGTTCAGCTGTAATAGCCATAAATAAATTCCTCCTTAGAAGGATTGATGATTAGAAATGAAACGGGCAAAAGAAGCGCCTAAAGAGTTGTATCCACGCTGGTTGTAATGAATGGCGTCCTGCATGTACCCCGCTTTAAAGTAAGTACCCGGCAGTTCGCTTGCCATAAAGATGGACTCCGTTTCGTGCTCTTTGCACAGATCTAGCTGGGCCTTCCTAACCTTTTCGTAGCCGCCTAGCAACTCTGGGTTTGCCATCGCGTGCTTGTAGTAGCCGATCTGTGCAAGATAGATCGGGAGCTCCGCCGTGTTGGTCAACTCTCTGAAATACTTGAAAACGTCCAGCGTCCCGTCGATGTAGTCTTGGACCGTGATCGTCCCTGCACCAACGCGAGCGCACTCAGTCTCGCCTTGAATCCACATCATCCCTGCGAGTTCGTACTGGATGTCCTTGGCTTTCAGCTCTGCGGCCATGTCTGTCCACTCTCGTGTCGCGTCGGTTCTTCTCAGCGAGGTAACTGTCGCATCTTGGTACCAAGAGTTCGACGGATTGACATTTGTGACGGCAGCGCCCCCCCAAGCCACATTGAGGATGATGACCTTACGGCCTGTGAGCTCGAAAATCTTTCTGGCAAAAGACGGCCACGCCGAACCTTTCACGCTTCTGTAAACAGGATCCTTCAGCGGCTTCAGAGACTTGGCCTTCTGATCTTTCCAGTCCCAATAGAGACTACAGTAAGAGGCGTCTTCGTAACCCGGAATCGGCCCTGTGCCAACCGCATTCGACTGACCAGCCACGATGAAGAGCAAGTACGGCTTTTCGACATACGTGCGAATCAACAGTCTCTTCATGCGCACGTCGTCATCAAACGCCCAGAGTGCCGATTCATTCTGTCGGCGCGTCAGGAGAGAGGCTTCTCCAAGTTTTTTGAGCTTTGAAAGACCCCAGTCCTGCCAGCGAGCGTACTTCTGAAGCTCGTTCCGCGTCAGAGAGCTGTGCGAGACTGCGGCAGTATTAAGCACAGAAAGCTGTACCTCGTCCAAGGAGCTAAACAGCTTGGTTACCTCTTCAAGCGCCCGTAGGAATGCCGGGTAATGCTCCTCGACCACATCAAGCTTCTCAGCGCTTTGCTTCGCTGCTTTCTCCGCGGCTTCAGCGCGTTCGGCATAGTTCTTGGCGTTCGCCAAAATCGGAAGAATGCTTTCCGCCGATGCGTTAGCTCGATTGACCGCATCCAAAACAAACGCTTTGTACTGTGCAAAAAAATCCGCCAACTGATGAAGGTTCTCAGCTGACGGTTCTATGCCGTTTTGCTTAAGCAGAGTCTCGAACTCAACCATGAGCATGTAGAAGAACCATGCACCGGGCGTAGTAGGCGCCCTACCCGTACTCGGATCCCCGTTACTCGGATAGCCGACGCTCGGATTCGCCGGTCGAGGCGGCGGCGTGGGCGACGCGTCCGCATAAAACTCAAATTTCATCTTTCACCTCAAACGTGAATACAAAAGAGTGTTTTCATCGCGGGAGGCCTGACGGTACCTGACCGGCCATAGACCGAAGACTGTCTGGATGCGTCCAGAAAGATTTCCTGCGCACTGTCCCAATGACCGCTTTTAAGGCCTACAAAACCACCATTGCCTGTTGCATAGAAAGCACCATCTGCTCTCTGTTGACTTGCGTACAAGTTGAAGTTGCCGACTCGCCCGGTAATGTTTGGAATGCCAGCTTCAAGATACTGGCCAATACCAGACGTCGCCCCCCAAAGCACACGATCGCGCAGATTCGGCAGATTGAAAGTCGTTTGACCATTGCCGACACCATGCCTCGTGCCGATGACGGAGAAAAGCTTCGCATACGTCGACCTAGACACTGCACGGCCATCGCAAATCAACCAGAACTCGTTCGGCTCAACTTCAGAAGCGAAAGGCATAATCGCGCCTGTCGGAATGCCTTGTTGAGCGAGTGATTGCGCAACATCTCCGATGGACTTCTCAAGCCCAAGCCGCAAAGCTTCAAGACGCTTCGTGATGGCTTGATCGAGCTGACTCAAATCGGCAGCGTCCGGCTTGATCCCTGCCGCCGAGATTGCATTCACGATCTCCATCGTGACCATGTGGTACCAATACGCACCAATCACAGTCGACTTCTGACCGCCTGTCGGCGACCCGTTCGTCGGAAAGCCTTCAGAGGTTTCGCCGGCAGGAATTGTCGGTTCCGAACTCGTTGCTCTCGAGTAATAAAGACTTTTCATTCTTCAGAATCTCCGTAGTAGCCAAAGACCACTCGTGTATGTGCGGGCGCATGAGCCTTGATGACGCACTCGATGACCGCACCACCCCACCAGCACAAAGCCTCTTCTGCCGTACCGATCGCATCATGCCAACTGATCCGGCCTTCCTTGCCCGTGTGGATTTGAACCTTCCACCAGTGCGCCCACTGCCCGTTTTTATCAACCAGTTGATTCATCACGGTCGACATCACAGTCCATGGTCGGAACTCGTCAATAGTGATGTCGTAGCCGTAAGTCCTCGCAAGCTCAATGAAGAACTTCAAAGACTGAGACCCAACGGTCGTCATCTTTTGAATCAGTGCCTGTCGAAGCATCTGCTCCGTCAGACCGTCAGAAAGGATCGATCCCCACGCCTCCATGCAGTCGTCAGGAACGCCCAACTGGTCGAGCCATTGTTGAAACGTCTCAGAGCAAAAGCGCGGATCGCTCTCGTTGATCAGAGACATCACGCGACCGTCTACACGTGAAAGCTCGATAGCCCAGACCTCAATCATGAAGGCCAGCATTGATGTCTCATCCTCACGCGGCCACGCAGGCCCGCGAGGCAAAAGCGCCTTCAAGTGCTCCGTATATTCACGTGCGCTTACTGCCATACGATCGTTCCCACGGTTAGAAGTGCGCCGCTCTCCGGTACGACATCAGCACTTGGAGAAATCAAGGTATGGTCGACTTCGCCTGTAGCAGCTGATATCGCCGCCCTGATGTGCGACAAATAGATGCGCTGTCCGGGCACCGACTCTCGTCTGAAAAGCTCCACGAGTGCTTCCTTGATTCGCGCCTTTACCGACTCATCGTCCGGCTCAAGGTCCGCAATCGTGAAGTTCACAGGCGAAATCACAGGAGGCAAAACAAAAACCCTTGCCGTGACCGGGCGCACAGAGTCGAGATATGCCTGCACGTTCTGGATCATCTGACCTGCAGGCACGATGTCTTCAAGATCGTCGCAGACGAACCGCACGACGACAGAGCCTTCTCCCTGCTCGAGCGGATAAACCCAAGCTCGCGTCACACCGGGTACATCGAGCGCCCAAGCCTCGTAGTCCGCCTTTGTGCCTGCGTGAGGCCTCTCCCTCACAAGAGATAGCAGGCGACTTCGCAAGTTGTCGTCAGATTCGATATTTGCGCCGCCAGCGATACCCAACGCTGTCGCGGTCGAATACACGCCCGAAACAGGAGAGATCAGCGTCAAGACGTCACCTGATTCCACGTTGCCTTCTGCACCAGGCTGCAGAGCCTTGACCTTTGCGGTCGCGCCGGTGACGGGAGCCGTCGTCTCAAACTGTTGACCGTTTTCGGTCTGCAGAAGCGTACCGATCGGCACCTCGACAGGAGACGACACAAACTTAAACTGCACGGCACCGGTTGCCGACGACGCCTGCTTTCTCGCGATGCCGTAGATGCTCGCCCATCGATCCAGATACTCAGCTTCGGCAGTATCGAAGAACATCTGCCGGGCCATGTACTCAATGAACCCGTGCAGAGCGTGAGAAGCACCCGCCATCACTCGCGCATACACCTTCGCATTTGATCGTCGGAGCTGTGCGGTCGTCAGTCTCGACTCAAGGTCCGCCTGCATGCGATTGATGATCGTCTGCAGGCTTGGTCTCTGAAAAGCCATTTATTTCTCCCATACATCTTGAAATCGCATCGTCAAAAGGGAAGCGTCCGGCTTCGTCACCAAGACCAGGATGTTCATTCGATCAAAGTCTCCACGCTCTACCTCGACATTCACACTGCCGGCCACACCGTCGTCGAGAAGCCATTTCAGGGACTCTTCGACATATTCCTTCGCTCGAAGTAGCGTCTCGGACGTCAACTTCTCTCGATAGAGAAGCCACAGCTTCGACCCGATCTCGTCATTTCTGACATCGGGGAAGCTGTCGCCCCACCATCCCTCGCGAGTAGTGCCGGGGAGTTCGTCGTCAACTCCCGCGCGCCTCCATGTGAAGATGCTGATGATGACGGACCTCGCAAGGTCGTCTTGAATGTCATCAGACAGCGTCGTCTCTCGACCATTCAAAAAAAGTCGCATCTTTAATCCTTGGTCAACAAAAAACCCCGCATTTCTGCAGGGTTCTGTCTATTACTTCGGCGTGCTGGTTGTGCCGCCCGAGTCGCCATCGTGCACGTGATTCATCAGGCTGACGCCACCGGCAGTCACATCGCCAGTTGTCGTTATAGAACCGTCGACGCTCGCGCCAGAGCCGCCGCTTATGGCCATGCCGCCGCTACCAGAGATCGCTCCAAGCACCGTCAGGCTCTTGTCAATCGCCACGTCACCCGTGATGTGAACGTTTGCGGAATCGATCGTCACAGCCGACGCTTTAAGCGTCACGCTGCCACCGACGGTCGCAGAAACGTCACCTCCTACGCTTTCAGTGCAACTGCCGCCAACGGTAATATCCGCGTCCTTCTTCACGACCGCGTGCAGGTGACCGGGCGTGTAAACGTCGATGCCGTCTCGCGTCAGGTGGACCTTCTGGCCGAGGTCATCGTAAAGTGCGACCTCCCCGGTTTTCAGTCCTCTGAGACGGTACCGCCGATCTGCGATGCACACCGCAATCGAGTGATCGCGATTGCCGGAAAGCGATAGGACAAGAGGTTCAGAGTCAACGTGAGGCTCAGAGGTGAAGCCGTAAGGCTCGAAGTGCTCAACGTCCTCACGAACTTCACCGGCAAACAGTTTCGCCTGGATGACTCGCATGGGACGAGTGCCATCGGCAGCGCTCAGACACCCGCGAGCGATCATTGCCCAGATTCGATTTCTTAGATCTGTAAGCGTCATGTCGTCGTCCAATCCGCGTTTTCGGTCTTGCCCTTCTTTTTGAAGCCGAGACTCTTCTTCACTGCATCCTTGGAGGACTTGAACTCTGTATTCAGCAGTGCATGAGGATGCATCAGTTCCAGCCGCGTAGTGGTACCCTGCGGCCCAAGCTCGTATGTCACAGCAGTAATCAGATACTCTCCAAAGACATCTGTAATACCATCCTTGACTTGTGTAAGCCGGTTTACCTGCCACAGCTCTCCGTTTGACTGACGCCATCCCTGAACTGTATAGACAAGCTTTTCCGACGAGCCCTTTGAGAAATCCTTAAGGATCATGGCTCGCTTGGTCATCGTTGCGATTGTCGGCGAGTCGTCCATTGCGGTAACGAGGACACGCGTGCGAACTTCCCAGTCGTCAGCAGAAACTGACTTCTGGTGATCCGCCGGCGTCGATTCGCTGCCCGGATTCGGGCTTTCTCCGATTACGACATACGAAGAATAGACCTTCGACCAGTCTACTTCTCTCGTCCCGCTCAAAACGTTTAATCCCGTTTGAAGGATATCCTCTGCGCGTCCGCCGACAGGTCGTGTTATTACAAGCCCCCCACTCGGAGAATCACATACCAGAAACGAACAACTTTTGATCAAACGTTTGATTACTGACTGCACCGTCTCTACTGGGGAAATATTTACATCAACCCGCTCATCAAGGGCGACCTCCTCTACCACATCTATGCCGAAGCATGAAGCAATGCTATTTAAGACATTACCTACCTGTTCTTTCTTGAACAGGTGCGGGCTTTCTATCGGAAGGCACGATTCAACCAAGTCAACGGTGTAGCTCGACCCAGATACCACGATTCCGACAGTTTTGGCGTCAAACGAAACCGAAACCTTCGTGACATACCCCGAAAGCACGAGATCTTCGCCAATAAGCACCTCGACTTCATCGCCCGCCATCACGGGCAACGCCTCTGCAAGAGCTAGATCTCTGGTAAGGCCGACTGAAAACGTCCGCACAACACTAGTCAAAGATGCTGAAATGCGAACATTCTGCCACCAAGAAAACAGCTCACCGTTGACCCTTAGCGTAACCGCATTATTTTCGCGCATAAAAAAAGCGCTTCAATTGAAGCGCCCCTTGTTTCAACGTTCCTCATCTGGCGTCATTGGATAGTTCCGCCAGTCCGATCAATCGTATACGTCTTATTCCGAGACCTATCGTAAAGCTTAATACGCTCATCGTTGACTTCTTCTACACGCAATTCTTTTGCGTCCAGATATTCGGGTTCCGCAGGAGGAACAACGATATGTTTAGTGTCATACTCGTACTCGATCGTTTCGTACTCACGGCCATGATCATCAACCTTCTTAACCATGTGATAACCGACCAGTCCAGCAAACACAGTCGTGGACAATGTCCAACACAGAACGCCGACTAAAGCCTTGCGCATGATGATCTCCTTCGATACCGATAAGGTCATCATAACTCTTCACAACGTAAAGTTGCGTTAAGTCATTCGCTCAAGAGTTTCAACGGTACGGACGGCACAAACCCCGGTCGGCGAATATTGTTACGTTCTACGATCTCAGCATCACGCGAAGCGTCGCCGTAGTAGTCATAAGCGAGCACAAGTGCTGGCTGAACCTCTGCGGGCGTGAAGGACAGAAGCCTTGCATGGTTCTCGGCTCTTAGCGTCATGTCCTCCCAAACAGCACCCCTTGCCGCCTCGAGGGCCTGATAAACATCGTCATCCGACGTCTTCAGCATTTCCTCATCGATGCAGGCAAGAAGTTCGTTACGCACGTCAATCAGCTCGTCGTAAGCCATGATGCGTACAGGCTCGCTCTCGTTTACGCGGTCAAGTTCAGTACCAACGTTTGCACTGGCGCCAACCGCGTTGCTGATAGCGATGCCGCGCACAAGACTTTCCAGGGCCTCAGTCGACTTGGCCTCAAGGTAATCGGTAGATGAAGGATCAAACAATCCAGACCTTTTCGAGTTGACCTTGTCGCTTTTCGTGAGGCGTGAGACTTGACGTACAACCCTTCGCCAAGAGTTCACCGTAGAAGCCCACCCGCCGATGCCGAGCGCATTCGTCATCCGGGTTAACAACACCTTCGGATCAGAACTCAGGAGCGAGAGTGCATCAGATGCCAAGTCGGCTACTTCCTCTGCCATCTCAAACATCTCTGCGATGTCCTTGAGAGCATCAATCTGAAGTATGTTGTTCAGGTTCCCGGACAGTGCGGCCGCAACGAAGTCTTGAACGCCTTCAAGGTTCAACTCCTTCAGAACCGCTTGGAAGTACGCCTTCACAAGCCCTGCCGCCGTCTGCTTCGTCTTCTTTGACGTGTCGCCGGACTTGTTCGGATAAAGCTTTTCACCAGTCTCGATAAAGTCAATGGAGATTTCCGCATACAGCAAGCGATTCGTGTACTTGACCGTGCTGGTTCTCTCTGGCGTGACGACAAGGCGACCAAGCCAGGGATGAATCAGCTCGCCGGATCCTCGGGTTTCGAGTTTCTCGACGAGCTTCTTTATCTTGTCGACATAGTCAATGCCGGTCACAAACGCGACGACCCTGAACCTTCTGGCTGCACGACCAAGGTCTTCCGTGAACGGCATGTCACGCTGCGGATACTCGAACACCTGTACACGGCGTCCCACGGTGACATCAGCCTCTTTGACCTCAAAGGGCACCCCGCAATACGAAGCCTTCCGCAGTTTTTTTTGAGCTGAAGTAGTCATCAGAAAGTATCCACGTAGTCATATGCGCCGCCGCTTTCGACATCAACGTTTCCGCTTGTCGTAGCGATGCGCTCCACCTCTGCACGGGAGCCGGCATCGGTCATCACCTTGATCGTCACAGAACCGTCAACGGCACCTGCACCCAAAGCAGCCGCCGGGGAAGCAGACGGAGACGCAACGGTTTGTAGTGCCGGCGTCGCCTGCGCACTCGGAATCAGATCAGCCATCCAATCGGGAAGGATCGACTTCGCGCTAGCCGCAATCTTCGAGAAGTCAGGAAGAGCTTCGGTGATTGCCTCGAACTTTCCTTCGAACCATTTGAACACAGGCTCAAGGAATGCTACAAACCCCGTCCAGATCGACTTCACCTTATCGACTGAAGAGACCCACGCACTGGAGAACCACTCGCCGATAGCGGCAAATGTTTCCTTGAAAAACGCACAAATTTCATCCCAATGCGTATACACAACCCCCGCCACTGCAACTACCGCGGCGGCGATCATGCCTGGCCATCCGACGGCGGCATAAAATGCGCCGCTCAGCCCCCAGACCGCCTTGCCCAAATTGACAACACTGGTCAAAGCCTGACCAGCAAAAATCGCGGCGGCGGCTATGGCGACGCCCTTCAGGCCGCCTACGGCCTCAAAGGCTTTGGAACAAACTTCTGCAAACCTGATCGTTCCATCAATAACGGCTACAAAGTCCACCTTTGCCAACGCACCCGCAAGCTGCTCAACCAACTTGTTAATGCGTTGGGCAATCAGCTCTTTGTTTGCGACAACAGCCTTTTGAATTTGCTCGATCAGTTTCATCAGCGTCGGAGCGAGAGATGCACCGATTTTGGCCGAGACCGCCGTAATCACATCCTTGAATAAGCTAAAGCTATCTCCAAGCGCAGCGGCGGCCTTCACATCCCGCTCAGACATGACAATGCCAAGCTCATCAGCTTTGGCCGCCATGGCGTCAAGTCCCTCTGCACCACCTTGTAGTGCCGGCACAAGATAGGCCGCCAAGTCATCCCCGAAGATGCTTGTCAGCATCCTCAAGCGATCGGCAGGATCCTCGTTCGCCTTTACAGCATCCGCAAGTTCGCGCATGACGCTCGCGGCATCACGCGCCTTGCCTTTGCCGTCCTTCCACTGAACGCCAAGCTCCTTGAACATCTGAACAAGATTGTCGTTCTCACCTGACGCAGCCTTGCCCATCTGGTAAGACAGCTTGCTGAGCGCTTTATCCATCTGCTCTGCAGACATGCCGCTCAGTTTCGCCGCGGCTCGCAACCTCTGAAGCGCACCAGTCGCAACGCCAGCGCGAATGGAGGCTTTGTCAACGGAATCACCCAGGGCCATGAACGAATCAACTGCTCCCTTTACAGAGAAGAGTCCAGCACCAGCTATTGCCGTCAACGGAGCGGCGAACTTGACCGCCATATCCGAAGCCGCCTTGGTGGTATTTGCGAACGAACGGTCCAGAGTCATCAAACTCTTGCGTACAGTCTTCAGTTTCTCAGACAGTTCGTCGCGGCAGGACAAGACGGTCTTTAGCGAGTACGTTTTTGCCGCCATTGTTTTTCCTCCTCGTCGTTGATCCGTTGACCTTGCTCACACAGCTCCACGATGTCAGAGATCGGCCGTTCTTCAAGCTCAAATGGCGAGAGCCGCCAATACTTGGCGGCATTGAACAGCTGATCTCTGAATCCCTGTGCTGAGAGGCCTAGGACTCGCCGAAAAAATCCATGACGACTTCCATTGCGGCCACGAAGTCTCTTGCAGACAACTGATCGACCACAGAAGGCGGCAGGGCCGCAAGTGCGCAGATGTACTTGTGAACGATTTCGGTTCGAACGTCACCTTCCCTCACATTGAGAGGAAGACCAATAACCTTGATCTCCTTCGCAGTAGGTTCACGAAGTTCAAGCTCAGCGATGACCTCTTCTCCGTGCTTGATCGGCTTTTTCAGAGTAATCACGACCAGTTCCCCTTATCACCCGTGAAAGTCAGCTGTACGGTGCCTTCGCCGGGCGTGTACGAAACCTCACCCGAGACAAAAGCACCGGACAACGTGAAGACCATGCCGTTGGCGCATTCAGCCGTGACAGTCATATTCGTGTTCCTCAAGAGCGTATCAATCGGGAACTTGTCGTCCACGATGAAAGTACCCGAAATAGTCGGAGCGACCGACGTCTCCGAACAACCGGCAACGCCGAGAGACCCCAAGACAGCTTCTCGGGTGACCTCGGCCATGCTGATGCTCAAGTTGCCGGACAGGCTCAGCTGCTCGCCGTCTACCTTGACGTAGCAGATACCCGCGATAGTTCTTGCCATTTTTTACCTCATTCGTTGTACTGGAGTCGGAACTGGACCAACATCGCAAAGATGCGAAGACCGTTAACCAGATCGGGCGGCAGAAGCACGTCGAGACGATTAGGATCGTTCGCGTTGCGTTCAACCACCAGGTACTTCTTAAACAGCTCGGTGTTCTCAACAATGCCGAGCAACTCAAGCTTCTGGTACTGAGCGATCAACTCACCTCGAATCACCGACGGCGTCACGATCGCCTGCCCCGTGCCGTACTTCGTACCGTCATTAGCAAGCTTGTGACGCGGATACTTGGTAGTAATCGTCGTCTTCAGCGTGCGGATGATGTACGCAAGCGTGTGGAGCGTTTCGCTGTCCAAATAGGACGTATCGTCATCGCCCATCGCATTCTGCTGATATGTCGTAATGGCTCGCTCGATGCGGATGTAGCCGCCCGAGACATACGTCGTCGCGATGCCGTTGGAAAGCAGCGTCTGCTTTTCAGTCAGCGTGAAGCGGGAGCCGACAGGCGCAGGCGTGAGTCCCGTAAGCTCGAGCGTCTGAAGCGGTCGAGCAGGATCATTGCCGATGGCCGTCATGCAACGGGCAACGAATGCACCGAGAAGTTCAACTGCCAGAGACGGCGTCGAGGGTTCAACACCGACAACGGTCAAGTGCTGATCGTTGAGCGAAGAACCGAAGGCCTGAAGCGCCTGAACGTCACCTCGCATTGCGCAGTAGACATGGCCGTAAATCTGCTTCATCGGAGACCAACGCCCAGTGACGTCGTCCATCTCCTTTCGCAGAGCCGCAAGCAGAGTGCCGTCGGCATACGGCATAGCGATGAAGTCATACTCCTCATCACCCATTGCCTTGATGACGCCATCAAGATCAACTACGCCCGTGCCGCCGGACATTGCGGTAACGGTACAGCCGATGCCTTCAGGCAGCTCCTCTCCTGCGGCAAAGCCCTGAACGTTGATCTGGAGCTTGATGTCATTGCCAAAAGTGCCGCCGTTCTTCGCCTGAACCGTGACTTCGGACGTGGAGCCGGAATCGCTGGCTTCGGCGGTCACGGGCAGGTCGGGACGCGCATTAATCGCCGCCGCAACAGCCTTGGCAACCTTTGATGCCGTATCGGAAATGGCGACATTCACAGCAAGGCGATCGGCACCGATGTAGCAGAAGACAGTGCCGGCCGCGCTGGCTTCACCCTTGAACGCCAGAGTGCCGGATGCCTTCGCAGCACCGCTCGGGTCGGTCACGGGAATGGCCCAAACCTCGCCGAAGGTATTGTTCTGACGGAATGCCGTATTCATGCGGGCAAGCATCGAGCCTCGACCGAAAAGTTCCTTGCCCTGAGAGTCGCCCGTCACAAGAATGGGCTTTCCGGCTTCGGCCTTGCCGTCAGACAGCATTTGGCCAATCAGGAGAGTGCGAAGGTTGTTCGAGCCGGTATTCGCCTGCGAGTTATCAACCTCAGCATAAAAAAGCGGCACCCTGATGCCGCTCGGAATGTTTGTAAACGAGATGGCCACAGTTAGCCCTCCTTAGTGAAATTGATCGAGAACTTCGTCTTGTCCAGACCGTCAGGAACGATTTGATCCACATCGACGTCCATGCCATCGAACGGCGTCAGCATCGCAAGCTCGCGGCCATGAGCCGTCTGCTCGTCGATGATCTGATAGCGAACGATGAACTCAAGCTGAACTGCAATGCGAGCCTTGTTCACGTCAAGAATGGTCAGACCGTCGTAAACGATTTCATCCGTATCGTCACGAAGATCAGGCTCGCTCTCGGGCATACGCGCCCCGGCGATCGCCTTGATGACCTCGTACTTCATCGTCTCGACACGGTCAAACGCCTCCGTTCCCGTCTGGTCAGAACCGACAGCAACGCACATGACGATCCCAAAGGTCTGCTCGATGATCTGCCGATAGTCGGTCCCCATCGACATCTCTTCACCAGACTCGCCGAGAGGGATGACATAGGCACACGGCATCGGAAGATCGGTCGTGCTCTCAACACTCGAGAACTCTGCAGTTCCATAGACACGGCGCTCCAAAGAAGGGCATTCCTTCCTGAGCGCGGCAATGATGGGAGACAACTTCATTTCGTGATGAGTCCTGGTTTGATCGCATCAACAAGGACTTTCTCCATCACCTGTTGATACTTCGTTTGACCGTAGCGGTTGGCCGCTTCGATGATGTAGTTCTTTCGTGCCTGAGCAACCTTCTTGCCCGAGCGTCTCTTGCCTGTCTGCTTGCTGTCTTGAGCACCCTTGGCATCCCTGTCCGAACCGGGACCGCGATGGCCCCAGTAAACGAAAGGCGGATAAAACACATCCATGCCATTGATCGGGTAGGACGCGATGCCGACAGAGAAACCCGAACGAGAAACCTTGGCAAGAATGCTTTTTCGAAGCATGCCCGTGTCCCTGCCCGGTAACTCGCCTGCACGAGAAACAGCACGCCTGCTTACAAGTCGTCGAGCGATTTTGCGAATCTCACCACCAGCCTGTCTGAAGGTTTTCTTCAGAATCTTGGTGTCGAAGTCCGCATAGGTCAACGGCTTTTTCAGCTCGGCCTTGAAAACCAAAAGCTCAGCCATTCGTCATCTCCTCGCACTCCATCAGCGTGAACCGATGAAGCCCGTTCACGTCAGTTACCCGTCGGACGGAATAGACGGCACCTTCGCACTCGACCTGCGTCAATCGCCGAAGATCAATCGGACGCGTCAGATTGTTGACGTATCGAACATAGAACCGATGCGTCTGAGTCTCCTCGACGTTCACCGACGACCAGTAGGACGCGCCGCCAACGATCTCGCACTTTGCCCAGACCTCAGCCAGCAAGACGCGCTTTTCCCTGAGGCCTGACGAATCGTCGGGTTCATGGCTTACGGAGACCAGCTTCACACGGCGATTCAGCTCTCCAATCTTCGGCAGTTGCATTACGCCCCCCAGTCAATGAAACCATCAAGACCTACGGCACGAAGCACTCGCGCTCGCAGCTCATCGTCGGTCGCCGAGCGGTTCTCGTACTGATAAGCAACCAAAGCCAAGATGACGGTCTTGATTGCGCCCGGAACCGTCTCGATCGATTCGGCGATGCCGGCTTCCTGTCCTCGGGAAATGATTGCGCGTCGAATACGCGTCTCAACCATTTGCGTCGAGGACAGGATGAGCGTTCGGATGATTTCGTCTTCCTCAGGGATTTCTACTCTCAGCCATCGCTTCGTTTCTTCCAAAGAGACGGCAGGAATAGTCGCTGAGAGATTAACCATCTAAAACTCCATTACTCGGCGGCAATCTTCAGATCACCACCAACGAAGCAACCGACGGCGTCGACAGAGAAGGCCACACGCTTTTCAGCACGGATCGTGACCAAGTTTTTCTGAACGTTGTCACCATCCTGCGGGAAGGCCTGCAGCTCGAGGCCCGTGCGGTCATAGACCGTACCGCCCATGAGCGGGTCGACAACCATGAACTTACCCTGAGTAACTTCAGGGGAAACGCACGGCTGAAGGCCCCAGACCACAGAGTCAGCGGCACCGGACGGATCGCCAAAGAGATAGCGGCCCTGCTTGTCCTTCATGCCGAGAATGTCGTCATAGTCGAGCGGGTGCAGGATGACATGAGACGGGTTGTAGCCGGCCATCGTAATGACGGCAGCGGAACGGCGGATGGCGTCAAGGCCCGTGAAGTCTGCGCCCTGCTTCGTCGTCGTGAAGCCGTGCGGCGTGTAGTTGCCTTCCTTGAAGATGCCGGCGAGGTTTTCGCTCGTGCCGTCACCCGCGATGATCTGCTTTTCAATGGCTCGAGCAACGCCGTAGGCCATACGCAGGTTGATGAAGGCGGCCACGGCATCGGCGTCTTCGGCAAGCTGCTTCGTGATCTTCACCCAGTGAGCAATCGTGCGAACCGGTGCTTCCTTCTTCTCAAAGCCAAAGCCGCTTTCGGGCTTCTGAGCACCTTCGGCAACAGCGGCCGCTGCGTTCGTGAAGGACTTCTCCTGCAGATACTCGATCAGATTGGAAGTCGTTGCAACATGCGGGAAGAGCGCTTCAACAGAATTCGGAAGCGTCGGCGCAGACTTCACGCCCGGCAGACGATGAGGCTGAACGCTATCAGCCGGCGTCGTCACAGCGGCGAGCTGTGCGACATCGACGCTCAAAGTCGCGCGGGCAGACTTGCCGGCAAGGAAGTCATGGAAGGCCTGAGATTCTACAAAGAGCTGGCCAAGGGTCTTCTGTTCGGTCTTGCCGTTGCCGCCGAGGCAGGCACCACCGGCACGCTGAAGAGAGATGAGCTTGTCGGCGAGTTCCTTCTGCTTGACGCCGATGGATTCGATCTGATCCTTGAATGCGCTCAAATCGCCAAGCTTGTCTTGAGCATCTTCGAGTCGAGCAATCTTTTCGTCGATCTTTTCGGCGGCGGTAAGCATCGCCTGAATTTGGGTTTCAGAGAGATTCATTTTTCAGTTTCCTGCGGATAATTAATTGCTGGCGGCCTTCGTAAGTCGGTCAACCAGAGCCTGCGCACGCCTTTCAGCTTCAGCATCCCGCTGAATGTCTGCGCTCAGTGCGCACTTGAGCTTGGAGATCAGGCTCTGCGCCTGTCTCTTGGAGAAGTGCCCGGCATCCCGCAGGACAGCTTAATTAGATGGTCAGCTCCAGAAGGGGCATCGAACACCGGAGACCATCAATG
>ERZ780157.2040-NODE-2040-length-19898-cov-3.134859_pt1 | contig 19898 bp, 25 predicted proteins | sample MGYA00511169_ERZ780157 | MGnify/ENA primary metagenome ERZ780157 (study PRJEB29588, sample SAMEA1965149) | human gut metagenome | biome: human gut; feature: human-associated habitat; material: faeces | place: Denmark | collected 2008/2010 ... | reverse complement strand
TCGATTCGCGTTCCCGAATAGGATCCACTTCGCTGGGAACCGCCTCATGGATTTGCAAAAGAGTATCCTCGACGGGCTTAGAAGACGGCTTTTCGATCTGCATCGTTCCCGAGGAGAGGCTTTCTGCCTGTTTAGTCTCGGAAGGACTTCCAGCCTGTAGCAATGGAAGCGAGTCTGCGCCTGCTGGCTCCTTCAGCAGGTCCACTGGGGGCACACGCGACATCGGACTCGACTCTATCGTTTCGGATGCCGTCGAGGTGCTTGCCTCTTTCGCTGCGCCAGACTGAGTTGGAGGCACCGCAGCGACTGGGTTTGCTGGCTCTTCCGTCGCCTCGGGCTTCTTTTCCGTCGCACCAGCCTCTTTCGTCGCTTCTGACTGCGCTGGAACGACCTCCGTCTTCTGCTTTCTGGGTCTCCCGCGTCCTCTCTTCACCCCATTCTTGATATCCTCCTGCCTCTTCCTCTCCTTCTCCTCCAACAGGCGGATCTCTTCGGGCGTTCTCACCTTCCGCGGTCGTCCGCGTCCTCTTTTGATGCCGTTCTTCGCGTCCTCTTCCTTCCTCTTCTTCTTCTCCTCAAGCTTCTTCAGCTCCTCTGGCGTTCGCACCTTTCTGGGTCGTCCGCGTCCTCTTTTGATGCCGTTCTTCGCGTCTTCCTCCTTTCTCTTCTTCTTCTCTTCCATCTGTCGCAACTCTTCGGGAGTTCTCACTTTCCTTGGGCGTCCGCGTCCGCGCTTCACTGTCGTTACGCTCTCAGTTGGAGCAGAAGTCAAATCAATCACTTCCTCGTGGATCTTTTGCGTATCGTGCGGCAAATCCGCTGTCTTCTCGTCCTGCGTTTCTTCCTGGTCTTCGTCTCGCGCCTCTTTCTCATCTTGCTTCTTCTCTTCCTGGTTTTCGTTTTGCTTCTTCTCTTCTTGGTTTTCATCTCGCTTCTTCTCTTCCTGGTTTTCATCTCGCGCCTCTTTCTCATCTTGCTTCTTCTTTTCCTGTCCTTCATCTTGCTGCGCCTCCTTCTTCTTCTTGTCCTTCTTCGTTCTCCCCTTCTTCTCCTTCACTCCACTTTTCTCCTTCTTCTTCTCCTTCACTCCCTTCCCCTCCACCTTCTCCTTCTTCTCCTTCGTCCCCGTCATCTCCTCCAGCAACTGCAGGTACTCCTCGCTGCTGCGAACACACTGGTTCAGCGTGTCGATCGTCCTCGCACTGATCCCGTCCGACAACACCTCCGTGTTGTCCAGCACTCGATTCGCCATCTCCAGCGGCGTGATGACGCGTTTCAGCAGCCCCGTCGTGAGGTGGAGAAGCGACAGCATCGAGGCGTTTTCCGCATCCACGGGCGAGCTCGTGATCGCCGCGCTGAAGACGCCCTGAATGCTCTTCCTCACTCGCGGGATCACCAGGTCGCGCAGAAACTCGCACACGACGTGCTTCGTGCGCAGGTAGCGATTCACATCGTGCACCTCCGCGTCCACCGTTTCCGTTAAATAGCGAAAAATCGCGGTGCACGCAAAACGGTCTACCCGTGAGGAGGAATCGCCAGAACCACCGTTGAAGCCAACCACGCGCACGTGCTCGAACAGATCGTTCCACCGCTGCATGCTGCCCCGCCTCAGCAGACTGGTCAGGTCGCTCAGGTTGCGCTCGCGGTTGCGGTCATAGCACTTCTTCCACGTGGCGAGTACGAACTCCCTCGCTCTGCTGCGGTCGTAGTCACTGGAGGCGATCAGGTCGTTCAGCGTCACGGGCTGGCTCGGACTCCCCGTCTAGTCATCACCACACCACTCCACGAAGAACGGAGGTGGCGACTTGAAACGAAGCCACCTGCTTGGTGTAGTACTGGAAGGTGGAGTGGGCGCGAATCACCACCTGACAGAAGGGAGGGAATAAGCCGGGATCGGCGTCCAGCAGCGAAGAGGAGTGGATGTGCGGAATGAAAATGGAAATATAGTACACGCCTGGGAATGATCACACAACAGCGCGCGTACGAATGGTCATGCCGCGAAGAATGACGCTGCGCTCGTGCGTGTGTATGCGCGCGGGACAGTACTCGTGCTCGCATTGATACACCATCCGGTCCTCGTCCACGGGGATGAACAGGTTGTAACGCTTGGAGAGCGCATCCGCTGCGTGATGAAGCGATTCCTCCTCGGAGAAGAAGATGATGTTGTGCACCAGCGCGTTCAATAATTCAGGGGAAAAATCCCTGCTTTCCTATGCGTCACTGAACGGATCAAGGCGAACCAAAAGCGCCGTGATAACGTAGAGATTTGCTGAAAAGTCTGGAAAAGGCGTGTGGACATCGTATTCCCGCACATCCACCGAGCTAAAAATGAGATAAATCGATCGCAACAGACTACGACGACGGATCCATCGTGTGGTGAAGAAAACAATGAGAAACGAGGAGCGGATCTTTTTCCCCTTTTCTGGCATTTGACAGATCTCTCCCGAATCGAAACGAATAGGTTGTGACAAAATGCCACTTTTGAAATGCAGAGGATCAGCACAGGGATAGTCGCAAACAAACAATCGAAATCAACTATGTGTTTGCAATGTACAGATCCACGATATTCTTATAGTTCGCCTTCTGCGCTTTGGACAGCTGCCTTCCCTCCAACTCGCTCCGAATGGCGGCATACAGCTTTCTACGGTGTTACGCGCAATCGCATCGCCTACACCTCGTCCTTTCTTCTGCTGGCAATGGTCCACAGCACGGACAGCAATTCCTGCATCTCACACAGCCCTCCTCCTTCTACCTGCGTCTGAAGGGATTTCACCTGCTCAGCGATACGCGCATACAAGAAGGATAACAGCGCGTCGTTGTTGTAGTGCATTAGCGTTAGCGCCTTCAGCAGGACAATTTGATCCTATAGAACATAAGGAAGAATGACAATTACATGGACAGAAAAGGCAGCAACGTTCTTTTGATGGTGCGTGACGAAGAGCTGCATTAACACGTTTGGAGACTGGTTGAGTTGCGGATACACCAGCAGCAGGTAACACATCAACTAGAGCGTGATTGCAATGGAATAGAACGACATGGGGCGAGATGTGGTTCCCATTGCGAATGCACCACTGATTCACCGAATTCGTCAAGGCGACAATCAGCGACTTGAACTGGGGGTCGGAGGACAGCAACTTCACCGATGACAGCTAATCGTGACTGGTAGAGTGTACTCGCACGGTGTACAGAATATCCAGCTCGGAAACCGAATTCTGTCGCGAGGAGAGCGAAATGAAGGAAAGCAGCAGGGAGGCGACGAACTCTCGATTCGGATTGGCTAGGAATGACTGGACAGCACAGACACAAGCCTAGACGCGTCAGCGAGTAGAGAAGAGAGGACAGCGCGCGCGCATTGTAATGATCAGGGTTGCTGCTGAAATCCCTCTGAAGCGCGTTCAGACAAGGACGGAGACTCTCCTTTCGCTAGAGTCACACTCGCATTTCAACCCTACGCCAATGGCGGCACGAAGCAGCAAGCACAGCACGTTGGAATACACGCCCGATTTCCCGTCCTCTCCGTTCTGCACAAACCGTTTCTGAATTGCGCGATATGTTTCGTCGAACACGCGATTTCGACTCCTGCGGGTTACAGCAACAACGAAGCCAAACCCCGATTTGACGACGCAGCACAACACGTGGAAACACTGTTCCTCGGTCAGGGTCGGAACACAATTCTTCACCTTGCTAACGACGGGCAGGAGCGCGCGCTCGTCGTAGTACTCCAGGTTGTTGTACGCCGACAGCACGAGCAGACAGTTGCTCGTCGAAAGCCTGCTCCGTCACGGAACACAAACACAGAAAACGAGTCGATTCCGGTCATGATGACTTTGTGCAGCGCGTTCACCGAAACCTTCTCGCTCAGCTGGATTTGACGTTGCTTGTACGCACGGCTGTACGAGTACAACAGCGAGACGGCGGTTTTGGGAGTCGTTTCGTTGGTTCTACACATGGAGGGAAAGGAACACCGAAACCGCTCCGTGATTTCCTTGACCAGAATCTTGAACAGCTTCGGCGCGTGCACTCGGCTCTCGACGTAGCCCGTGAAAACGGTCGCGATTTCGGACATGGAGAAGGAGTACTTGGTGACGTTGATGGACGCTGCCATATGCTCCAGTCTTCACGTAAATGCGAATCGAAGGACACACAGGTGGATTCGGTTGGGGTAGCGCGAGTACGAAATGCAGTAGACAAGATTCGCGATTCTCGACCTACGCGATTGAGGAGAGAATAGAAAACGCTACGGACGAAGATACTTCAGCCCCGTGTCGTCATTCATGATCAGGTCTTCAACGCGCTTGTAGATCGCGTAAATCCGATCATCGCTAAGCAGGTTGGTGTGCATCACCTCCAGGAGCGAGTTCTGCTTCTGGTCCGCGTCATTCTCGCACATCTTCAATCGGAGCAGTCCCCACACCACATCACTGAGCTCCGAGATCGAGAAGGCGTTGCGGCACATCATCAGTCCATCTACGCGTCATGTATCCGAATGCAGCACGGACTGAGGATCTGATTCAGCTGCTGCTGCGAGCTGCGGTACTGCAACTTCCCAAGCGCCTTGAGCGTGATGCCCCACTCCATCGGCGTGAGGGTAGTGTAATGCGTCTAGAGTGGAGGGGAAAGGACAGTGATACGAGAATGTTGGACAGTAGTAGGTCGATAATTCGGCTGTTCCCCTGGAGCACGTCCTTGTATTGACCGCTCGCCTGTGAATAGGTGCATCCGATGCGTGGTAGGGCCCACAGACTGCGGATCACAACGTACAGATTGACGGTTGCGAGCTGACTGCTCGAAACGGTGTCATTCAGGAACTTGAGGAACTGGGTGATGGTCGGCAGCAGCGGATTGCTGGAAATCAGAGCCACGCCGGGCGAGAAGCGTCCGCAGTCCATCAGAGAGCGCAGGTTTTGCTCGAGAGAGCGATGTTGGTAGCCCTAGGGGGAATGCACTGAAATTGGTATCCACCTCAATGTGCGCAATCGCTTCTTCAAAGGAGCTGGTTGTATTGACCGACGGATTCTCCCTCTGGGGAAGATGCGTCTGGGTGAGCGTCGACGCGGTTTCCGTCTCTGTGATCTGCGCTGCAGACACATTTTCAAATCGGATGGAGCGCATCTGAACTGTGGGGAGTAATCGCGCAGTTGGGACTGTGCATGCGTGAAATGATTGGCGTCCACTCCGTGCTGCGATTCTTCGCACAGTGCCTCCGCGCAGCAGACGAGGAATCATTTCATGATGTCAGTTGAGCGTGGGGAAATGATCTTGAGTTTCTTATTGAAAGCAGAAGGGAGGGTATGTCATTCACAATCACACTAGTGAAGACAACTCAATCCCATCACTGAAGAGACACTTATCCTCACAACAAACAGCCCAAAATACAATCGCAAATGAGGTAATTCTTTATTTCTTGAAGAAGTTCTTCAGCGAGAGCGAAGTGCAAATAATCATGATAATCACGGAAATGACCAGCGTGGCCATATCGAGTCCCATAATCGTCGAGCTCGTTCTATTTCTAAAGAACACAATGTGCATGACGGCAGGGAAGATAAACGTCGTTAACACATCAGTAAAGTTACCAATCAGCGACAGCACATCGTAGAACGAAGGAACCAGGTAACCCACCAAACCCATCAGCACGATCTCCACCGTACGCAGGATCAGATACTTCTTCGACTTGATGAAGATCTTTCCGTGCTCGACATCATCGCCCTCGATCGTCTCGTTGATGGGCTCCATCCACAGCGGGAAGCCACCGACCACGGTGAAACACATCATCAGGTTGAGCAGCCAGCCCAGCGTGAATCCCGCGGGAAGCGACGTAATGATACTCTCCTGAATACCCGCCTCTACCCCTCACACGCGCTCGCTGCACCTACCGCTGTTCTTGTAGTACTGGGAGAGCGTGATGCCCAGGAAGGAGTAGATGATCGCCATCAGCGAGATGGAGATGCCGGTGGAACGCACAACGCTCTTTCTGCAGTCGCGACGGATGTACTTCTACGAGTAACGCGCAATAACGAACGCCACGTATTGGGTCAGGAGGAAGAGGATGAATCCCATGCAGTACACGAAGATACCAATACTCTGCAGGAAGTCCGCAAACGACGTCGGCCACAGATCCGCGGCCACGAAGGAAGGCTTGTAGTGCGTCCAACCGTAACTACGGATAACTCGAAAACGGGGGATCCCACATGCAAAGCACGGCATAACTCACGATGATGGCGACGAGACCGAAGGTGGAAATGGGAACCAGCATGCTACGATGAAGCAGACACGGAGAGAGTACGTCGGATCCTTGAGAATGGAGAGGACCAGGCAAATGATGGTATTGATGACGATGGAGATGGGATAGCGAGAATCCACACTGCCGCCCGTGAACGGGACCTGGGAGAGACTCTTCGACGCAGCGATCTACGAGTGAACTGCAGAAGCAAGTCGTTACGAGCGAGCCGATGTTAGATCCGTACAGCGTGATCAGAGAGAAGACGACGTACGCCTTGTAGCCCGAAGTACCCAGCACCTAGGAGTAAGAGGAGGGAGAGGAGCCAACGTTGTACACCATTTCAGCGTAGACGTTGTTCGTCTTCACGGACTTCAGTCCGAGCTAAAGATGAGGGTTTCTCCGCACACTCACAATTCTTCGGTTTCCCATGTTGTTGTTAATCTCCAGCAGTTGGTAAGTGGCCAGAATCATCATGCCGCACACCAGGACGAACAGGAGAATACCAGGGATAATACCCACCTAGACAACACAACACTTCAAAAGAAAGTACCAGCTTGAAAGCATACGGGATGGACAGCGATCCGGTACCCGCAATACCCTTCATCAAGTTGATACAGAACTAGACGCATCAACCCTCCCCAAAACGAGAACCTGCAGTGTATTCATCTTTCCCTTTTCAGAGTTGAGGTATTCGTCCTCCAACAACTGATTATCAAGCTCGCCACCGGGAGTTATGGCTTCATCCGCGTTATCGTCATACTTTGTCATTTCTGTGACACAATCGAGGGGCTAGTGAAGATTCGATGAAGGACCTGCGTCAAGAACGCGTTTCTTTGCTATAATGAGCCGAGCATCTACTTGCCACAACCGCGGGAATTTGCGTTTTCCTGATGATCGGTTCTGTCTGTTGTATTTGGAGAGAAAAGAAGTGGTATGCACATGAGACGGAGAGCGAGAGGGTGTTTGTGGACTGGAGAGTGGATGTTGGGATGAGGCGTGTAAATGCAATGAAATGGGCTGTTTCATCTTTGTTGATTTCCATACAAACGGATCCTGCAACTAGGGTGGATTCTGCTAGTCACTCCTTTCCCATGTTCAAATACCGCCTCTTTCAATTGAAAGCACCTTTCTTTTTCAGATTAGCCCAACACTACACCATTCAAACTCATTCCCATCCAATCATTGGAATGTCGTTTTCGATCGAGAATGGATCCAAGGCATCCGATGAGGTGAAGAAGTGGGTGCTAAACGAGAAGAGGGGGCGCAAGTCTCAGAAACGCGTATCCACCTTTCCATCGCACTGCATTACGTGTAGAAGAGCGAGATCAACGAAGAGCGCAAGCAACGGTTCGCGGATCGCCGAATGCAGGAGCGGGAGGAGGAGGAAGCGGCGCAATCGAATTACCGTGATCGAGGTAGATGGAGTATGCAATGTTTCACCCCATAGCGAAGGAAGTGCGCGAACTCGGCTACGATAAGGACTACGAGGGATTGCTCCCGGAGGATTTTGCCAATCTGACCGAAGAGGAATTGCAGCTACTGGGCGGTGACGAAACGCACTCCCACTTGATCAAGGGTTTGGACTTGGCGCTGTTGGAGAAGAAGAGAAAGGAGCTGGAGCGGCAGAAGGAGCTCAAGAAGAAGGAGGAGGAAACGGCGCTGTACATGATGGTGCTTTCCGTTTCGTTCCTTCATGGCTAGTTGAACACGAGGAGCTTCAAGACGGCACTTGCCAGCAATATATACGACTGTCTCTTTTCAGGCAAGGAACACCTGGAAGACGTGAATACCATAAAGTGGGACGCGGTCGGAGGAAGTGAGTCGTAGTAAAAAGCGAGAGTACTTCACGAAGGGACGCAACACCTACCCGCTGACGATTGAGGGCGATGTGGAGAGTGTGATGTTCTCGGCTCCCCCGACGACGGTCCACAGCAAACAGGAGTCGTCTTCGTTCGATGCGCTGATGATGGACACCCTCGCGCCCTCCACGCTCGATTTGATCACCAAGTCGCTGGCGAACGTGGGGCGCGTGCAAACGAAGCACCGCAGACGGAAGGAGAAGAAGACAGTAAAGGCGGTGGACGAGGACCTGGACATGTTCGCGGATTGGCGTTGTTTGTTCAAACCAACAGAGCTACTTCTGCTGCATCTCACCACACCCGTATATGTGCATAATTGTATAAGGGATGACCGATTCGTCGCTGTACCGCTGCTTCACGTCGATCAGCAGATCATGAATCGCCTACTCCTCACGCACTCCTACAGGCACCCACACTACTCTCTACAAGCTTCCGGTCAACGGCGCCGATGATGAAAAAGCAAAGCGCCGCCAGTGTGGTCGAATCGACATGTCGATCCAGCAGCTCCTTCAGCCCCTCTTGGACGAACGACAGGACGCCGTCCCCCTTCAGCACCTTCATCATGACGAGACGACTGGCGAAGGTCACGCTGTTCTTGGACAATCGCAGCAATCGCAGCAGCTCCACGCACACACCACGGTCCTTCGTGGAATACAGCTTCTCCACGAGCGCATTTCCGATCAGCGGGTTCAACTCCATCATGCGACTCAGTTTCTCCGATTTCCCCTTTTCGACAATTCCCTCCTTCACCGTGCGCAGCAGTTGCTTGTAGGAAGAGCGCGTGCTCACCACCTACGACTTATTCATCTCTTCGGCGGGTACGGCGCGGCACTCGTTGTAATCGAGGAACGATTCGCAGCTCTTCTCAAAGAGCGAGGAGTCGCTCGGATCCAGCTCCTCCTCGATCGGCATAAACAGAAAGCTGTTGTGCTGAAGCGTCGGCACGACGAAGAGCATGTCCTCCCGCGATGGCATGCATGCGAAGGAGGGTCGCGAGAACGAGGGTGCACAACTAAGAACGCCCTCTCTGTCGCTCTCAAACACGGTGAGATACTCCGTCAGGTCTGGGAAGTCTGCAGATGATGCGAGCCCAAAGCAGTTACACAACGGATACGACTCTGCCACAAAGGAGAAGGAATTGAGTGACATGAACGGGAGGACGTCGGGCGACGACAGCTGCTCTCGGTAGTACTCGCGTTTCTGCTCCTCCACGATGCGCTTCAACTAGACGTGAGTGGATGACGGAACAGCGACATCCGCAGTCACGGGATACTGCGTCGTGACGAACTGCTCGTTCTGGAGCATCCAATTCGGCGTCAGCTAGGATAACAGCACGGACGGCAGATCCTACTTCGTACAGCGAATCCTGCATACTGTTTGTGCACAGTATATAGCACAGCCACCGCTCCATGCTGCTCTGTGTCTAATGCTCAAAGACGGAGGCCACCGACTACGGAGTCAAGTATATCGTATAGAATGAATTGAAACCGGGATCGGATCACGAGCGAGGAGTCCTCCCCCGAGTTCAGCAGAACCAGCGCGAGAAGCCGCTACACATAACCGATGGGGCGTCGCATCCGACATTCGAAATGGGGAGGAGATTGTCGCGAAGCAGACACAGCAGGAAGAGTCGGTAGTCTAGCGGGCGACAAGAACACTCGCTGTTCCGCAGTTTTGAAAACAAATCACACAGTCTGCTATCCGTTTGCTAGTCGTCACGACGGAGCGCAAATCGCCCACATGGAGTAGCGCAACAAAGTCATTCAGCCAGGACATTGCGATCGTCTTCCGTGTATGGCACGCCACTTCAATGTCGATGGAGCTCTTTTCCGGCCGGCACAACCCGTCGATAGCGAGTAATTGCCCTTCTTTTGCTGGGCGAAACGCTCCTTCAAGTCGGGAGATAAGGACGAGACCCGCGGTTCTTCCGTCCATGTGTTTCTTGTTCACAGTTCCAGTGTTTGTTATTCAAATGGCTAAGAAATCGTATCAGGAAGTCGTGAGGGGGATCCGTACTGCGAAGGACCCGACGATGTACATTTCTGAGGTGCTGACCGAGATTCGTCAGGAAATCAGGGGAACCGACCGCAACGACAAGGTGATCAGTCTGCAGAAGCTGATCTACTTGAATCTCCTCGGATATAACTTCGACTGGGCTGTACCCACCGTTTTCGCCGCCCCCTAACGCAATAGGAGTTCCACGTCATCGAAGTGATGAGCCAGCCCCTCTACAAGGAGAGACGTGTCGGGTAGTTGTTTTGCCTTGTGTCTCATGGTGCAGTTACCTGGCTGCGACGGTGCTGATTCGCCCCGAGTCGGAGCTCTTCATCCTTTGTGCAAATACGCTGAAGAAGGCCTTCCTTTCAAAGAACAAGGTGTGTTTTGTCTCCGCGGCTGACGACTAGTACGACGTGGGTCTGGCGCTGGACTGCTTCAGCATGGTGGTGACGGAGGAGCTGGGTCGCGACCTGCTTCCGGACATCTTGAACCTGCTGAAGAGCAAGCGCGCGTTCGTGCGCAGAAAGGCCGTGCTGTGCCTGTTCCGCATCTACAGACAGTACCCCGCGTCGATCGAGGAGTTCTACACGCCGCTCGTGAACATGCTGGGCGATGCGGACATTTCCGTGCAGAGCAGCGCCATCAGCGTCATCAACGAGCTCGCCCGCGAGGACCCGTCGCGCTACCAGCAGCTCGCGCCCACCATTTACTCGCTCCTTCTGAACGTCGACAACACGTGGATTCTCATCAAGGTTGTGAAGCTGCTGATGAACCTCGTCACGCAGGAGCCTCGTCTCGCCAAGAAGGTTCTCGATCCATTGGTGAAGATCGTGCGCACCGCCGAGACCAAGTCGCTTCTGTACGAGGCGATGATGGGTGTCGCGCAGTGCCTCATCTTCATGCCCATCAAGGAGGGCAGCAAGTTCGCTCGCGAAGTCGGCAAGGTGGCGGAACTTCTCATGGCGAAGTTCCTCGAGTTTGTGGAGGACGCCGACCCGAACCTGAAGTACCTGGGTCTCTGCGGTCTGCTGCGCCTTGTGAAGACGGCGCCCGCCGTCGTGGCGAAGAAGTCGTACATCTACGTGAACTGCCTGAAGGCGAACGACAGCACGATTCGCTCCAAGGCGCTCAGCCTCATCCAGGAAATCGCGAATCCCAAAAACCTCAAGAATTTGGTGGAGGACCTGATCACGTGTCTGCGGTCGGGCACGGAGTTCGAGATGAAGGAGGACATCATCAACGGCATCGTGGACATGTGCTCGCGCGACACCTACAAGAACACGCAGGACTTCGCCTGGTTCGTCAGCGTGCTGGTGGACCTCGCCAAGACGCGCGGCTCGCACAGCGGCGAGGTGATCAGTCAGCGTCTGATCGACGTGACGCTGCGCGTGCCGGCGGTGCGTCTGATGGCGGTGAACTACGTGCTGCCGCTGCTGCTCCAGCCCGACTCCGTGTGCGAGAGCATGAAGTGCGTGCTGATCATATCCTTTGCCTTGTGGGACCCCCCTTCCTTGACCGCACGGTGCTGCGTGGATCGTGGGCGAGTACTCGGGCTACCTGCAGCAGGACCAGATCGCGAACGTGTTCGCCTCGCTGGCGTCGCCGTCCGTGATGTACCTAGCGCCCGCCATCCAGGCGACGTGCGTGTGAGGGTGTGTGGTGAGGCGTAGAATGCTCCAGTCGCTGCTCCAGGTCACGCTGCGCTTCATCTGCTCGCTGGGTTCGGGCTCCGAGCGTCCCGATTTCTTGATTTGGGTCATGAGTAGAGGCGGTGGTGATTAAGCGAAGCGTCACGGCGCACGCCTCGCAGTTCCTCTCCTCGCAGAGCGACGAGGTGCGCTACCGCGCGTCGCTGCTGATCGAGATCCTGAACGCGGTGTCGAGCTTCGACAGCGAGACGATTGCTATCGAGCAGCAGGAGGACGTGCAGAAGGAGATGCAACGCATGGAGGAGGCGCGCAAGGAAATGACGACGATGAACGAGAAGGAGTCTGCGAAGGAGGAGAAGCCCGCGGCGGCGGAGTCAGATGATGGTGAGCTCAACCTCGCTGGCGCGTTGGAGAACGAGGCGGAGTCGGCGAAGGAGGAAACGCCGAAGGAGGAAACTCCCAAGGAAGAAACGCCGAAGGAGGAGGTGCCGAAGGAGGAGGCGCAGCTGGGCATCCACCACCTGTCGGAGCTGCTGAGCCGGCTGACGGAGGAGCTGATGCCGGTGAGCGCGAAGGCGCAGAAGAAGGTGAAGATTCCTGAGGGTCTGGATCTGGACACGCCGATCACGAGTCTGGCGCTGGAGGTGGGCATGCGAGGCGGGAGTGAGGCGTAGAAGGAGGTGGAGCACACGCGCACCATCGAGTTCACGGACGGCGCGCTGTTCACGTACGTGAGCGAGAAGAAGGAGGAGAGTGGTCACGTGGGCGTGGCGAGGGCGTGTGAGGGATAGAGACGCCACAAGGGCAAGCACAGCCACCGTCACGAGAAGAAGGACCTCGACCAGTTCTATATCGGCAAGGACGACGACGACGACGAGGGCGAGGTGAAGGAGCTGACGCTGGAGGACGTGGGCGTGCCCGTGGTGGAGGGCAAGGAGGAGACGCCTGCGGTGAAGTTCGAGGTGATCCGCGATGCCGAGGAGAGCTCGGACGAGGCGCCTGCGAAGGCTCCAGCGAAGGCGGCGCCGGCGGAGGGCGAGAAGAAGCATCGCCACCGATCGCATCGTCATCGCGACGAATCCGAGAAGAAGGAGGCTTCCGAGAAGGAGGCGGCCCCGGAGAAGAAGGACGACGGTTCTGTGAAGGAGAGAAAGCACAGACATCATCATCATTAAGGTGTTACGGATTCCGTTGTTTGTTCTCCAGAATGGGCTCGCACAGGAACAGGCACTTTAAGAGAAACAGGAAGCAGAAAGGGGACTGGAAGAACAAGGGATTCCACTCTCCGTTCCAGGGAGGAGTGAACGAGGTAGGATTTTGTTGTTCGTGATGAGATAGCATGCGCAAGGAAGCCGAAAGAACCTGATTAGCGATCTTCAGAAGAAGGGCTTGTTCATTCGCTCCATCGTGCCGGATGGGAATTGCCTGTTTCGGTAGGGTAATTGTGTGGGAATGAGCGGTAGTTCGTGCGCCGATCAGCTGTTCGGCGACCAGAACCGCTACGCGGAAGTGCGTCGAAACGCGGTCAACTACATAAGGAGTCACAAGAAGGACTATCTTCCGTTTATGGATCAGGACAGCGAGCCGTTTGAGCAGGTGCTTTTTGGTGGGGTGGGTTGACGGATAGTACGTGAATCGGATGTCGCATAATGGGACGTGGGGTGGTGATTTGGAGATCAACGCCATTTCTAACTACTACAAGTGCAACGTGGTTGTATTTCAGGATCACAGGCCCAATTTGGAGCTGCAGGGATTCCCGAAGGAGAATCGCGTGCTGCAACTGGCGTATTTTGGGTCGTGTCATTATAACAGTGTGCGTGGGAATAAGCCGGTGTCGTTGTCGAGTCTGTCGACGAAGGAGAACATTGTGATAAGGAAGGATGAGGAGGGGGAGAAGGAGAGGAAGGTGGAGAAGGAAATGAAGAAGGGGGAGAAAGGGGAAGTGAAGAGGAAGAGGGAGAAGGAAGAGGCGGAGAAACGGAAGAAGGAAAAGAAGGAAAAGAAGAAGATGGAGATGGAGGAGATGAGAAGGAAGGAAGAGGAACAGAAGCGAAAGGAAGAACAACACATCAAAGAGAATGAAACAACATCAGAAGCAACAACCCTCAGACATACAACTGAAACCATCCACAACCTCATTCATCGCAACTTCATGATCCTGAAGGAGGTGGAGAAGGACGTGATGGAATCACAGCATCATCACCATCACAAGGGTGAGTGGTGCGGCGACCTCCCCTTCGACTCTCTCATCGAACCGCGCATTCAAAGCAAGCTGCTGTGGATTGAGCGCGAAGGTCAATTGCGAACCGTTCTGCGCTTCTTGACGATGAAGTGTCCGTGTCATTCTGGGGCGTATTTCAAGTACTGCTGCTATCCGAAGATGAAGGTGTGGTGAGGAGTTTCCGTTGGCTTTGAGTTGTAGCATTCGGAGAAAGCGATACTATCTCAGCAAGTATAGGGTGTGAGGTGTTTCAATCGTGCTTTTAGATGGGTGTTTGTTGCAGAATGAGTGGAGCGTTGGTTAACAGATAAAGGCATCTGGAAGGAGGAGTGTGACGGTTCTATTTCACAATTCCTGATTCTGAGAAGTGATACACTCAATTGAAAACGAGTTGTGAGAAGCATGAGCTGACTGATCAGATTGACAGGAGATTACCGCACCTAGTACTGTCATTGAACCATCTGACCTGCACCTCAAAAGAATTCCATCCTTTCTTTCCAACAAACACCCCAATAATGATAATTCCTCTCAAACGCCAAATTCTGCTCCTGCGACCGCACAAACCGAATCTTCGGAATCAGAATCCCCGCATCTATTCCTCACACACTCCACCACCCCACACTCTTCACCCTCAAATCTTCATTGAAATAGAACGCCTTCGGCAGCGACACGTTCCACAGCTTCGGCGCGTCTATTCATCACCATCTCCCCCCACACGCACTCTCCACAACAATGTGGTGGCAGCGATCGAACGCGTCATTGAAGCCTTCTTCTCCAGCAAAGCTCATCAACGTCTTGAGTTGCGGTAAGTCTATTCCGTCACCTCCACACACCTCCCACACTTCGCAGAATCAACGTCGAATCCGTGCTCTTGTCGAACGTAAACACATCGCTCCCGAGAAGAATCGTTGTGATTTTCGGTAAATCTATCTCTCAATCACACACTTCGCTCCCACTCTCCAACACCACACGCTCGCATAGGAAGAACGAGTCAGAACCCAGAACCAGCCCCGCCAAACTCGGTAAATCTGTACATTACTTCTCCTCTTCGATGAAACTCCTCAGCTCCAACGAAGCGCGCCAGAAGTTGTAACCCTCGCTCTCGCCTTCCATATTCCATTTTCCGAAGGAGATCTTCTTCAACGCGGGGTTGTTCGCGATGTCGCACACCATGAAGTGTCTGAAACAGTGGTGGCCCCCGCACAGCTCCAGCAGTCGCGGACAGTCGCGTATGTGAAGCTGGTAGTCAGGGTTCTTGGAATAGTAATCCATGGAGCTCTGGAAGAAACTGTTACTGCCCACGGTGACGCTCTCCAACTCCGCCATCCCGACCAGCTTCAGCACACGACAGCAGGCGAAGCACTCCTTGCCGACGGTCAGTTTGCGCAGCGCCGTCAGACAGCTCAGGTCCATCACAGCCCACTTCTCGTCGTTGCAGCAGCCGCTCTTCACCTCCAACTCCTCGATGTGGTTATGCAGAAGCACCGTCTTCTCGTTGTGGGGCGTGATCGTAACCTTCGCCTCCACGCGCTCGCCCTCCACCCACTCGCCGTCCACCACGACGTCGTTGTTGCGGTCGCACTGAACGCCGCGACCACATCGCTGTCCGGCACACCACTCGCCCTCGTATTCCACCACCTCGATGTCGGAGTAATACTTGCGACCCCAACACACGTTCACGTCTCCGATGCGGAAGCCTTCGTACTCCATTCTGTTGTTTCTGTCGTATACCACGCCCCAGCCACACGGCGCGTCGTTCAACACATCACCCTCCCAACGCTCGCCTGCGTCGCTCAAGTCCACAATCTGGTTGTGCTCCACCTCCTCCACGCGCCTGCCCGTCGCCAGCAGCAGCGCTCGCGTCTTCCGGTCCGCCGCCACCACCTCCTTCTTGCACACACTCACCACAATCGAGTCGAAACAGGACACAACGCCCTCAGCCACCTGCGGTCCGCGTGGAGTCATTGTGTACCGAAACAGCGAGTACGGGTCTGACGAAACGCCCTCGACTGTCTTCGCATCGCCGTGAGTGGACAGCTTGCTGTAGATTGCGCGGAGAAGAAAGGAGCACCCGACGCGATTCACGCGCTGAATTGACTCTCGGATGAAGGGGTGCTACTCATAAGGCGAGGGTCGCCAAACCGTACAAGCATAATATCTCTTAGCGAGGGCCTGTACTTTGCGTTGGTCGCGATACAGCAGTTCATGAAGTCAACCAAGTCAAACGACCACTTGGAGGTGAAGGAAAAGGTTTGACAGTTGATCATTTCTGCCATACTCATTCCAAGCGACCACAGATCGCTCTGCTCCACGCATTTACCCTTCAGGAACTCTGATGGGACGTACTTTGTCACATTCTGGCTTTTCAGTCCGCGTTCCATCAGCACCGTCTCCAAACCAAAGTCACTGAGCTTGATTCGTCCCTCTTCGCTCAGAAAGAGGTTCGTTGGCTTGATATTCTATCAAATGAAGTCAGGGATAAAGCCATACACAAAAACGAATTCCCTGCTTGTGGAGATCCGCGATGGCGAGTAAACAGCAACTCACGATTTCCCGAAGCAAAAACTCATCAAACGGACAATACACCGTCAAGAGGGACGCAATCGATACAGAAGGGGAGTACTCCCTGTCACACTACACGTGAAACAACGTAGAAACGGGAACAGTTATGCCGCTTTCTGTCCTTGTCACATTGTAATACTTCAGGATGTAATCGGATGTGCATTGCTTCACCAATTCCACCTCTTTGGCAATCGCGTCAGAATACGGTGATTCTGCGATTTCCTTTCGTACGAATTTGGTGTTGTTTTCGCTGTCATCGCATACGAATGTCCTTCCAAGTGTTCTACTCCATTACTCTCATTAAGAGCAAATACCCTTCTCCAATGAATTCTTTCATGATGCGAATACAATGGTAATGCAAATGGGCGAAAAGGAAGGAGAGGAGGAATGATGTGGGAATGGAGATGGAGAAGGGAATGGCTGGGAGGAGAAGTGGTAATGAAATGCATTCAGAGGGTCGTAGTTGTGTTGATGGAATGTGGATGTCTGGGTTTCAGCCGATGGTTTTCGCAGAACGGATTATGTGAATTGGAAAGAGTGTTTTCCTCACCAGTATCGGATTCTGCTCCCTCGATCTCGATGGGAGGATAACCGCGGCAAATCATCTCTCTTGGAACTCGATTCTCATTCATTGGAATTGATTCCTTATAGCTATAACTTGCATCTTGACTCCATCGACGTAGTTATGAAAAAGAGAACGACGAGACAAAGTGAAACTGAGAACGAGAACAGCGATAATTTGTCTTGGAATGACAAGGAGAATGACGAATAGAAAGAGGAGTGAATCGATTTCAGCCCCGTCTTCAGTAAATGGAAATCAACCACTCTTCCCTCCTTCTTTGACTGTGGATTGCATACAGCACGCTTCAAGAGATGAATTAATCAAGATGGTTTCGACTAATCAACACTTCTCCTTCCTTCTCTTCCCTTCTTGCGATTTCAAGGTGGATGAGGGTATTATTGAATTGAATGAATCGAAGCTGATGAATATTGGAAGAGAACGAGTGGTTGTTGTGGATGTAAGAAAGAAGGAAGTGATAAGAGTGGATGGAGCGGATTTGAGTGGCATCGTGCATGATGCCATTCTTGATTTGAGCGTGGATGGGGATCGCTGGGAGGGCGATGTGTTGAACGGTGAACCGTGTGGTTGGGGCGTGCTGTTTAACGGAAACGATGAGAGAGTGTATGAAGGATTCCGCATTGGAGAAGTGAACGTGTGCTATGGTGTTCATTACTACTCAGACATCTCTATGGTTGAGTATGAGGGTGAAATCTGTAAAGGAATGCGAGGTGGACGCGGTATGCAATACGACCGAACTGGCGTTGTTGTGTATGATGGTGCGTGGTCGCTGGATGGGCGTCTGGAGACAACAGTGGCAATCCCTCCAAAGAACGGATTGTTTCACAACCGCGTTGAAGAGCTGGTTGTGAGCGATGGCTACTGCAGCGAAGAACTGACCTTGATTGACTTCCGACCGCTTCCTTTCCTCAAGTCACTGAACGTGGGAGACAACTGTTTCAAAGGCGTGAATAGCTTCAGGCTGGTTGGATTGAGCGCGTTGGAGAGCGTGGTGATAGGAGAGGATTCTTTCACGAAGGATGGTTTTGCGAATGACCCGAATCGTTTTTTCCTACTGACTGACTGTCCTTCGCTGAGACAATTGAGGATTGGCTCTGGCTCCTTCTGTCACTTCGCAGTGTGCGAGATTCAGCGTGTGAATGCGTTGGAAGTGATTCAAATGGGTGACACGAGTCATTACTGTAACTGTTTCTATCGTGCGTCGTTGGAGTTGAAGAGTCTGATTCGAGCTGAGGAGTGAGGACTAGACATGCCTTCTCTCAAATCACTCACATTTGGCAATGCTGCGTTTCATGACTGCGCTCACGTCGCGTTTGAGAGTGATTCCCCATCATGCACGTGATTGAATAGACCTTCCCGAACTGCAATGCATTCAACTGGGCTACACGGCCTTCGAGTTCAGGAGTGACGCTTCAAGCTCACTGGTCCTGCGAAGTGGCTCTCGTCGTGTGATGTGACGGATTAGACTTGCCCAGGCTCGTGTCCCTCCAAGGTGACGAGGACGACAGCTCCACCTTCGCGAATCCTCGTCATATTGTTGTTGAGAGTGGTTTCCCCAACAGTGGAATGAGGTTTAGATATGCCGAATCTCAGCGATGTGGTTCTCTCGTGCCAGGCATTCCTGTATAAGCGAGATCTTACAGTGGACAGTTCGGACAGTTGTATCGCATGATGAATAGACGTTGGTGCGCTGAGGGAGTGTTTCACAACATGGCGTTGCAAGGATTGCGAGGACTGGAACAGCATCGACGATTCGCTGGTGGAGACGCTTGTAGTGAGTGACGGCTGTCTTGGAGAAGAGAAGGGAAAACTGGACCTGAGTCACATGGTGCACTTGAAGTGTGTGAGAATTGGGAATCATTGCTTCGGTAACGCGAATGACGTGATCATCACTGGATTGCGTGCGTTGGAGAGCGTGGTGATTGGCGAGCACTGCTTTGCAGCAAAGAAGAAGAATATCTTTGGCTTCGAGTTGAAGCGTTGCTTCCATTTGTGCGACTGTCCCAAGTTGAAGGAGTTGAAGATCGGTTGTTTGTCGTTCTCGGTGTTTGGAGTGTGCAAGATCGAGAATGTGGATGCGTTGGAGGTGATTCAAATGGGAAATTTGAATGGATGGAGTTACAATTTCGAGCATGCTTCGTTGGAGTTGAAGAGTGCTTTCATTCACAATGAATGATGACTAGACTTGCCTTCTCTCAAATCACTCGTCTTTGGTGTTAGGGCATTCTGTGAGTGTTCCCGTGCTGTATTTGAGAGTGATTGATTGTGATGGGAATGATTGACTAGACCTACCTGAATTGACTTCTATTCGATTGGGTTCGAATGCACTTCGGTTCAAAGATGTTGGCTCAAGCACATTGATCATGCGAAGTGATTCTCATCCAGGGAATTGACTGACTAGACTTGCCCAAACTCAAATCACTCACTAGTGACGACTATTCATTTCATTTTCCTCGTTACATCACGCTTGAAGGTGGTTTTCCTCAGTTAACACATGACACGTAGATATCCCGAATCTCAACAACACAGTCCTTCCAAACGCATTCACTTACAAAAAGAAAACAACTGTTACTGGAAGTACTCACTCATTCCCCACATCACCCATAGACATCGGAGAATTGAGGAAATATGTTAGGGAGGAAGAGTAAATTGTTTCTTATTGTTCCATTTGTTTCTTAATCAAAACAAATCCTCCTTCTTGAATGCCTCACATCTCCTCCACCCACTTCCCTCCCCCACTCCATCAAATCAACACCAATCTCTCCCTTCTCACAACAAACACCCCACAGCAAATACACAGCAAACGCTC
>ERZ780157.2038-NODE-2038-length-19916-cov-6.490106_pt1 | contig 19916 bp, 14 predicted proteins | sample MGYA00511169_ERZ780157 | MGnify/ENA primary metagenome ERZ780157 (study PRJEB29588, sample SAMEA1965149) | human gut metagenome | biome: human gut; feature: human-associated habitat; material: faeces | place: Denmark | collected 2008/2010 ... | reverse complement strand
ATGCGAAAAAACTTTTGCATACGTTTTTCTTGTTACGTTAATGAAGCCTATCTGAAAGAAGTTCCCCACACCCCTCAAGAACTTTCAAGCAATTTTATATGTGGCAAGGGAGTGTTGGTTCGCGCTTTCCTCAGGTACTGCCGTTAGCAGTCAGGGACCACTACCCTGCCTGCTTGGGGACGCGTTTTTTCGTGGAAAAACTGTTGAAACAGTTTCCCCACACCCCTTCCAAACTTTCAAGCATTTCTATATGTGGCAAGAAAATAGATCAATCTCATGATATAAATCCATTCTCCTGCTCAAAAGGTTTTGAGGGTTTCCAAAGGGAACTTTTTTCAAAAGTTCCCTTTGGCGCGTCCTTTTTTACCTTACTGCAATCGCTTTTTGAGATCGAACAGGAAGGACATGCATTCAAAGGGCGAGAGGGTGTTGAGGTCGACCGCCTTGAGCTCGGCGATCACCTGCTCGTTGATGCAATCGTCAAAGGAGATGAGGGTATCGTCCCGCTCGACGGGCTTTTTCTTGGCACCGATGCCGCCCTCCACGCTATCCGCGATCGCCTTGGAGGTCTCCTCAACCGAGGCGAGAATCTCGCGTGCGCGCTTGATGACCTCATTCGGGAGCCCTGCGAGCTTTGCCACCTCGATGCCGTAGCTATCGTCGGTGGAGCCGCGCACGATCTTGCGCAGGAAGGTGATGCTATCACCGCGCTTCTTGGCGGCGATGTTATAGTTGACCACGCCCTCGAACTCCTCCTCCATCGAGGTGAGCTCATGGTAGTGCGTGGCAAAGAGCGTTTTCGCACCGATCTTACGGCTGTTGGTATACTCCACGATGGCACGCGCGATGCTCATGCCGTCGAATGTGGAGGTACCGCGACCGACCTCATCATAGATAATCAGGCTCTTGCGCGTTGCATTCTTGAGAATATAGGAAACCTCGTTCATTTCCAGCATGAAGGTCGACTGCCCCGACGCGAGGTCATCCGACGCGCCCACGCGCGTGAACACCTTGTCCACCACGCCGATGCGTGCCTCGGATGCGGGCACGAACGAGCCGATCTGCGCCATCACCGTGATGAGCGCGACCTGGCGCATATAGGTCGATTTACCTGCCATGTTGGGTCCCGTAATGAGCATGAGTCGATTCTTGCCCGTGTCAAGCGTGACGTCATTGGGCACAAAATAGGTGTCCTTGACAAACTGCTCAACCACGGGGTGTCTGCCGTCGCGAATTTCGATCACGTCGCTCTCGTCAACCTCGGGGCGAACGTACTGATTTTTGCTTGCAACCGTTGCAAGCGAGAGATAAACGTCGAGCTCGGCAAGCAGGGCGGCGGTTTTCTGGATGCGCGCGCTCTGCTCGGAAACAAAGTTGCGAACCTCTTGGAAAAGCTCGTATTCCAGGGCACAGATTTTATCTGCCGCGCCGAGGATCGTGCCCTCCAGGTCCTTGAGCTCCTGGGTGATATAGCGCTCGCAGTTGGAAAGCGTCTGCTTGCGGATGTAGCGGTCGGGCACCTGCGAGACCAGCGATTTGGTGACCTCGATATAGTAGCCGAACACCTTGTTGTAACTGACCTTGAGCGTTTTGATGCCGGTTGCCTCACGCTCCTCCTCGGCGAGCTTGTCCAGCCAGCTCTTGCCGTCCGACATCACCGAGCGCAGATAGTCCACGTCCTTGTTGTAGCCGTCGGCAATAATGCCGCCCTCGCGGATCGAGAAGGGGGCGTCCTCGCGAATCGCCTCGTTGATGCGTGTGTGCACGTCGAGCAGAGGGTCCAGCTCCTCACAGATGCGACGCAGGCGGTCGCTCTTGCAGGTGGTGAGCAGCTCACGCACCTCGGGGAGCACCTCGGCAGTGTTGCTCACCGCACGCAGGTCCTTGCCGTTTGCGCTGCCGTAAACGATGCGCGTGATCAGACGTTCAAGGTCGAGCACGTGAGAGAGCTCCTGTGCAAGCTGCTCGCGGAGCATGAAGCTGCCGCAAAGCTCCTCCACCGCGCCCTGACGCTCGGTGATCGCCGAGGTGGAAAGCAGGGGATGCTCCACCCATTTGCGCAGCATACGCGCGCCGGGTGCGGTCTTGGTTTTGTCGAGCACCCAGAGCAGTGAGCCCTTTTTCTCCTTGGTGCGCATCGACTCGGTGAGCTCCAGATTGCGACGAGAGTTGACGTCCATCTCCAAAAACTGCCCGTCGGTGTAAACGGTGAGCTCCTTGATATAGGAAAGGTCGCTCTTTTCGGTGTCGGAGAGATAGGAGAGCACCGCTCCAACCGCCATGCAAAGCGCCTTATCGTCGAGAATTTCGGGGCGAAGCTGCTCGCCGAACTGTGCCTTGACCGCCTCGCGGCAAAGCGTCGCGTCAAAGCGTGCGCCCTGACCGTCATTGAGCATCATGTCGCGGTGCGAGAGGATAAAATCGCCCACCTCACCCATGTTGACGCGCTTGAGATTGCAAAGAATTTCGCGCGGTGCATAGGTTCCGAGCTCGTTGCGCAGGCGCGCCTCCATGTTGTTGCCGTCAAAGGTGGTGGCATAAACCTGCGCGGTGGAGATGTCGGCAAAGCAGACGCCAAACTCAAACTCGCCCATATAGAGCGCGCAGAGATAGTTGTTCTTCTGCTCGGAGAGCAGGTTGGTTTCGATCAGGGTGCCGGGTGTGACCACGCGGATCACCTCGCGGCGCACCAGCCCCTTTGCGGTGGATGGGTCCTCGGTCTGCTCACAGATCGCAACCTTATAGCCCTTCTCGATCAGTCTGCCGATATACCCCTCGGACGAATGAAACGGCACGCCGCACATCGGCGCACGCTCCGCCTCGCCGCAATCACGCCCTGTGAGCGTCAGTTCCAGCTCACGCGAGGCGAGGATGGCATCGTCAAAGAACATCTCGTAGAAATCTCCGAGACGGTAAAACAGGAGATAATCCTTGTATTGCTCCTTGATCTGAAAATATTGCTCCATCATGGGGGTCATGGCGCATTCTCCTTTTTATAGCGTTTTGACTCTATGAGTCTTTTTTACGTTGTCTGATATTTTCGGAGCAGGTCTGAAAGCCGTTGCTCCATGTCGGCGCGGTGACGCTCCAGCCGTGCGGTCCTCTTTTCTATGTCGGCAAGGATCGCCGCGGCGTTCAAGTCGAGACTCGGCACGTCCGGAACAAACCGATCGGCGGCGGGGGTGTTGTTGTAGGTATGGATCTCGGCACGTCGGATCGTGTTATCCAGGTCGGAGAGGTCGATGCAACGGTCGCCAACAAGCTCTGCGTCCTCGGCAAGCACCTTTGAAAAGCGCTCTGCCGCAAGCATGGCGAGTCCGCGACGGGCTTCCATCTCGTTGCGATGCTCCTGCCGCGCAAAAATACTCTCGTGTCTGACGACATACACATACTCACGCAGAGCATCCCAAACCGACGCAAGGCATCGCGAAAGCTCCTTGCCCGCCTCGGTGACGCGGGCATAGTAATCCTGCCGCGCCGACAGCTCATCAAGCTCACGGCGGATGATCTCCAACGTACCAACATCGTCGGCAGACATCAACGGCTTGACCGCCTCAATTCTTGCCGACAGCTCGAGAATGGTTTTTTTGTAGTCTGCCTCGGCTTGCTTGATGCCGCGCAGCTCTCTCTCGATCTGCTGAATGCGTTTTTGTACTTCCTCCAGCTCGGATTTCGTGCGATCGTGTTGTGCGCGTGCTTCCTCCGCCTCGCAGATCTCGCGGTTGAGGCGCTCTTCCTTTTTGCCGATCACGGTGTAGAAAATGGATTTGAGATTCGTGCTCTCCATCTCCTCCACGTCGGACTGCTCGTATTGCAGATTCAGCCCCTCGCGACGAAGGCGCTCACGCAGCTCGGTTTCTTTTTGAAAAAGCACCTCCTGCTCGCTCTTGAGCGAATCGCGCGAGGCGATCCGTGCTCTCAATTCCTGCAGATTCATAGGAGGCTTCTCAATCAGTGGCAGCCGCTGCAGGTGCTGCAATTATGCGTGCATCCGCTCGGCTCCTCACCCGTGATCTGGGTCATGATCGTTTGGTTGACGCTGTTCATCAGCTCGTTGACCTCTGCCTGCGCGCGGTTGAGCTCAACAAAGGTGGGGTTGGAGGTGATGAGCGCGTAAAGATCGTCGATGCGCTTCTGGATAACCTCAATGAAATTGAGATCACGCTCGGGCTTTGCAACCTCTCTCTGCATTGCCTTCTGCTGAACGTCATATTCGAGCATATACTTCTGCAGCTGGGGGTCCTTCTCGTATGCCGCCTTTGCGGTCTCGAGCGCGATCAGACGGCTATCGTCCTTGAGCTTTTTGCCGAGCTCTGCGGCGAGTTCAAAAATTTCCATGGTAATTTATCCTTTCCGGTTGTGATCGTTTTTTTACTTTTTTACGAAAAATATGATTTGTCAGGGCTTGACCGCACGGGTTGCAAGATAGCATTCCACCCCAAGCTCGTGCAGATACCCTTCTCCGTTGGTGTCACCGAAGATATGCGTGAGCAGAAAGCCCGCCTCAAGCTGACCGCCGATCTGCTCCTCGACCGTGTGCGAGAACTGCACGCCGCAGTCCTCTCTCTGCAGCTCCTCCATCTGCTCGGGATTTTTGAGCGGATTGAAGGGCATGCGGTTGACGATGGTACGCTCGTCGTCGTTGACCAGATAGTTCACCTCGTTTCCAAGCCCCGAAAGCAGCGCACCGCCCGAGCGCAGCACGCGGTAGCACTCGCAAAAGAGCGGCTTGACCTCGGCGATATAGCAGTTTGATACGGGGTGGAAGATCAGATCAAATTCACCGTCGGCAAACGGCAGGGGCTTTGTCATGTCGGCGCGGATCATGCGGATATCGTAACCCTCTCTCTGTGCCACCATGCGCTCGCTCTCAAGCTGACGGGGGGAATAATCCAGCACGGTGCATTCGGCTCCGAGCGCCGCAAAGATCGGCATTTGCTGTCCGCCTCCCGACGCAAGACCGAGAATCTTCTTGCCGCGAAGCTCGCCAAACCATGCGTGCGGCACGGGCTTTGTGGGGGTAAGCAGCACGTCCCATTCGCCCTCGACGGCGCGAAGGTAGGTCTCGTGGGAGATCGGTTGTCCCCACTCCCAGCCCTCCTCGACCCATCGGTCAATCGTTTCGGCGTTGATATCCTGATAATTCATTCGGTCACCCGCTTTCCGTAGAGTGCGAAGGCGTCGGCACGCTCAACGAGGAAATCCACGTAGCGTCCCGTGTCCTCGGGCTTGCCCTCGAAAAAGGCGATCTTGTTGCCCTCGGTGCGCCCCGCATAGAGCGCGGGATTGTTCTTGCTCACGCCGTCGCAGAGCACGCGAAGCGTTTTGCCAACGAGCGGCTGATTGCGCTCGACGGCGATCGCGTTCTGCACCTCGAGCAGACGCGCAAAGCGTGCGCTCTTGACGGCAGGGTCAACCTGCTCCCACTCGGCGGCGGGCGTTCCCTTGCGCGGCGAATAGATAAACGAATAGAGCATGTCGAATTTCACGCGCTCGAGCATGGTAAGCGTTGCCTCAAAATCGGCGTCGGTCTCGCCCGGGAAGCCTACGATGATGTCCGAGGTGATGGTGACGTCGGGGATGCGCGCACGCAGATAATCCACGGTGTCGAGATAGCGCGCGGTGTCGTAGTGTCGGTTCATGGCGCGAAGGATCGCGTCGCTGCCCGATTGCATGGGCAGGTGGAATTGGTGCGCGATGTGGCGCGAGCTTGCCATGACGTCGATGAGCTTGCGACTGGCATCCTTTGGATGGCTGGTCATAAAACGCAACAAGAAATCGCCCTCAATGCCGTCGAGCGCGGCAAGCAGGTCAGCAAAATCAAAGTCATCTTCCGCATCCTTGCCGTAGGAATTGACGTTCTGACCGAGCAGGGTGATATCTCGGTATCCGCGACGCACCAGCTCCTCGACCTCGCGGATGATCTCGGCAGGCTCACGGCTCCGCTCGCGTCCGCGCACGTAGGGCACGATGCAATAGGAGCAGAAATTGTTGCAGCCGTACATGATCGAGACCCATGCGCGGTAGCTGCTCTCGCGGCGGATCGGCAGACCCTCGGCAACGCGATATTCGCTCTCCTCGGGGCAGAACAGGCGACGCCCCTTCTCCAGCTTCTCGCAAAGCAGCTGCGGAAAGCGGTGGAGCGAGGACGTGCCGAACACGAAATCGACGTAAGGATAACGGTGCTTGATCTCGTCCTTGCGGTGCTCCTGCGTGACCATGCATCCGCAAACGCCGATCACAAGCGAGGGACGCTTTGCCTTGAGATGCTTATACTGCCCCACGATCGAGAGCGCCTTTTGCTCGGCGTGCTCGCGGATGGCGCAGGTGTTGACCATAATCAACTCGGCGTCCTCGGGGGTGCCGACGATCTCATATCCCATCGCCTCGCAAAGCCCCGCGATCTTTTCGCTATCCGCCTCGTTCTGCTGACACCCGAAGGTGAGCACAAACGCGCCTCGCACGGCTCCGTTCTGCGCGGCGTACGCCTCGTTTTCGGCACGCATCCGCGCAATATATTCTTGCTGTGCCGCCACCTCCTCGGGTGGCAGAAGCTTTCTTTCACTCATCAAACAGGATCTCCCTTCAGACCCCGCGCATCTGCACGAAGCCGAAATTATCTCATCTTAATATTATACAACACAATCTCCGAAAAGTCAAGATTTGCGCCGAAAAAGATCAAAAAGAGACGAGAACATAAGGGGGGCTTGACATCTGCCTGTAAGCGCATCGCGTTGCGCAAAACGGCCGCCCCGAGGAAATCCTCGGGGCGGCGTTACGATTTACTTTTTGAACAGCTTTTTCAGGCTGCCGAGGAAATGCCCTCGGTCGAGAATGAGATAGCAGAGCGCCTTTTTCCAGCGCGGATAGGGCATGAAGGTTTCGCGCAGCTTCTGATCCTGCGTGTAGGCAGAGAGGTCGGAAACACCGAGTCGGCAGGCGGCAAGATCACGCTCCCAGAAATCGAGCGCAGAAAATGCCTTGCCGTAGCCCATTTCGTCCTCGAAGATCACGCATGCAAAGAGTCTGCGGTCGAGCGGCTTTGCGCCGTGGAGATACGCCTCAAAGCTATGGGCAAGGTCCTCGCGACGGTAGAGCAGCTGCTTGCGATCGCGCCCGAAGATCGTGCACAGGTCGCGCACGTAGTCGAGCGCAGCCCCCTGCAGGATTTCGGTGAAAAGACGCGTGGTGGCGTTGATGCGGACGTCCTCAAAGATCGGCTCAAGGGTGTCCCCCACCGCGCGGTAGCCCACTGCCGACGGCGCGAGCTTCATGAACACGTGCTCACGGATCACGCCCGTGATGCGCGGCTTGACGCCGTAAAAGCACTCGGTTTCAAAGCCCTGCTGGCGTGCGCGCATGGCAAGCGCCTGCGTGTTGCTGTGCACGTAGGCACCGTCCACAGGGTAGCCGAGCAGACGGGAAAGCGCTGCCTCGCCGCGCCCGCTGTATCCAATGTCAAACAGCAGATCACCCGGGGCAACCATCCCCTCAAAATAGCGCTTCAGTTGGGTCTTTCCCGCCTCCAGCTTGGCAAAATCGAGACAGTCGAGTGCCGCGCGGAGCGTGCGGTCATATTCCCCGTCATCAGCAAAGCGACGGCGGTAGGCGGTATCGTCAAGCGTCATCTTCTCGCAGAGAGTGGTGATGCCGTCCTTGTAATAGGGGGCGAGCAGCTCGTCGATCCGACGCGGTGAGGTTGCCTCGGTGAGGAGCTTGCCGCGAAGTGAGTAGAGGTCGATCGGCGCGTAGACGTCGGTAAGTGCCAACGCCTTGCGTGAAATATAAAGATAGTTGGAGAGCGGAAGGGTTGGGTCGGTATCACGAAGCAGCTCATACGCCTGCATGGGCAGGTACCCGTCGCGTGCGACGAAATGCACCCGTCCTCGCTCCTCGCAGACCGCCTTTTCAGCAAGCCAATCGGTGACGGCATAGAGATACTGCCCGAGCGCAAAATAGCCCATGCGATATGGCGCGGCATCGTAATCGCTTCCCTCAGCGATCTGAGTGTAGGGGCTATCCCAAAGGCGGTTGACCCCAACGGCAAGCATGGTGCGATAGCCGAAAAAGCCCAATGCAGGATTCTGTCCGTCGCGTATGCCGCCCACACCGTCGGTCAGGGCACGATTTGCACCGCCGCCGAAGAATGCGGGCACCTCGTTCTGAAAGAGCGCCACGGGAGAGGGCAAATGTGCACTCTGCCAGCCGCTCTTGCGCGCGTTGTCCACGTCGCTTGCGCGGTTATCACCGATATGCAGGATGCGTCCCGACGGCACGCCGAGTGCGCTCTGCACGTGTCGGTAGAGATGCCCCGTCCACTTGCCGAGACGGAGCGTGGAGGAAAGATAAACGCCGTCGCAGGCATAGCCGTTTTGTGTCAGAATTGCCTCAACGGTTGCCTGTGGCAGATACATATCCGAGCAAACGATCACGCGCTTTCCGCGTGCACGCGCAAGCGCAAAGAGCTCTCGTCCGATCCGACGCGGCGTGCAGAAGCGCAGCTCCAGCGCACACTCACGCGCCTTGAGCGCATCAAGTACGTCGGCACCGATCGGATAGTCCAGCGCCATCTGCGCGTAGATTTCGTCGAGCGTGATGTCCTCCCAATCAGGGTGCTCGGCACGCACGCGCAGGCGGCAGGCTGCCTCGGCGGCAACGCGCAGCTCGGGAAAGAGCAGATAGGAGCTCACCCCTGCAAGGCGCTCGAAGTCCTCCTGAAGGAGATAAAAGAGATCGGTGGGGCGCAGGAAGGGACGCAGAACGAGCGTGTCAAACAGATCAAAGCTGACCGTGTCGGTCCCATCCGCACAGATGGCACGCTTGAGCACTTCCATCGCGTCGAGCTTTTTGCGGTCGACGGGGGTTGCAACCGAGTGAAAATACCCCGATTCGGGTGGATGTTTTTCCAGATCGTCCGACCCGTTCAATGCAAAGAGCCTTCTCACGGTTGCCTCGTCCTCGCGTCGACTCGCGCCGCCCGCCTCACGCAGATAGGCAAAATACATACGCGCATAGTAGGCTCTCCACGCATCGAGATGCGGCATGGCATCGCGCTGTCCGCACGCAATGAGCTCCTCTGCCGCAAAGGCAAACGCCTCTGCCGTGTCGGTGAGATTTTTGAGCACACGCTTGCGGTCACGGCCTTGCGAGGTGCTGGCGGCGGCGTGCTGTCGGTAGTAATAATACGCGCCGTCGGTCACCACCTCAAAGTGCCGCGCGCGGAGCCAGAGTGCCACCGAAAAGGCAATGTCCTCGCACATCACAAAGCGCGGATGCGCCTCGGAAAAGCGATGCAGGGCGGAAAGAGCCGACTCCCAAAGCGCACGCGTGTAGAGCTTATTCCACACCAAGTGCCACGAATAGCAGTTGCCCTCCTGCCCGATGAAATGCGCAAAGACCGCATCCCCCTCATAGGAAAGCGGCGCACGCAGGGGGTCGAGATTGAAATATTCGAGTCTGCCGTCATCATAGGCGGAGAGGAATTGCCCTGCGGTGATGTCGCTCCCACTCTCGGTTGCGCGCTGCAGGAGCAGACGAAGCCAATCGACCGTTACAGTGTCGTCGGCATCGATGAAGGCAAGATAGTCCCCTCGCGACGCCTCCACGCCCGTCAGACGCGCAGCAAAAAGCCCACGGTTTTCCCCATGGGGACAAACGCGAAAGCGTGCGTCGCGTGCGGCGTATTCCTCGGCGATCGCGCGTGTGGAGTCGGTGCTGCCGTCATCCACGATCAGAACCTCAAAATCGGAAAGGGTCTGCTCACAAATGCTATCCAGACACTGCCGCAGATAGCGCTCGCCGTTGTAAACAGGTACGATCACCGAAAGGGCGGGTTGATGCTGCTCTGTTTTCACCTTGCTACCTCTCAAAAAATTTTGTCTATATGCAAATATTTGGGAACCTTCAACGCGGAAAGCCCCCAAATATCATTGTTGCCGAAAAATTCGATCAGAATGCGATTTTATTTTCGATATAGGTCTTGAGCTCGGAAATCGGGATGCGAACCTGCTCCATCGTGTCGCGATCGCGCACGGTCACGCAGTTGTCGGCAGGCTTGTTCTCGTCGCCAACCGTTTCAAAGTCAACGGTGATGCAAAGAGGCGTGCCGATCTCGTCCTCACGGCGATATCTCTTACCGATCGAGCCGGTTTCGTCGTAATCGACCATGAAGTACTTGGAGAGCTCGTCATAGATCTCGCCTGCCTTCTCGGAAAGCTTCTTGGAGAGCGGCAGGATCGCAGCCTTGTAGGGCGCGAGAGCGGGATGCAAATGCAGAACGGTGCGCACGTCATTCTTCGCCTCGTCGAGCACCTCCTCGTCATATGCGTCAACCAGGAATGCAAGCGCCACGCGGTCAGCACCGAGCGAGGGCTCAACCACGTAAGGAATATAGTGCTCGCCGGTTTCCTGATCGAAATAGGTCAGGTCCTTGCCGCTATGGTTCTGGTGCTGACCGAGATCGTAGTCGGTGCGGTCGGCAATGCCCCAGAGCTCGCCCCAGCCGAACGGGAACAGGAACTCAAAGTCGGTGGTTGCCTTGGAATAGAAGCAGAGCTCCTCGGGATCGTGGTCGCGCAGACGGAGATTCTCCTCGCGCATGCCGAGATTGAGCAGGAACTTGTGGCAATAGTCCTTCCAATATGCAAACCACTCCAGGTCGGTTCCGGGCTTGCAGAAGAACTCGAGCTCCATCTGCTCGAACTCACGCGTGCGGAACACGAAGTTGCCGGGCGTGATCTCGTTGCGGAAGGATTTACCGATCTGTGCCACACCGAAGGGCAGCTTCTTGCGCGTGGTGCGCTGTGCGTTTGCAAAGTTTACGAAAATACCCTGTGCGGTCTCGGGACGCAGATAAACGGTGCTCGAGTTATCCTCGGTGACACCGATGAAGGTTTTGAACATGAGGTTGAACTTCTTGATGTCGGTGAAGTCATTGCCGCCGCACTGCGGGCAAACGATGCCCTTCTCCTTGATGTATGCCGCCATCTCCTCAAAGCTCCAGCCTGCGGGGTTGTCCTCAAGACCGTTCTGGAATGCATAATCCTCGATGAGCTTGTCGGCTCTGTGGCGCATCTTGCAGCCCTTGCAGTCCATGAGCGGGTCGGAGAATCCGCCAACGTGACCCGATGCCACCCAGGTTTCGGGATTCATGATGATCGCGCTGTCGAGACCGACGTTATAGCGGCTCTCCTGCACGAATTTTTTCCACCATGCGCGCTTGACGTTGTTCTTGAACTCCACGCCAAGGGGTCCGTAGTCCCACGAGTTGGAAAGTCCGCCGTAGATCTCGGAGCCGGGGAAAATAAAGCCGCGCGTTTTACAAAGCGCAACGATTTTGTCCATTGTCTTTTCTGTGTTTTTCATGTCGATCTCCTGTTTGAAAATACTATAATATAATCACTATATTGTATCACTTTTTTTTCGTTCTGTCAAGGGATGGGGGCGAAAAAGCCATGCGGATGACAGAAATATTAGCATTTTGCCGCCTGCCTGCTGTTTTCGGAAGGGATCAGAGGCATATCTCGGACCGATAAACGATCTCACCGTCAACCACGGTCACGAACGCCTTGGCACCAATCACGCGAAGCGGGTCATCGCGCCAGATCACCACGTCCCCGTCCTTGCCGACCTCAAGGCTTCCCACGCGGTCGCCAATGCCGGTCTGATTTGCGGGATTGACGGTGATCGCTCTCCAAGCCTCCTCATAGGGCAGTCCCTCGCTGCAGGCATAGCCCGCACACATGGGGAGTCGCTCGAGCGGCGTGACGGGGGAATCCGTGATGATGCTGATCGGCACACCTGCGGCGTGAAGCGCACCGGCAGTAGCAAAGCTCTTGTTGGACAGCTCGATCTTGCTCTTGCTTCCAAAGGAGGGACCAATGAAAGCAGGATAGCCCTCCGCCGCCAGCTCGTCGACAATCAGTTCGCCGTCGGTGCAGTGGTCGAGCGTGAGAAGAACGTCAAATTCCTTGGCGATACGGATCGCCGTGAGGATATCGTAGGCGCGATGCACGTGTGCCTTGAGTGGGATTTCCTTTTTGATCACGGGGATCATCGCCTCGAGCTTGATATCGAAATTGGGCTCCTTGCCCGCTTCCTTTGCCGCCAGATAATTGCGCGACTTGAAAAGCAGATCACGGAGCATCGCGGCGGTCGCCATGCGCGTCACGGGAGCCTTGCTTCCCGACTGCCCGTATACGCCCTTTGGATTTTCTCCGAAGGCACATTTCATTGCAACGGGATTTTTGATAATCATGCGGTCCACGCACTTCCCGACCAGCTTGATTGCCGCAAAGCTTCCGCCAACCACGTTGGCACTGCCGGGACCCGTGCATGCCGAGGTCACGCCGTGCTCAATGGCAAGCGAAAAGGTTTCGTCGATCGGGTTGATGCCATCAATCGCACGCATGTGCGGCGTTAATGGGTCGGAGCGCTCGTTGACGTCTGCCCCCTCCCAGCGCATTGCGGAATCCTGCATGCCGATATGGCAATGCGCCTCCACACATCCGGGCGTCACAAGCCTGCCGCCCGCATCAAGCACCGTCATTTCCTTCGTTTCTTCAATTTTCTCGGCAATGGCAGCGATCTTACCGTCATCTCCGATCAGCAAGCATCCGTTCTCAATGTCAGCACCCGCCATCGTTTTCACATATCCGTTTTTGATCAGAAGCATCCGTTTTTCGTCCTTTCTCTATGGCATCACGCGCGTTTTTTCGCCGCCGTGAGCGTGTTTTTGAGCAGCATGGTGATGGTCATGGGACCAACACCGCCCGGCACGGGGGTGATTGCCGAGACGATCGGTTCCACTGCGGCATAGTCGACGTCACCCGTGAGCTTGCCGTCGGCACGACGGTTCATGCCAACGTCGATCACGACCGCACCCTCCTTGACCATGTCGGCACCCACGAAGTCGGCGCGACCAATCGCAACCACCAGAATATCTGCCTCACGCGTGACAGCGGCGAGGTCCTTCGTGCGGCTGTGGCAAACCGTGACCGTTCCGTTTGCGTGGAGCAGAAGCATTGCCATCGGCTTGCCCACGATATTCGAGCGACCGATCACAACGCAACGCTTGCCTGCGGGGTCGATGCCGCTCCGCTCAAGCAGTGTCATCACGCCTGCGGGCGTGCAGGGGAGAAAATCATAGTCTCCGATCATAATTTTTCCAACGTTGTAGGGATGGAATGCGTCCACGTCCTTGCGAGGGTCGATACGCAGCAGCACCTCGGTCTCGTTCAGGTGCTTCGGAAGCGGGAGCTGAACGAGGATGCCGTGAATCCTGTCGTCGGTGTTGAGACGGTCGACCAGCGCGTTCAATTCACTCTGCTCGGTCATCTCGGGCAGGCGGTGGACCTCGGAATAAAATCCGACCTCCTCGCATGCCTTTGCCTTGTTGCGCACGTAGACCTGCGATGCGGGGTCCTCCCCCACGATCACAACGGCAAGACCGGGCGCGTATCCTCTCTCGGCGCAGAATGCCGCCGTTTCCTCTCGGAGCTCGGCACGGATCTGTGCCGAAATTGCCTTTCCGTCAATTCTGATTGCCATTTTCCTCATCCTCACTTTCCGTGATACTGTCCGTGCCGCTTTCGTCGGACGTTGGTTCGTTTTCCTTGTTTTCTTCGCTTTCTTCGTTTTTATCAGCCACACAGACCTCTGCCGCTCCATCATCGGGGGCATCGGTTGCCTCCTCGCTCACGTCAGCCGACTCATGCTCCTCCTCAACGGCTGCCACCTTCGGAGCGCCAACCCAGGCAAGCTCGGGGCGACGGTGCTGCCAGATCAGAAGCACCGCCATCAAAAGGACGGCAACAACAAAGCAAAGCAGACCAACGCACTGCGAGATGCGAAGCATGGTGCCGGGGATATAAAGACTGTCGGTACGCAGACCCTCGATGAACATTCTGCCAAAGCCATACCATGCGAAATAGCAGAGCGCGATCTGTCCGTCAAATTTCTTGCGCTTGTAGAGCAGATTGAGCAGCACGAATCCAATCACGTTCCACAGGCTTTCATAGAGGAAGGTGGGGTGAAAGTAGGTCAGCGGTGCACCGACCGTGTGCGCAAGCCCCATGCGCATCGTGTGGAAAAAGGTCCCCTCACCGCTGGGCAGAATATGCTCGGTGTTGAAAAAATAGAAGCGCGTGGTCTCGCCGATGGCATAGCCGTATGCCTCGCCGTTGAAGAAATTGCCCCAACGACCGAGCGCCTGCGCGATGATCACACCGGGTGCCGCCATGTCAAAGAGCTTTTGCCAGCGGATTTTCTTGACGATGCAGGTAATCACGATTCCGAGACATCCGCCGATGATGCCGCCGTAAATGGCAAGTCCGCCGTTCCAGATGGCGATCACGTCGACGAGCGAATTGTATTCGTATTTGTCAAGCGTGGTGAGCACGTAGTAGAGGCGCGCACCGAGCACGCCGAGGATCACCGTGACGATCGCAATGTCGAGCACGTCATCCGAAACGATGCCCTCGTTGCGCTTGCCGCGGAACATGGCATACCAGCAGGCAAGAATGATGCCGCAGGTGATGATGAGTCCGTACCAACGCACCTCCACGCCGCCGATCGAAAAGATGATCTTGTTGAGCGTGAAGGGCTCGATGCCCAGACCCGGGAATGCAATTTCAATCAGTTCCTTCATGTGTCAGCCCCGATCCAACGCGGGTCGGGTTCCTCTCTTTCGTTTTATTTTTTGCACCGTAGCGTGTTTTTTCACACCGTTGTGCGTTTATTTTGATCCCGTTGCACATTTTTTGCGCGATCAGGCATCTTGCTATACCGGGCGAATGACCGAAAGCGTGAACAGCTCCTCGCAAAGCATCTCTCGCAGAAGCTCCTCTGCCTCCTCGCGGCGAATTTCGCGCAGGATGGGCAGGTGGGAGAAAAGCTCCACGCCGTCGAGCGCATAGGAAACGATGCGACTCGCGATCTCCTCGGTGGAGTCGAATGCGCGCAGCTCGTCGGCATACATCACGCGGCGGCAGCGCTCAAAATCCTCCTCGGGAATCCCCTCGCGGCAGATGCGGTCAAGATGGGCACGCAGTCGCTCAAGCACCAGCTCGGGGGTGTCGGACTCGCCCGAGATGCAATGGAAGCCAAAGCCCTCGGCGCAGGAATAGCCACCCGCAAAATTCGGGGTAATCACACCCTCCTCAAAGAGCGTGCTGTAAAACTCACCTGCACGCGAAAAAAGCACGTCATCGAGCAGGGCAAGCGTCATGTCGCGACGGAAGCGCTCCTTGGGGTCGGTGGGAACGGCAGGGTCCTTGATGCCGATCGAGAAGATCGGCTTGGAAACAGGCATGCGCTCCTCGGTGTATGCCTTCCCCACCGCAAATGGCTCGGTCGGAAAAACGCGCTCGACCGCTCCCCCATCGCACCTCGGCGGCAGCATGCGGTCAACGATCGCCATCACCGCATCGGAGTCGAGATCACCGCAAACCGCGAGCACCATGTTGGATGGACGGTAGAAGGTTCGGTGACAGACGTTGAGCAGATCGGGAGTGATTTTGCCGATCGACTCAACCGAGCCGCAGATATTGTTTCGGATCGGGTGCTCGTGATACATCGCTTCGAGCAAATTCTGAAAGCATCGCTCCCAGGGGCTGTCCTCGTATTCGCAGATTTCCTGCGCGATGATCCCCTGCTCCTTTTGCACCGAAGCATCGGTGAAATGCGGATGCGTGACAAAGCGCAGAAGCTCCTCAAGGCAGGCGTCGAAATTCTCGGTGCAGCTGAAGAGATACGCCGTGCGCTCGTAGGAGGTGTAGGCGTTTGCGTCGGCACCGAGCGCGGCAAAGCGCTCAAAGGAATCGCTGCCGTCCTCGTTTTCAAAGAGCTTGTGCTCGAGAAAATGCGCAACGCCGTTGGGAACCCTCTGCACCTCCGACTCGCCCGTTGCACGGAATGTGTTGTTGATCGAGCCGAAATGCGTGGCAAGCACGGCATAGGAGGTGGTAAGCTTTTTCGGGAACACGTAGACCGAAAGTCCGCTCGCGTGCTCGATCCGATCGTAGCGCTCGCCCAGAAGCGCGGAAGAAAATTCAGTCCTCATCATAGCCCTCCTCTCCGTCACCGTCACCCTCGCGGTCGAGTGTGCCGCTCAAGAAGTAGACCGCATTGACACGCACGCCTCTTGCAAACTTCATGATCTGCTCGCGCGTGACCTCGGCAAACGCCGCTCCAAACGCACGCACGGGAACCGAAATACCAACGAGCGAGCGTCCGTAATAGAAATTCTCAAGCGCGGCGGGACTATCCTCAAGCTGACGGTAGGCATTGACAAGCGAGCGCTTGGCGGCGTCAAGCTCGGCGTCGGTAAAGTCCCCCTCCTCGAGCGCGCGCAGCTGCGCCATGATCTCCGCCTCGGCGGGTTCACGGTTGGCGCGGTCGATACCGCAATGGATCATCACCGTGCCCTTGTAGGCATTGTAATGTGAGACGCAGAAATAGCAGAGCGAGAGGCGCTCACGCAGATTGACAAACAGGCGCGAGATCGGCGAGATGCCCAGCATTTCGTTCCAGACCGCGCAGACGTGGTAATTCGCATCGGTGACGCCAACACCCGTGGAAAGCCCCATGAGCAGATGGCTCTGCCCAACGGGGAGCGACTCGTCGACGCGCTCCGCCGTCTCGGCTGGCGGCAAGAGATGCGGCAGGGTGTTGCAGCGTGCGGTGGCAGCTCCGCCAAGCAGAGTGCCAAAGGTTTCGGTGAGCGCCGCGCAGATTCCATCGGGAGCGTCGGCACCGACGTAAAAGCAATCAAGTGAAATATTTGCGATCAGCTCACGCCAATACGCCGTGAGAGTCTCGGGAGTGACCGCCATGATCTCCTCCTCGCTGCCCATCGGATCGGCTCCGCAGGGCTCGTTGCGGTAGAGGAGCGCGCGGCAGCGCTCGGATGCATAGGCACGCGGATTGTTTTTCTGCGCACGGATGCTGTCGCATTGGTGCTTTTTCTCACTCTCCACGTAGCGCTCCGAAAGCAGTCCCCGCTCGTCAAGCATCGGAAAAAAGAGAATCTGGCGCACCACGTCGAGCACCTCTCCAAGGAGCGCCTCACCCACAGGCAGACAGGAGGCGCCGAGCAGCTCGACCGAGAAGCCGATGATCTGACAGTCACCGCGATAGATGTTGCGAATGGCAAGCTCGGTGCCGTAGAGATAGTCGAGGCGGCGGTTAAGCGCGGCAAGCGTGGGATATTTTTCGGTTCCCCGACGCAGGACCGAGAGCAGCAGCGGTGTGAGCCACACCCGCTCACGCTCGATCGGCAGAACTGCCGAAACCGACAGCATCCCTGCCTTGAATTTTTCGGTTGCACAGACCGACAGGCTCATGCGCGAGCCCAGCGCATACTTCTTTGGGATCATAATACCTTCCAACAAAAAAATCATTCTTCTTATATCATACACCAAATTGCTTCCTTTTTCAATGGGTTGACCGAAATTTTCTGCTCCGGCGCGTGATTTTTGCGCCTCGCAGACAAAAAAACAAGGGAGACTCCCGCGGGAGTCTCCCTTGCCTATATGATCTGCGGATCGGATTACTGTGCTGCGTCCACAATTGCGGTGAACTTTTCGGGAACGAGCGACGCGCCGCCGATCAGGCCGCCGTCAACGTTGGGCTTCGCAAGCAGCTCAGCCGCATTCTTCTCGTTCATCGAGCCACCGTACTGAATGGTGGTAGCCTCGGCAACCTCCTCGCCGTAGAGGTCAACCAGAACACGGCGGATCACGCCGCAGGTCTCCTCTGCCTGCTCGGGAGTTGCGGTCAGACCCGTGCCGATTGCCCAAACGGGCTCATATGCGATGATCACGTTCTTCATCTGCTCAGCGGTAACGCCGAGGAGATCGAGCTTGGTCTGCATTGCAACCACCTCGTCGGTGATGCCCGAGAGACGCTGCTCCTTTACCTCACCCAGGCAAAGAATGACCTTCATGCCTGCGGCAAGTGCTGCCTTGGTGCGGAGATTTACGGTCTCGTCGGTCTCAGCAAAATACTGACGGCGCTCGGAGTGACCGATGATGACGTATTCCACGCCGCATGCGGTGAGCATCTCGGCGGAAACCTCGCCGGTGTATGCGCCTTTTTCTGCAAAGTGTACGTTCTCTGCACCGATCTTGATGTTCGAGCCTGCTGCTGCAGCCTGTGCTGCCGCAATGGTAACGTAGGGAGCGCAGAATACAACGTCGCAGTTATCCTTGCCCGCAACCATGGGCTTGATGGTATTGATAAAATCGGTTGCCTGTGCGGGAGTGAAGTTCATCTTCCAGTTGCCCGCGATCACGGTTCTTCTCTTGGTAGGATTCATGTTCTTTATTCCTTTCGATCGTTTATACTTTTGGGGAACAGCATGCCGCCGTTCCCCATTTTTTTGATGCTTGGAGATTATTTATCGAGCAGGCATGCGATGCCGGGGAGCTCCAGACCCTCGAGGAACTCGAGAGATGCGCCGCCACCGGTGGAGATGTGGGTCATCTTGGGACCGAAGCCCAGACGCTCAACTGCCTCTGCCGAGTCACCGCCGCCGATGATCGAAACAGCACCCGACTCTGCAACTGCCTTCGCAACTGCCTCGGTTCCTGCTGCAAAGTTCTTCCACTCGGAAACACCCATCGGGCCGTTCCAAACAACGGTGCCGGCACCCTTGATTGCCTCGGTGAAGAGCGCTGCGGTCTTGGGACCGATATCCAGACCCATCCAACCGTCGGGAATCTGATCGGAGTCAACGAATTGGCTCTCGGTGTTCTCGTCGTATTCCTTGCCCAGCTTGTTGTCGATGGGAAGCAGGAACTTGACGCCCTTTGCCTCTGCCTTTGCGATCATTTCCTTTGCAAGCTCGATCTTGTCGGTCTCGCAGAGCGAGGTTCCAACGGAATAGCCCTTTGCTGCAAAGAAGGTGTATGCCATACCGCCGCCGATGATGAGAGTATCGCACTTGTCAAGCAGGTTCTTGATCACGCCGATCTTATCGGAAACCTTTGCGCCGCCGAGGATGGCAACGAAGGGACGTGCAGGATCAGCCAGAGCCTTACCCATCACGCCGATCTCCTTCTGGATCAGGTAGCCGCAAACTGCGGGCAGATAATCTGCAACGCCTGCGGTGGATGCATGTGCGCGGTGTGCGGTTCCGAATGCATCGTTTACGAACAGACCGCCCTCGCCTGCGAGGTCAGCCAGAGCCTTTGCGAATGCGGGATCGTTCTTGGTCTCACGTGCGTCAAAGCGAACGTTCTCGATCAGAACGCAGGTGCCGTTCTCCATAGCGGCAACCTTTGCCTTTGCATCGTCACCGATGATGTCGGTAGCGAATGCAACCTTGCCGTCCAGATCCTGGTTGAGGCGATCTGCAACGGGCTTGAGCGAAAACTTCACGGGGTCGGTTGCAAGTGCCTTTGCCTTGAGCTCGGCGGTAACAGCCTCGCGCTCTGCCTCGGGAAGTGCGTCAACCTTCTTCTGCTCCTTCTTGTCGAGCTTGAAGTTGGGGGTGAAAATTGCGTGGGGCTTGCCCATGTGGGAGGAGAGGATCACCTTTGCACCCTTGCTCATCAAATACTTGATGGTGGGGAGTGCACCAACGATTCTCTTGTCGGACGTAATCACGCCGTCCTTCATGGGAACGTTGAAGTCGCAGCGGACAAACACCTTTTGACCGGCGAGGATCTCAACGTCTTCGATAGATTTCTTATTGTAGGTCATGGTTTTTCATTCCTTTCCATTTAATTACAGTATAAAAAATTCCAGACACATATATGATACCACAAAAATTCAGATTTATCAATAGGTAATTGTGAAAAAATTGGCAATTACCTCATTTTTTTTACTGCAAGCGCCGACGGCTTGCGTTTCTCGCCTTCTACGACGGTGTTCACGATGCCAAACACGCTAGCCGAGGCAGAAGAGGTTGAACC